>Ga0315544_1001137_pt1 | contig 21643 bp, 18 predicted proteins | sample SalMarSW160130MG_2_FD_202543 | JGI IMG/M metagenome (GOLD analysis project Ga0315544, IMG submission 202543) | Salt marsh sediment microbial communities from the Plum Island Ecosystem LTER, Massachusetts, United States - Salt Marsh Sediment SW1601-130 ... | reverse complement strand
CTGCCAGCATATCAACTTGCATTACCTTTCTCCCGAGCTGCTTGGCGCGAGATGACGCTGTGCAACAGCCTGACTGATACGACTTTATGAGACTTTGCCCGGTATGAGTTTATGAGACTCGACAGTTCCTTGCAGTCGAGAAACACGATCCCGAGTTCGTGGAAAAAAGGGGAGCATCATCCAAGCCTACGTAGCGCCACCTTCTCGAACGCGCGTCATTTGTGTGGATGAAATGGGGCCAATGGCAGTCAAGACCTACCCTGGCGAGGAATGGAAAGTCGGACTCAACCGCGCTACATTCGAGCCGGACTATGGACGGCGAGGCAAGCTGTGGGTGCATGGAGCCTTCGAACCGGCTACAGGAGAAGCAGCCATCGTGATGAGTCCGGGCCGGGACAGTGCTAGCCACATCCAGCTGTTGGAGAAGGTGGTGACGGAGTTTCCGGCGGACCGGTGGCTGATTATCGAGGACAATTTGACTATTCATACCAGTCGTGAGACACGGCTTGCTTCGTCGGCCTGGCCAGAGATTCAGATCCAATTCATTCCCAAGTATGCGTGCTGGCTGAACCTGATCGAACCGTGGTGGAAGCAACTGCGCTCTTTGGCCTTGAAGGGCAGGTGTTTTGAGACCTTGGACGAATTGACGTCGACCTTGAATGCGGCCTTGGATTATTGGAATGCACATTGTTATCCATATCACTGGAAAAAGAAGCCCCAAGAGCAAGTGACTTTATTGGGCGGCTTCAGTGTTGTCAATGCTATTCAGATACCATAAATTTAGCGAGAGAACCAGTTAGAGTGACATTTTCCCTGAACAATAACAAAACCGGTTGTGCAGGCTTCCGCAAGTCAGAACCACACGGAATAACTGGACCGCCCAACGTGGCGATTGGCCGCAATCTCCTCCCAGATGTGGGGCAACCTCATTTGTGCTGCGTTTTCCTGCAGGTTGGCTCATCCAACCGCACCAGGCTCCCAAGGACAAAGTCGCGCCAGGCCACCCAAGAAACACGGGCCGGGCGCTCTGCAACTACGAACACCACCTCAGTGTCTCGCTGGAGTACACCGGTGACACTGAAGTCGACCAGACGGCCGCGCAGCACCTGCGTGCATTTCTTGTCTGGCTGTGCACCGACTACACACCCTACAGCCATCCTCCAAGGAAGATCTCGAATCTCTACTCAGGGCAAGTTCCCCCGTGAGGCAAGCAGCAGATACGGCTCCTCGATGAACTGCTTTATGCGCTGCAAGAAGCGCGCCGCTGGCACACCATCCATCAACCGATGGTCAAAGGTCAGGCTGAGCCACATCATCTTGCGCACAGCTATCTCGCTGTTCGCTACCGCTGCGCAATCCTTGATGCGCCCCACGCCCAGGATCGCCGCCTCCGGCAGGCTGATGATGGGGGTAAAGGCATCGATCCCAAACATTCCAAGATTCGTGATGGTAAAGGTGCTGCCGCTCAGCTCGTCCGGCAGCGCCGTGCCCGCCCGCGCCCGCTCGATCACCTGCCGCAGCTCGGTGGCGACCTCGGCCAGCTCTTTCCGGTCGGCGTTGCGGACCACGGGCACCAGCAGGCCCCGCTCCGTATCGACCGCCAGCGCGATGTGCACCTCGCTCAACTGAACGATTACGTTCCCGTCTAGCCGCGCGTTCACGTAGGGGAACTCGCGCAGCGCGCGGGCAACTAGCTTGATCAGCAAGTCATTGTAGCCGATGTCAAAACCCAACTCGTCGGCCAGGCTGGCCCTGAGCCGCTCGCGCAACGCGACGAACTCTGTGGCATCCACCTCCATCGTCAGTGTGACCGGCGCGGTCTCGCTGTGCCCGGCGTGCATCCGCCGGGCGATCACGGCGCGCACGCCGCTCATCGGCACCTCGGCGGCAGGCATAGGCGCGGCGGCGACTGCGGGTACAGGGGCTGCCGGGACCGCTGCCCCTTCCACGTCCACTTTAGTGATCCGCCCACCAGGGCCGGTACCCGTCACGGCGCGCAGATCGACACCCGCCCGCTCGGCCACGCGCCGCGCCACCGGCGTGACCTTTGGGGTAGATTCCAGGAAGGAGACGATGTCTCGTTCTACGATGCGCCCTTTGGGGCCGCTGCCGGCCACTAGTACCAGATCGACTCCCTTTTCGTGCGCCAGCTTGCGCGCCCGCGGTGAGGAAAAAATGCGTTCTCGTGAGATCTCGGAGGCCTTTTGGATCTCCGGGGTTTGCGCAGCTACGGCTTGCTCCGTTGGCGGCTTATCCTGTATGGCGACACGTGTTCCGGCCTCATATCCTGAGATATCCTCGTCCACTTCCTTGGTGATCAGCGCGACGGGGATGAGCACCGGCCGCTCCTCGCCTGCCAGGACGAGGATCTTGCGCAAGTAGCCCTTGGTCGGCGACTCGACCTCCAGCGTCGCCTTGTCCGATTCCACGGTGAACAGCACCTCGCCGCGCTGCACCGGGTCCCCCTCCTGTTTCAGCCACTCGATGATAGTGCCAAACTCCATCGTCTGGCCCAGCTTGGGCAGAATGACTTCTTTGATCGCCATAGCGCCTCCTACCTCAGCGCTTCGCGGATGCCGGCAGCGATCCGCTCGACGCTAGGGATCGCTGCATCCTCTAGCGGTTCGCTCATCGGCACCGGCACATCGGCGGCGCACACGCGCGCGATGGGGGCGTCCAACCAGTCGAATAACTGCTCCTGGATCACCATCGCCAGCTCGCTGACGAACGACCCGGTCTTGTATCCCTCGCTCACACCCACCACGCGCCCCGTCTTTTTCACCGACGCGGCGATGGTGTCCATGTCCAACGGCTTGAGCGTGCGCAGGTCGATCACCTCGACGCTGATGCCTTCCTCGGCCAGCTTCTCAGCGGCATCCAGAGCGTTGAACACCATGCGCGAGTAGGTGATCACCGTCACGTCGGTGCCCTCGCGCTTGACGTCGGCCACGCCGAAGGGGATGACGTAATCCTCCTCCGGCACGTACCCCTCGACGCCGTAGAGCATCTTGTGCTCGATGAACATCACCGGGTTGTCGTCGCGGATGGCCGCCTTGAGCAGTCCCTTGGCATCAAAGGGCGTGCTGGGCATGACGACGTAGATGCCGGGGAAGTGGGTCCACAGCGCCTCCAACGACTGGGAGTGATGCGCGGCGATGCAGCGCCCCGCGCCCCCCTCGGTGCGGATGACCATCGGCACGATCGTCTTGCCGCCGAACATGTAGCGGTTCTTGGCCCCCTGGTTGGCGATCTGGTCCATCGCCAGTGGGGTGAAATCGACGTACATGATCTCGGCGATGGGCCGCATGCCGGCCATGGCCGCGCCCACCGCCGCGCCGCCGATGGTCGCCTCGGAGATGGGTGTGTCGCGCACGCGCTCCACACCGAACTCGTCGAACAGCCCTTTCGTCGCGCCATAGGCCCCGCCGTAGAGGCCCACGTCCTCGCCCATGATGAACACACTAGGGTCACGCAGCATCTCCTCGCGCGCGGCCTCTTGCAACGCCTCGCGATAGAGCACCTTGCGCGTGCCCGGCCCGCCCTCGCGACATAGCTCGCGCAGCCGCCGCTCGCGGGCGTAATCCTCTTCCGTCCACCGGAACGGCGCGTAGACGTACAGCTCCAGCTCCTCCACCGGCGGCGTGGGAGAGTTGAGAGCAAAGTCGGTCGCCTCCTCGATAGCCTGCTCCACCTGCTCCTCGACCGCGTCCACCTCCGCCTGGGTGGCGATCCCGGCCTCGACCAACCGCGCGCCAAAGTTGGGGATGGGGTCGCGCGCCTTCCACTCAGCCTCCTCTTGCTTGGTGCGATACGCGCGCGGGTCGGAGCGGGAGTGGCCGTACCAGCGGTAGGCCTTGCACTCGATCAGCGATGGCCCCTCGCCTTTACGGGCGCGTTCGACGGCCCGGCCGACGGCCTCGCGCACGGCCAGCACATCCATCCCATCCACCACCTCGCCAGGCATGTCGTAGGCGCAGGCCCGGTCGGCCACGTCCAGCTTGGCGGCGGCGTTCTTGAGGGGCACAGACATGCCGTACAGGTTGTTCTCCACGACGTACACCACAGGCAACTGCCACAGGCCGGCCAGATTCAGCGCCTCGTGAAAGTTGCCCGTCTGCGACGCGCCGTCGCCGAAAAAGCACAACACCACCCGGCCTGTGTCCTGCATCTGCTGGGCCAGGGCCGCGCCTGCCGCGACCGGGATGTTACCGCCGACGATGCCGGTCGCGCCCAGGTTGCCGTGCTCCACGTCGGCGATGTGCATCGAGCCGCCGCGCCCGCCGCAGTAGCCGGTGGCGCGCCCACACAGCTCGGCCATCATCTTGTTATAGTGCTCCTGGCGCGCCTCCGCCGTCTTGGTCAGCGCGGCACCCCGCGCGTGGCAGTGACCGTGGCCACGGTGTGTGCTGGTGATCAGATCGTCATCGCTCAGGACGGAGATGGCACCCACCGCCACCGCCTCTTCACCGGCATACAGATGGGACGCGCCCTTGATCACGTTCTGTCCCAGCAGGTCGTATACCTTGTCCTCGAACATGCGGATCTCCCACATCTGCTGTAGAAGGTCGAGGGCCTCCTCTTTGCTTAGGCCAATCTTTGCACTTGTTTTCTTTTTCGTCATGCGTTTCCTCTCACTGATAGTCTAGATCGAACGCAGCTTTCTCTACTGCATTCCTTCAATCTCTCCCAAGACGGAGTCGAACCACCCCGCAAACCCTTCCTTGACCGAGATGGTCATACCGCTTTCGATCACTAGCCGACGGGCCATGTCGTTTTTCACTTCCTCGATGTCAATGTCCACCGCGGCGTGTGTCTCGTCTGTATCGAGACACCTCTTGGCGACCTGCGCCCGCCCTCGGATGCTCACAGAGATGTCCGGTGGAGCCAACACGGCAACCATCACGCGCCCGTCACGGCAGAGATTGGCGTAGGTGTCGTGGCCGTGCCAGGAGGTCAATCGCAACAGCTGGGGCGTGATCGCTCGCAGGCTGCCGAAGGGCGCGGTGCAGGGGAACCCATCCTCGTCCACAGCCGCCACGATGGCAACGGGGTTGAGCGCCTTGTCGGGTTTGTGCAGCATCGCAAACACCTCTGCGGGTAGCTCCGACGCTGTGGGCCAGTACTTTTTCTCTGGCGACACTTGTTCTTGATTCCTCGGTCCACCTCCAACAGTGTCCTCTTTTTCGCTGTTGATGAAGTCGGTAGTCCCCCTCACATTGAGTCATATATACGCGAAGCGGTAGTACCGCCCGTAGTCGTTGCACAGGAGATATAGCGGCGGCTCGTCCTCTTCGATCTCGGAAAAACGGCCTACCGGCTCGTGGAAGCGGTTGTCCGTCCGATCGTCGTTGACCATCGAGACCTCGCCCACCAGTACCCGGCTTTCGACGCCCCAAAACTTGTGATAGAGGCGCGTAGGCAGCGTGATGCTCTCGCCTGGGCTCAACACGACCGTGTCCCCAGCCCTTACGACGCACCCCACGCCGTCCATGCTCACCGTCACGTCGGTGTCGGCCAACTCCTCGTCCGGGGTGGCGTTGTAGAGCTGGATGACCAGCTTGCCACCACCCCGGTTGATGATGTCCTCCGATTTGCTCCAGTGAAAGTGCATCGGCGTCACCTGATCGACGCCTACGATCATGATCTTTTCGGCGTACAGCTTGCCCTGCATCGTCTTCCAGTTGTTGGGGTTGCCGTTGCGGATGGTGAATAGGAACAATCCGTACTTCTCATAGTCGCCTTTGCCAAAGTCGGTGATGTCCCAACCCAGGCCGTTCTCCACGATCTCGCGCACATCCTCCCCCTTGGTCCTCCATTCCTCGGGAGTCCAGTAAGCGAAGGGCGGAAGATAGAAACCTCGTTCACGGATGAAGCCATCTGCTTGGCGCATGATCACGTTGATCTCTGAACGTCTCATGTTCCTCTCTCTGGCTGGGTGTCAGCGCATCTCCTGGCCGCCGGTGACGTTGATCGCCTGGCCGGTCATGTAGCCGGCCTGATCCGACGCCAGAAAAACAACCACGTTGCACACGTCCTCGTAGGTGCATCCGCGCTTCATCGGCACCTGATCGATGTACCTCTGGCGCACCTCCTCCTCTGTGATGTCCCACTTGCGCGCGTACTGCTTGAAGAGGGCGTTAGGACCTTGCGTCCACAACGGCGAATCGAGCAAATTGCCCGGGCAGACGGCGTTGACACGCACGCCGTGCTCGGCCAGCTCCAGGGCTACGCTCTGCGTCAGGCCCACGCCGCCGAACTTGCTGGCGGCGTAAGCCGAGTTTTTGTAGCTGCCCTTCTTGCCCGATTTCGAGTTGATCTGGACGATGGCCCCGCTCCGCTGCGCCTTCATCACCCGCGCGGCGTGCTTGAGGCACAAAAAGTAGCCAACTAGGTTGACGTTCATCACGGCGCGCCACTTTTCGACTGGGAACTCATCTACCGCCTCAGCGATGAGGATACCGGCGTTGGAGACGAGAATATCAAGCTGCCCGAACTCGTCCACGGCGCGGTCGACCATCGCCGCGACCTGTGCTTCGTCGGTCACGTCCACTTTGGCGGCCAGGGTGCGCCGCCCGGTTTGGGCCGCAATGTCGGCCGCCGTCTGCTCCGCGCCCTCCAGGTTCAGGTCGGCGACGACGACGTGACAGCCCTCGTCGGCCAGCCGTCGGCAGATGGCCGCGCCTAATCCCTGCGCGCCGCCGGTCACGATGGCAATTTTATCTTGTAATGCACTCACCGTAATCTCCTATTGAAGCTCGTGTAGACAAAGGAGCGCTTGGCCTCAAAAAACACGCCTGGATTTAGGGCGAAACGCTCCATTGTCAACGCGAAGATCAATAATCTCAAATCTCTTTTCTACGGCAGCATCAGCCGCAGGAACTCTTCCTCCGCCTCAACCGTCCACTCGCGCCCATCCTTCAGCTTGGCGTAGACGCTGGGCAGCTTGTCCTTCAGATCGGGCACGGCGGTGAGGGAAAAGCCCTTGATGTTGGGGTAGATGACGATCTTGCCGGGATAGACGGTATCCTGCACCGCCTGCAGCCCCTCCTTGGCCGCGTCGAGTGAGCCGATGGCCGCCACCGACCGGTTGGGCGAAAGCACTCCCGTCTCCGCCTGGTGCAGCATCAGCCGCAGGTCGTCGATGGACGAGGCCGAGTGGCCGATCACGCGCGTGTCCTTCAAGTAGGCGTCGCTCAGGTCGATCTCGGCCATCGTGCCGCGCGCCACTCCGGCAAAGACGTTCATCACGCCTCGAGGCGCCAAGTGGGTCGCCGCGTCGGCAATGACGGGGGGCACAGGAGCCAGCACGATGATGTCGTCGAACCCAACCTGCCTAAAGGGGGCCATCGCGGCCGCGTAGACCTCCTTCTGCATCGGGTTGGAGCAGATGAAGGTGATCCCCTTGGCCTGCGCCTCGGCGGCGAAACTCTCGCGCAGGTCGCGCAGGCGCGGGTCGCTGACGTCGGTGCAGACGATGGTCGCGGGGTGGTCGGCGATCTGGATGGCGCGCTGGACGTGCATGCGGCCCATCGGCCCGCCCGCGCCCACGAACCAGGCCGCTCCGCCGGGTCTGAGTGTGGAGCGCACGGGCACGCGGCTGTAGGCCTGGGCGATGTCGGGGCCGGTCCCGCCCACGGTCACCCAGCGGTTGTAATGCACGCGTCCCACGTCGACGTTTACCTTGCGCGGGAGCGGCTCGTCGGCGATGATGGCCACGATGCCAAAATCGGCCAGGCGCGGGCTGACCGTCTCGATCAGGTCAGGGTCGGCGCCAAGGAGGACGATGTCGTCCACCTGTTCGACCGGCGGTGACGACACGTCCGCCACATCAACCATCTCCACACCCAGCGCCTCCGCCCGCGCCTTGAGCCAGGCGGCAAAGTCGGCGGGCACGTCCGTCAGCAGCAAGCGGGCAGGATGGGAAGCCTCGTCGAGGCTGGCGCCGATGGTGTACGGACCTTGCCCACCAGCGCCGATGATCCACGCCGCGCCGCCGGGCTTTAGCCCGGTGCGGTATTTCAGCTCGTAGGCGGCGATGACGCAGGCCCACGGCTCGGTGAGGGCGCTCTCGGCGTAGCCGGTACCGGGCTGCACAGGGATCAGATAGTTGCCGTCGTCGCCATTGAGCACGCGCTGGTCGATGACGTTGACCTGCGATAGCCCACCCTGGATCTCGTAACCGTAGGCCAGATTCACACCATCGACGTAGATGTCGGCCTGGATGATGAAGCGATCGCCCACCGCGTACTGATCGCGCAGGTTCTGGCCCACGCCGACGACGGTCATGCTCACCTCGTGGCCCTGCACCACCGGGTTCTCTTTCATGTTGCGGTAGATGCGGGGATGCTCCTCGCCCAGGCGGATGATCTTGATATCGGAGAAGCACAGGCCCACCGCGTCGTGGCGCACCAGCAGCTCATCCGGGCCGAAGTGGGGCATCGCCACCTCGACGGATTGCCCATCGCGCCCCAGATTCTCAAACCCGGCACCGTAAAGCGGCCAGAGGCGGTTAGTCTTGGGCAGCGGCGCTCTGGCGCGGCGGTATTGGTCTAGTTTACTGGTCATCGTTATTTGATCTCTAGCCGTCCAGTCAGCCGGATGTCTTCCGAAGAACTGCCGACCATGATCTCAAATTCGCCCGGCTCTACCGTGTACTGCATACTGGCGTCGTACAAGCCGAGTTGCTGCACGGCGACCTCGAACGTGACCCCCTGCGTCTCGTGCGGCTGGAGTGAGATGCGCCTAAAGCCTTTCAGGTCCTTCACCGGCCTTGCCACGCTCGCTACCACGTCGTGTATGTGCAGTTGCACTACCTCGTCCCCGCTGCGCTCGCCGGTGTTCTCCACCTCCAGGCTAACCTTGATCACCTTTTTTCGTTCCAGGCGGATGCGAAGGTTGCGGTAGACAAACGTCGTGTAACTGAGGCCGTGCCCGAACGGAAACAGCGGTTTTCCACTGAGGTCTACGTAGTCGTAGATGCGACCGGAAGGTTTGTGGTTGTAGTACAGCGGCAGTTGGCCCATCGTGCGCGGGAACGTGAGCGGCAGTTTCCCGCCTGGGTTCGTATCGCCGAACAGGACCTCGGCAATTGCCGTGCCTCCGGCCTCACCCGGGTACCAGGCTTCGATCACGGCGTCCACTCGGTCAATCCAGTCCAGCATAGTAACTGCGCTGCCGTTGATCAGCACGACGATGGTGGGCACGCCGGTGGCGGCGACCTGCTCGATCAGTTCGCCCTGCACGCCGGGTAGATCGAGATTGGCCCGATCGCGCTGCTCCCCCTCGGTCTGTCCGCTGTTGCCGACGAACAGCAGCGCGACCTGGGATTGGCGCGCGGCCTGGAGCGCCTCTGCAAAGCCGTCTTTCGAGTCTCCTGTGACCGTGCAGCCTTGCGCGAAATGGACTTGCAAGTCGCGGGCACGCTCGCGGATGCCCCGCAGGGGGGTGACGATGCGCCCCTGCGCGTAGCCGTTCCAGGTGTACCCTCCCAGGCGCGGCTCGTCGGCCTGTGGACCGATCACGGCGATGGATTTGACGTCTTTAGCGAGGGGCAGCGTCGCTCCGTCATTCTTCAGCAGCACGATCCCCTCGCGGGCCATCTGCAGGGCCAGCGCCCGGTGCTCCGCGGTGTTGCAGACCACCTCCGCTTGCTCCTCGTCCACGAAAGGCTCGTCGAACAGCCCCAGGCGGAACTTGATCGCCAGCACCCGGCGCACGGCCTCATCTACGGCCTCCGCCGAGATCGTGCCCTGCTTGAGGCCCTGGAGCAGCGGCTCGCCGTAGCAGTCGGTTTGGGGCAGTTCGACCTCCAGGCCGGCCTCGACCGCCTTCTTGGCCACTTCCTGCTTGTCGGCGGCGGCCGCGTGCTTGGTCAGGATGTGGATAACCGACTCATAATCCGAGACCACATAGCCCTCGAAGCCCCACTCGTCTCTGAGTACCTCGGTGAGCAGCCAGCGATTGCACGAGCACGGCACGCCGTCCAGTGAGTTGTAGGCCGCCATAATCGAGAGCGCCCCGCCTTCACGCACGCTGGCCTCGAAGGCCGGGAAGTAGACCTCCCGCAAGAGCCGCTCGGAAAAGTGAACGGCGTTGCTATCTCGGCCGCCGTCGCCGACAAAGTTGGCGGCATAATGCTTGGGGGTGGTCACGACCCCCTGACTCTGCACCCCGCGCACGAACGCCACCGCCATGCGCGAGGCCAGGTACGGATCCTCACCGTAGGTCTCCTCCGTCCGTCCACAGCGCGGATCGCGCGCGATGTTGATCGTCGGGCTGAGGAGTTGGCGGATACCCCTGGCTCTGGCTTCCTTGCCGATGGCGGTGGCCACCTCCTCCAAGAGCTCAGGATGCCAGGAGCTCGCCATGGCGATGGCCTGTGGGAAGCTGGTCGCATCGTTGCACAGCAGCCCGTGCAGCCCCTCGGCGTGGATGATCGGGGGGATGCCCAGGCGGGTGTTCTCGCGCGCATAGTGCTGGAGCTCGTTGGCCTTGGCCGCGGCTGCCTTGGGCGGCAGTTCTTTCAGGAATACGCTCAGCTGTCCCACACCTGCGCCGATTGCATCACCTGGGGGTACGGCGCGAGTGCGTGCAATCTTTTCCTCCAGCGTGCAGCGTATCCACTCATGCCAGTCCGTGAAGGGCAGGCGAGAACCCAGCTGTGCCACCTTCTCTTCCATCGTCATGCGAGCGAGCAGGTCGGCAACCCTGCGTTTGACGGACAGGGAAGGATTCTGGTAAAGCTTAAGTGTGCTCTTTTTCGATTGACTTTTCTTCGGTTGTGGAGACATTTTCTTATACCTCCAAGTTGATTACTGGCTCAGTTTCAAGATATTCGAGGGGGACATCGCCGCACTCAACCGCCGCAGCCGAGCCAGCCCGGCCTGCCCCGGCGGAACGAGACGGCCCACCTGTGTGTAAAAGTCATTGCGCTCGCGTCGAGATGGCAGGTGGCTTTGCGCCCACTCGCTCTGGTAGCCCAGGTCTAACGCCCGCTGCATCAGCGTGTGCCCATAGATAAAGTGTGCCCCATCCAGGAACACCTGGCGCACAGGCTCGAGCTCCGGCACATCGAAATCGTCCACCAGCTTGAGGCCGTACTTGTTCATCTCCGTGCCCACGTTCAGCGGCAGGTCGAGTTCCTGAGCCAGGCGGACGAAGGTGTACAGGTTTTGCACCTTGACGCGCCTGGTCTCGGGGTCCTTGATGTTCCAATTGCGATCCGGGATCACGTTGACGGCGACGGCGCCTTTTTCGACCATCAGATCCAGCAACTCCTCGATATCCTGCTCGCCGGCGCTGGTGCCATCCAGCCAGGCAAAGCAGGGCAGCGCCCCGCAGCGCGCGATCATCTCGTGGAACTCGTCCACGGTGGGAAAGCTCTCCGGGCTGGCCTCGACGTAGCCCACGCCGCCGCGCTTCATCAGCGCGGCGCGGATCACATTCTTGAACTCGGGCCCATCGTCGATCTGTGCCTCGACCTTGGCAGGCTCCATCGCCAGCTTCTCTGCCCAGAAGCGCACCCGCTCGGCGCGGCCTGGATAGGCCCGCTCCGCCGCCGCGACGTAGGCAGCGAGCATGTGGCGCTCGGTGGCGTTCCCCTTGGGCGTGAGGGGCAGGACGTCTCGCTTGTAGTCGACGGTCAAAGGGGCCAGGTGCGCGTTGATGCGCGCCAGCATCCCGCGGTTGCGGTCGGCCGCGCGCTGCCGCAGGTCGGCCAGGATTTCGGCTGCGCGGCCCTCGGCCTGGCCACTGGCAAAGCCGATGCCCATCTGGTAGCACACACCCGGCTCGCCGGGGGAGTTGATCTCGCGGGTGGCGAACTCGGGCACAAAGACGCGGGTCTCGATCCCGGCGCTGCCGCGCAGGTCGATCAGCTCGCAGGCGTCGAGAAACTCGTCCACGCCGTCGAGCACGTCGAAATCGACGATGCCCATCGCCCCGAACCCGTGCCGCCGTCCCAGCCACGCCAGTGCCGAGGGCGAGTGGCCATACCCGTTGAAGGAGAAGAAGGTGTGGCAGTGCATGTTGACCGCGTCGGCCGGCGGCGGCAGCTCCACAGCGCCCTGCTCGGCCAGAGTGACCAGCTCCCGCAGCGCGGCCTCCCTCACGCCCGGGTCGAAGTCGTTCAGGCGTTTCTCCAATTCAACTACCTGCAAGTCATCTCCCAAATCTAGCGCGATTCGGAAATCGCGGCTGCTAATAGGGTGGCAGCAAATGCATCGCTGGACTGAGATGCATTCAGCGCCGATCCGCGTCACATTCACTTAGCCTGGGCGACAGGCTAAAAGCCTGCCCTACAGCTCTTTTGAAGCCATCTGCGAAAATCTGCGTTTATCTGCGTTCAGTTTTAAATATGTATCGCCTGCCCAAACACGCCGTGCGCGGCCTCCATCAGCGCCTCGCTCAGGGTGGGATGGGCATGGACGGTGCGCGCGATCTCCTCCGGCGTCAGCTCCCAATGGCGGGCCAGTACCAGTTCCGGCAGCAACTCCGTCACCTCCGGGCCCACCAGAGAAGCGCCCAGGATCTCGCCGCTGGTTGCGTCGGCCACGATCTTGACGAAACCGTCGTAATCGCCCAAGCCCAGCGCCTTGCCGATGGCGCGGAAGGGAAATTGGCCCACCTTGACCTGGTGCCCGCGCTCGGCGGCCTGCGCCTCGGTGATGCCAAAGCTGGCCACCTGCGGCTGGCAGTAGGTGCAGCGCGGCAGCATCTCGTAATCCAGCGCCACCGTCTCGGTCCCGGCGATGGTCTCCACGGCGACGATGCCCTGGGCCGAAGCCACGTGAGCCAGCGCCAGCTTGCCCGTCACGTCGCCGATGGCGTACACACCGGGGACGTTGGTGCGCATCGCATCGTCGATGACCACGTAGCCGCGCTCGACCTGGACGCCGATCTCCTCCAGGCCCACCCCCTCGCTATTGGGCCGCACGCCGATGGCGAGCAGCGCCCGCTCAGCCTCCAATACCTGCTCGCCATCCTCACTGGATACGGTCACCTTCACGCCGTCGGCGGTCGTCTCGATCCCCTGCACGCGCGTGGCGGTGAGCACCTTGACCTTGCGCCGCTTGAAGGCTCGCTCGACCTCCTGGCTGACCTCCGCGTCCTCCAGCGGCAGCGCGCGGTCCAGCATCTCGACCACGGTAACCTGCGCGCCGTATGTGGACCACACGTGGGCGAACTCCATCCCGATCGGCCCAGCCCCGACGATGACGGCTGACGCGGGCAGCTCGCGCAGCACGATGGCCTCGCGGTAGGTCAGCACCCGCTCGCCGTCTATTTCGATGCCGGGGATGGCGCGCGCTCGCCCGCCGGTGGCGACGACGACGTTCTGCGTCTCCAACGTGCGCGTGCCGCCAGTATTCAACGCAACCTCGACGGCAGTAGGCGACTTGAGCACGCCGGTGCCCTCGATCACCTCGACCTCGTTCTTGCGCATCAGCGCGCCGATGCCCTTGACCAGCCGCTCGGAAACTTTGCGGCTGCGGTCGACCGCCGCGCCGAAATCGGCCTGGAACCCCTCGACGGTGAAGCCGAATTCCTTGCCGCGTCCCAGCAGGGAGACGACCTCGGCGTTGCGCAGCAGCGCCTTGGTGGGGATGCAGCCCCAGTTGAGACATACCCCGCCCAGGTATTCTTTTTCGACCAGGGCCACCTTGAGCCCTAGCTGCGCGGCGCGGATGGCGGCCACGTACCCGCCCGGACCTGCACCGACGATGGTGACGTCAACCTTGTCATTCATGCGTTCCCTCCGTCACTTGTAGAAATCTGCCATAAGCCTCTTCCCATTCATCGTCGCCCTGCGGCTCGTAGGTCTCGACGCCGAAAGAACCACACACAATCTGTCGTCCTTCCGCCAGCGAGGCTACGTGGCCCAGGGCCATCATCTGCACCAGGACATTGCCGATGGCCGTGGCCTCGATGGGGCCGGTCACTACGCGGCGGCCGGTGGCGCCGGCAGCGAGCTGGTTGAGCAGCCGGTTCTGCGTCCCGCCGCCGATGATGTGGATCGGCTCCAGACGGCGGCCCAGCATCTCCTCCAGCCGCTCCAGCGTCCAGCGGTACTTGAGGGCCAGGCTCTCCAGCGCGCAGCGCACCACGGCTCCCTTGCTCTCCGGCACCGGCTGGCCGGTCCGCTCGCAGAAGGTGCGGATGCGTGCAGGCATGTCGCCGGGCTTCAGAAAGTCGCCGTCGTCGGGATCGACGATGGCGCGCAGCGGCTCTGCCTCGGCAGCCATCTGCGTCAACTCGTCGTACGAGAGCGACTCCCCCTGGCCAGCCCACGTGCGGCGAGATTCTTGCACCAGCCACAGCCCCATAATATTCTTCAAGAAGCGGAACGTCCCGCTCACGCCACCCTCGTTGGTAAAGTTGTAGGCCAGGCTGTCAGCATTGATAACCGGCTGCTTCAGCTCGGCTCCCATCAGCGACCAGGTGCCGGAGCTGATGTAGGCGAAATCGGCGCCTTCCGCCGGCACTGCTGCCACTGCGCTGCCGGTATCGTGGCAGGCCGGGGCGATGACGGGCACGCGCGCGCCGACCTCCTCGGCCACCTGCGGCAGCAGGTCGCCCAGCACGGTGCCGGGAGGCACAATCTCGGGGAAGATGCGCGTGGGGATTCCCAGCTTCTCCAGCATCGGCCTGGCCCAGTCTCCCGCGCGCGGATCGTAGCACTGCGTCGTCGTGGCGTTGGAGAACTCGCACACCTTTCGCCCGGTGAGCCAGTAGTTGAACAGATCGGGCATGGTCAAGAATGTCTCGGCTACCTCCAGCAACGGCGACTCGCCGACGACCATCGAGAGCAACTGGTACAGACTGTTGAGCTGCATGAACTGGATGCCCGTCCGCTCAAAGATCTCCTCGCGGCCCACGCGGCGGAACGCCTCGTCCAGCATGCCGTCGGTGCGGCTGTCGCGGTAGTGGTAGGGGTTGCCCAGCAGCGCGCCGCTGCGATCAAGCAGCCCAAAATCCACGCCCCAGGTATCGAGGCCGACGCTGGTCAGCCCTCCCTCACATTCCCGAGCGGCCAGGGCGATGCCGCACTTGATCTCGCTCCACAGGCGCAGCACGTCCCAGTGCAGGCCGCTGGGCAGGCACACGGGTCCATGGGGGAAGCGGTGGGCCTGCGAAAGCTGGATCTGCTGGCCGTCGAATTGCCCCAGCATGGCGCGGCCACTCTCGGCGCCCAGGTCGAGGGCTAGAAAGCTGAGTTTGTTCTCCGGCATCGCTCCCTCCTGTGACCGGTCAGAAGTAAAGCTCCTCCAGGGACGTATTGACCCCCGGTGCGCCACACAGTGCGAGATCGCGCGTCCGCATCACGTTGCCCAGGTTGACCACGTCCTGGCGCGAGAGCTCCTTGATCTCACCCACCTGGAGCGCCGTCAGAATCGTCCGTGCCGCCCCCTCCAATTCCTCCACCAGCAGCATGGTCCAGCGGATGTCGCCGCACGTCATCATCACCAGGCCGTGATTCTCCATGATGAAGGCGTTGTGCTTTTGGAGAAACGGCGCAAAGTTCTGCGCCAGTTGCTCGGTCAGCGGCTCGGCGTAGGGCACCAGCGGCACCGGGCCGATCTCGATGATGGCCTCGGGAAAGATGGGGCGCATCAGCCAGTTCTTTCCCTTCAGGATGGCCAGCGCGCCCACGGCAGGGGAGTGACAGTGGATGACCGAGACGATGTCGGGCCGCTCGGTGAAGAACTTCAAGTACATCGGTCGCTCGCCCGTCGGGCGGTGCGTCCCTTCGACGACGCTTCCTTCCAGGTTGATAAAGACCACATCCTCCGCCTTGATATCGCCCTTGTACATCTTGGTCGGCGTGATCAGGATCAGGTCATCCTCCAGCTTCCAGGCCAGGTTACCGCCGTGGGATGCGACATACCCCTTGCACGTCAGGTGGTGGCACACGTCCACGAACGCGATCACCTGCTCTCTGTATTTCTCGACCAGTTTCATCTCATTCTCCGGGTCAACACCTCTGCGCAAGCACCTGCTTTTCATAGGTGCGGATTTCGTCCAGGAAGCTCATACCCACGGGAACCCCCTGCTTCAGGCAGTAGGCATCCCACACCGCGCCGAAGGGCAATCCCTTGAGTTCCTCCAACAGCGCCAGCCGTCCGGTAAAGTCGCCTGCGACCTCCATCTCCCGCAGTTGATCGATAGGCTCAAGCAGCGCCATCAGCAGGGCCTTGAGCGCGTTGCGCGTGCCGATGACCCACGCCGCCACGCGGTTGATGCTGGCGTCGAAATAGTCCAGGCCGATGTGCACGCGCTCCAGGTAGCCGCCGCGCACGATCTCTTGCGCGATGGCCTGCAGCTCGTCGGAAAGGACGACCACGTGATCGCTATCCCAGCGCACCCCCCGGCTGACGTGCAGCAAGATCTCGGGCAGAAAGGTCATGACCGAAGAAATTTTGTCCGAGATCACCTCAGTTGGGTGAAAGTGACCGCTATCCAGGCACAGGAGTATCTGGTTAGTCACTGCGTAGCCTAGATAGAACTCGTGCGAGCCGACGACGTAACTCTCCGATCCCAGGCCAAACAGCTTGGACTCGACTGCATCCAGGTTATATTTGGGATCGATCTCCTCCGCCAGCACCTGATCCAGCGAATCCTTGAGTAGCAGGCGCGGCGTCTTGCGGTCGGCGGGGACGTCCTTGTAGCCATCGGGGATCCAGATGTTGGTCACGCACGGCGTGCCCAGCTCGCGCCCGAAATGGGCGCCGATCTTGCGGCAGGCGATGCAGTGCTCGATCCAGAACCGGCGGACGCCCTCGTCGTAGCTGGCAAGCGTAAAGCCGCTCTCCGCCAGCGGGTGGGAGAAGCAGGTGGGGTTAAAGTCGATGCCGTGATCCTTCTCCTTGGCCCAGTCGACCCAAGCGGCAAAGTGCTCGGGCAGCAGAGCGTTGCGCTCGACCTTGCTTTCCGGCTCGCCGTAGATGGCGTGCAGGTTCAGCCGATGCGTGCCGGGGATCAGGCTGTAGGCCTGGTTCAGGTCGCCGCGCAGCTCGTCGGCGGTGCGGGCCTTGCCGGGATAATTGCCCGTCGCGGCGATCCCCCCACCCAACTCGGCATCAGGGTTCTCAAAACCGCCCACATCGTCCCCCTGCCAACAATGCAAGCTGATGGAGATTCCCGCGAGGGTGCTCATCGCCGCGTCGGTGTCCACACCCAATACAGCGTATCGCTCCTGCGCCAACACGTAGGCGTCCCGTATCTGCTTTTCTGTCAACCGATCGTCCATTGTCTGTTCTCCTTCCAGCACTCAATTGAGGTGAAACACCTCCTCTAATTCCGTCATCATCCTGTCGGCGTGGTCACCCGTGCCCTCGAAGAAAGGTGCCATGGTGTCCTGCCACCTGGCATTGATCTCCTCCTGGGCCATACCATCCAGGGCGGACTGAAAGCCCTCGGGAGTCTCGAAATAGCCAAAGAGAAGCCCGTCATCCCGCAAAAAAAGCGAGTAATTGTGCCACCCGGTCCGCCGCAGGGCATTGAGCATCTCGGGCCACACAGCCTTGTGGCGCTTTCTGTACTCCTCCAGCATATCCTCTCTCACTTTGAGCAGAAATCCGACGCGCTTCATAGCACACCTCCAAAGTGTGAACTTACTCCCTCAAGCGATCACCACATTGACGCCAGCCGCTCGCAAGGCAGAGACCATATTGGCAGGCGCACTCTCGTCAGTGATAACACAATCTATTTGGTCCGTTGAAGCAAATGAGGCAAATCCGACCCGTCCCCATTTGCTGCTATCGACGATAGCGATGACCTGCCTGGCCCGCGCGACCAAGTCCTTCTTGATAACTACCTCAGCACTATTGACGTCGGTCAGCCCTTCCTCGATGGTGAATCCCTTGGCGCCAAAGAACCCCCTCTGAAAGTTGAAACGTTCGATAAAGTCGCGCCCCTCATCGCCGACCATTGAGGCAGAGTCACGACGCAAGAATCCCCCGGGCATCACAACGGTGACACCCGGTGAGTCGATCAAGGCTAGGGCAATGAGGATACCGTTGGTGAGGACTGTGAGTTCGCGGCGATCTTTGACGTGAGTGGCTACTGCCAGAGCCGTGGTACTAGCATCGAGAATAATGGCTTCGCCATCTTCGATCATCTCAGCGGCGGCGGCGCCGATCCGGCCTTTCTGCGCAGTGTGCACACGATGGCGGAAATCGAAAGAAAGCTCAAGGCGCTCTTCGTCAAGGGCAAGGGCGCCCCCATGCGCTCGGATCAGTAGATGCTCTGCAGCAAGAGCATCAAGATCGGCACGGATGGTAGCTTGTGTCACACCAAACTGCTCGCTGAGCTCAGCAACGGACACACGACCTGTCTCCTTTACTAGCACTTCGATCCGCTCTCGTCGCTCCTGCTGAAACAGCTCACGGCTCATCTGCGGCCTCCCAGTCTCTTACAGCAGACTCCAGTCTTTGCCCAGATTATATCGTTTTCGCTTTCACCTGTCAATAATAAAAGTAAGTAAAGGAAATGAAAAGAAAATTATAGACAATTCTTGATCCTCCATCGCCATGCTGGCTTGCACCGATCGAAAATGTAGGGATGCCGCAATAAGTCCACTGTAAAAAGTCAACCCAACTGACACGCCCCAATCGAAGACAATTCAACCCAAGAAAACCGACACCTTCTGGCAAGTTGTGGACAATAGGTTAAGCAAAACCAATCCCAATTTAGTCAAGGAGGTGTCTTATGTCCATCGTGTACCCATTCCCCCTGAGTGGGCCAGCCGCCTTTGCTTGCGCTCAAGCAGGATGCCAGGCCTGTCAGGATGATCTGGTACGCCAGCACGAAGGTCTGGTGCACTTCATCCTGCGGCAGCGAGTTCGTGGTGACGTGCCCTACGAAGACCTGCTGCAAGAGGGACGTATCGCCTTGTGGCAAGCCATTCTGCACTTCGATCCCCATCGTGGCATCGCCTTTTCTACCTATGCGGGGGCTACGATTCGCAACCAAATGTGGCGCGCCGTGAAGATAGCTAATCGTCCCCAAGTCTGGCTGCCTCCCCCGGCCCCTGTCAACCTCCGAGAGATAATCGAGGAGAACCTGCGACAAGCTGAGATCCACGCGGCCTTGCTTGAAGCCGTCTCTCGCCTCCCCAGACGTTTGCGCCAGGTCATCACAGCTGCTTATGGCCTGGACGGAAAACTGCCGCGCACACTGGCCGCCATTGGTGACCGCTTCGGCGTCACCGGCAAGATGGCGCGCTACTGGCGCAACAACGGTTTGGTGCTCCTGCGCCTGCCCGCCATCTCAGGGCAACTGCGTTATCTGTGTGGGCAAGATAGCCACGCGGCATATCTGCGCATGCAGGCGCTGAGTCGGGCCTGGCTGCGGAAGAGACAGGGTTCCCGCCGACGGCAAGGGAGGGAGCAGCGATGAGTATCTTGATCCCGACCTACCAAGACCCTGGCCCGTTGGTGGTACTGCAGAGCCCGTTCCATCGCCTGACGACGGTCTCACAGCCGGAACTGGCCCGCACGCAAGACATACCGGCCGAAGACCGCCGTTTGTTGACAGAGCACTTTGTCGACACATTTCAGTGGGAGACGGTGCGTCCTCACCTGCCCATTCGCCTCGAGCTTCCGCCTGGCGTACCCCCCTGGAAAGCGCGTACCTGCCGTTCTTTCTACGAGCGGCTTCCACCAGAAGATGTTCTCTCTGCCGATGACTTGGTCGGCCTGGACAACTTTGACCTGGTGCTGCGTCTCGTCGATTTCTCACCTTGGCGCTCTATCCTGGGCCGGCGCTTCAGCAGTGCCTTCGGGCCTCCACCCTTCGATCCTGCCAGCATCGGTCTATGCTGGTTGCTCGTTCGATGGCGCAATTGGACGTGGCCCAAACTGGTCTTCGGAACTCCACTCCCGAGAACGCGGGCTGGGCTACTGCCTGCGTTTTGGGTTTGACCCCGACGACTTGCCAGCCGAATCCACCTTCCGCATGGCGCTTGGAAACACAGCGCCTGCCTGGCTGCTCCAGTGTGAGGACAGTCTGAGCCTGGGCCTGATGGCCTACGGCACCATTCCCACATCCTCTACGTTCCCAGGCGACCCGCCGGGACGGGGGGTGAGTATCGCCACCGACAGCCAGTTGGTGGAAGCCCGTTCCCAGATGCGTTGTCGCTATCAACGTGCAGCCTGTTTTCTCCCGCCCAGGCAGCGCGCCTGCGCCGCCAAGGAGGATGGCAAGCAGGGGTGCAACTGTGACACCCAGGCTTGTGTGCACCATTGTCGCTTCGTCACTCCGCGAGATCCTGAAGCCGCCTACGTTTTCTACGTCGGTTCCAATCAGCCTACTCCAGATGCGTCGCCCGCAATCAATTCTGACGACGACAAACCCGTGCGTGGCACACACCACTTTGGCTACAAATCCAAAGGCTTCAACATCGTCGACGACCGCATCTTCACCGTGTGGCCTATCTCCGGCCCTTTCGTCCCCGCCAATCGCAATGATCATCTGCAGACCATCCCTGGCTTCGATGACCTGCTCCGCCGTTTCCCCCATCTGAAGGTCGGCGAAGTGATCGGCGATGCCGGTGAGGGCTTCGACGACATTCTCCTTTTCGTTCACAATGACTTGAAAGCTTTGCGCTCTATCAAGCTTCGCTACCATACTATCGACAAAGACCCCCTCACTTGCTTGAAGCGCGGCTACGATGCCACCGGCAACCCCCTCTGTGCCTCCGGCTATCGCCTCTCCTTCAACGGCCACGACTACCGGCGCGGTGACAGCAAGTGGGTCTGTCGTCAGCGCCGCCTGCGCCATCCTCTCCCCGATACCCTCGTCGGCGATCCACCATCTGATCCTGAGGCTATTCTTGCCCGCGTTCCTCCCCACTGCCCCTACCAACAACCCGACGTACCTCTTGGCTGTACCGTCGTCGTCAATCGTACCTTACCCGATGGCGACATCCGCCTCGCCCGCGACCTCAAGGTCGATTCCCCTTCCTGGAAACTGCGCGTCGGGCGGCTGAGTTATGCCGAAAGCCGCAACGCCGACCAATGGCGACGGGGTGTGAAACGCTCCCCTTGGCACGGCCAGCACAACAGCGCCAAGGCCTCCATCCTCGCCGACATCCTCACCTGCGTCTGCAACGGCCTGCCCTGAGCTTGCCGAAGGGTCGCCCGTCTGGTTCGTGAGGCGACCACTGCTGCTGCTCGCGCCTCTCCAACCGATACCTGACTCTGGGGGCAGCACAGCCTACGTGCTCGTGCTGCCCCCGATCCTCGAACGAGACAGCCCTCCCGTTTTGTCATCGCCTTTCGGTTGATGAGCTATCCACGTGCGCCTATTCGCCGCCGCGTGGCCCCTGCGCGCGTCCACGCGCCCCTGTTCTTGCCTGTCGTCTCCTTCTTCGCCGCTCGCAGCACTGCCCCCACGCCGACTTATTGCGCTCTCACCCAGGCCCCCCTGCGCCGCTTCGGCACAGCGTTCTTCCTTGGTATGACTTCTTCCGTGACTGTTCCCACCGCTCGGGTCACATTGCACCTCACTGCATTATTGATTTGGGTGTGACTAAAATCAGTTGATCGCTCCCGAACTACATGGAAGGAGTTGAAAGAAAGGTGATCTTCTGGGATGATTGTTTTGACCGAAACTCTTATCCCTTGGAGGTGCACCGTGTCTTCCA
>Ga0315544_1001131_pt1 | contig 21740 bp, 17 predicted proteins | sample SalMarSW160130MG_2_FD_202543 | JGI IMG/M metagenome (GOLD analysis project Ga0315544, IMG submission 202543) | Salt marsh sediment microbial communities from the Plum Island Ecosystem LTER, Massachusetts, United States - Salt Marsh Sediment SW1601-130 ... | reverse complement strand
ACACACGGTGGGGATTAAGTCCGATGGAACAGCGGTAGCCGTAGGATGGAACGACGGAGGGCAGTGCGAGGTCGATGGCTGGACGGACATCATCCAGGTCGCCGCAGGCTTCCATCACACAGTGGGAGTCAAGGCCGACGGCACCGTGGTCGCTGTGGGAAGCAACGCCAATGGGGAGTGCAATGTCAGCAACTGGACTAACATCGTCCAGGTCGCGGCAGGCCACTATCATACGGTGGGACTTAAGTCCGACGGTACCGTGGTCGCCGCGGGGTCTAACTACTCTGGGCAGTGCAACGTTAGTGGCTGGACCAACATCATCCAGGTGGCTGCAGGTGATAGGCACACGGTGGGGCTTAAGTCCGACGGTACCGTGGTTGCCGCGGGCTACAACTACTACGGGCAGTGCAATGTCACCGGCTGGACAAACATCACCCAGGTCGCCGCGGGGTATGGTCATACTGTGGGACTTAGGTCCGACGGCACCGTGGTCGCTGTGGGATACGATTACTACGGGCAGTGCAGCAATGCCGACGGCTGGACGGACATTGTCCAAGTCGCCGCAGGCGAAGAGCACACGGTGGGGCTTGAATCTGTCGGCACTGTGGTCGCTGTGGGATATGATTACCATGGACAGTGCAGAGATACACATGACTGGACAAACATCACCCAGGTCGCCGCGGGGTATGGTCATACTGTGGGACTTAGGTCCGACGGCACCGTGGTCGCTGTGGGATACGATTACTACGGGCAGTGCAGCAATGCCGACGGCTGGACGGACATTGCCCAGGTTGCCGCATACCGCGATCACACGGTGGGACTTAAGTCCGACGGCACCGTGGTCGCTGTGGGATGGAACTACTATGGGCAATGCAATGTCGGCGACTGGACGGACATCGTCCAGGTTGCCGCCGGCTATGATCGCACGGTGGGGCTTAAGTCCGACGGTACCGTGGTCAGCACAGACGCATTGGAAGATGTCAGCGGCTGGGCCGATATTATCCAGATTGCCGCAGGCGGTCATCACACGGTGGGACTTAAGTCCGACGGCACCGTGGTCGCCGTGGGCCACAACTACTACGGGGAGTGCAACGTTAGTGACTGGACGGACATTGTCCAGGTCGCTGCAGGCGAAGAGCACACGGTTGGGCTTAAATCCGACGGCACCGTGGTAGCAGCATGCCTCGAGGTCGAGCTTGCCAAATGGAATCTGGGCGAGGCGACACCACAGGAAAACAAGCCGGTAGCAGACTTCGACCTCTCCCCTTCCTACCCCTTCTGCCCTGTAGTTGACCAAGAAATAACCCTTGACGCATCTGGCTCAACGCCTTCTGACGGGGCCTCAACAATCACTGGTTACCTGTGGGAGTTTGATGACGGAACCGCGCCGGTCGGGACGACGTCTCCAATATGTACGCACACCTACCCCGCTGACTTACTATCTGCGGGGAGCAGCGAAAGACACTTCACGGTAGTACTCACCGTAATGGATGATCTAGGCAGGACTGATAGCGCAACCTTCGATCTGACTGTCAAGCGACCCCCTGTTCTCCTTGTGCATGGATTCCAACTGACGTCTTTTGAGCTAGATGACATCTGGGGCGACATGGCGGAATACTTGACCGGCCAGAGCGTGAAAAATGACGACCAATACGATTGGCTTTGCCTGGGGACCGGACCCTGTGACCCAGATGATCCGGGTTTCGACCCAGACTTTGCGATGAAGAGACTCGAGGGTAACGGTGTTACGGTATACATAAGCTGTTACACTCACTATACATGTGATGGCACAGCTTTGGATATTGAGACATACGCCGACTGTCTCGCAGACGAAATTCAGTTGATAACGCAGGAGGAGAGTGTCAGTCAAGTGGATATAGTAGCCCATAGCATGGGCGGATTGGTATCCAGAGCTTACATTGAACATGAAGATCTCGACGGAATTCAATGGTATCGCAACGATATCAGGAAGCTCGTCATGCTTGGCACACCAAACGACGGAGCCGATATTGCTTCGCTGATCCCGTACATACCGGGCGTACCTGGCGACGTGATTGTTAATTGGCCATCGGTTCAACAGATGAAGCCAGACTCAGGATTTCTCACTCACCTGAACTCAGGAGTGACTGGTCAAAGCCAAATAGTTGAGTACTCAGCTATCGCAGGAAACTTCTACCGATGCGGGAGTCTGAATCCAGGTTGCTTCCCCCCGACACACTACTTCTGCATTACTGGGGCGCTGCTCTGTACCTTATTTGGCGAAGACAACGATGGCCTTGTACACGTGAGCAGTGTGAGATTAGATGAAATTCCCGAGTCAACAGCACCACGTTTCTTCATACGCGACATGAACCACACCGAGCTATGCCGTCTGACCAGTCCGATGGTCAGGCCGATCCTGAACGCACCAAGCTTCAGCCAAGAGCCGATACCAGTGCCAGACTTATACTTGGGTCGCCTGTTCAGCCCTGGTGAACTACGTGTTTATGATTCCGAAGGGCGCATTACAGGACTGGTTGACGGCCAGGCGGTCGAGGACATTCCAGATTCAAGCTATGACGATCTAACTAATAAGGTCATGATATTCTCCACTAACAACTCCTATCACTGGAAAGTAGTAGGCACCGGTGAAGGCACATATGGACTTGAAATAACCTACCAGCACGACGGAGAAACCACTACCTTTCTTGCATCTGCCATTCCCATGACAGACGCAGAAACACATCAATACAGCATCAACTGGGAGGCTCTCTCCAAAGGTGAGGAAGGTGTTACAGTCCAGACAGATTCCGATGGTGACGGCACTATTGATGATACCTTGATCTCAGGAAAGGTACTTGCTGCGGTTGAGACTGCCACCGGTACGGGCACGGCTTGGTTCACCTCCAGCAACGGCATGACCGAGGATCTCGAAGCACTGTGCGCAATACCGCCCGGTGCCCCCGCTGGCGTCACGTTTCCACACGGACTATTCTCATTCACAGTCAAAGGACTGGAGCTCGGACAGGAAGTCACCATGACCATTGAAGTGCCACAGCCCGTACCAAAGGGCACCAAGTGGTGGAAATACCACAATGGTTTGTGGGATTCCGTTGACATCGGCAGCGACAATGGCGACAACATCATAACAATCACACTCAAGGATGGCGGGACCGGGGATTTTGACGACCTCCCACGACAAATCACCGACCCAGGAGGCCCTGGCAACCCCGGTGGATCCGTAGGTTGGGAGACACATCCAATAAGCAAGTCTCGTGTGCTGCTACCCTGGATCGCCCTATTTTCGGCTCTTATCGCCGGTGCAACCCTGTTGGCACTAAGGCGGCGACGCAGCACAGACCACTCTAGCCCGACCTAGACTCAGCGCTCCCCCAAAAAACCAAAAATGGTACGGGCAGAGGTACCGAATCTGCACCCATTCTGCTAACATTTTGCTAACGGACTAAACATCACCACCGCCCACCAGACACCATCCCACGAATGAACCGCCTCCCCGCCAACTGACACAAACGTTCTATTTTGAACGTGAAACCATAGCCTGCCACCCCCACCCACAAATTTCGAGAGCGGCACCATCAACCACTCGGTCACCTCTCCCGGCGGCTATTATACCACCTTGGGAGAAGGACGAGTTCGCCGTGCCATGATAAGCTTGGCTATTTCCACCGGGATAAGTACTGACACGCCAGCCAGTAATACTATTCCCCAATCTTGAAGGCTCATGGAGTAAGTGTGGAACGGACCTTGAAGGAAAGGTGCATAAACTATAGCCACAGCGATAGCCCAACTTGAAGCTACTGCCGCCAGGAGCCATTTGTTGCCGAAAGGGTTCATGCGAAACAGAGAGAGTCTCTCTGAGCGGCAGTTAAAGCAGTTGAAAAGCTCCACGCTTACCAAGGTAACAAAGCACAAGCACTGTGCCTCCAGAGGGCTTCTTCCTGAGTTGATTGCCCAGAGAAATATCCCTAGCGACGTCAACATAGTCCAGAACCCTATTCCCAGGAGATAATTCACCATAGTTTTGTCAAAGATACTTCTCTTGGGGTCGCGCGGCGGGCGCCGCATGATACCTCGCTCGCCAGGCTCTACTGCCAAGGCCAATGCCGGCAGACCATCGGTAACCAAATTCACAACCAGAATCTGTAAAGCTACCAGAGGCACAATTCTGTACAATCCAGTCGCTGTGCCGATAACAAACGCTATCAGCATCAGCAAGACCTCACCGATATTGCAGGCGAGAAGAAAGATAAGATACTTTCTTATATTAGCAAAGACATTTCTCCCCTCCTCTACCGCCGCCACGACGGAGGCAAAGTTGTCGTCGGTCAGTATCATAGCTCCTGCTTCTTTGCTCACGTCCGTCCCGGTGATGCCCATAGCTACACCAATGTCAGCTTTCTTCAAGGCCGGGGCATCATTCACCCCATCACCCGTCATAGCCACAACATGTCCCTTGCTCTGCAAAGTTTCTACGATCCGCATCTTGTGCGCTGGCGAAACACGGGCATAGACTTTGATCTTTTCCGCAGCATTCCTTAGCTCCGTCTGCCTCATCTCATCTAGCTCACTGCCGCTGACAGCCATGTCGTTTTCTCCCAACATGCCCAGTTCCCTAGCTATGGCTTCGGCAGTTAATCTATGATCGCCGGTAATCATAACGGACTCGATTCCGGCTTGCTTACATAACGCTACGGCCCCCTTCACCTCTTCTCGTGGCGGGTCGATCATCCCCACCAAGCCCAACCAAACCATTTCTTTCTCTGCCCCCTCTGCCACCCCGCTGCTCTGCTTTTTACCTTGCAAGTATTTATATGCTAGACCAAGAACCCTCAAAGCTCCGGCAGCCATCTCCTGGTTCATTTGAAATATTCCTTTTCTATCTTGCCCCGTAAGCTCTCGCTCTATGCCCTCGGAATAGATACGAGTGCAGGAATCTAAGATAACTTCAGGCGCCCCCTTAGAGTATGCCACTACGCCCTGTGAGGTGTCATGAATAGTGGTCATCCTTTTTCTCTCTGAGGAAAAAGGGACCTCAGATATGCGAGGAGCACTTGGTTCCTCTCTTTTTACTCCTGCCTTAGTAGCCACGACTACTAGAGCTCCTTCTGTAGGGTCTCCCCGGACCTGCCAAAGTCCATCAGCATTAGTAAGGTGGGAATCATTGCAAGATGCTCCTGCTCGAAGCAATCGAACTAAGTGAGGTTCGTCTCGTGGGGTGATTGCTGTGCCATTGAGATAAAAACTTCCCTCAGGCTCGTAGCCTACACCACCTACGTCTATTGTCTTGCCATTAACATAAATCTTTCGCACGGTCATCTCGTTTTGGGTTAGTGTCCCAGTCTTATCAGAGCAAATGAAGGTGGTGCAGCCTAAAGTCTCGACTGCAGGCAGACGGCGCAATAAAGCATTGCGTTTCACCATCCTTTGTACTCCCAGGGCAAGGCAAATGGTTGTCACGGCAGGCAGAGCTTCAGGCACAGCAGCTACAGCTAAACTAACCCCCCAGATAAAGGCTTCCAGGATATGACTGAACATACCAACTATAATTCCCACACCAGCTACAACGGCACAGATGGCTAAACAGGCAATTCCCAATATCTTGCCTATCTTGTTCAGGCTGACCTGCAGTGGTGTCGGTGGTGGTTTTACCTCCTGGAGCATACCGGCAATCTTGCCAAACTCCGTAGCCATGCCTGTGCCAGTCACCAGCGCTTTACCTCTACCGTAAACCACGGTAGTGCCCATATATGCCATGTTTTTTCTATCGGCTACAGGTATATCACCGGAGATCATTTGAGTCGTTTTGTCCACGGCAACAGATTCTCCGGTGAGGGGTGCTTCGTCAATTTTCAGGTTAACTGCCTCAGTAAGACGAGAATCAGCAGGGATGCGGTCACCGGTTTGCAGCAAAATTATGTCTCCAGGAACTAAATCTCTGGCAGGGATTTCTTCTTCCTCCCCGTCTCGTATCACAGTGGTGCTAGGGGCAGTCATCTGTTTCAATGCCTCCATAGCTTTTTCCGAGCGATATTCCTGAACAAAACCCAAGCCGGCGGCGAAGAAGACAATGATTACAATAAGAATAGGGTCCCAGATATCTCCCTCACCCGTGAGCGCCAGTACCCCAGAGATAACAGCAGCCACCAAAAGAATAATAATGAGGAAATTTTTGAACTGCCCTAGAAAAAGCATCCAAGGATGGGTTTTTTCCTTCTCCACCAGTTCGTTCGGACCGAACTGAGCTAGACGGCGCTCGGCTTCCTTTCTGGTCAACCCCTGAATTCGTGAGTCTAGCGAGTCAATGACTTCGCTTACGCTCAAATTGTGCCAAGTTCTTTCTATAGACATGATATGTCACGTCAACTGAACATAGGCACGAGCATCAGCATGACTCCACCAGCTAGTACTGAGGCGATTTGACCGGCCGTATTGGCTCCGACACCGTGCATCAGCAGATGATTGTGAGGATTAGCCTCCAGTCCTAGTTTCTGTACTACACGGGACGACTTGGGGAAAGCTGAAATGCTGCAAGCACCTATCATAGGATTGATCTTCCGCCCTGACAGAACAGACATTAGCTTGCCTAGCAGAACTCCTGCCACTATATCCAGACTGAAAGCTATTACTCCCAGTATAAATACCAGTATGGTCTCAGGTCTGAGGAACACAGTTCCAGACGCCATTCCTCCCACTCTTGTCTAGCAGAGTTCGTGTGATGATACAATAACGTAGCGATAGCTGTCAAAGCATCAGTGGGAGTGGGCATTGAATAGCGGGTCATACTGTGTTACCATCTTATGTTGTCTTCTTGTACTTTTGGCCCCTGTAGCTCAGAGGATAGAGCGCTGGCCTCCGGAGCCAGGTGCAAGGGTTCGAGTCCCTTCAGGGGCGCTATGTAATTGGGTTGTTTAAGAATTTAGTTGCCCGGTTGATTTGGCCCCCGTTTATTATTGCGAGGCTGGCGAAGCCAGCCAAAGCAATCTTGTGGCAGTACGGGATTGCCGCACGCCTTTGAGTTGCTGGCAATGGCTAGAAGAGAAGGGCGTGATAAATCGGGTAGCTACAAGGATGCCCGAAACTGAACGGGGAGTCAAAGGTGAACTGCCTCTCTGTATGATAAGGAGGAGTTGTGTTATGGCTGAGCTTCTTGAAGTAAGATGGCATGGCAGAGGAGGGCTGGGGGCGGTGACCTCGGCAGAGCTAGTTGCCCGTGCTGCTATAAGCGAAGGCAGATATGCACAGTCATTTCCTAGCTTTGGACCTGAAAGAAGAGGAGCGCCGGTACTTGCTTTTCTGAGGATAAGCGATGAATTCATCAAGACCAGGACAGTTATCGACGAACCTGATGTGGTGGTCGTGCTCGATCCAGGCTTGTTGCACGCGGTTGACGTGACCTCGGGGCTCAAGAAAGATGGTAATATCATAATTAATTCCAGGAAATCGCCCGCTGAAGTGAAGTCTGAATTTGGATATAAATGGCCTGTAGCTACGGTTGACGCTAAGAAGATCGCCGGAGAGACTATCGGGATGCCTATCACTAACACCGCTATGATAGGCGCGCTGCTAAAGGTTACTGACGCCGTGAAGATCGATTCTATGGTTGAGCAGTTACGTGAACGATTTGGAGCGCGGGCTAAGGGAAATATCGAGGCCATGAAAAGAGCTTACAAAGAGGTCGTGCTAAAGGAGTAAGAGATGACGGAGAAAAGGCTAAAAACGGGGTCTGATTTTACCTGGAGGGATATGGAAGTTGGCAATATCGTAACAGAGGTGGGAAATGCTAGTGTTCGGGAGACCGGTGACTGGAGGACAGAAAGGCCCATACTGGATAAAGAGAAATGCACTAAGTGTGCCCTGTGCTGGATTTATTGCCCTGACGCCGCTGTTAAGCCCTCTGAGGAAGGATACTATGAGGCTGACCTTTATTACTGTAAGGGCTGTGGCATCTGCGCTGATATATGCCCTGCAGGAGCTGTAACTATGACAGAGGAGGAAGAGAAATGAGCAAAAGAGTGGGGTTAGAAGCATCGCATGCTGCTGCTGAGGCAGCCAGAATGGCTGATGTTGATGTTATTGCTGCCTATCCCATAACACCCCAGACGCATATCCCCGAGAGACTTGCTGAGATGGTGGCTGATGGTGAACTGAACGCAGCTTATATACCTGTGGAGTCGGAGCATTCTGCCCTCAGTGCTTGCCTTGGATCTGCTGCGGTAGGGGCAAGGACTTTTACTGCTACTGCAGGTCAAGGCTTGGAACTCATGCATGAAGTTGTTTACGTTGCTTCATCTATGAGATATCCCATAGTCATGACAGTCTGCAACAGAGCTCTTTCTGCACCCCTAAGCGTTTGGGGAGACCACTCCGATGCTATGGCTGTCAGAGACACTGGCTGGGTCCAGGTATTTTGCCAGAACAACCAAGAGGCGTTTGATATGACCCTTTGGGCTTTTCGCGTCGGTGAAGATTCCAGAGTCCTTTTCCCCGTAATGGTTCATTTTGACGGATTCCATCTGTCACACGTAACAGAGCCAGTTATCTTGCCAGAACAGAAAGAGGTGGATGGATTTCTGCCAAGGTTCCAATACCCCTTTGCCTTGAACCCTGACCAGCCTATGACCCATGGAGCTTTTGGTCCCCCTGACATATATGCAGAAACGAAGGTAGCTCAAGAGGTAGCTCTCAGGAAATCTAAGGATGTGATAATTCAAGGGTTCAGAGAATTCGGGGATGTATTTGGCCGTTATTATCAGCCCGTCGAGCCCTATAAGGCAGAAGGAGCCAGAACGTTGCTTCTGACTATGGGGAGTTTTAGTGAGACAGCAAAGATTGCCATAGATGCAAAGCAGGACCAAGGGGAATCTGTAGGGCTCGTCAACTTGCGTCTTTGGAGGCCTTTCCCATTCGAGGAGCTTCGCCAGGCGGTAAAGGATGCCGAGACTCTTATAGTTTTCGATCGATGTATCTCCTTCGGAGGTCCCGGAGGACCAGTTTGCTCCGAAGTCAGGTCGGCCTTGTACAATGAGAAGGAGAGGCCCACTGTTGTCAGTCTTGTAGGTGGTCTGGGGGGGAGGGATATGTCGGTAAAGGATTTTGAGTATGTTATTGACCGGGGTCGAGAGATTGCGGAGAAGGGATCGAAGGAGTTATTTGAGACCGTGGGTATACGAGGGAAGGTAACAGGAATAAGGGGGTAAAAGATGGAGGGGAAATTTGTAAAATTTGGTAAGAGACATGTGCCCATAGATGAGTATGTCGCCGAGGGGCATAGTTTTTGTACTGGCTGCGGGGAAGCTCTGGCATTAAGGCTTGCCTGCAAAGCTTTGGGAAGGCAGGTAATAATTGCCAATGCTACCGGGTGTATAGAGATTTGTACTTCGCCGCTTCCTCTCACCTCGTGGAGAGTTCCTTGGATACATACGTTGTTTGAGAACACCGCCGCTGAGATTTCGGGTATAGAAGCAGGGCTAAAGATTTTGATGAAGAAAGGCAAGATACCTGAGAAGGACATCAAATGTGTGGCTGTGGCTGGAGACGGAGGGACGAGCGACATAGGAATGCAGGCTTTGTCTGGAGCGTTCGAAAGGAATCATGACTTTCTGTATCTCTGTTTCGATAACGAAGCATATATGAATACCGGTATCCAGAGGTCAAGTGCTACCCCTTATGGAGCTTCGACTACCACGGCGCCTGCGGGTAAGTTTAGCATTGGCCAGACTACTTGGAAAAAAAACTTGCCTGAAATTGCCGTGGCCCATAGCATACCTTATGTAGCCACAGCCTGTCCTAGCTATCCTTTTGATTTAATAAACAAGGTCAAAAAGGGTGGGGAAGTCGAAGGGCCGGCTTATGTACATATACTATCTTGTTGCCCTACGGGCTGGAGATCCCCCACCAATTTGACTATCAAAATAGGTAGGCTTGCCGTAGAGACCGGTATTTTCCCACTCTATGAAGTAGAGAATGGCCGGTATGAATTGAATGTTGACCGGCCCAAGCTTAAACCAGTTGAGGAATACTTGAAGCCGCAAGGCCGGTTCCGTCATTTGCTGGAGGAGGATATTCAAAAAATTCAAGAGCACGTAAATGAAGAATATGCCAAACTCAAGGCAAAGGTAGCCTGTTTTTCAGCTTGATTTCTTCTAACAAATAACAAACAAGGTTGATTGCTTCAATCCTCCTTACCTACTATAATACTCAGCTATACGGGGTGTGGCGCAGTGGCTAGCGCGCATGGTTTGGGACCATGAGGTCGGTGGTTCAAATCCACTCACCCCGACCATAAATAGGAGATTATGGGGCTAGACCTCATGGCTCATGAAACAGCTGAATATAGAGTAAATACCGGTCAGACCTCATGGTCTTTCCAGGGCGGGTCCGCAAAATGAACAATGTTCAAATCAATAGAGCTAGAGGCACCGCCAGGGACGTCCCTCAAATCCCTGGTCAGAGGCTACCTGCTCACTCACCAAACCGAGGGATCAAGCCCTAATACCATTCAATACTACCGAGGCATTCTGGATCGTTTCCTATGGTACGCCATTACGGCAGGCTGGGTGGATGATGCTAGGCTTCTTAATGAGTGGCATATCAGAGAATTCCTTGGCTACGTCGGCACAGAAATGAATCGTTGGGCCAAACAAGGTAATGGCTCCGAATCATCCACCCGAAAGGCTTCGGCAGCAACCGTTCATCACTACTACAGTGCGCTTCGCGCCTTCTACAATTGGGCGGTTAGAGAAGGCTTCATACCTCAGAGTCCGGTTGCCAAGGTCAAAGTGGCCAAAGCGAAGCCGAGGGTTATGCAACCCTATTCTGCAGAGCAAATCAAGAAAATGCTTCGGGTCTGCGATTATGATTATCAGCATGGTGCCAGGTTTGTTGGCAGTCGGAATCGGGCGCTCATACTTATGTTTCTGGATAGTGGACTCCGGCTGTCGGAGTTAGCTAACATCAAGCTGCAGGACATAGATGTCGATAACGGCCGGATCAAAGTCACAGGTAAGGGAAATAAAGAGCGAGTAGTGCGAATAGGTAAGACCGCACAAAAAGCCCTATGGCGTTATCTCATGTATCGTGGTGAGGACAGTAAGCAACTTCTCTGGCTCTCAGAGGAACGGAAACCTTTACACGGTTCAGGAATTCAATCCTCTGTTGATAGAGTCAAGAGGAGAGCTGGGATCGACGAGATGGGTTGTGTCCACAGATTTCGACATTCGTTTGCCCTGAGTTTCTTGCGGGCAGATCGTAATCCTTTTAACTTGCAATATCTTCTTGGTCACAATTCACTGGAAATGGTGAAACGCTACACGGCAACGTTAGGTATGGAAGATGCTCTGAAGGCCCATGAGACGGCAAGCCCGGCAGACCTCCTTCATCTGGCTTGAATCTGGCCTATCGGACTATCAGGCGGAATTACAGGCTGAGCAGGTGGCACGATAGCATTTGCCAGTAGCTCGGGGTGCCAGCTTCAACCTATCCAGAGCCGCGAAGCGGATTTGCTGTTCTCTGAGCTATGCACACCTGCTATAATCGCTTTAGGGAAGGAGACGGGTTATGAACAAGGCTGGAGATCGTCGGCGAAACAGTCGCAAGCCAAACGGAGTTGACAAGCTTTTGTCGTTCCCAGGCATCACGCAAGCGATTTCACTTGTGAAAGGACATGCGCACTGTCTTGCCGTAGAAGAAACCATGGATGCGGCAGCTCGGGGTGAACTGGGAGAGAAGCTTCGCGAACTAATGAACTCCGACTCGCTGGACGCAATTGACCGGCTCTCGGAAGATGAAGTAGCGTCGTCCTTCATGGCAGAGACCGAGGATGAGATATTGGAGGACTTGGCTACAGAAGCTGGCCCAAAGATTGCCGAGCTATGGGATTTATCGGAACCTGCAGGAGAACGACTATCTGACTTCACGTATTGGGGGAGCATCGTCGATGCTCACGGTACGGCGCCATACTGGCTTCCGTACGTGCTGGTAGTTAAGACAAGAAAGCGGGAGGCCGTGGATACCTTATGGGCAACGCACACTGAGTTTCTCCGACGACACGCCGTGGTCACGTCTCCCGAAGGTATGAAAGACGGTCACGTTTATCTCGATGTCACGTATCTGCTTTATAGAGCTCTTCCCTCCGCATATGGGGCTCTGCTTTATTGCCGTGAAAAACTAGGAATCGAGAAGAAGGATCTACGGGAAGGTGCTCTACCTTCAATGGATGGTGAAATGGCTCTCAAGTGTGCGGAGGTAGAGAGGGAAAAAGGAGCCAAGGAAGCGGCAAGAGAACTCGGTTTCCGTATCTATAGAAGCGACAACCCGAGTGGTTCGTACCCCCTATTCAGAAAATACCTGAATGAGGGGCGCCGAATAGAGCGCATGCTAGGTATACTTGATGAGTTCCTTTATAGTCTAGAAGACAACCTCAGGAAGACCTAACACGCCCTTCAGTAATCGGAACTACATCGCAGTTCCGAGTCTTAGACGAATAACCACACCTTCCCTAGAATATTGTCACGCGTGTCCAAGGTTGGTTATTTGCCATTACGGGGAGAACGCCTCACTGTTCAAGAAGCTGGCCGACTCGGAGGGCTGAAACTTCTTCGTAATCGCGGGAGAAGACATTTCGTTGAGATTGGTAAAACGGGGCAACGAGCAATGCGTCGTAAATATCCTGGTATGGCCAGCGAGTGGGGGAAAAGGGGTGGACGTCCCAAGAGATGCAACTTAGCCGACATCATGGGGGAGCCGGGAAATAAGTAGAAGGAGGAACGGACCCGCCTAAAACTAATCTCGGCGCCCCCGCCCATTATACAACAGCTAGGAATATGAACCTTTCTGAGAAGATGCCAATTCGGCTTAAGTGAATCGTGAAAACGTACTTGGAGCCTTCCGAAGTAATGCTACTGGAGGAAGTGGCAACAAACCTCCGTGACAAGTTGCTCATTCATCTTCTATTCCATCTCGGATGCCGGATTAGTGAGGCTTTAGCTTTGACAATTGAGGACGTGGATTTCGAGCATGGCATAGTTACTATTCAACATTTGAAGTCCAGTCTGAAGCTATCCTGTACTGAATGCGGCCACAAACTTGGCAAAAGTCATACCTTTTGTCCGAGCTGTGGCAGGAGAGTCACAAAGGCTCAGGTTGAGCAGCAACAACGTCGTCGCCAGAGGGCATTGCCAATTGATGCCGATACATTGAGGTTGCTCAAGGAATATGTCAGGCGTGGCGGTCCGGTTATCAGAGAAGGCAAGAAGGTGCTTTTTGGGGTCAACAGACATCGGGCTTGGCAGGTTATAAAGGAATGTGCCGAAAAAGCAGGCTTACCTAAGCTAACTAATCCCGAAACTGGGAAGATACACAACATTAGTCCGCATCGGTTACGAGACGGGTTCGCCGTCCACGCAGTAAAACTCAATGATTCAGGCGATGGGCTGCGGCTTCTTCAAGAACACTTGGGGCATCAGAGCTTCAACACGACGGCAAGGTACAGAAAAATATCCGGCGCGGAACATCAAGAATGGTATCAAAGGCTCTGGAGCGAGAAGGGTTGACCAGCACACCTTCTATCTCGGGGGTAAAACAAGGTGGCTGAGCTCCTCAGGCCAGCGAGAGGAGGCTTTCTTCGGCCCTTCGGTTGCGCCTGGTTCATCTGGCAGTTTCTTTTGGGCAACGGGCCATATGGGTCACCCTCAATCGACTCCGAAGTTGGTGCGTGCCAGGCCGATATCTTCCATCACTACAAGGTGGCGCTAATGAAAGCCACTGCGATTGACCGGGCAACACGAGCAGAAGAAAAAATGGCCAAACGCCAGAAGCGCCGTATCGATCCAGAAAACATAGAGAAGTTGGCTAAGAGATATCTTAACCTCATGCCCTACAAGGCTCAGGGCTGTCGATTCCATAGCTTCGTAGTCTACTTTTCTATGCTGCAGCGATTGGGTTGGGTTGAACCTACTGGACGGGAAGAGCCGTCGAGTTTCCAGGACTACTACCCGCCCGGTCCGTCACGTCGTTATTTCCGTCTCACGGACGCCGGTAAGAGTGCCCCTGAGACAGCCTGGGCCAATCCCCAGCGTGCTCTCTACGGCTAATGTCCAGCCCGCCGGGCGTAAGGGCGATAACGTTTGACATTTGTTCATGAAATCTGAGGTAAACCAGAAGAGAGACTCTTGTTCAAGAGGCGGTCAAATGGCGTTCAAAATGCTGTTCAAATACTGGTTATATCGTTCAGATATCGGTCAAATGCCCTCGATTTATCCCTGGGAAAATCACGTGCAAAAGGAGAACAAAGATGGAACGATTAACAGCTAAGAAGAAACTCACCGTTGTCAGACTCTATTTCTCAGGACTGTCGTATGATGAGATCGCCGCCAAGACCGGTGTCAGCAAGGGTACAGTCGCCAATGTTGTCGCCGAGCTCAAGGCAGGCACGATCCCCGAGGCCGCGGATATTGTTGAACAGATTGACCTGCTTCGCGACTTATCCCTCGACTTGAAACGGTCGAATTTAACTCCCGGGCAGTGCGCCGTAGGACTCATACTTCTCACCAGGATCAGTGAATGTGGACTCGACCCGGCCGATATCGAACGCTGGCCCATGATTCTCAAGGCAGTGCGGACGGAAGATGATGCTAAGGAGTTTGTCCAGCTTATCTACAGCATTCAAGAAGTTCAACAAAGGAGTGGCTTGAGCATTGAAGCTCTCGACAATAAAGTGCGTGAACTGGAGAGAAAGGCCGCCGATTTGGAGCCCATATCAAACAGAGTCAAGGACTGCAGAAAAGAGCTGGCCAAACTGACCAGGCAGCGTGATGACCTTGTCAATGCCGCAGCCCTCCTTGAGCAGAAGAGTGACTTGCTCAGCCCCCGGGTCAAGGACTTGGAAGAGCGTGAACAAACCCTATCACGTCGGATTGCGGATATGGAGCCAACCGCCGAGAAGGCAGAGACGACCCTCTCCGCTCTGAGGGACGAGATGCAGAAGCTAAAGGATATAGGATTCTCCCCCAAAGAATTGGCCAAGTTCAACGAGAAGTTACAGGTGATTGCAGAGCATCACGCTCTGAAACCCGCTGGACTCAAGAGCCGGTTACTACACGAGCTGGAGAATCTTGATAAAGGCCTGGGATTGGAGACACTGATCGAGAGCCGACGCCGGGAGCTGGAAGAGGCAACAAACTCTCTTGCCAGCATGCGAAATGAGATAGAGGCCACCAGGACAATTATTGACAGCCTCAAACAGGAGCAGATGAACCTTAACGGCACTATCCGGGAAACACGACAGAACGTGAGCCAAGAGATTAACATGCTCATCCCTATGGCTCAGGAGACAATCGATAAACTGGGGCAGGATCTGCGACTTGGCACCGAGGAAGCTCTGGTAGAGGTGCGCCGGCTCAAAGACGAGGCGATAGAGTTGGGTAGAGAAGTCGGTCAATCCGAAGGCATTCTACAGGTTAACCAATGGCTGAAGGAATTGATGGCCCTGGTGCGGGGTGAGGGTGGAGTTGAGGGCAAGCGCGTCAGAGTCATAGCTCTATCGGTTCTGAGAGCTCTCCACATCTGGCTGGAGCGTCAGCAATCCGCATCACTGACACTTCTGTCACTTACCGTCAAGAACTTGATTAGCGAGCTGGAAAGATGGCAACCCTGAAGATATCTCATAGCTACCTGGAGGATTTACGGTCTGAGGGGAAGGCACGTATCGAAGGTGCTTCCGGCCTAAACAGGCTGTTTCACAAAGAGGCAGCCTCTCTGAAGCGGGAGGATGGAGCATCAACTTTGAGAGCAGCACATCGTACCATTGTGGAGCAGTTGCAAGCCTTGAAACGTATTGAGATATCGGCCAGCCTTGGTCACAGCCAGGCGAACCTTGTACTATTCCCGGTCGGATTGGCCTTAACAGCAATATTCTCAAAGAACGACCGGCAGTCGGCCGTTATGGATTATCTTCGCCGCGGACCTGAGGACAGATATCGGCCTTTTGGGACGGTCATGGTGCGCGTCGGTCCCGAGGGGCTGCCCGACGATGCAAGGGCCGTCTCTATATCTCAGTTAGCCCGTGACTCAAATCGACTGGAGCCTGAGATTGTAAACAGCCTGCGGGAGAATGGCTATCTGGTTTTCAGCGAAGAGGTATTCTTTTCCTTGATTGATAGGTTAGTCACTTATGTTCGTCAGGGAAAGCTGTGTTTGCCTGTATCCAGGGAGAAACTGGCAGAGATCGTGGCATTGAACAAGCCGAAGTCCAGAATCAAGATTGTGCCAATAGAATAAACTGCCAGCTTGCTGGTCAGGTAAGCCCTCTTGGTCTTTGCCTCGACGCTGCCTGCCCTCTCCTGCGGCTCTGCATGAGCAGTCTCCTCACCCTAGAGTAAGGCTGTAGTTGCCATTTCAGCCGACTTCATTTATCCCAAGCAAAACGAAGCTGCCCGCCCCACATCACGAGAATATAGGTTCATTCTGTTAATGAACAAAATGTCCTTTTGTGTGATGATGGATATTGAATAGCTGTACCTTAACAATTGAATAATCATGGGCCTAGCCTGAGCGCTTGCTCACCTTTGGGCAAATAAGCCAGAAGGGGGTAAGCGATGACGGGACACTGCAGCAATTGCCATAAGGTTTGGACATTAGAAGAAAGGCAAGGCATCTGTCGGTGGTGCTCAAGTAACGCAAACTGCGTTACTACACGGACAAAGCCTCGCCAATTGAAGTCTAGCCGAAGCCGAGGGCCAAAGCAAGCCCACAACGGCAGTAATGGCTATGACCACTTACTAGAGCCGTATTTAACCTACTATAAAATAGCTCTGCGGTTTGCTCATAAGGCGTTGATAGACGAGAGAGAGGACTTGCTACACGATATTATTATGGGACTGGCAAAAACAGGACAGACACTAGCCATCCGAGGACAGCAGTTCACAGAGATAGCACAAATCAGGACTGCCGAGCATATCAAAGACCATTATTGGTATCGGCACTACGCATACCACAACGGACTGGATTGCCAGCATTGCAGCAAGGTGCAGCGGGCGAAGTGTAGGGAAAACTGGGCTTATTCCGATTGCCAGAGAGCAATCACCCTTGAAAGCATAAACCAGCCTGTTATAGATGGCGAGGGGAATATCACTGAGCTTGCGGAGCTGATAGCCGACGATAAGGCTATTGACCTGGCCGAGTGGTTGGACGCCAGAACCTTCCTAATCGGAGCGCCGATACGACTGAAAACCCTAGCTATGAAAAAGAACAAGGGAGAGGAATTGACAGGGGCAGAGCGCAAATACTTAGCCAAGCTACGGAAGCGGTATCAGCTAAGTTTTTCTGGAGCTGGGGGGTAACATTTTGGCGGATTTCGGACATTGTTATAGTAGAAGCAATCGCATAAGCTAGCGAGGCGCAGTTATGTGGAGGCTTACTACTAGCCGACTGGCGAGGTTTGCCCTCTCGCTAGGACAGGCAAAAGGGGGTGTTCAAATTACAGAACAACTTAATATCGTGGGCAAACGCTCAGGCGAAGGCTTTGTGGCTCACAAGGCTACGCTGGTAAACGCTCTGTCCAGAGCATTAGCCGATAGACTATTGCTCATGGACTTCACCATAGGGCGTAAAGGCTTCCTCAACTACATTAAGTCTCTTAGTGGTAGCAATATCGTTAAGATAGTGCCTGCCACTAACGGCAGTGCTAGCGAGGCGCAGGCTGCTGCTAAAAGGCTGAAGGTAGTGTGCGGAGCTACTACCAGCTACCTTGAGGACTCGGCTTGGATAGGTGATAAGACACCGATGACCCTTGCCGAAGTCCGAATCAGTCCAGATAACAGTATCAAGCCCAATCTGGGCAGTCTGGAGCTATCAGAGGCATTGACCAGAGTGCTACCTTTCACTACTAAAGACGATGCCAGACCAGTTCTCCAATGCATCCTCTTTAGGGCAAAGGAAGGTAAACTAGCTCTGGTTGCCGCCGATGGCTTCAGGCTGGCGATTGTCAATCTGGACTATGACGATGGCGAGGGAGAGGTGTTGATTCACCGAGACGAGCTAAAAGGCATAGCTAACGCCTTGCGCAAGGCAAAGCGGGTGAGGTTGGGCTTTGAGAAGAACGGAGACAGCCTTGATGGTATGAGCTTGATAGTTGATACCGAAGCGATACGCTACAGATGGCACGGCGCTGACGGACAATTTCCCGATTACGAGAAGCTCATACCAACGGACTTTAACACCGTAGCGCACCTTGACACCGTAGAAGCTGTCAAGGCCGTCCATTCCTTCAAAGCCTTATCGGACAATCCCAAAGACTACCCGATCGACTTGACCATCGGCGAGGGCAGGATTGTCATGGCTAATCCCGATAACAGGGGCGAGACCGTGATACCAGCCGACACCGAGGGGCAAGGCTGTGTGAGGGTAGATGGGAGATATCTTGCCGATGTCCTCAAAGCCTACGGGGGCATGGTTGACTTTAGACTCGTCAATGCCTATTCGCCAATGCTCTTTGCTGCCGATGGGTATCAACTGGTGGTAATGCCGATTATGAGCGCCAGGGCGGAAGAGCAGGCGAAGCAGGACAGGGAAGCGAAAGCAGCCCAGGCCGAGGCCCAACCGAGTGGGGAAGCGGAAGCAGTAGCCGAGGCCCAAAAGATAATCAAGACCAAGCCGAAGCGAAGCCGAAAGAGAGAGAAAGCAGCAGTAGCCTAGAGCGTTTGACCGAAACAGAAGCCACGCACAAGAAGGCGGCGAGGTAGCCGCCTTTTTGTGCTTTTTTTGTAAGGTGTTGTTGTCAAGGGAAAATGTCAGGGTTTAATGTTCAGCGATTCTGTCAGTCTGACTCCTTTCAAACAACTAAAGCAGCGCTCTCCCCATCTGCGACACACTTTCGCCAGATGGCAGTCGGGTCGCTATCTAAGATACGCTTTAATGTGGGACCGGAGATGCTCAATTCCTTGGCAGCCTGCTTGCGAGTGATGGCCTTCTGCTGGAGCTGAGCGAGAATCGGAGCAAATCTCTCTGCAAATCCTTCTCGTTCCTTCATAGGAAGCACACCAATTTGCTTACCAGCCTGCCTGGCTCGTTCCATCCCGGCCCGCGTCAACTCTCTGTGCTTGTTTCTTCTCACCGGGTCTTCAAGCCAATTCCCGTCACCTGCGAGGGGGCCAACCCACTTGCGATTTCGCTTACGCCATTTCCTGACCCTGGGAGGCGGCGGGGGTGGTGGCTCTTTCCACAAAGCAGGGTAGCTCAGGATGTCGTTCGCTTGAGCACGAAGTGTAGCTGCTAAGGGCGGTGCATCCTGTGGAGTAATAATTTTCCCCTGGTAACAAGCCAGTATCTGCCCATCCAGGCGCTCTTGTATCTCGACATAGGCACCAGCATAGCTGACCTTATCCGCATCAGGAAAGAGTTGGAGGGTACGCTGTCGGTACTGTACTGTATTATCCCTGGCTACACGCCGCCGCTCTTTTATGCAAAGGATACCACCTATATCCATTCCCGGGCTTATTGGTCGATAAGCTTGCCCTGGCTGTGCTGCTGGCACACTGAAGCGCTGGTTAAAACGAGGCAGGAAATCCCACAAGACCAGGTTAGCTTCCATGATATTACTGGCCCCGCTAAGCCTTAGCTCCGATACCAGACGGTCTTGAAACGTGCCGTTGGCACGTTCTACCCGTCCCTTTGCTTCCGGGCTATTAGCCCGCACGTGTGTGATACCTAATTCACATAAGGCGCGCCCGAACTGGGTGAGAGGGCCATTGCCGTTATTTGGTCCTCGCTCCACGTGGAAGATAGAGTGCCGGTCAGTATAAAGACCCAGGGGTATACCACACCGGACAATAATTTCCTTCAGGAGCTTAAAATAGCCTGGTGTATCCTCTCGCTCCCGAAAGATAGCATATGGGACTGTTCCTGTGGCATCATCTATAGCCAGGAATAGGGTCAGCCATGGCCCTCGCTCCTCTAACCAACGGTGGTGACTGCCGTCCATTTGCAGCAACATTCCTTCCTGGGGCATACGCTGGCGCCGGTATCGATGTCGCGGAGATCGACCACGTCGTGGACTGGGCATGCCGGCTCGTGTTAGAAGCCGCCGTATGGTGGAGCGTGAAAGCGTGATGCCCTCCCGCTCTTCCAAGAGCTCGGCTAGATGAGTGTGATTGACACCACAATAGCGCTCCATAGTCAAGGTAATCACCTGCTGGCCGAGGGCGGGAGAAGTGGCGTTCGCTGGTGTGCGACCTCGGTTACCATGGGCTAGAGCAGCAGCGCCTTCCTTTCGATACGCTGCCAAAATTCGCCATCCCTGGCGTTCGCTCACTCCCATTATCTTGGCCGCCTCCCGCATGGGCCAATGCTTCTCCAATACCCCGTTGAGGGTCTGCAATCTGGTCTGTTCTTTTTTGGTCAATGTCAGTCCTTTCATTAACTGACATTATCCCTGAACAATAACCTACTGACCTAATCGTAGACCAACAACATAAGGCAGGTGTCCCTGTCCTGTGTGACGTGGGATGCCTGCCTTTTTTTCTTGGGCAAATCTGATGGAAGGGAGATGATATATGCGATGCGACTTATGCCATCAGCCGGCTTCAGGCTTGATATACCTGCGGCTCTACACACCAGAGGGTATCAAAGTCTGTGAAGCGTGTTACCGGCAGGTAGACAGCAATCGCCACAAACCTTACTCGAAGATAATGGACAAAGTAGCCATAGCTGAAGCTGGCTGGTATGTCAATCGGAAGCTGGCAAGGCGTCAAGTATAGCCGGCTATAACTGAGATAGGCACGAATGAACAGGGTCGAGGTTAACTCCTCGACCCTCTTTTTTTGCCTTTGAAGTCACATTCTACGCTTTTGTGTGATCCCGCCATCAGGCACACTATCACTTCGGCTAGACCATCTAAACTACAGCTCTGTAAAGAGCTTGCCTCTGCTCGGGGCAGACGAACTCAACATCGAGGTCAAACATCCTATCTGGACTTCACCACCGGTGCCTTGTTAGTCTATACCAAAATAGATTCTCTTTACCTTGGTGATGTCTCCAGTATCTATGACGTCATCCTGATTCGCATCGGCAGCCAGAGTTGGATCATCTAGTCCAAAATAGATTCTCTTTATCTTGGTGATGTCCCCAGTGTCTATGATGCCATCTCCATTGGCATCGCCAGTCTTGAAGATATCCAGGTTTGCACCAGTGACTATGGCGCCAAGAATGGCATCAGCATATTCAATAATGATTCGCGGATTCACTGAAGCAGCGGATTGATCTAAACCAACCGGATATTGCAGGTCGGGAAGGCATATGCTGTCGGAATACTCAGCAACAATACGGGGTGTTACCACCGAGACAACCTGGGCAAGCTCCACGGAATCTGCCAGCACCAACGGAGCCGAGGAGTCTGCGTATTCGAAGATGACACGAGCTGATACCGCAGTTGCTACCGCATCCAGATCATCGGAGCCCACCAAAGCAAGGGTAGACAGGCTATCCCCGTACTCCAATATTATGCGTGGTGCTACCGCCTGGGCTACCAGGTCTAAATCGGTTGATGCCACCAGCGTGTTTGTCCAGACCTCATCAGCATCCTCGACAATAATGCCATCCACCATAATCGTGTCAGGGGCGTCATCGTATCCATCTACAGTGAAAGACCAGCCAGCAGGCGAAGAATCTGTCTGGAGGAATACTTTGATTACGTCCCTTCCTATCCAGGGAACCCAGTCCTGAGTGGCATCCCCTGTATCAAGCCCTAA
>Ga0315544_1001129_pt1 | contig 21845 bp, 15 predicted proteins | sample SalMarSW160130MG_2_FD_202543 | JGI IMG/M metagenome (GOLD analysis project Ga0315544, IMG submission 202543) | Salt marsh sediment microbial communities from the Plum Island Ecosystem LTER, Massachusetts, United States - Salt Marsh Sediment SW1601-130 ... | reverse complement strand
CTATCCAATATGTGCGGAGACAATATTGGCGATGATATGGACTGCGATGATAGCTTAGGTAAAACAACAGTTGAAATGCAAGATATCAATACCTACCTCAGTGAGGGCTGGGATTTTGTGGACGAGACGGACAACGGCACTGAAAATATATGGTGGATTCTCGAAGGGCAAGGCTATCCGCGCCTGTGGTGGGAACAACTCGAAGAGCAAATAAATGATCCAAATGAGATTTAATGCACAGGTGGTGACAAATTATGAAGCATTCGGAACTTTCTAAAGAAAATACAGCTAATATTTGTCCTAAGACGGGGAAACCAATACAAAGCAGGTTCAACAAGCGCGGGATTAAGTGGCTGTTTCCAATAACCGGCCTGTTGGCATTAATATGGTTTTTGATACGCGTCGTTCCCAAGCCGAACAGGGCGTCATATCCCTGCCAGAGGATTGCCCAGCCGTTGGCTTCGGGCTTTGTAGTCTGGCTGTTGGGATTGATAGCTTCGGCGGCGATATATCGAAAGGCCCGGCGAATGTTTAAGCAGTCGCGGTATGTCATCGGCGCCGCCGCCATAGTGGTAGCTGTTGCGGCGTTATATTGGCCGCTCTGTATGACCGCCGGGAAGGAGGCGAATGCCGCCTTTGTCCCAACCGACCTGCCGAATACGCCGATAGGCGTAGCAAAAGGAATCAATCCCGGCCGGGTTGTGTGGGTATTTGACCCTGCTCTTACCGATCCGTTCGGTTCGGCGGGAAACTGGTGGGACGACAGCCGCACGGACCCGACGGTGGCCCATAGCATGATGTCCCGTGCTATTCGCAATCTGACCGGCATAGCCGACCAGGCCGAGGCATGGGACGCTATATTTCGACATTTCAACGTCACTCACGACGGCAACGATGTCGGTTATGTACCGGGAGAAAAAATCGCCATTAAAGTCAATAATATTTTTTCCCGGAGTTACCGCTGGGGTTCCGGTCAATCCACCAATTCGCCGTGTCCCCAGATGCTCTATGCCCTGTTGTGGCAATTAGTGGAAGTAGCCGGAGTTCCCGACAGCGATATTACAGTTTACGACTGCATTTTTTATCACGGCGACCCGGTTTATGAATACTGTCATACGGACTTTCCCAGCGTGCGTTTCGCCGAAGGTGATGCAACCGACCGCGGCGGTTATAGCGGCGGTCCCGGCCCGAATCCCGGAGAAAGGGAAAAAGTCGTGCCCGATCCGAACGTTCATGTCTATTACGGCGATCCGAGTATTGTCACGGACAGCGGGCTGGTATGCTTTCCAACGGTCGTGACCGAGGCCAAATATCTTATCAATCTCTCTTTACCCCGGCCGCATGAGCTTGCAGGCGTGACTGTGTGTGCCAAGAACCATTTCGGCTCGGTCTGGCATCCGAACGAATGGGATTATTATCATGGATGGAATCCGGCGATTATGCACGCCGCCGTTGCCGCCAATGATTTCTCCGGCGGTATTACAGAACGGCCCATGGGCTCGTATAACGCACTTGTGGACCTGATGGGCCATGAGCATTTAGGCGGCAAGACGCTGTTGTTTTTCGCCGAGTGCCTTCGCAAAACTTACTGGTCGGCTCCACCATTCTACAGGGATTTGTCGTCGAGTCTGTTCGTTTCACAGGACGGTGTGGCGATTGATTCGGTCCTGGTCGATTTTCTAAGATCGGAAGGAGATGTCACCGACGGAACTGCTGATAACTACCTGCACGAAGCGGCCTTAGCGGACAATCCGCCTTCGGAGACAATATACGATCCGGAAGCCGATGGAATCCCTCTTGAGAGCCTCGGTGTGCATGAGCACTGGAATAATTCGACGGACAAACAGTACAGCAGGAACCTCGGGACAGGTGAAGGAATTGAGCTGATTCAGTCGATTGTGGTAGATGTGATTGACGGTGACTTCGAGCCGGACGGCGATGTGGACGCTGATGACTTTAGTGTCCTGGCGGCGCACTGGCTCGAATCAGACCGGCCCGGATGCGTCGGCGACCTCGACGGCGATTGCGACGTCGATCTGGACGACCTTGCCGTTTGGATTCAAAACTGGAATACGACTGTTCTCGAGTCGGATTATACGGTAGAGTAATCTTAAACCGGCCTTATCGTTATTGAACAGATAGATCGATTATCAATTGTTTGGATCATCAACGCCGCACCAGTATCGGGCGCTGTTTTCATCTTTATGCAGCCAATCGGCGCGGCCGTCGAAAAAAAGATTATTACAGCCGTCGGTGCGATGTCGATTAGCGGCTATCCTTCGAGTCAAATTGCTGCCCTGGTTTTCTCGTTCCGATGCCGGTAAGTGCGAAGTTGACCAAACATCCAGAACGTTGAATCTGGACAAGATATCCAGTTCGTATCTGTCCCGGACTACGGGCCGCCAGTTTCCCGCTTCATTATCAGCCATATAAATCCTTTGGGAAGGGGTTTCGACTTCGGTGAGTTTAGTCGGCCTGCCCATTTGGGTCCCTCTGTTGCTGTTTGAGAAACCCGGATTTTCCATGTCCCAGGCATTGACGACATAATCCACTGTTTGTCCTGCATTACCGTAGCCATATTGCCCCACTCCGGTGCGAGGAAAAGAAGGGCACTGGTAAACATCGACCTCACGATAGCTTTCAACGTCTTTGTATTCGTTGCCTAAGAATGGAATGAATACGAGAATCCATTTAATGTTATGGTCCAGCGCCCTTGGGATAAAATCATCATTTTCGAAGGCGTACTGGTGCATTGCAACGCCGATTTGTCTGAGGTTATTAAGGCAATAAACGGTTTTTGCCTGTTTTTTTACCCGCTGCAGTGCCGGCATCAATATCCCCATTAACAATGCTATTATAGCTATAACTACCAAAAGTTCGATTAATGTAAATGCTTTTCGCTTGTGCACCATTTCATTACCACTCAAATAAGCACAAAAGTTGAAAGTGAGCTAAAGTTAAAAGTTCAATCTTTAGACACTTTAGTCATTTTAGGCACTATATACTTTAACTGTTGTTTGTGTTATAGCAAGTTCTATTTTAGGAAGATTTACTATCGTAAAATCATATGTTCTTTATTTACAACTGCTTATCGGGAATGACTATCTAAATCGATTGGATTTGTTAACTAAGATTAGAACCGGTCTTAAAACTTTTTGACCAGGCCAATACCAATTGTCGGTTCTTCGGTAAACGGGACAAAAGGAACTACTTTATAACCAGCCACTTCGAGTTCTTTGTGTTTGCCCGCCACAGTATGTCCGACAACCCAGCCGAGAGTTGCACCAAAGACAACATCGCTGGCCCAGTGGTCGTCGGTATCTATCATCCTATAGGCGACAAGAGATGCTATTGTATAAGCGGGAATGCCGACTTTCGGCCCATAGAACTCGTCCAGAACGGAGGCGACGGTAAAGGAGCTTGAAGTATGGCCGCTCGGCCAGGCCCAGTCTTTACCGTTGGGTGTTTCATTGTCCCGGGCGGCTTTGAGCCCCATCGTAGCCAGCCAGGTAATTGTCAGGGCGGTTCGCATCGTCCAGGCCCGCTCCTTGTTAACATCGTCCTGGTTCTGTACGCTAAGAAAATACCAGATTGTGCCGGCGGCAAAATGAGTCGTGGGATGTCCTATAATATTCAGGCTTTCATCGCTGAAATTGCATAATTTCTGATGCCTCTCGAAATAGTCGGCGATATCTTTATCGGCATCCTGATGCATGACGACACTCGCGGCTCCGGCCAATAACAACGCCGTCATGTTGTCCGGCCTTAGGAAACTTTCCTTTGTATCGCTGATTAACCTGTCGGGCCAGTTTTCCAAATCCTGTTTTGCCGTTTTGAGCCAGAGCGGCTCCGTAGAAGCATCTTCGGTTTGTTCTGTTTGTTTTACAGCCGTTGTATCCTGCGACGATTCGGAAGGTGGAACAACAGTATCTTTCTCGGTGGTAACTTGGCCGGTGTTTGTACAACCTGAGGTGAAAACAAGAAATGCACAAAACAATCTGAGCCAGAATCCATTCCGGCGATGTTTAATCATTTGAAACCCTTAATATTCATAATTGTAGAACGAGCCTGGCTTGAGATATTTTAATCTTCGAAAGGCAGGGACGCCGAATAGTTCGGCGCTTCTTTTGTTATCTGTATATCATGTGGATGCGATTCGTGTACCGAAGCAGCGCTGATACGAACGAATCTGCCGTTGTCCATCAGCTCCTGTATATTCTTTGCTCCGCAATAGCCCATGCCGGCCCGCAGCCCGCCGACAAGTTGATAGACAAATCCCCCAAGCATTCCTCGATATGGCACCCGTCCTTCAACACCTTCGGGGACGAGCTTACTTTGTTCGGTTGAGCTGCTCTGGCCGTATCTGTCTGCAGAGCCTTTAACCATCGCTCCTAAAGAACCCATGCCTCTGTATTCTTTGAATTGTCTGCCCTTATAAATAACCAACTGGCCCGGGCTTTCATTCAGACCGGCAAATAACGACCCTATCATCACACTGGAAGCCCCGGCGGCGATTGCCTTTGTAATATCTCCGGATTGCCTTATTCCACCGTCGGCAATAATGGGAATATTATGCTTGCGTGCCACACTGGCACAATTAATTATCGCAGATATCTGTGGCATTCCCACGCCTGAAATGACTCTTGTTGTACAGATTGCACCGGGTCCGATGCCGATTTTCAGGGCGTTGGCTCCCGCTGCAATTAAATCCTCTGCCGCCTCGGCGGTGGCGATATTTCCCGCAATCACGTCTATATCATAGTCGGTTTTAATTTTCTTTACCGTATCGATAACATTCTGGGAATGGCCGTGGGCCGTATCAACCACGATAATATCGACATCCGCCGTTATCATGGCCTCGATCCGTTCATAATCGTGGACACCCACTGCGGCGCCTACGCGAAGTCTGCCTCGCTTGTCCCTTGCGGCGATCGGATACTGCTGAACGCGGTCGATATCTCTCATAGTTATCAGGCCGGCCAGCTCGCCTTTGCCGTTGACCAGAAGCAGTTTTTCGACTTTGTGTTTCTGCAGGGTTTCCTTTGCCTGTTCCAGTGTCGTCCCGGCCGGACCTGTCACGAGATTATTCTTAACCATAACGGTGCTAATCTCGACCTCGTAGTCTTTTAGAAACTTCAAATCTCTGCGTGTCAGAATACCGACGAGCTTTTTGCCGTCAACAATGGGAATACCTGAGACATTCTGTTCGATCATTAGTTGCTGAGCTCTGCTGACGGGCTGACCCGGAGATAAAGTAACCGGATCGATGATAACTCCATTTTCGGAGCGTTTGACTTTTGCTACTTCCCGTTTTTGTGCTTCTACGGACAGATTCTTATGGATTATACCGATTCCACCTTCCTGCGCCAGTGCTATTGCCAGCGCCGCCTCCGTGACGGTATCCATAGCGGCTGAGACAATTGGGATATTAATGGTGATATTATCGGTCAATTGTGTACGTGTATCCGCCTGGCTCGGTACAAAATCGCTTTTGGCCGGCACCAACAGTACATCGTCGAAGGTTATACCTTCAGCAACAATTTTACTTTTATCCATTGTTTACTCCAGATATTAATCCCTATTGTGCTTCAAATTAAGGCCTTGAGTATAATATCCTCATAAATTACCGTCAAACCTATTTTATATCAATTGTTATATCCTGCCGGCGGAGATCTCGCGATAAAAGAATTGACACCCCTCGCCGGGCGGAGTAAATACCGTTTCAGTATTGTAAAGTCACATTTTTAACAGAATGGAATTTTATGAAAGTTGTTATCGCAACCGATTCGTTCAAGGGCTCATTAAAGGCCGACGAGGCCTGTGAGATTATTGCCAATGCCATTCGCGAATGTGCACCGGAGATCCAGCTTGTAATAAAGCCTATGGCCGACGGCGGTGAGGGAACTGCAAGGGCACTAATCAAAGCAGCAAACGGCCGATGGATTCGACGAGAGGTGATGGGGCCCTTGCCGGATATGCAGGTCGATGCAGGTTTTGCATGGTTTGAGGATAAAACCGCCCTTGTCGAGATGGCTTCAGCCAGCGGGCTGGAACTGCTTTGTCCCGAACGTATAAATCCCCTATATACGACTACATACGGCACCGGCCAATTGATAAAGGCCGCAATGGAATATGGCGCCCGTAAAATCCTTCTGGCGGTAGGAGGCAGCGCAACCGTCGATGGCGGACTGGGCGCCGCTTCGGCGTTGGGCTGGAAGTTCCTCGACAGCAGTGACAAGACAATCCCGTTCGGAGGCGCTGGCCTTGAGAAGATTGTAAAAATCATCAGACCGAAAGATTTTAACCTTGTCCCGGTCGAAGTTCTCTGCGATTGCGATAATCCCCTTTGTGGCGAGCTTGGTGCGGCTCGGGTGTATGCCCCTCAAAAAGGAGCTACCGACCAGATGGTAGAACGGTTGGATAAAGGCCTCGCACACTTGGCAGACGTTGTTCGAGCAGGACTTCAGCGAGACATTTCTAATGTACCCGGTGCCGGTGCAGCGGGGGGACTGGCTGCCGGAGCCATTGCTTTTATGAATGCAGAGCTGGTCTCCGGCATAAAAACCGTCATCTCTTACAGTAATCTCCATGACGAACTCGAATCCGCCGATTGGATTATTACCGGCGAAGGGTGCTTTGACCGACAATCTCTTTCCGGGAAAGTCGTCTCGGGGATAGTAAAATTGGCCGCACAATCACATATCCGGGTGGCGGTACTTGCAGGCCAGATAAAGGTACAACCGCAGGAATATAAAAAAACCGGAATTGTGACAGCTATACCCTGCAAGCCGGATAATATGCCTCTCGATGAAGCTATTTCACACAGCCGTACTTTGCTCAGCCTGGCTGCGAAGCGTTTTATCGGACAATATCTGTGTTCCTGAATATTAGATGATCAGGAAAGATACTATTTTGATGCTTGTTTTTTTTAAGCATTCTCATGTCAGTGACTTATGTTCCGCTTTCGGGTGTCACTGAAGGCTGTTAATATAAATAGTTCTCCATTATCAGATACCTTCAAGCCATGTTTATATCGGGAGCAACAGAAGAAATTATTCCGAGACCTTATAAAAACCACAAATAATAGTCCGATAATATATTTTTTGGGCATTTTTCTTTTCTATCGTCGTGTTTGTAAGCAAATAGCCGTATAACTTTCTGCTTTAACCTAAAGCTTAATTAGGGAATCGTCCGATTTATACTTATTGAATTTGGTGGTGGAGTGAGAATAAAAAGTATAAATAACAGGTTGTCACGCACTTGTCTAAACAACCGTTGATTTTGTTTCTAAGTGACTACAACATCGCCATTTCAGGATAGATGCGGTTTTGGAGTAGCAAATTTGATGCAAAGCGCAAGTTTCATTCTAAGGCATTTATTACACGATAGTTCCATAGTTTATGTGCTCGATATACAAATTCTGTATTAATTGGGGATAATGACAATGAATAGAAGATTATTACTTGTGTTTGGCTGGAGTTTAATTGTCACGGCGGTACTGGTGTTCAATAACCTTGTTTCCGCCGAAGAGGCTGCATCGGAAAAAGAAAGCCCTTCTGCGCATGATACAACGTCCGAAGACAAGCTGGCTTCCGGAGAAGAAGAAGGCTTGTTTGATATGTCTATCGAACAATTGATGAAAATGGAAGTCAGCTCGTCGGCAACCTTAACCCAATCCAAGCCTCGTCTGGTCCCGGCCGCTATGACTACCATCACAGAAGAACAGATACGGGCATCCGGTGCCCGCAGTCTTGATGAATTGCTGGAGATCTACGTGCCTAATCTTCAGATTGTGCTACACCTTTGGGAACCTCGACATCTCGGATTGAGAGGATCAATCTCCGACCGCGATGACAAATACCTGCTATTGGTTAACGGCCGAGTGATGAATGAACGGTTGCATTACGGTGCCCTAAGCGAACGTGATCTTCCTTTGTTGCGGGATATCCACCATATCGAAGTCATTCGCGGTCCAGGTAGTGTCCTCTACGGCCCCGGCGCGTTGTTTATGGTCGTGAATATCATCACCGACAATGCCGACACATTCCAGGGGCTTGAAGTCACCAGTCGAGCCGGTGCCTTCGACAAGTTTTCGGGCGTCGAAACCAAGTACGGCAAGAAGTTTGATGACGGATCAGGGCTATTCCTGTATGCCGGTATCGCCGACCAGCCGGGTGCCAGTCCGCATGATGCAAAATTCTACCCGAGACGAGCATGGACCGTTGATGGTGTTGAGATATCAGGAGTAGAGCCCTTCTATCATCAACTACTTCCCAATCATAATAGTGCCTACCTCGGAAAAGAGCGATGGAAGATTCACGGTGAGTACCAGAAGGATGATTGGACGTTCTGGACACGCTACACACGCGGCGGCTCAAACTATTATCCATTTGTTGCCTGCGTAGACGCAAACGACGACGGTGCCGATCCGACCCAGGGAAGCGGGTATCAACAGCTCACCTTCCTATTGAACAAGAAGGTCCGGTTCTCCGAGGAATTCGACTTTGACGGTACGGTGAGTTATGGCATCATGGATTACGAGAGACAAAACGGAGATAGCCTCTACGCAAGTCGACAGGACGGACTCAACCTCAAAGGCATCTTCAACTTGCGTCCCCAGGAGACTTTGAGCGTGGCCTTTGGCGGGGAATACTCCTATGAACGATTTGGTAAAAAGAGCATTTATCGAGACGACGTGACTCCTTTGGCCGCCCCTTGGGGGGCCGAGCCGAACTCGATGCCTGTGTGGTCTACTGGCACCTCCTCGATTCTCGGTGAAGTCCAGTGGCGGTTCGCCGACAAGTGGTCGGCGTTTCTGGGAGGCAGAATCGATTGGCACCCCTTCGTTGAGAGAGAGATGTTCTCACCGAGAGTTGCACTGATTCATGAACTGACGGAGAAGGATACTCTAAAGGCCATTGTCTCTAACTCGGTGCGTGCCAGTACGGCCGAGGACATGAAAAAGGCCTATGACGAGGGCAACAAGAGCAAGTACGAAGACATGCTGAACTACGAACTGCAATGGCAAAGACAACAAACCCGTAATCTATGGTTCGGTTGTTCCGCCTTCTATAACGAACGCGATGTCGTTGCCTGGGACCAGGGCAATTCACTTGTCGCCCCCTTGGGGGAGATGAGCATTTACGGCGCTGAAGTGGAAGTCCTTTATAAGACGGACAAGATGTCGATGGGACTGTCGCACGGCTACAGCCAATTGTGTAATTTCAAGCTGGACAATTCATCCACGGACCAATTCTTCACGACAGAACCCTATGGATATGGAAACGATCTGGCGGCCTGGCACGACCATATTACCAAATTCAACGCCAGCTATGATCCAACGGAAAAACTCAATCTCAACGGTTCGGTTGTCATCTACTGGGGTTCTCAAGGACGTAAGGACTATCTATCTTATACCAGAGATACTCAAAGTTGGGACTACACCGAGGGCGCTTCCCACCTAAAGGTGGGCGATCCAGCTTATTTCCTGAATCTGGGTCTGGGATACACATTCAACAAACACTTAAAAGTTGCGGCTAATGCCCATCACGTATTGGGATTGTTGGATAAGTCCTTCAACCAGAGAGATTACGCATTTTCCGGTATCCAACGCTCTTCAACCATGATAGACCCCACCTCGGTGTCTTTTACCCTAACCTACCAATACTAGCGATCTATTAGATAACTCGAAGACAAACACGACCAAAGGGCTATGATGGCCATTGGCCAATATTGGAGACAATATTGGAGGGCCTGACCTAAACTTTCAACTTTCTGTCAATATCTGTATTTGTCAAATCGACATCCTTGCCAGCCACTGATCCACACGCCGGATTTCCAGGCCTGATGGATACTCTGCTTAGATATAGCCCTCGTTACTGAAATTGACTGCCTTGCGGCCGTAAACCATAGTAAAAGCCGAGTGATAGCATAGAGTATCTCCTTGCCATCTAATGCCAGTATCTTTTAGAAGGTGGCTGGCATTGAAGTGGTTAAAGTCGGCGCAGTCGCTGTTGGGCGAACATCAATGGATGATCAACGACCGGTGGACGACCTTCATCGGCGCCCGGCTTGACGACCATACCTACACCGAGATGATGTTCTCTCCTCGTGCGGCTATAGTCCACACGCCAACTGACAGAGACACGTTAAAACTGATGTGGTCACGTTCGCTCCGCGCAAATTTCGAAGAAAACATGAGAAACCAGGCCATGACCGCCGGCGCGAGTAAGATCAGCGAGCCCGAGGTCCTGGACAGCGTGGAATTACGCTATGAGAGACAGCACAGCAAGAACCTTGATTTCGCGGCATCGCTTTTCGTCCACTACAACCTGGAAGTGATTGGATGGAATCAGAGCCTGCTCAAGACCGACCTCGCCGGGACCCAAAGGGAATACGGCATCGAGCTCGAGGCCGGCTACCATACCGAGAAGGCCCGCTTCGTGGTCTCCCACGGATATACCAAGCTCTATGACTTCGACCTTGAGCCGGACCGAATGACGTATTATCCCGACCCCCCCAGCCAGGGTATCTCGGCCACGCCCTACGGCTACGAAGACGACCTGGTTAACTGGGCCAACCACATCACCAAAATCACGGCCCAGTACAAGCTGAACGATCAATGGATGGTCGACGGATCTCTGCGGGTCTATTGGGGCTTCCCGGGGATGAAGGATTATGACGATTACTGGCCGTACGGCGGAGCTGCAAAGAACCGTACTTACGATCCTTTTACAAACTATCCAATCATCGAGGAAGGATGGGAGAAGGCTTATCGTGGCAACTATTACCTGAACCTCGGTTTGCAATATAAACCGAGCAAAGACCTCACAGTCGGTATTTACGGCTATAACTTACTTGGTATCTTCGACAAGGATCTCAACAAGCGCAACTACAACGAAACGGGCGGCGGCGGCACCTTCCGCGACCACGCCCCGGCTATCGGAGTGTCACTGGCTTACGCATTCTGAAATATACATTAGGATATAACTGCAGGTAATACAAAAAGTTAGCAAGTACAAAAGTGAGAATTAAAGCTTACAACTTGGTGATTTTAGCTTTGGTCTTGCTTATGGCAGCGATCGCACCAAAGGCCAGGGCTGATTCTGCCCCCGGTAAAACCGGGGACAGTGGGGCTGTTGAAAAAGTCCCGTATATTCGATAAGATAATGTATATGGAGCAAGCAAGGAATTCAAAAATAAAATCCATCAATGGCATGGAGGCTTAATTGTGATAGGTAATCAAGAACGTTGGCAGGAAGATTTATACGTTGCAGGACCGTTATCAAGTCTTATTCCAGACGACCATATCCTCAAGCAAGTAGACAAGATACTTGATTTATCATGGCTTCGAACAGAAGTATCGGATTGCTATAGTGAAACTATGGGCAGACCAGGCATCGACCCTGATAAGGGCGGATGTAAGCTGGGAAAGTTTGACGACAGAATATGTAGACAAGACTCTCAGTGAAAACCGTCTTGATGATAACGGTAACGAACGTATCAGCAGAACAGGTAAACCCAAGAAACGCAGCACTACCGATCCTGATGCGACATTAACGACATCAAGCCATAATAGCCGCATGGAGCCATCTTCTTTTAAGCAACACACCGTTGTAGATGACAAATTCGGAGTAGTTTTAGATGTTGAGGTGACAACAGGTGAAGCCAGCGAAGGTGGGGATTCCCCGACAGGAAGGATTACGACCAGTATTTTCCATACTCCGGGGATGGAGCTGCTGCTTCTGATAGTCGAATTATCGAAGATGGATGGGAGAGGGCTTATCGTGGCAACTATTACCTGAACCTCGGCTTACAATATAAACCGCAGGACAACCTCACTTTCGGTATCGTCGGCTATAACCTGCTTGGTGTCTTCAATAAGGATTTGAACAAGCGTAACTACATGGATGTTGTCGGTTCAGGCGGTTTCCGCTCACGTACACCGGCAGTGGGTTTGAGTATGATTTATAAATTTTAGACGCAGCTTTTTCCATACACTAAAAAAAAGCACAGTTAAAAAACTGTGCTTTTTTTTGAACGTAAAGCCGGATCGTAACTTCCGGCGGTTTTTTTATTCCAAATCGAAGGGCGAAATAGAATCGCCGTACTTTTTAGCGGCTTCCTGCAGGCGATTTCGAGCCTCATCGAAAGTATCGAAAACAATCTGAGGTGTATCAAAAACCTTCTCCGTGTATATCTTCTCGACGCGTTCCAGCTTTGCGAGATTCTCAGGTATGCGAATCGTAAACTGCTCAACATAATTTTCTTTCGTGTAGCTCATATCGAGGTGTTTTTTAAACAGTCCGGCCAAATCTTCGTACATAGGTATCACGCCGGTCGGTGTTTCGATGCCGTCAACATCGCCATTGACACGAAGCTCGGCCCATAAAATCCAGACCAGCTTGTCCGCCATTCCGTTGAGGTATTTACCGGTTTTTTTGTTCTTTAGGAAGTAATTGACTGAGAAAACCAGCGGCGGTTTTTCAATGCCGGCGGCGAAATCAAGATTGTTCTGAATGTATCGACCGAGCGGTATCGAAAGAAAATCGAGATTGCTCATCAGATTAAATGTTCTGACACCTTCCTGGCCGAGCGTTGCTGCGGTGGTTTCAGATTCGAGACAGGCGCCTTTTAATATAATACCTTCTTCCCAATTGAAAGCCTGCTCGACAGGGACCCAGGTGTCACTGTCCCGGCCGCCGTAAATTATGCCGCCGACAAGAACACCGTCAGGGTTGTCAATCAAAGGATCGCGGTTATTCAAATCTGCAATATTCAGGCAGTATCGGGCGTTTTTATGCGAAGCGGTAATCTGCTTGCCTTTATCGTCGGTTTTTTCTTTGTGCCATTTTCCCGAATGGTTAATCCCTTCTTTGGGCAGTTCGGCGCCCATACCGAGCCAATGCGGTTTTTTCCTGCCATCGATCAGGACGTTTGAAAAGATCACTTCACCGGGATTCGTCAGGGCATTATAAATAATGGCATCATCCTTGGGATTCACATCTCGGATGATACCAAAGATACCCTTTTCGACATTGACACTTTTCACCCGGCCGTCCTTCTTTCGAAAATATGCTATGTCGTCACCAATAATGGTTTGTCCGGGCAGCATCGAGGTCGAGGTCTTTCCACATGCAGAAGGAAACGCACCAGTAAAGTAGGTTACACGTCCACCCGGCCCATGGGCACCGAGAACGAACATGTGCTCGGCGAGCCAACCCTGTTCCGATGCTTTATTGATTGCCAATCTGAGTGCCAGCTTCTTCAGGCCGATCGTGTTGCCGCCGTACTGGGTGTTGACGCTGTAAACCAGGTCTTCTTCAAGGTCGATATAGACCCTGCGCTTATCTATATTTTTACTGACTGCATTTTCAAGCTCACCTTCGGAATGAAGAAATCTGAAGAAGTCGGGAGAATCTCCGATTTTCTTAAATTGTTCGTAGCCGGACCTGTAAAGAATGCCCTCACTGTGTGCAACGTACGGAGAATCGGTTATCTGAACGCATGGTATGGAGAAGTCGGAATCGAGCGGACCTAAGCAGAAAAATAGAACGAGCATTTCCCGACCGACCATCGAGTCCTTAAGAAAGTCACGAACTTCTTCGACACCGGCCTGCCTTTCGATGGAATTCAGGCTCGCGCCGAGATCCGAGCCGGCCGGCAGCAGATATTTTGTTCCCGCCTTGTCACGCGCCTGGTCATTGTATCCGTCGAAATGGCACGTATGCCCAGTGATATCCAGCGCTATTTCCTCACCAAGCTCTATCGCCTTCCGACGGATATAATCTCTATCTGCGTCGGAATCGGTACAGACATAAACTGAATCCGCTCCGGTAAGCTCAATGGCATCGACGATAAACTCGTGCATCTTCGAGTTGTTCAAAGCCGTTAATCTGTTGTAGTGTTCTTTCGTTAATTTTTCTTTTAGTAATTCGCTCGTATTACACATCTGGAACTATTACCTCCTGTGAGAATTTATATATACACAAAAAAAATCCGGGGGATTGTAACGGCTCCGTTAATAGTCGTCAACTTCTTTTTAACAAATGTTCGGCTCACAGGTGGTTTGAGCGAACCGCTTTTCTGTTGCCGATAGGTTAGTTAACTACATGCTAATTAAGAACTTACTATGGATGATTGTCATCGATATTGAATGATTTTTTAGAAATCAGGAAGATTTAGCCCATAATGGAGAAAAACTGCGAATAAAGAATTACCCCCGAGATCGCTATTTTTCTGCGATGATTCCCATAATGAAAGAGGGTCTTATAAAACTTAGTCTCATGACCGAATTAGAATAAAACTGTTTGATCGGCAATATAATTGCATTCACGTGAAAAAAAGGTCCTAAGTCCCATTCGTATCTGAGTTGAGCTGGAAGATTAGGCCATTGATAGCCGAGCATTTACTCAGAAATCAGGATTTCAAACCTTACTTCTCAGGAATTTACGTAACGAGGCGTCAGGATTATGTCGAAATACAACTTTAGTATATCCTATAACATAGGAAAAAAATAGTCATATAAGTTTTGGGGAGGAGAGACTACAAAGTGACTATTACCTTCCCTGAGAACAAGAAAGACTTATCTCTGGGCAAAAAACTCCTGGTGCTTTTTAAGGATTTATATGAATGGAAGTATCTACATGCTCCTTGGCTCAAGTAAGCGGGCTGTCCTTCTTGTGGTCTTGCTTACAATGCTTTTGGTGCTTTTAATAGTGCAACCAACTATTGCCTATCCTGCGGATGAACTGCAAGAATATTTTTTAAATAAAAGTGAAGAGACAAAAACTACAACCTACCGTCAAGAAACAGGAACAACAAATTATATTCAGGAAATACTAACTTTAAATAACAATCGATAGATAATAGCTCCGAAGTGGCCCTCTTATATACATCTGACTACTAAAGCCGGCAGCGACCGCCAAATTGGAAGGTTTGTCTTTATGTACCCGGTATGGCAATCCCCGGACTCGATGATTTTCTCTGATATCCGATCCACTTTTGATAATGACGACAGCATCGAGAGCAATATAGGGCTGGGATTTCGCCGCATTGTGCCGGGCACTCGTAATGATGATTGGATATGGGGTGTTTATGGATTTTTCGACAGATTAAAAAGCTCGGAAAACAATCAATTCAACCAGGGTACATTTGGCGCCGAACTACTCAAGACTAATTTCGAGTTGCGAGGGAACGTTTATTTTCCTGAGAATAAAAGTTACGTTGTAGGACAAAAGACGGTTGGAAGCGTCAGCTTAAGCGGCACAACGGTAATGGAACGCACTCAATCACTTGTGGCACTTGAGCGAGCGCTGCCGGGATTCGATGCCGAAATCGGCTATGGCTTTGATATGGGGCAAAAAGACAAGCTATGGATCCATGCCGGATATTTCAACTTTAATCACAGCGATGCTCCTGAAATTGGCGGCCCTCGTTTACGTCTGCACAGCGAGTTGAACGACGTCTTTGGAATGCCCGAGAGCAATCTTTCCATCGGTGTTGAATTTCAACATGATAAGGTCAGGAAAAATGAAACTTTTGCCTGTATTTCTTTATCGATACCTTTTGGTGCACCTCGTGACCTTTGGGAGGGACTCAGAAAAGAACGCAATATCGAAAGTCGCATGATGCGACCTATTATACGTGATATAGATGTAATCACACATGCTGATGACATTAGTAAACCTCCCGGAGCTCCGGGAGGGCCGGAAATTGTCTCCGATACCGAGGCTCCATTAATAGATGATGCTACCGGGGAGCAGGTCGATATGTATTTTGTGGATGCCGATGGCAGTGCTGCCGGTACGGGCACACAGGAAAATCCCATGACTATCGTACAGGCAGAAAATACTTCCAGTGCAAGCGATGTAATTTTTCTCTTAAATGACGCGGGCGAAATAGATGTCAATACCATCTCCAGTGGAACTCTCACCCTAAAACCAAATCAGCAGCTTCTCGGTATCGGGGACAATACAAGCAGGGATGTGTTGTTGCTGAATAATCTTACACTCAATGTTGATTCCGCGGCAGGACGACCGAGCCTGACCCGTCTTAGTGGGGCCGATGTGGTTAATATGCTCTGGAATAATACTATCGACGGCATAAATATCACGGGCGGAAATAATGGCGTTTACGGATTGAATGTTATTAATCCGACCATCAGAGATGTTACTATCCAGAACACCGGGAGCAATGCAATCAATCTTGCCAACAGCTCGGGGACCATAACGATTTCGGAAAGTGTAATACAAAATAATATTTCGAATGGAATTTATCTAAGCAATACGGCAGGAGGCAGCGTTACCGCCTCTATATCTGATAATGACATCTCTGATAATCTCGGCATCGGTCTCTACAGCCTGAATACGAATGCCAGTACCCTCACGGGTACTTTTCAAAATAATACAATTTCCGGGAACAGTACTCAAGGTATATACTTATACACCTCGAGCAGCGGCGTGGCCACGGTTGATGTCTCTGATAATGACATCTCTAACAATCACGGCATCGGTATTTATGGCCTGACTACGGATACGAGTAGTCTTACGGGCAATTTTTACAATAACACTATTTCCGGGAACGGTGCTCAAGGTTTATACTTAAACACCTCGAATAGCAGCACGGGAAATATTGATATCTACAACAACCAGATTACGGGAAATACAAACGAAGGGCTGCGCATATATAATTATACCGGCAGTATTGTGACAGCTACGGTTCGCAATAATCTGATTTCAGAAAGCCAGGACGATAATATATACTGCTACAATAACGCAAGCACCTTAAACCTGACCCTTAATAGTAATGACATTGTCAACAGCACTATAGACGCAGGAGCACGTATTTCCAACATCTCGGACGGCGCCGTATTATCGGCAAATATAACAGGCAATAGAATCACCGGAAATATCGATCAAGGATTGTATCTGAATAACACAGGCAGTAGTTATTCGCTGACTATTCAGAATAATATCATAACCGGTAATCAGGCCGGAGGCATCGATTATGATACCGACGCCGGGGCAACAACTCTAACAATCGAAAATAACACAATCAGCAACAACATCGGCGGGGCAACTACAAATGACTTCGGTATTTCCATTGACCAGGATACCGATCCAAACAGCACGCTCGCATTAACATTGAGTAATAACGTTTTTGAAGGTAATGGTTATAGAGGCGTATGGCTTGATAATGCTGACGGGACATACGATGCATCACTTATTGGTAACTCAATCATAAATAATGGACTTGACGGCGTTTACATAGTTAATCAAACCACCGGTATTTTTACCGTCGATTTTTCCAATAATACGATAACCGAAAATGCCGTAAGAGGTGTATGGCTTAGCAATGATACCGGAACACTAAATGCTATGTTTGAAAATAACACGGTTAAAATGAACGTAAATGATGGTCTTGAATTAGATAATGTCAATGGAGGAATTTTCGATTGTGATCTGGGCGGCGGAACATTTAACTCTGCCGGCCTTAATTCAATCTTTGCCAATACCTCAGGTTCTGATATTGATAATGATACGGATATAAGCATCAAGGCAGAAAATAACTGGTGGGGACTAACTCCCCCCAATCCGGCTCGCCTTGCCGGTACAGTCGATTTTGATCCCTGGCTTACATCTGACCCAAATTAATCAATAACCGGCTTAAGTTCTTTTACGATAATTAAAGCTGGGATTATTGAATCCGGCTATCGTTATCTTAGTCCGTCGTTTAGAGTTCCATTGCGAGATCAATCGAGCAATCCTGTCGGCGCAATCTTGCCAGTCGGTGTTTACTCCTTTGGTCAGGCAATCAGTACATTAAAATCTGCACTTTTCGGAGGAATTGCTCGAAGTCAATATCGCCTTTTGAGAACGCATCTACATCCTCCTTCTTCACACGGATGGTCAGGACTGTGACCGGCAGTACGCCGGTCTCGGCATAACCGCCCATACCGCCTCCCATACCACCGAGATCGCTATTTTTTTGCGCATAAAAAAAGGCCGAGCTAAGCCCGGCCCATTTGGTTTTCAAGCTGCGTCCCTGGTTAGCAGGGGACCACATTAGTTGCACACGGGCCCTTTTTGCCCTGTCCAACTTCAAACTCGACCTTTTGGCCTTCATCAAGCGATGCGTAACCACTGGTTTTAATCTCCGAATGGTGGACGAATAAATCTTCACCGCCATCGTCCGGATTAATAAAACCAAATCCCTTACTCGAATTGAACCATTTTACTGTACCTATACTCACTTGTACTTCTCCTTGGCCGGTATGTTGGCCAACTAAATAATATATCTCTCATTTTTTAGTTTATGGGGATACTCCTGAGAGATGAAAGAATATACACCACTTAAAACAATATAATAGCATAATAACCGAAATGAATCAATTAAAAAATAAATAAAGTTCGCCTTTTACTAAAAGCAGATATTGGCACCATCCGCATTATTTGGTCGATGTTTCGAGATAAGTTAAAATCTTCGGTTTTGCTCCTTGAAGCACTTTGTCACAATGTACGCGACAGAACGCATCATGGTTATAGATACTCAAGATACAATTACAGCCCGGAAAAATGCATTTTCTGCCATCAGGCGAAGTTTTTAGCGGCTTTTTCATTCTTAGTCCTTTAAGCAAAAAAAACCACAAAGGTTAGTTGTCTTCCTTTGCGGCTTAAAGATTTTCTAATCTTTTGTATTGTATTAATTTTTGTCCATTATAATACCTCATTACCGGGCTTTGTCAACATATTAATTGTTTCTTTCGCCGTTTATCCTTATAAACTCAAAACCACGTTTTGGCCCCATTAATGCCTGCTCATATAAACAGTCGTATTACCTTTGCTTGGAAGAAGTTGCGTGGTAGAGGTTGCGCGGAAAAGATTGCTTTGTAACTGTTAAATATTTTTGAAAAACCACACGTTCTTACTTAATCTGCCAAAATCGTATCCATAAAATTCCGGAATAATCAGTCTTTTTTCTGTTTTAATCACACACATTTTGTGTACAATGCCTGGCATAAGTGCCGATGAAAAATTATTGGCTATTCTATTTTAGAATGCTTGAGTAAGGATATTTAGGCCGGTTTAAGCGAATTTAAAAAAGCAGTTAGATGCGAAAAGTTATTCATTCCGATATGAGATTTTTATCTGTTAAAACCCTTATCAGTCTTACATCAACCAAGATTAGCTTCTCTGAACGCATCATTGATCTCCTGTTGATTTAGCTATATCGCAACAAGCCCCCCTTTAGCCCAGCTCTATCTTGACAGGTATATAAATACAGGAGCTTTATTATGAAGATTCTTCTTATCAATCCGGACATACCGCTTACTTTCTGGAGCTTCAAAAACGCCTTGAAGTTCATATCAAGAAAAGCCGTTGTGCCTCCTCTTGGATTATTGACGGTTGCCGCATTGCTGCCCCGAGAGTGGGAAACAAAGTTGGTTGACATGACCACAGCGAAATTACGAGACCGAGATATTCAGTGGGCCGACTACGTATTTATTACGGCCATGCTCATCCAGCGAAAATCCGCCGATCAGGTGATCGAGCGATGCCGGAAGATCGGAGCAAAAGTCGTGGCGGGCGGTCCTCTTTTTATCAGTCTTCCTGAGCAGTACACACATGTAGATCACCTGGTGCTCAAAGAAGCCGAAATCACTTTGCCGCTGTTCGTTCAAGACCTTCAAAACGGCTGTCCCGGAAAAGTGTACAACACGCACGAGAAGCCGGATTTGCATCAAACCCCGATTCCCCTTTGGAATCTGGTCAAGATGAATAAGTACGCCATGATGTGCGTCCAATATTCGCGGGGATGCCCTTTCGATTGTGATTTCTGCGATGTCACAACACTGTTCGGACACAAGATTCGCACAAAGACAAAAGGGCAGGTATTGGAGGAGCTGGAAAGTATTTATGCTATGGGCTGGCGAGACGAAGTGTTTTTTGTAGATGATAACTTTATTGGAAACAAAAAACTCCTCAAAACAGAATTACTTCCCGCCGTTATAGAATGGATGAAAAAAAGAAAATATCCCTTTACGTTCAATACTCAGGCGTCCATCAATCTCGCAGATGATGAAGAATTAATGGAGTTGATGGTGCAGGCCGGTTTCGATTGTGTTTTCGTCGGTATTGAAAGCCCCAATGAGGAAAGCCTGAGCGAGTGCAATAAAGTTCAGAACAAAGGCCGGGATTTAGTTGCCTGTGTCAAAAAGATTCAGCGATTCGGAATGCAGGTTCAGGCGGGATTTATTCTTGGCTTCGACAGCGATAAACAAACGATTTTCGATAGCCTGATCCAGTTTATTCAAAAAAGCGGGGTAGTTACAGCTATGGTTGGACTGCTCAACGCTCCCAGGGGAACGAAACTATATCACAGGCTTATGAACGAGAACAGGCTCTCGGAAGAGATCACGGGTGATAACACGGATTTCTCGATAAATTTTATCCCTAAAATGGGAGTTGAAGATCTTCTCAAAGGGTATAAAAAAGTTGTAAGCACGATATATTCGCCCAGGAACTACTACGAAAGAATCCTGACATTCTTGAAGGATTATAAGCCCGGCAAAAATAACAAGGCAAAATATAGATACTACGATATCAAGGCATTTATTAAATCCGTCTGGCACCTCGGAATTATAGATAAAGGCCGGCTATCATATTGGAAACTCATTTTCTGGACCATCAGAAGACCGCAACATTTTCACTTAGCCGTTACGCTTGCTATTTGTGGATTGCATTTTCGTTCCATATTTGAAAGTTACAGCCATGCGTAATTAGAGAATCTAATTGCGAGCCGTTAACAGGACGGAATTTATATTTTTCCGATTCTTTTGCGCACAAAAAAGGCCGAGCGGTTAAGCCCGGCCGATTTCAGCGGATATTATCCTCACACTATTGTTTAATTTTGAATTTAAATCTATAGACATCCGAATCCTTGCCCCGGCAGCGAAGGACAAAACCATCGTCGTTTTTCTCGTACTCGAAATCCTCGCCGCTGAATAAGTCCTTCGGCAAACCAACGGGTAGTTCATCCGGCAATTTACCGGTTTTAATCCGGCCCAGACAAATTTCAACGGCTGCAAGAACTGCGTTTAAGGATGTTCTGCGCATAGTATCCTGAGAATATATCTTAGGGAATGCCGGTATGAATGCTCCGGCCAGCGCTTGTGCCGGATCGTTCGGGTCAAAGTTATCTGACAACTGCTTCAACTGTGCATCAGCTAATTCATACGGCATAGGCGTACTTAACACTACAAGGACCGAATTCATACGCTCCGAATAAATCCGCCTGGCCCGCTCCAGGGTCTTCTCGTCAATCGCCTTGACAATTTCACTGATTTTCTTCTCTTTGGAATCGGTAATGATCCCGATACTGGAATCGGTAAGAATCCGGGCCATCTTCTCGGCATTTTCCATTCGCATAAGGTCCGTTACAATCTCCATTTCTATCTTGAGCGGCCTGACGGGAGAAATATCCACCTGATTGGATGTCACAAGCTCATGCTTAAACCATTGAAGCAATTCTTCATCCCGGCCGATTTGACCGACTATGTCCTGCATGCACTTGTACCCGAGCGTTCGTACCGATAAAGTAACAAGATATGAAATGATTGTATCATCGCCGATATGGCGGGAAAGCGTTCCCATCAACAGAGACCGCTCAAGCGCCCCTCTGTAGTCACCATCCGAAGCGCGTATGCGTGCATCGGCGGCTAGGAGTCTGTCGGATTACCTCATATAGTTTCAGTAGTTTTGGTCATTTTATATCTGGTGATTTAATATTTTGAGTCGGGTTTTTCAAATAGGTCAAAAACACACCTTTTTACCGTTGGCGCGTTC
>Ga0315544_1001125_pt1 | contig 21887 bp, 18 predicted proteins | sample SalMarSW160130MG_2_FD_202543 | JGI IMG/M metagenome (GOLD analysis project Ga0315544, IMG submission 202543) | Salt marsh sediment microbial communities from the Plum Island Ecosystem LTER, Massachusetts, United States - Salt Marsh Sediment SW1601-130 ... | reverse complement strand
CTTGTGCCTTAGAGCACGTATAGCAGACTGAGCCGCCGGCAGTGAGTTGATAGCAAGAAAGGTACATCAATGTAGAAATTCAAGAAAGTAAATTATAACCATTGACAGATGGCCTCATAGCAGCCCCTAGATTTACTCTGGGGGTTTAAAAATAAGGCACGTCCGGCGTAGCAGCGTAGCAGGTTAAAAAAATATCAAAAAAGTCTGTTTTGACGGCTTTTTTAATATTTTGGAATTCGCACGGATTACTACATATAGTATATTGCCTAATCGCCCTAAGCAAACCTGACAGGCGGGCCCATGCGTCAATATAGGCTTTGAAATAAAATTATTTTCAGTATTAATAAGGGCGATTATGCCGAAAAATAACATAACTTTATGTGTAATTTGCGGTTAACTAAATAATGATGTTTTCTAAAGTTTTTAAGCTATAGTTGTCGATACCAATATTGTAAGTTTGTTCAGAGCCTCGAAAGGGATTTAGAGGACATACAAGATATAGTGGTTACTGACTTTTAGACGAAAAAGAAGGATATTATCGCCTTAAAGCTTTTCAAACAAGGTAATTTAATGCCAGATTTTGATTCCAACAGTTGTTTTGAACACCAGAATCGCCGGTTGAATCCTCATGGAGTAAAGCTTACTTCAAAAAAAGATTTGATAATGGAACAGATTCTCGAAAATCTTAATAATACCCCCATAGGCCAGGTAATACAAAAAATCGCTTCCCTGCCGGAAGTGCGCAGGGATAAAATCCTCAATGTTCGTCGGCAGCTTACCGACGGCAAATACGATCTTAATGAGCGTTTGGATATTGCTCTGGATAAGGTTCTCGAAGACCTTACCACATAACAGGAGATTTCCATTCACTAAGATACTATTTCAGGAACCTCATCGTCCGGCTCATCCATTTCGACTGGTTTATAGCCGGGTTGTTTCGATTTTTCCAACTCTTCTTTAAAGGCGATTATGACCTTTTCCTGAATTCTTCTTCTACATTCGGCATTAATCGGGTGAGCGATATCGGCGTGCAATTTCATCCTGCCCTTGAAATCCTTCCTTGCCCGGTTATCATGAAGTGCTGCACCGCAATTGTTACAGAATTTGGCCCTAAGATGGTTTTTGCCCCCACATTTGTCGCAATGGTCACTCATTTTCCTCGACGGCATAGCAACAAAATAGCCATTCGCGCCTTCGATAACCTTGATATCGCGAACTACAAATTCACCGTCCATTGTGATAGAGCAAAAAGCTTTAAGCCTATCATCTTTGTTGTTGACCAATTTTACTCTGACCTCACTGATCTTCATTTTTTGCCTCGCTTAAAAGTTTACCATCTAATGTTTCTAACGATCATGCTTGTGCAGTCAGCTTTTTCCTCAATTTCGCTTTTATATTCTATAGCTTCTTCTTCATCTCCGCTCTCGACCAAACAAAATATCGTCGAACCACTTCCGCTTAGGCAGCAAGGCCCTATATTTAACGACTCTATTTTATGTTTCAACCCGGCAAGATTTTCAGCCAGGCCAAAGCAACTTGCTTCCAACATATTTGCGCACACTTTTACGAGTAAATCAATCCTGTTTTTTCGGATATAGCCGTTTATTCGCTTACTGAGCTTTTGATAAAGGGCCGAATTGTGGTGGTAATTAGCGTAAACCTTTTTAGTAGAAATATTTACATCAGGAAGAACCAAAATAGCCAAAAAATCAAAATTTTCGTTCAATTTTTGAATTTTTTCGCCTTTACCTGTGCAAAATGCCAAAGGACCATCCAGAAAAAAAGCTACGTCACTTCCTAAGTTTGCAGCCAACTCTTCCAAACTTTTCCCGTCGAGTCCTAACTTCAGAAATTTATTAAGCCCTATAAGAGCGGCCGCTGCATCGCTGCTGGCTGAGCCTAATCCTGAGCCGGCAGGGATATTTTTATTCAAGGTTATTTTGATATCGCTCGATAAACCGCAACTTTCCAGCAGCATTTCGGCTGCTTGATAGACAAGATTCTCTTGCCCTTGCGGACTCCAGCAAGGCCCTTTACAAATAAGCTCAATGCCTTGCGTTTGCCCCGGCTGGATGAGAATCTCGTCATACCAGTTAATTTTAGCCATCACCGTTTCAATTTCGTGAAAACCATCCGGCCGCTTACCGGCAATCAACAGCGACAAATTAATTTTCGCCGGTGCCAGTATTAATAATCCATCCCCAACAGCAGTAATTTGTTCCGTATTAACCATATTTGAGAATCGTAAAATCCGCTTTCAAGCCATATCAATACTGAAAATCGTGTTTTTTGCTATATATTTCGTTTTTGAACAGACAGGGTATTTCTCTCCCAAAATACTCCATCTTTATACCCTTGTATCGCAATATCACTTTCAGCACTCTCCAGACGCTTGGCAGCCAACAGACAATATTCTTTTTCAATTTCAACACCAAGAAATTTACGGTCTAATTTTTTCGATGTTACTATGCTGCTTCCGACACCCATAAACGGGTCGAATACCAGATCGCCCTGGTTTGTGCTCGCTAAAATAAGCTTTGCTAACAGCTTTTCCGGTTTCTGCGTTGGGTGGTCCGTATTTTCAGGCATTGACCAGAATGGAACGGTTATATCATTCCATAAGTTCGATGGATGTGTCAGGCGAAACCGGCCTCTGGGCGTTTTTTGCCAGTCCCTGGGATCACCGTTGGAATCCGTATATGGCGCCAAAACCTTTCGCTTTAGCTTTACATCTTCCACATTGAATACATAATCATCCGAGACGGTGGCAAACCAGATATCTTCCGAAGCATTCTTCCAGTTCCTCTTTGCGCCTCTGCCTTTTTCCCTCTCCCAGGTAATTCGGTTCCTTACCTTCAGGAATTTTTCCAGAACAAGATGGATCGCAGTCGAGCAATACCATTCCGAACAAACATAGACCGTGGCGGTATTCCTGAGTTTCGGCAACAATTTTACCAGCAGATTCTCAAACCATTCTATGTATTGTTCGAGACTCTTTTTTCTGAAAGTGGATGAGTGGAACGTTTTGGTCAGATTATACGGGGGATCCAAAACAACCAAATCAACAAAGTCATTCGGTAAAAAACCAAGTACCTGGAAGATATCCTGATTTATTATTTTATTAACAACAGCATTTTCATTTACGGGCCCAGAGATGTAAGACAAGTTTTTGCTGTAGTTTTTTGTTTCTACTCGGTCCAATGTTACTGTTCGATTTCTATGTGCCCGAACTTTCTTCACATGATTAACCTTGGTGGTTCTAATCGATAGTATTTATGCTGATTCTTTCTTTACTCTTTGTTTCGCTGTGAACAATTCGGCTTTGCCTTCGACTATATCCCGATTAATAACATACTTCGCAGGTTTCGGCTCTTCCGGCAGTTGGTACATTAAATCGATCATTAACTCTTCAGCTATCGAACGCAGCGCCCTGGCTCCAGTATCGCGCTTCAGCGCTTTTTGAGCCAATGCATGTAATGCGCCGCTTGTGAACTCAAGCTCGGCATTTTCCATCTCAAAAAATCTCTTGTACTGCTTGCTCAGCGCATTTTTCGGCTCGGTCAGTATTGCTATCAGAGCTTTTTCGTCGAGAGCCGACAGTGTAGTAATTACAGGAAGTCTACCGACCATTTCGGGAATCATTCCATATTCGATTATATCTTCGGGTATGACCTGCTCCAACATATCGCTGTACTCGGTTTTCTCGTCGGCCGCACGGGATAATTCCGAATCGAAGCCGATCATCTTTTTGCCGAGCCGTTTTTTTATGATATTTTCCAGGCCGACAAAAGTCCCGCCGCATATAAAGAGTATCTGCGTAGTGTCGATTTGGATATATGATTGCTCCGGATGTTTTCTGCCGCCCTGCGGCGGAATATTCGCAGTTGTTCCTTCGAGCATCTTCAACAGCGCCTGTTGCACACCTTCCCCGGAAACGTCGCGAGTGATTGAAACATTCTGAGATGTTTTCCCGACCTTGTCTATCTCGTCTATATAGACAATACCCCGTTGTGCAGCTTCGATATCGTAATCGGCGGCCTGCAAAAGACGCAGCAGGAAATTCTCAACATCTTCGCCGACATATCCCGCTTCGGTAACGGTGGTTGCATCACATATTGCGAACGGCACTTCCAGTTTGCGGGCCAGAGTACGGGCAAGTAATGTTTTGCCCGAGCCGGTCGGTCCGATTAACAGGACGTTGGATTTATCTATCTCGATATCGCTATCGTCACTATCGCTGTGTAGCAGTCGTTTGTAGTGGTTATGCACTGCAACGGAAAGATATTTCTTGGCATGTTCCTGTCCGATTACATACTGGTCCAGATATTCCTTGATTTCTCTGGGCTTCGGCATTTCTTTAAGACTAAAGCCCTTGTTGATTCGCCTTTGATTCTGCTGGATAATGTTGTGGCATAATTCAATACATTCCGGGCAAATAAAGACATTATTCGGCCCTTCTATGAGCGTATCGGCATGAGTCGCAGACTTGCCGCAGAAACTGCAAATCGCCCTGCCTGTTTTATTTGTTGGTCGTTTAGTCATCGTTAAAATCCTGCCTAAACCATTTCTTTCTATTTAAATCCATTAATATTATAACCACATACACTCCAAACATAAAGCGTTAAATTCTCAATTGTAATAATTTCAATATAAAACGGTAGTTTCAAACCTAAGGGGGATTCAGTCCGGCATATTTACCTACCTGAAAACATCAAATTTATTTTTAAAAAGAAGCACAAAATCAACAGGACTATGTTGAATTAAGTATATTGGTTTTACGATGTGATTGAGACAGTATTTTTTCCGCTGCCTGAAAAACATCCCGGATATCTATTTGTAAAATACATATCGGGTTCGTACAATCGTTTTGTGAGCACGGGGAACAAGCCACTGTTTTTCGAACAATCGCTGATTCCCGATGCAAAGGCTGCCAGCGAAAATATTCTCCGGGTCCAAAAATTGACACCATAGGCGTCCTTGTTGCCGCAGCCAGATTCATAGGCCCGGAATCATTACAAAGAAAAAGATTAGATTTCGAGATAAGAGCTGTCAGCGAAGGAATATCTATGTTTCTTACAACAATTGCTGTATGCCCGAAATTTGAAAGCTTTGATATAAATTTCTCAGTAAGTTCATAATCACCGGGCGGCTCAAAGAACATTATCTTCATATCATATTTATCCGCCAGCTCACAAGCGACAATTGCAAATTGCTCTATAGGCCATAAGCGTAGCGGCGTCATAGCGCCAGGATGAATACTGATTATTCGGTTCTTGTCCGTAAGACCCGAGAGTTGAAGGTAATATTTCGCCCATTCCCAGATTTCAGCCTTCAACCATATTTCCAAAGCGCAATCCTGATTAGTGATTTCCCGCTTTGGTTTGACTAATGATAAAGCCCTTTGAGTTTCATGTAATCCTGATTCATAATGCCGGTACACTATTGTATTATCAAAGAGGTTGTATGGATAGTAAGTGGAGCTTAATCTATTCGCGTTTGGGCAAAGATAGCTCAAAATATGAGTCTCTGTTCGTCCGACCGGATCAAGCACGAGGTCAAAACGTTTTTTTCGCAACACTCGTGCATAAGTAAAAGGTCTGAAAATGTAACGCAGTTTTTTTGCTTGCCTATAGAACAATCTGTTTGTGGTTTTATATATCAGAACCTCGTCAATATATGGGCACTCTTTCCAGAGAAATTCCCCGGTATCGCAAAGAATCGCAATGTAGGCCTCCGGATATATTTTTCTTATATATCTTACAAGAGGAACCGTGTTTACCGCATCACCAATATGGTCGTTTCTTATTATAAGAATCCGCGAAGGGTTTTTGCATTCAGTCTCTTTACTAAAAAGGAAAACCCATAACATAACCAATTGCAACCATGCCCATAACCATGGCGAATCTCCCATAGGACCCTGGTACAGATTACCCGATAATATGTCCCAGAATTCTTTCTTTTTTCCCGAAGAGCACCTTTTCAACCATAAAGTCGGCAGTAAAAATGCAACGAACATCAGCGGTAGAAAAGATAAAATCAAGGAACTCAGAAAACGGGGCTTATTAAATGGTTTAGTCAATAAACTTATGCGATTGATTTTCGAGATCGACAGCATTCCATTGGCATACATTTTCCATAAATAAACTTCTGCCTGTTTGCACATAAGAATTGAAATTAAACGTTTTACCGTGAGATCGTGTTTTCTGATTAAGATAATATCGGGTTTAATTCTTCTAATACGGAATGCAAGCTTAAGACCTTCGGAAATCGAACTTGGGGATTCTCTTTTGTATATGTGAAATGTCCTGTTTGCTATATTGCTTACTTTAGCAGCTTTCTTAATTAAAAAAAGTATTTTGGCTCTAGGCCATTCTTTTTCTATGAACAGACTAATCAGGTCAATTTGAGGATTCAGATTATTATCGATAAATAAAATTTTTTTCTTGTTTGACATCAATCTTTCTGCCTTCGCGCCACTACTATCATTTCTTCTCCCAATTTGGCTTTTTGTATCAGATAAATCACAGGAAGGCTCAATTTGTAAATAGATAGAAGCAATTTTTGCGAGAAGTGTTCCGGTTGTTCATCGATTTTTGCCCTGTATTCAGCTTTGTATTCTCTTGACACCGGCAATAAATTCCCAATTTCCACTGTCAAATAACGCAAGTATGCCAAGTCACAACCGTCGGTAAATACGGTTACATTGGTAAAGCCGGCTTTGTTTAGCAGATTAGTAATAGTGCGGGCGGTAAAATGGTACAAGTGTTCCGGAGGTGCTATCCAACACCAGTTCTTGCCGGTAATTTTCGACATGAGACTGCCGAAGTTAGGACACTTCAATAACAGTACACCATCAAGTTTCATAATTTTTACCATCATTTTCAATGATCCCATCGGGTCTTCAAGATGCTCAATAAGATGACTGAGAAAAATAACATCGAAAAAGCGATCATCAAAAGAACTTTCTTCCAGACGGCCATTGAATATATTTAGGCCAAAATTCTGACGGGCGTATTCCGTAGCTTTTTGAGATATCTCAACACCATATACATTAAATCCTTGCCGCTGAGCCTGCTCAAGCAGTAATCCATACATACAACCAACCTCAAGGAGATTCCCATTTTTCTTATACTTTAGAATTAGCTCCAGATTCTCACGACACTTGGTTTTCAAGTAGTCTGCATTTTTAAGAAAGCCTTCATAATCGTAAACATTCGAGTAATCTTCATCCAATTGAGTGCTCTGAGGACGGGGATTCAGATAAACCAAACCACAATCAAGACATTGTTGTATTTTGAAAATGGTGTTGTATCTTTCAACTTCAAAAATCACCTTGCTGTTTCTCGCTGAGCAGATGTTACATTCTACTTCCAAAAGATTCATTTTTTCCTACCTGTCTGCAGTTCTTTCGGTTTTCTAAGTTTAACCAGAAGCCTCATTATCTTATCTCGTATTTTTTTTAGGAACAAAATGGACTTCTGAAAACAACCTCTTTTTCCATACAGCTGAGTCTGTAAATCTTTTAGGCTGCCCAAGACTTTATTGCAGGCCATTTCAGATGCCGTGGTCAATATATTCTGCTCAACTGTTCTATGTAACAAATCAAAGTCCAAGAAGTTATAACCCCAATAAGTTTGACATGTCATCCTTAGCCGGCTTGTTTTATGAGGCAAAGTTATGTTGGCGCAATTATTTACCCGACAACAACCAGCTAACATATCAGACCAGAAAGAAGGATTGTAAAAATCGTCATAAACAGGCACAACAACCCAGGGATTGAATTGAGCATTTTCCTGATCGTATAAATTCAAGCTATTTTTATAAAGATAATTACCCTCTTTTTCAAAAAAACGTGACTCATAGATGACGCTTGAGCTGATGCTTACTACTTTGTATATGCTCTCGTGACATAACAGCTTGTAAATATTATCATGAATAACTTCAATATAAGACCTTTTCTGTACAGCTTGTGCGGCATCGTCTTTTTGCCATGCGTGAGGATGAGGTTTGTAGTATATTCTGCTGCATGTATGGGCAATTTCATCCAGTTTGTCGATATAGTCCAGTAAAGTCAAGATAGTCCCATCACATATAAGAGATCTATCTGCTTTGGTCTGTCCGACAAGAAGGCAGGAGTTTTTCTCAAGTTCAGGCTGTGAAATTCTTGAAATAGTCGCCTTGTGAATATTGGCCTGAACATAAAATTGTTCTTCACTAATGGTGATGTTTTTCAGATATTCAAAGGCCGTTGTACTGTTTGTCCTTATGCCAAAAAAAATATCATCTAAAAACCTCACCGGATGTGTTATAAAATCGATGTAAACAATCCCATACTTGTTGAATAATCTTAAAAATACTTCCGGCAACTCGAAGCCTACAACAGCAACCACTCCTTTGAAGAAATTTCTGAAATATTCGATAGAATCTTTCGTTAAATCCTCAACTGTTGCGCTGAAAAGCTTAGCCCAGCTTTCTGTGCTGATATCGAGATTGTTTAACTGATAAAAACTTTTTGCATCGAATGAATCTTTGCCCTCATCCCACAGAAGCAATTCGACTTTGTCATTTATCAACGTTTGAGATATCTGCCAGTTCATCAGGTTATAAAACCATTGAATATTCGACTTCTGATGAGAAAGACCACTGTCGTCCGGCCTGAGAACATCACCTGTAATAATTATTTTCATTACTTCATCCTAAAAATTATTTTAGAATCTGTCACAGAATTCCTGTTGTTGCTGCCTTCAAGACGAAAAGCAATATCTTTCCGTGGCTCTGGAACGAATCCTAACAATTCTATGACAAATACTCGCCCAGAAATCTCTTAATCGCCTCACTATCCCACTGCCGCATTGTTTCCAAATGCGAAGATATTACCTTTTTTTGTTTTTCATGTTCACTAAAAAACCTATTAATCATTTCTTCCATGAAGCCCTTTTTGAGTAATTTTTCTTTTTCTATCAACCACTTCTCCTGGCCGAATAAACCAAGCGCACCGAGGTTTTTCCTCTGGTAGTAGTCGTCTAAGGATATAGCTATTGTGGGAGTTACAGAGCCCATGGCAAATACAATTCCATGATGCTTCATCGTCAAGAGAAAGATAGAACTCCTAATAACTCCCTTTGCTATTCGATAGTCAAAATCATAGTCCAGTATTGCGGCCTGATTCGTCATATTGTCCCGGACCTCTTCCATAGAAGCCAGGTCCGTTGGATGCAACGCAACGAATAGAACCTGAAAGTTGTACCTGGAAACAAGCATATCACAGATTTCTGCAACTCTTTTCATCACCTTCCTTGACTCGGCCGGTTCCTGTCTGAAGTAATGAGTATTTACAACCACATACGGAAGGTCCCTGTTAATTCCATTTTTTATAAGATATTCATCAACATCTTTTTCATCGGCCGCGTTACAAAACAACGCGTCATCGAATGTAGCTTTTATATGCGTTCCTTCTATACCCAAAGAGCGGATATCTACTATGGATTCCGTCTTGTCACGGAGGTATATCAGCTTCGGCTTTATCAATCCCCACCGTGCCAACTTCCTGCTTGTCCTGTCCCTGAATATACCAATTGTCTGACCAGTAAGTATCACGGGTGTGCCGAGAATATCTGCAAGATTTATTAGTAACATATTATCCCATAGGCGACTTAAAGTCATACCGGTCAAGTATCCGCCTCCCGAAAGGTGCAGGACGTCCGCTTGTTTAATAAGTTTTAACAAATTTATTTCATGAGGATACACTCCAATCAGTGATGACCTTTTACGATACAGTCTCGCAAGAAACAACATACGTGGTTTGACCCATCGAAACCGTAATCTAAACCAAAAGTTCGAATCCGAGTAGTTATTGCTTTTATCGGCATTAAAAAGACTAACTCTCGGGGCGGTCTCAGAATTCTCGCCGTGGTGTCTCTTCGAATAATCCGGGTCAGGAGACAATATTGTTATTTTGACATCGGGACACAAATTTTTCCATTGAGATATTACGGTGCCAAGCTGAGCCTCGTCGCCGACATTCTGATAGCCGTAACCACCGGCAATCAAAACGTTTACTCCCTCCGATTTATCAGGAACAGGACAACGGCTTATCGGATACCTGAAAAAAGCTAAAGCTGTATATTTAACAGGCTCAAGAAGGGCCTTTATTATTTTAAACTTCCTGGAAATATATTTTCGCAACAATCCCCTGCACCTATTGAATAGTGATCTAACGCGTCTCAATCCATCAGCAGCTAACGTCGAGAAGCGATCTATCAGTTTATCAACTTTCAGAATCGTTCTTACAGGCACTTTCCCCCAATGGCTGTAGAAAAAATCGGATAACCATATCAATGTTCTCATTCTCCAATATTCAACTGCTTTTCTCTTGCTTAATCGATGTGATATTAGTGGGGAAGGAGTGTTTTTAAGCTTCCGATAAATTGCCGACTTCCAGACAAGTCTATCGCGTATGTCAACATGTTTAAACCTGGCCGTCTGTGGCTGAGATTGAAATACTTCTTCCCTGTCACAGGGCTCGAGATATATCATTTTGCGTTTTCTTAATTCATCTAAAATGACAACCAACTCGGGATTTCTCACAATTAAAAGTGATATTCCGAGGGGATCGCTGCTTAAACGCCCCCATGCATCTTTAACCGACAGATCGGCATCAGAGCCGAAGAAATCGGGGCAGTACAAACAACTTTCCTGTGCAAAGAAATAATTGCGCCACATATCTGTAAAAGCGGTCTGGAAACGATTGCGTCTAATCTCTCTGTCCGACAATCTGAAGTAATTATTGAAGTTATTAGCATCACGGATACCCCCTAATTTGTCCCTGAGATTTGCGATGAAGGGTTCTCCCCGACGCACTCCCTCCTGCTCGGCCAAACAATCGAGAAATCTTCCTGTTACGTTGTGACTACAGGTCAGGCTGAATGTAAACAATATCCTGCTTCGGATTTTTTGCGGCAGCCGCATAACCGCCCGAACAATACAAGGCACCGCAGTAACCACATACGAACCACCATTCTCACCGATTTGCTTCAAAGCTTTCTCGTAACAAATGGGATAATAGTGAGAACTTCGTGCGCCGTCCAATTCATCCACTGAAGATATTACATTAAGCTCGTAATGCGGATTACCTATAGAAGCAGGTACCGGCACAGATGCCAGAATCCCGTTAATCTGACCGGACAGAAGAAGATGCTTCAAAAGCACGGTAAGGACCCCGCCCGAGGCGCTGCGGATTCTGTCGTTAGCATTCAAGTCATAAGAGACAAAACATTGGGCAGTATTCTGTAATCCGAAACGCTCACCATGTTTAGCCGCTGAAATCACATACTCACCGATACATTCCGGGGTGACGGGACATGTTTTCAAACAGATACCACAATCTTTGCACTTACTATTATCAATTTCGGGTATCCACTTTTGTCCTTTGTCCCAATTCATACTAACAGCATTTTGGGGACACACGGACGCACAAAAGCCGCAACCTATACACAGACTATCTTTCACAATCGAAGCTATATTTTGGCTTTTTTTCATCCTTTAGATTTTTTCAGCCTGTGTTTTCGAAGAAGCCGCAATTTGTCTATAAGCCCTTAAAACCGAATGGGCAGAGCCCATATTTTTAATTCGACCTCTTTCCAGGAGAACCGCCCTGTCGGCGAATTGTTCCACGGTTTGGAGATTATGGCTTACATAAACAATTGTCAGGCCATTTTTCTTAAATTCCTCAAAGCATTTGTAACACTTTTGCTGGAAATCAATGTCACCAACTGCGAGAACTTCATCAACAAGCAGAATCTGGCATTCCAGGCTTATTGTAACGGAAAAACCGAGACGTACCTGCATGCCGGAAGAAAGGTTTTTTAATTTTGCATCGATAAATCTTTCCAGCCCGGAGAATTCAATTATCCAGTCATATTTTCCCATCATCTGTTTTCGGCTCATTCCCAAAAGAGCGCCGTATAGAAAAATATTGTCTTTCACGGTCAAATCGGCCTGAAAACCCACACTCAATTCAAGAAATGGCGCTACAGTACCCAATACGGAAATCTGGCCCGATGTCGGCCGGAGGACCCTGGCGATAATTTTTAAGAGCGTCGATTTGCCTGACCCGTTTTTGCCTATGATCCCAAGAAATTCGCCCTGCTTAATCTCAAGATTAATATCCCGTAAGGCATAGAATTTCTCATAGCCACTCTTGTGAAATAAACCGACGAATCTTTGCCTTAGCGTCGATTTCTTTTCGTGCGGCAGACGGAATACCTTGCTCACATTTTCAAGGGTTATCATAAATCCTCAGCGAAAGAATCGGATAATTTATTAAACAGTGTAATCCCCAAAAAAAATACGACGGAAGCCACAGCAAATATGAAAATGTGATTTTTCAATGCCAGGAAATTACCGCCGGGCTCGATTAACGCCTGCCTGCAACCCTGGATAATGCGAGCTACGGGATTCAGGAAAATAAAAGTGTGGAATTTCGCAGGAACTATGGAAATAGGGTAGATAATCGGAGTGGCCCAGAAACCAAGCTGCACAAATACTTCCCAAATGTGGTGAATGTCCCTGAATTTCGGATATAAGGCACATAACAGCAGCGCAATACCGACGGCAAGGATATAAAGCTCTATTAAATATATAAACAGTACAAATCCCCTGATATGAAAATCCGCTCCCGAGAATATAAAAAAAATAAAAAACACAATTATATTCAGCAACAATGTTAAAACAGATGTCAGAGAGGAAGCGATAACAATAATCCAACGCGGAAAATAAACTTTTTTTATTATCGACGCTTTTACTTCCAGCATGACCATACTGTTGAGTGTTATTTCAGAAAAGAAACTCCAGAGTATGATTCCCAATAGAAGGTACAGTTTGTAATTCTCAACTTCCCAGCGTATAAAAACGGAAAAAACCAGGTACAATGTCCCAAACATCAACAGTGGTTTCATCAGGCTCCAGAGATAACCCAATGCGGAGTTATCGTATTTTAGCTTGAAGTCTGTAACGGCTATGATGGAAGTAAGGTATAAATAGTTCTTTCTAATCACACAGATTCCCTGTCAGCTTTCAAAGTTACATCCATGATTCGGCGATATTATCACCCGGCACTTTTAGTCTTCCTGACGACCACTTCGATAAATGCCTCGACATTACCCATCGTTTGATCAACTCCCGAAGGCATGGAGTAATCATAATTGGTATCTACTAATTCAATTTTAATGACTTTGCAATTTTCCAGGTTTTTTAATAAATCCACTATATTAACGGATTTGTGACTCCATGATTTTTCTTTGAAGATTGTGAAAGTCCACTTGTGATCGGCATTAAATTTGGAAGGGAAATGACCCTGTTCGTATAAATCCTCATCCGGCACAGTAAAAGCCAGGTGACCTCCTTCCTTCACAAGCGCGAACCAGTTTTGTAAAGATATTACCGGGTCGTTCATGTGCTCTAAACAGTTGGAGCTGTAGATAAAATCATAACCGTTCTCCTGCCTGTATTTATTAATATACTGGGCATCTCCGTCTTTAATGTCAAACGGCTCGATTGATGTAATGTTCCTGAAATATCTTCTGCTTAATATATCTTCCCCGCACCCTACATCTATGCCCTTACCGACAAATACTTTTTCTCTAAATAAATCAGATTTCTTTCGTCTTTTATTTGCTTTGGTGGTTTCCCAGGGCATAATGTGTTTTTTTCTAATTAGTCACTTCGTTCATAACTCTTTTCCCAATACGGCTTTTTGTTTTCACTGTAAGCCTAAATACAATAAACTCAAGGTAGTTTGAAATAATATGGGGATAACGTTCAAAAATCAACCGTTTTTTGTATCTCACCGGAAGTGTTTTAACTAAATGAATTTACAACATTTCTCTAACTTATCACACTTCTGGTTAAATGTTGAACATACCTCTGGTAAAAAATAAAGAAAGAGAATAGACTATTATCCAAAAAAAGGATTTAGCTTTCCCGGATTGTTCAATGATCAAATCACTACGACAAAAGATAACTTTAATCCTGCTGGCTTGCTACTGGCCGACGCTTTTCATTCTCGCACACATACCTATTCCACAGTTGGTTCGCAAAGCAGGTATCTCCGATAAGAGCCTTCATTTTCTTGCATACCTTATTTTGACATTTCTGTTGTGGTTCACAATCAAACCCGATGAAAAAGTGAACTGGCGCAGACCTGTAGTATGGTGTGTAATCCTGGTAGCGGCCGGATATGGAGCCATCGACGAAGTAATTCAGAGCCTGGTCGGACGCACATGCGACGCTATGGATATTATAGCGAATTTGGCCGGCATTCTCACAGGATTGTTCCTATTCTCACTTTTTTCATTCCGGCCTTCTGCCCTCTTCGTATCAGGCATAACCATATTCGGAATTACAAACATTGCGAAAGCGAATTTATCCGAGCTGTTTCCCGTCACAAACGTATTTTTTCACTTATTCGCCTATGCAATTTTCACTGCGCTATGGATTCAAAATATGCTTATCATCATCCCCAAAAAAGCCCCAGATATAAAATGGCTGACATACGCATTAACAGTTCCGATAGGTTTGCTTCTAATCGTGAAAACAACAACCGCGATTCTTGGCAGAAGCTACACCATCTCGGATATAATCGCATCTGTCACAGGAATCTTAACAGTCGTTGTTACACTTTATTTTTGGGCATTATTTCATAAGATTTCGTATTCAACAGATAACCCGCAGGGGACTATGAACATAACCTGACAACTTTAGATATTTTATCCCTGCTAATTGTCGGATTCTTTAAAAGGTCTGTATAGGGGGTCCCCTATAAGAAGTAACCGCCAGGAATTAAAAGGCTTCGTTCGATAGTATGCCTCAACAAGGCATTTGCCGTCGTATAGTTCCTGAAAAAACGCCTTCGGTTTAGGAAAAGAATGAAGATACGGCTCCGTAACCGGCCCCAAAGTAGCTGTGATACCATCGGATAGCATCGCCGGACACCAATTGCTGCTGTTGGGATCGCGAAGCCCGGCCGCTTCGAAGCTCGCTATATGATATCCGACTGCACCATCTACAAAATCGAAGGCATCGATATAGTTTTTCAGACTGTACCAGCCGCAATAAATACCCGTTTGGGGACAGGAACCGGGAGCAAAAAGATTTGATGTTCGTTCTTCTTTTACCGGCATTTTTGTACGCAATCCCGTAAGGATCGCCAAATCCCGAAGAGACTGATCATAAACGCCGTACTGATTATCCTTATAAATACCTCTCGAATCGAAATAAGCAGTACCCTGAAGACCGGCATTTTCCGCGGATATCGCCTTATCCACAAGTGACATGATTATATCTTCACCCGGTCCGTCAAGCCGGCTGACCATTAGCGTTCCGAAACTTATAGGTAAAAAATCTCCCTCGGCCCACTGATTCTCCGATGCATCCTGTAATCTGTTTACCTGCCATCTGTATAACTCGTAATTACCGAACATTACCATCGATAGTTCGCTGTCCACCGAGGCGCTCGTTTCTTTACCGACGATAAGATCGATTCTTAATTGAAGCTCTGCCAGTTTCGCCTCGATCCTTTGTTTATCAACGGTTTGTTTATTGTCGGCTATACCGTCCTGCCCCAACTGCTTAATTAGTTCTTCTCCCCTGTTAACAAGCTCTTTTAAGTGCTCCAGTTCACTGTCCCGGCCCTGCAACTGGCCACGTCCTTCTACGATGATCGGCACCCCGTACGTTGTTAGTAAACATTTGATTCTTTTGGCAAGCTCTCCGCCGGTTAACCTGGCGCGAAGCGGTTCAGCAAGTTTCCCATCGTAGTCATCCCTGCTAATCACTGTTTTAGCAGAAGTCCCGAGCGGCCAGGCAACAAAATTCTCAGCCGGCACACCCCGCTTTTGGCAATAGTACCGCCCAATCCGTACAGATGCATCTATTTCGCTGTTTGCGATGACAAAAATCTCATTAGGTTCCAACGAAAAGCATGGCAGGCAAAGTAAAAAAATTAACAGAATAGTCACCCTCGTCCTTATCGGCATTAGAATTACTTCCTCATTGTCTTGATATAGTCAAAGTAGTATCCAAATCACACATATAGTAAATAATAATTATTCCGGCCCATGAGCTCTATAAGGCAAATCAACGGGATAATCTTCTATCATTTCAGCATAATCATCGAGCCAATAGGCGTTCGGATTGCGTAAAAGAGTAAGAAAGCGGCCGCTTTCCAGGTCGTTGGCGGCTCGGTGATACTTGAAATAGATAAAATCTTCGGTCATACCCACTACTTCTATCTTGCCTGTTGAGTGCGACATTACAAATCGAATACGCTTTGCCAAACCGGAAACACGCGATTTTGCCTGCTCGATAATCTCATAGCCCTGCTCAATCGGAACCGTATAAGCTTTATTACCCAGTGCCGGGCGACATTGAAAAATATAATACGGAACCGCACCTATAAAAGACAATTTAGCAAGCAGCTCCGCTAAAACTTCCGGCTCGCTATTGATACCTTTTATAAGCGGCATTTGATTAGCAACAATAGCGCCTGCTTTTTGCAGTATATTCACAGCCTTGACCGCAACATCCGTCAATTCCCGTGGATGGATAAAATGAGTCATCACATATATTTTCTTCTGCTCGCCGCTGTATTTGTTGATAATATCAGGCAAAACCGGCTCTTCAATAATACGATACGGATTGAACGCCGGCACTTTTGTCCCGATACGAATGATCCGGACATGTTCAATAGAAGTTAGTTCCTGAATAATAACTTCAAGTTTCTGCGGGCTCAGGGTCAGCGGGTCCCCGCCGGTTAGCAACACATTGGTAATATCGGGATGTTGTTTGATATATTCGAATGCCGCCTGCAGATCATGGAGGTATTCGTCCTGAGAATTTATAAAAAGACGTTTACGGAAACAGTAACGGCAGATACCATCACAAATATTACTTACAAGCAGCAATACTGTGGAATTATATTTATGTTCGAGCCCGGGTAATACGCAATACGTCTTTTCATCCGAAGGATCAAACCGACCCCATTCTTCAAGCTCGCGTATATCGGGAATTATAATCCTGCGGATTGGGTCGTCGGGGTCATCCCAGTTAATTAACGATAAATAATATTCATTACAACGAAAATCAAATTGCTCTGTAACCGACCTCAATTCCTCTTTTTCGGTTTCGCTCAAATATTCCAACTGGTCTATCTGTGTAATATATCTCATTTCTATCCTGTTATTAGTTTCCTTCTCCGCAGGTGTGGGCAGCTATTCAAGATTTGGCGCCGCGGGTATATTCACTCTGAGAGTATCTCTTTTCGTAGATGCCCTTTCGTCTTAACACCCGAAAAACCGTCGTTATTATGATCTTTATATCGGTTAAAAAACCGGCCGTTTCCACATATTGAACGTCGAGTTCCAGCTTTTCTTCTTGAGTTAGCCCGCCCCTGCCCCTTATTTGAGCCAGACCAGTAAGGCCGGGCCTTACAAACAACCTCTTTTTTTGCCTTTCGTTCCATTCTTCCATCTGCGAAAGATATAAAGGCCGAGGTCCGATAAGACTCATGTCGCCCCGCAGAATGCTATAAAATTGCGGCAGCTCATCAAGCGAGTATTCCCGTAGAAATTTTCCAACCTTCGTCAGGCGGGTATCTTCTCCGGATTTGGGACTCGGTCCGAACGGATCTACCTCCTGCTTCATAGTTCGGAACTTATAAAACACAAACGGCCGTCCTCCCTTGCCTGCTCTCTGTTGTTTAAAGATAGCCGGCCCCCTGCTGTTTAGCCTGATGGAAATTACTATCACGACATATATCGGAAACAGAATAATCAACGCCAATAAGGAAGCAAAAATATCTATTGTGCGTTTATAGATACTGAAAAGTTTCATATTTATAAGTTTAAATCAAGAAAGTAGTTGTGTCAACAAAACAGTCCGAACAGGACCTTAACAGCAGATTCCGTGCTGTCTTAAAATCAATTTAACCGCAAAGACGTGACAAACCTGATCCTTCAAAGATGATTAAATGCTATAACTTCCGCAGTTTAGTATTATGAAAAAAATGAGAGATTGCCACTTCTATATCTCAGCAAAAAGCATTTTTTAATGCTAATCTATTCTATTTTGCCTTGATATTATAAACCAACAAAACATCACTATGGCGCAGGTAGAGTTTACCATCGGAGATAACAGGATACGCCCACGCCTCGCCGGTGGCGCCACTTCTGGCGGGCGGTTTAAAAGTTCCTTTAAGGGTATATTTCTGAGGATCGGCCTCCACCAAAGCCAGCACGTTGTCCTGGTAACGAAAGTACAAATGGCCGTCGGCATAAAGTACGGCTGCAGAACCACCGCCGGGCTGGTCTGCTGTGTGCCACATTATCTTGCCGGTACGCATATCAAGGCAGGCAGGCTCACCCTTGTTGTGATTATGTCCGCCGTAAATGAAGTTTCCAACCTTCACAAAACCGCCATGGTGATTCTGGAATTTGTCTTTGTCGAGCCAATATACTTCCTCGACCTTAACGCCGCCGTTCGGGACGAGTTTGAGCAGCGCCGAACCGGTCTGGTAAGCAGTCGATGTAAAAACATAATCGCCGTCAACCACCGGCGTCGGGATATTTGCTACGCGATTTGCAATACGATTGTATCCCCATAAGAACCTGCCGTTATTAGCCGATACGCCGATTAGACCCTCGTTGGTTAGCTGGATGTATTGCCTTATACCGGCCCCATAGCTTATAACAATAGAGGAATATCCCGCTTCCTCCTTGCCCTTGGGCCCGATATCCGGCATCGAACATTTCCAGAGGACATCACCGGTTTTCTTGTTCAAAGCCGCCATCACAGCCTTGTGCCCGCCCGGAGTACATAAGAGCCTGTCACCATCAACCAACGGCGATTCACTGTACTTCCACTGGGGATTTTCCCCTCCATCTAAGTCTTTTTGTAAATTCTTACTCCAAAGTACACCTCCGTCGGAAGCATCGACACATACGAGGTCACCAGAGGTCCCTATGGCAAAGACAAGGTTGCCGTCAACTGTCGGCGTGGATCGCGGACCACCGTCTTTATGTAGAGGTCCTACTTTAGATGACCATAACTTCTCATGTGTAGCTAAATCAATTGCTATCATAAACTGAGCCGTTTCCGATTCAGTTTTGATGTCACCCATCGTATAGAGTTTGCCGCCGGCTATCGCGACACCGGAATAACCGGTACCAAGGCCCGTCATTTCCCACAACAGCTCCGGTCCGTCGTCAGGCCAGCTTTTCAGTAAACCTGACTCGGTACAGATTCCATCACGACTGGGACCTCGAAATTGCGGCCAATCCGCTGCATCGACAGTACCCGGAAAACACAGACAGATTATGCACAATACTAATACACAACCTCGCATACGCTGATACCGTATTAAATTCTTTATCGGATACACGTAGTAGCCTCCAAATTGAATTTTATTAGTCGGTTAGATAAATTTTCAGATATCTTTCAGCTTTTACTGCCTACATCCACGCAAACCAGCCGCCCAACGGCGTTTCGGGCATAGATTCTCCCGTTCGCAAGGACCGGTACCGTCCAGCATTTACCTGTCAGAATCTGTGCCGATGAGATTTCCTTGAATCCGTCCGATGAAGCTTCCGCTATCACCAGTTTCCCTTTTTCTCCAAGAATAATGAGCTTGCCGTCAGTAAGCATGAGTGAACCGGTGCCAAATCCTCCCTGTGACCACTTTAGACTACCGGTTTCAAAATCAATACATGTCAGTTTTCCTCCGCCGTTAACCTGTCCGCTAAAACCATATAAGCATCCTTGCCAAAGTACTGAACTGTTGATTTGATTGCACATATTCTTATTCTGCCAGAGTTCAGTGACTTTGTCCCCATCGATTTTCAAAAGTACACAGCCATGATTATACCCGGAAGAAATGAATATTTTATCACCTGAAATGACAGTATCCGCAGCGTTTATATCATAGTTGGTTTTCCATGGAAATTTCCAGACTACATCGCCTGTTGCAGGTTTAACACAGACAATCTCCCGCGATACCGGTAACGCTACAAACTTTTGTTCACCCAAAGCAAACGGCAATCCGGTGGCATAACCGGATACATTTTTATTGCTTTGCCAGGCAATGCTTCCGTCTGTCTTTTTTAGAGCAACACCACTTGTGCCGGCATTGAGAATAATCAGGTCATCGACAACAAGAGGTGAGCCGGAAAAGTACCAGGTAGGATGTTTAAAACTAAATTCCTTATTCAGCTTCTTATGCCAGACGATATCACCGGTTGTTGCATCGAACCGAATAACATCGCCATCCTTACTAAAGGTGTAAACAGCATCACCCTCGATAGTAGGTGTCGCACAGGGCCCACCCTCATGATTTTTATTATACAAAGGGCACGGATAAGATTTCTTCCATATTTCATTACCCGTCACAGCATCAAAACAATAGAGTATATCATTATCATCGATGTTGCCCATTGTATAAACCCGCCCTTTGCTTACTGCGATTGAAGCAAATCCGTTTCCAATCGAAGCTTCCCAGAGCACTTTTGGTCCACCTTCCGGCCAGGTCGCGGACCAACCGGTTTCTTTTGATATACCGTTATAATCCGGCCCGCGCCAGTTAGGCCAGTCCGCCGCTCCGACGATACTGAAATTCCCGCTAAAACATACGACCAAACCAAACACTAATAAGTAAGTTCGAAACATTTTGTGTAATCTCATCATAACTCTCCAAAATAACATTTAATCTCTTTTTAGACAATTATACAAATTTTTACTATCAATGCTAATATTGTGTGCTATCCTGCAATAGAAAGGCTTTTTAGGATATTTGCTCCATATATAGAAACTCAGTGTATATGGGCGTTTATACGGATTTAATCCCTTTTAAGTTCGGCGAAAATTCTACAATTCGCTCTGTGTTTTTTGCTTAAAAGCCAGAGCGCCAGTCGGACAGGCTAAAACACATTTACCGGCAGTGTCCGTATCTTTAATTGCTTCAGCTAATGAACGATCAAAAGGAACCGCCACTTTAACGTCAAAACCCCTGCCTACAAACGTCAAACCAGGTTTCTCGCCGGCCCGGGCAACAATCTGTACACAAAGACCACAATCAATACACTTGCCGGGCTCGAAAATAATATCCGGATGCTCTAAAAACAGAATGAACGGCTTAGTGCGGCTGCTTTGATTTTGTGAAGCAGATTGAGCAGCCGAAGTTTTATATCGGGCCGGGCGCGCTCCATAAATTTCTGCATATTTTCTTAGTTTACAGCTCTGCGGCTTTCGACAATCACAATGCAGACAACGGGCGGATTCCTCAACCGCCTCCTGATTGGTAAAACCTCCGTCTTCCTGTGAAGGATTAACTCGGGGACCATCACTGTGACCGGCAACAAATTTCTTCGCCTGATCGGCAGAAAGTTTGCCGATACGAGTGTTAAACCCCCTGGTCGGACCTGTCACTACCTTACCGGATAAATATTGTCCTATAGATTCGGCCGCCTCTTTCCCATCCGCTACGGCTCGAACCGTCAACTTCCGTCTTCGAACTGCATCGCCGCCGGCAAAAACTCCCGTCAAATTCGTCTGGTAAGTCTTGCTGTCAATAATAATTGCATTTGCTTTTGTATTAAGACTTCCAAAAGTGTCACCATCGCCAAGCTGACCAACTGCTACAAACACGGCGTCAAAATCCTTCCGTAAATCTTCCAATGACAGGGAAGTGCCTATTCGCGTTCGAGACTGAAACTTCACACCAAGCTTCATTATCAAATCTATTTCAGCATCAAGCACATCTCTCGGAAGCTCCTTCTGTGAAACCGCATATTGCAGCATACCACCCGGCTTTTCATGGTCGTCGAAAATAATACAACCGA
>Ga0315544_1001121_pt1 | contig 21937 bp, 16 predicted proteins | sample SalMarSW160130MG_2_FD_202543 | JGI IMG/M metagenome (GOLD analysis project Ga0315544, IMG submission 202543) | Salt marsh sediment microbial communities from the Plum Island Ecosystem LTER, Massachusetts, United States - Salt Marsh Sediment SW1601-130 ... | reverse complement strand
GCGGCGCCTCGTTGAGGAGAAGCAGCGAGCGGAGGCAGAGCGGGAGCGTCTGCTGGTGGCCGAACGCGAGCAGCGCCTCCTGGCCGAAACCCTGGCCGAGGTGACTCTGGCCATCACCTCGTTGATCGGTCACGAGGCCGTGCTGGACGAGATCCTGCGCCAGGTGCAGCGCATTGTCCCCTACAGCTCGGCCAATATCACGTTGCTGGAAGACGACACCCTGCGTGTCGCCCGTTGGCGAAGCTACGAGGAATTTGGTGGCGAGGAACTGGTTTCCAGTCTGGTGCAGGCATTGGATGACTTAACGGTGGATCTCGATGTCATCCAATCGCGGCAATCCCTGGTCATCCCTGACACACGTCAAGAACCGCGCTGGGTCGTATTCCCCGAGACAGCCTGGATCAGGTCATATCTCGTAATACCCATCTGCCTGCACGACCAGGTCCGGGGACTGCTCCGGCTGGACGGCGATACCCCTGGCAAGTTCTCGGCAGAGGATGCCAAGCGGTTGCAGCCTCTGGCCAATGCGGCCGCCATCGCCCTGGAGAACGCTCGGCTGTTTGGGGAGGTGCAACGTCTGGCCATCACCGACGGGTTGACCGGCACGTACAATCGCCGCCATTTCTTCGAGTTGGCCGAACACGAATTGAATCGCGCAAGCCGTTTCGGACACCCGGTGTCCGCCATCCTGCTCGATGTGGACCACTTCAAGCAGGTCAACGACACCTATGGCCACGCCGCCGGCGATCAGGTTTTGCGCGTCCTGGCTGAACGCTGCGGTGAAAGCATCCGCGATATTGACATCCTGGGTCGCTATGGTGGCGAAGAGTTTGCCATTATTCTGCCAGCAACTGATTTGTCGGGTGCCCGTAACGTGGCCGAACGTCTACGCCAATGTATTTCTGATGTCCCTGTCCTGACCGACCGGGGTGATATCACTATCACCATCAGCGTGGGTGTTGCCAGCAATGATCAGGATGTAGCCGCTCTGCTCAACCGCGCCGACGCCGCCATGTACGCGGCCAAACAGGCCGGACGTAACCGTGTGGCAGTTTTTAGGAGTGAATCAATCGCATGAGTGAAACGTTGAAAGAAAACCGACGGATGCTGGTTTACCTTGTCGTCTCCAACTTTATGCTCTACTTTGGCTTCCGCATGTGGCAAGCGATGTTCAACAACTTTGCCGTGGAGGAGATGGGCGTTGGGCCAGGGAGCATGGGCTGGATACAGGCGGTACGCGAGTTGCCAGGGCTGATGGGCTTTTTGGTCGGCTTCCTGGCCCTCTCTTTGTCCGAAGTCCGCATCATGGCCTTGAGCGTCGTCTTGCTGGGCATCGGCATGTTCATGACCGGCCAGGCAACCGATGTTTCTTTTTTGCTAATCAGCACGGTGGTGATGAGCTTTGGCTTCCACTTCTTCTATCCGAGCAACAACGCCGTGGTGCTGATGGCCGTAGAGAAGCAGCACACGCCCAAGGCATTGGGCCAACTGAGTAGCCTGGCGGCGGTAGCTGCCCTCGCGGCCACCGGCATGGTCTACTTGCTGGCAGGGTCGTGGGGCTATCGGCGGTTGTTCATGGTCGTGGGTGGGCTGGTCGTTGCGGGGGGACTGCTGCTGTTGCCACTGGGGGGCGGCAAAGAAGGCCTGCCGCCGCGTCGCCGGGTCGTGGTGCGGCGGCAGTACTGGCTCTACTACGTGCTTTCGTTCCTCATGGGCAGCCGCCGTCACATCTTTACCACCTTTGCCATCTTCTTGCTGGTGCGCGAATACGGCATCAGCGTCCAGACCACAGCTACACTGTTTCTGATCAACAGCCTGATCAACACCTACGTCCTGCAATTGGTGGGCAAATTGGTGAGCAGGCTGGGCGAGCGGCTGATGTTGAGCGTCGCCTTTGGCACTTTGGCCTTTGTCTTCCTGGGCTACGCCTATGTGACCTACCTGCCGCTGCTGTTTGCCCTGTATGTGATTGACAACGTCATGTTCGGCTTCAACCTGGCGCTGATTACCTATTTTCAAAAGATCGCCGTCACGCCCGAAGAGATCACCAGCAACCTGTCGGTGGAGCAGACCATCAACCATATCGCGGCCGTCGTGGTGCCGGTGATTGGCGGCACGGTGTGGGAGCTGTTCGGCTCGCAGGCCCCGTTTCTGGCGGGCATCGGCATCGTGCTGGTCTCGCTGGTGCTGACCCAGTTTATGCGCACGACACCGGAGTGGGTTGCCGTGGTAGTCACGGGGGGGGATTGATGAACTTTCTGACCCACCTGGAATGTGCTCTATGCGGCCAGGAGTTGGAGGCCGATCGCCTCTGGAACCTCTGCCCTGCCTGCGACAAGCCGCTGCTGGCCCGCTACGACCTGGAGGGAGCCAGCCGGGCCGTGAGCCGCGAGGAGGTCGCCGGGCGCGAACCCAACCTCTGGCGCTACCGCGAGCTGCTCCCCGTCCGCGACCCCCGCTACGTCCTGTGCCTGGGCGAGGGCTTTACCCCGCTGGTCCACGCTATCCGGCTGGGCCGAAGGGTAGGATTCGCTAACCTGTTCATCAAGGACGAGGGACTGAATCCCACCGGCACCTTCAAGGCGCGCGGGCTGGCCGTGGCGGTCTCGCGGGCCTGGGAGCTGGGGGTCAAGGAGGTCTCGATCCCATCGGCGGGGAACGCGGCGGGAGCCACGAGCGCCTACGCTGCCCTGGCCGGGATGAGGGCCTACGTGTTCATGCCCCGTGACGTGCCCCAGTCCTTCGTGGCTGAGTGCCGCGCCCTGGGCGCCGAGGTCACCCTGGTGGACGGCCTCATCACCGACTGCGGCCGAGCGGCGGCCCAGGGAGTGCGTCAGTTTGGCCGCTTTGACATTTCCACCCTCAAAGAGCCCTATCGCCTGGAGGGGAAAAAGACCATGGGCTACGAGCTGGCCGAGCAACTGGGCTGGACCTTGCCCGACGTCATCATCTACCCCACCGGCGGCGGCACCGGCCTGATCGGGATGTGGAAGGCCTTCGACGAGCTGGAGGAGCTGGGCTGGATCGGGTCGCAGCGACCGCGCATGGTGACCGTCCAGTCCGAGGGCTGCGCGCCGATGGTCAAAGCCTTTCACGAGGGCCGCGAGTTTGCCCAGCCCTGGCAGGGGGCCAGCACCATCGCCGACGGGCTGCGCGTGCCCGCCGCCGTGGGCGACTTCCTGATCCTGCGAACCTTGCGCGAGAGCGGCGGCACCGCCGTCGCCGTATCCGATCAGGAGATAATGGAGGCCGCCAGGCTCATCGGTCGCACCCAGGGCATCTTCGCCTGTCCCGAAGGAGCGGCCACGCTGGCTGCGTTCCAGCGCCTCCGCCGCCAGGGTTGGATTGGGGACGACCAGAGGGTCGTGCTGCTCAACACCGGCAGCGGACATAAGTATGCGCATTTGTTTGGAACACGGAAAGGCGGAGGGACGGAAAGCACGGAAAGAGATTCTGTGTAATCCGCCTTTCCGCGCTTCCGTGTTCCAGAGGTCCGCTGGTGGATGGACGGAGAGTTGGGATTATCCCTCCGAAGGGGTTAGCTTATGGAATCAACACCTTTCAAGGTCTACCTCAAGGAACTACAAAAGAGCCTCTCCACGGGACAGGCGACGGAGCAAACTCATCGCCCGGCTCTCAAATCGCTCCTCGAGGCGGTCGGCGAGGGGATCACTGTCATCAACGAGCCCCAGCGCATCGAGTGCGGGGCGCCCGACTACATCGTCACCCGCGCCGGGACGCCCGTCGGCTACGTCGAGGCCAAGGACGTGGGAAGGAGCCTGGACGCGGCGGAGCGCTCCGAGCAGATGCGCCGCTACCGCGAATCGCTGACCAACCTGATCCTCACCGACTACCTGGAGTTCCGCTGGTACGTGGAGGGCGAGCACCGGGAGACGGCACGCCTGGCTACGCTGACCATTGATGGGAGGATCAGGACACGAAGTGGCGGCATTCAGGCCGTTTCGGGGCTGTTGCAGAAGTTCTTGGCCCAGGTGGCGCCCACGGTGGGCACTCCCAAGGAGTTGGCCCAACGCATGGCGGCTCTGGCCTGCATGATCCGCGATCTCATTCAAGAGACTTTCAGGCGGGAGAGCGAGGAGGGCGCACTGCACGCCCAACTGAAGGCCTTCCGAGAGACACTGATTCCCTTCCTCACCCCGGCTCAGTTTGCCGACATGTACGCCCAGACCATCACCTACGGCCTCTTTGCCGCCCGCGTCCGTGCGCCCTCACCCCCCGGCCCCCTCTCCCAAGAGTTGGGAGCAGGGGGGAGAGGGGGGGAGGGCTTCACCCGGGAGAAGGCGGCCTGGAACTTGCCCAAGACCAACCCCTTCCTGCGCAGGCTCTTCAACCAGATCGCGGGGCCGGGACTGGACGACCGCATTGCCTGGCTGGTGGACGATCTGGCCCACCTGCTGGCCCGGGCGGACATGGCGGAGATTCTGCGTGACTTTGGCAGGCGGACGCGGCAGGAAGATCCAGTGGTTCACTTCTACGAGACCTTTCTTGGCGCCTACGATCCCCAGACGCGCAAAGCCCGTGGCGTCTACTATACTCCCGAGCCAGTGGTCTCCTACATCGTCCGTTCCCTCGATCACATCGTGAAGACCCGCTTCCACCGTCCCCTGGGCCTGGCCGACACCAACACCCTCATCCTCGACCCAGCCGTTGGCACGGCGACCTTCCTCTACTTCGTCATCCAGCAAATCCACGAGACCTTGATGGCGATGGGCCAGGCCGGTACCTGGAACGATTACGTCGAAACCTACCTCCTGCCCCGCGTCTTCGGCTTCGAGCTGCTGATGGCCCCCTACGCCGTGGCCCATATAAAGCTGGGCATCCTGTTGCAGGAGACCGGCTACGACTTCACGGGCGACCAGCGGCTGGGCATCTACCTCACCAACGCGCTGGGGGAGGCGATCACCCAGGCCTCGACGTTGGGCTTCGCCAGGTTCATCACCGATGAGGCCAACGCTGCGGCGGAGATCAAGCGGGACAGGCCCATCATGGTGGTGCTGGGCAACCCCCCGTATTCGGTCAGTTCGGCCAACCAGGGGGATCACATCGAGCAACTGATGGATCGCTACAAGGCCGCTGTCCGCGACGAGCGCAACATCCAACCCCTCTCCGACGACTACATCAAGTTCATCCGTTTCGCCCACGACCGCATCGAGCGCACCGGCTACGGCGTCATCGGCATGATCACCAACCACTCCTACCTTTCTGGCCTGATCCATCGGGGAATGCGCGAGGAGTTGATGAAGTCCTTCGACGAGATCTACGTGCTGAACCTGCATGGCAACGCCTTGATGGGGGAGACCGCGCCCGATGGCGGCCCGGACGAGAACGTCTTCGACATCCGGCAGGGAGTGGCCATTGTCTTTATGATAAAGTTAGAGCGGAGGTAATTGCGATGAGAGAAAAACAAGTGGTGAACACGGCACTGACCGAGGCCGAGCGCCGTCTGCGCAGCCTATCGCCTGAGCGGCTGCTGGTGGCCAGCGACTTTCTGGCCTACCTGCAGGAACGCGAGGAGAATGAGGCCACTGCCGAATTGCTGAACATCCCCGGCTTTGAGGCGGCCTTCCGGCGCGCCGTCGAGCAAGCCGATAGTGGTGACGTCGTGCGTTGGAGGTGAACCTGATGGGCAAAGTCTTCTATGCCGACCTTTGGGGTTTGCAAGATGGCAAATATCGTTACCTGTGGGAGAACGACATCAGCACCACTGATTGGCAGGAGCTGGAGCCGGTTGCACCGCACTTCTTTTTTGTGCCGAAGGAGTTTGACCTGCTGAGCGAGTACGAGCGGGGATGGAGTGTAACGGATATTTTTCCAGTGAACGTTAGCGGCTTTGTAACCCATCGAGATCATTTCGCCATTGACCTCGATGAAGAATGCCTGCGGTCACGGATTGTTGCTTTTCGAGATGAGGCTCTTTCTGATGATGAGGTGAAGGAGCGGTTTGGGTTGAGAGACACACGTGACTGGAAACTTTCAGAAGCAAGAAAGAGCTTGCAGCACGATGAGCGATGGGAAGACAGATTTGCAAATTGTCTCTATCGGCCTTTTGACATTCGTTCCACCTATTACAACTCTGCTGTTATTGAGTATCCACGTCCCAGGGTTATGGGTCATATGCTCAAGGAAAATGTGGCATTACTGACATGCCGACAGCAAGCTGAGGTAGGTTTTAGACATGTCCTTTGCTCAAATGTCCCTACTGAACGTTGTGCTATCTCACTTAGGACTCGCGAGCTCACATATGTTTTCCCCCTCTACCTCTACAAAACCCCCGAAGAAAAGCCCAAGAAGGGCGGCGGAAGCGTCATCGCCCTTACACTGTTTGAGCCCAAAGCTGGGTACGAGACCCGCGATCCCAACCTCTCGCCAGAGTTCATTGCTGCCGTCGAGGAGAAGCTGGGGCTGGAATTTGTGCGGGAGGGCAAGGGGGACCTGGAAGCTACCTTCGGCCCAGAGGACATCCTCCACTACGCCTACGCCGTCTTCCACTCCCCCACCTACCGCGAGCGCTACGCCGAATTCCTCAAGATTGACTTCCCCCGCCTGCCCCTTACCTCCGACCGGGAGCTGTTCAAGGCCCTGGCCGAGAAGGGCGAGGAGTTGGTGAGCCTGCACCTGATGGAGTCACCAGAGCTGAACCACCTCGTCACCAACTTTGGCGTGTCCGGCTCCAACGAAGTGGGGAGTGTCCTCTATGTGGAGAAGGTCACGGAGGAAAAGAAAACCCCCACCGACGCTTCTCCCAGGTCAGTGACAGTGTACAACCGCAGGCTGCCGCTCGTCTTCGAGCACCAAACACCGGTAAAGATCAAACCCAAGCCAAAGCCCACAGGCCGCGTCTACATCAACAAAACCCAGTACTTCGAGGGAATCGAGCCAGAGGTCTGGGAGTTCCAGATCGGCGGCTACCAGGTCTTGCACAAGTGGCTCAAAGACCGCAAGGGCCGCAAGCTCATCTTCGACGACTTCTTCCACTACCAGAAGATCGTCGTCGCTCTTAAAGAGACCATGCGGCTGATGGGGGAGATTGACGAGTTGATCCCAGCGTGGCCTATCTAGGGAGAACATCCAACATGAACGACTTGGCCATACCCAGGAACTTGGTCGAGTAACTGTGCAAAGGCAATTGTGTGCTGTTTGTCGGGGCAGGCATTAGCATGGGCGAGGGCGGCCTGCCCCAGTGGAGAGGGTCAGATCAATTAAGCGATTGGTAGCCGACAGAGGGCTATCAGCTGCCTGTTCATCTCCTTGACATGTCCGACATTATGGATTGCAGTTTGTGTTGAAGCAAATGCGCTGTATCAAGCGGATCTTGTGGAAGACAGTAGGTTTGGAAGCTTGTCTGACAAGCTTGAGGAGGAATTCAAATGAAACTCGTGCGTCTTGAGATCCGAAATTACCGCTCTGTCAAAGAGCAGGCCCATGAAGAAGCGATTGTTTTCCAAGGTTTGGACTGTCTAGTAGGGAAGAACAATGCAGGCAAGTCCAATATTCTGAAGGCCATTTTGTTTCTGCTCGGCGAGGAGAGACTTAGCGCCGATCTCTACTACGGGCGCGATACTTCTCTAATCATTGATGTGCGTGGGTATTTTCAGGTTGAGGACTCCGATTTTCAGTTACTCAAGATTGAGAACAAGAGAGAACGCATGAAGGAACAAATACTTGATGATGGTACAATTGGGATTTGCCGATGCAGTAGCAGAGGCGACATGGAGGTGATCGGTTTCTATCCAAAGGAAGAGCGGCTGAGGAAGGAGAGGTTTGAGCATTTCCACGGGAAAGCGTGGGACGAGAGAGCCGATAAAGAGGATTTCAGAGACACCATGTTGTCGGAATATCCTGAATTGGAAGAATTCTTGACTGAAGGGAAAGAATATAACAAAGGGGAGTGGTTGGATGCCTACAACAGATTTGTCCGCGAACGGCCAGACACTGTTGAATTCATCAAACTACCCGCATCCCCGCCAACAGGTATTTCTGCTGATCTCACTAACATGCTTCCGAAGCTCATCTTCGTTCCTGCAGTGAAGGAAGTTTCCGATGCAACCAAGACCACAAGGAAAGCGGAACTAGGAGCGCTTTTGGATGAATTGTCATCGGTAGTACAAGAGGAACTGGACGAAGCAATTGCTCAATCTATGACAGAAGTGTATAGGCGATTGAATGTCATTATTGACGACGAGACCGGAGAAGTCTCAGATGAGAGACATCGGGGAGTCCAGGCAATAGAAAGTCGGATTACAGATTACGTATCTGAAACGTTTCAAGACGTTTCGGTTTTACTCGAGTTTCCCAATCCCGAAAGTAGGGTCATGTTCGACAACGCGCGGGTATGGATTAGGGAGAAGGGATTTGGCGATATTCGGGTAGATTATGTTGGCGAGGGAGTAAAGCGAGTTCTTATTTTCAGTCTGGTCCGTACTCTTGCAGATTTGCGGCAGGGCCGGCTTTCCGTTAGGGAAATCGAGGTTAGCGAGGATGAAGAGGCCAAAGAGGTACGTCAACCGTTGCTTATCCTTTACGAAGAGGCGGAACTCTTCCTCCATCCGGGTCTCCAGAAGATATTGCTGAAAGCATTTGGTAGCCTAAAAGAAAGTGGAGACCAAATTATTTTTTCTACGCATTCCCCGTTCATGCTCCAAAGTCTCTTTCTTTCCACAATCAATTTGGTGTGTAAAGACCCAGAGGCCGGGACGCAGGTTGTTGAGTTTCACAAGAGAGTGAAAAAGATGGGGGGTAGAGAACAGAATCGACTGTTGCAGATACAGAATGTATCTTCCTACATTTTTGCTGATAAAGTTCTCTTGGTTGAAGGGGAGTCAGATCGAATTGTGTTAAGAAAGCTCGCTCCAGCCCTTGATCCACAATGGGATTTTGAGCGAAACGGGATCCCAATTCTTTCGGTGACTGGCAAAGGTGATCTTCCCTTGTTCCAGGCTTTTCTGACATCTATGGGTATTGGGACATTTACACTCACAGACCTTGATTCAATTGAAGATATCGTGTCCAGGTTGTGTGAAAATGATGCTGTCAGAAGAATTAGAAAAGAGTTGTTGCAGAAGTGTCAAGAGCTTGTGGGTGCTGGCGAATTCGCACCACGGATCAATAAAAGATATGTCAACAAACTTGTCGAGAGCTATGAGTGGAATGATGTATTTGAGAGACTTGAGCAGCTATGTGAAGCTTTGAGTACAGATAGCGAACCAACCGAGGAACAAATAGGTTGCTTACAGAGATTGCTCTTGAAGGGAGAAGTCGATGCTCGGAGGAGAGCCCTAGAAAGTGACCATCCCGACATAGAGATGTTGCGTGTAAGTTTAGTGGAATCGCTCTTGGACGAGAATGTGCTTTGCCTGAGTGGAACAATCGAGGATTACTATCCATGTCAGGGTGATAGAGTTGAAGCAGCACTTGAGTTTGATCCGATAGATATGTCGAGAGATGACCTTTGTTCGCACTTCACTCCTCTGTCTAATGGTGAAACGACTGACATGGAGGCATTTCTTAATCGGCTGTTTGGTAGCCAAGTGTAGCTTAGGCACAAGTGGCTCATAGACCGCAAAGGTTGCAAACTCTCCTTCGACGACTTCTTCCACTACCAGAAGATCGTCGTGGCGCTCAAAGAGACCATGCGGTTGATGGGGGAGATTGACGAGTTGATCCCTGCGTGGCCTATCGAGTGAGGTAAGAACTTGACCAACGAACTCATTCTTCTACCAATGCCCCAACGTCTCCACCGCCTGGAGGGAAGCCATCGCCTCCAATCTGAGCGAGAGGCTATCGTCCACGTGGACCCAGCGCAGGTGCCCTGGCCCGAGGGGTATCGCCTGAGCATCGGCGTGGATCACATCCACGTCGTGGTCCACGACGCGGCGGGCGCGTTCTACGCTGCCATGGCGATGAGACAGCTCGCTCGCCAGAGCGTCGGCGCGGGTGAACTGCCCTGCCTTCGCATCGAGGACTGGCCCGACTTCCCTCACCGAGGCGTGATGCTGGACATCAGCCGCGACAAGGTTCCCACCATGGAGACCCTGTACGCGCTGGTGGATTTGCTGGCGGAGTGGAAAATCAATCAGTTTCAGCTCTACACTGAGCATACCTTCGCCTATCGCCATCATCGGGAGGTGTGGGAAAACGCCTCGCCCATGACCGACGAGCAGGTCATGGCCCTGGACGCTTACTGCCGCCAGCGCTTCGTCGAGCTGGTCCCCAATCAGAACTCCTTCGGCCACCTGCACCGCTGGCTGAAGCATCCCCGCTATCGGCATCTGGCGGAAACCCCCGCTGGCTTCCAGAGTCCCTGGGGCGACGATCCCTTCAGCCTGTGTCCGCTGGAGCCTGGCTCTCTGGAGCTGCTGGCCGAGCTCTACGATGAGCTCCTCCCCCACTTCTCCAGCCGTCAATTCAACGTGGGCTGCGATGAGACCTTCGATCTGGGGCAGGGGAGGAGTCGGGCGGCCTGCGAGGAGCGGGGCATGGGGCGGGTGTATCTGGAGTTCCTGCTGAAGATTCACCAGTTGGTGCAGCGACACGGGCGGACGATGCAGTTCTGGGGCGACATCATCGTGCATTATCCCGATCTCATCTCCGAGCTGCCGAAAGACGTCGTTGTCCTGGAATGGGGCTACGAGGCCGATCATCCCTTTGCCAAGGATGGCGAGAAGTTCGCCCAGGCGGGCGTGCCCTACTACGTCTGTCCCGGCACCTCCAGTTGGAACGCCATCGCTGGCCGCACGGCCAACGCGCTGGGCAATCTGTGGAACGCCGCCGAGAGCGGCCAGGCCCTTCGACGAGCTCAGGACAAGGCCCACGGCGCCATCGGCTACCTGATCGCCGACTGGGGCGACAACGGCCACTGGCAGCACTTGCCCGTTTCCTTCCTGGGCTACGCTTACGGCGCGGCGGTGAGCTGGGCGGCGCAGGCCAATCGGGACCTCGACCTGCCACGGGCCCTCGCTCTCCACGCCTTTCAGGATGCAATCGGTGTGATGGGCCGCCTGGTCTACGATCTGGGCAATACCTATCGGGAGGCCGGCGTGCTCGTCCCCAACGCCTCCCTGCTGGCCTTGATCCTGCTTCATCCCGATCAGCCCGTGACGGAGAGCGACTGGCCGGGTCTGACGGTTGAGGGATTGGAGCGAACGCTGGAGTACGTGGATCGAGTGATGGCCCCACTCGCCCAGGCTCGCATGGCCCGTCCAGACGCGGAGCTGATTGCCGACGAGTTCCGCAACGCGGCCGCTCTGCTACGGCACGCCTGCCGCCTGGGAATCGCTCGCCTGCAGACGGGGAGCGGCAAGATCGCCTCCATCCCAGCGGAAAGGCGGCAGGCCCTGGCCAGTGAGCTGGAGGAAATCGTGGCCGAATATCGGCGGCTGTGGCTGTCCCGCAACCGTCCGGGCGGACTGGCCGACAGCGTAGGGCGGATGGAGCGACTACTTGGCATGTATCGAGTGGAATAAGAGCGGCGGTTGAAACCGCCTCTGGGGGGCGCGAATGCGCCAATCATCCACCATCGTGGACGATTTCCGCGACCACGAAGGTGGTCGCCCAGCACGGAGTGCTCTTTAGCTGCGATTTCAATCGCCATTCCCGTAGGAGGCGACATGACCAACAAGCAACTCGAAACTCGAAACCCCAAACCCTGGCGCACGCTGCCGCGCAACGTCTGGGCCGTCAGCCTGACCAGCTTCTTCATGGACATCTCCAGCGAGATGGTGATTAACATCCTGCCGCTGTTCCTGTCCAACGTGCTGGGGGTGAAGACCAACGTCATCGGCTTGATCGAGGGCATCGCCGAGGCCACGGCCAGCCTGCTCAAGGTGTTCTCCGGCTGGCTTTCGGACAAGCTGCGGGCGCGCAAGTGGCTGGCGGTGGCCGGGTACGGACTGTCCTCGCTGGCCAAGCCGTTCTTCTACGTTGCCAACTCGTGGCTGGTGGTGGCCGGCGTGCGCTGGGCCGACCGGGTGGGCAAGGGCATCCGCACCGCGCCCCGCGACGCGCTGGTGGCCGATAGTATTGACGAGCGACATCGGGGGCTGGCCTTTGGTCTACATCGCGCCGCCGACACCGGCGGGGCAGTGCTGGGACTGGTCATAGCCCTGATCGTGGTGTGGATGGCACAGCGCAGCAACATGGTTCTGGGGCGCGCAACGTTTCAGACGGTGGTGCTCATCAGCCTGGCTCCAGCGTTCCTGGCCGTGCTCTCGTTGGCCATTGGTGCGCGGGACGTGCCGGTCAAAGGGGCACGTCGAGCTCCGACCATTTCCTTCCGGAGACTGGGTCGCCCTTTCGCCGTCTTTATGCTCATCGTTGGCATCTTCGACCTGGGCAATTCGTCGGATGCATTCCTGGTGCTGCGGGCCAGTGAGCGGGGGCTGAACGTGGTGCAGGTGCTGGCGATGCTGGTCACTTTCAACCTGGTGTACACCCTGCTCTCCACCCCCGCCGGGTCCCTCTCCGACCGCGTCGGGCGGCGCAAGCTCATCATCGGCGGCTGGCTGATCTACGCGCTGATCTACTTTGGATTCGCGGCGGCGGGGACGGGTTGGCACGTGTGGGTGCTGTATGCCGTTTACGGGGCCTATTACGGCCTGGCCTACGGCACCACCAAAGCGATGGTGGCCGACATCGTGCCGGCTGAGCTGCGGGGCACGGCCTACGGGACGTACAACGCCGTGCTGGGCATCCTGGACTTCCCGGCCTCGCTCATCGCCGGACTGTTGTGGTCGGGCATGCCGTCGTGGGGGTGGGACGGCTTTGGCCCGTCGGCGCCGTTCTTCTTTGGCGGGATGCTGGCCCTTTTCGCAGCGGTGTTGATGGCCCTGTGGTCGCCCCGGACCGGCCAATCCTCGTCCCGCGAACCGTGATGGGCCGGATTTGCCCCGGCTGGCAATTGTGCTATAATTACCTGAACAATCTACTTTACTGGAGGTTACATGAATCTGAAACGTTTTTTCTACCTGGGGTTGCTCATTACGGCGCTGATCGTGGCCGCCTGCAGCCCCCAGGCCACGCCGGAGCCAACGGCCACGCCTGTATCGCCGACCGACACGCCAGCGCCAGCGGCAACCACGGAGGTGCTTATACCCTCCATCGGCACAAGCGGTGAGGTGGCCATGGGCTTCACCGAGGAGGGCGCGCCCTACCGCGGCAATCCTGATGCGCCGGTAACGCTGCTCGAGTATTCCGACTACCAGTGACCGTACTGTGCCCGTCATACTCTACAGACGGACCCGCTTCTGTATGAAGCGTACATAGCAACTGGCAAAGTCAAGCACGTTTTCCTTCAATTTCCCATGGATTCCCTCCACCCCAATGCGCGGCCGGCTGCCGAGGCCGCGCTCTGTGCCGCCAAGCAGGGCGCCGAAGCTTTCTGGTCCATGCACGAACTCCTCTTCGAGAAATCAGAAGAGTGGAGCGGGCAAGAGAATCTGACCGAGCTATTCAAGGGGTACGCCGCCGAACTGGGCCTCGATACGGATGCTTTCGTCGCCTGCCTGGAATCGGGGGAGACGGCCGACCAGGTACAGGCGGAGCTCGAACAGGGCGAGGCGCTGGGAGTGGGTGGTGTCCCTGCCTTCTTCATCAACGACTGGTTCGTCTCTGGCGCGCAGCCGTTCGAGGTATTCCAGGAGACCATTGAGGCGGCGCTACGGGGGGAGCATCCCGCTCCCACGCCCACGCCGCTGCCGCCCGGCGCGACGCCCTTCGACCCCAACCCGGAGCAGCCTGGCTACACCTACGGCGGCGACGCCTTCTGCGGCTCAGAGGAGGCGACGATCGGCCTCATCGAGTTCGTGGACTTCCAGTCAACGGAAAACCTTCAGCACTTCCTGGAAGGGTGGCCTGATCTGGAGGAAGAATACGTGGGGTCGGGCAAGGTGCGGCTCATCGTCAAGCATTTTCCAGCCCTCGATCATATCCAGGGGTTCACGGCGGCCGAGGCAGCCGAATGTGCCGGGCAGCAAGGAGCCTTCTGCTCCATGTACGATCTGCTCTTCCAGAAACAGGAGGAGTGGAGCCAGGCGGAGGACGTCACAGTCGTGTTCAAAGAGTATGCTGCTGAGTTGGACCTGGACGCTGCCGCCTTCGCCGCTTGCCTGGACAAAGGCCAAACGTCGGACAAGGTGATGCAGGACTTCACCATCGGGCAGGATAACCAGTTCCCCCCCGCGCCGGTGTTCTTTATCTTCAAAGGAGAACAGGGCGGCTATGCGCCCCTCGACCAACTCCAGGAGGCCATTGAGGAGTTGCTGGCGCAGTGAGGGAGTGAGTCAACGAGTGAACGAGTAAAAGGCCCGAATGCCTGTTGGCAGGCCGGGCCTTTTGTGTTATACTCTGGTCATGCCTGAACTACCAGACCTGGAGATCATCAAAGAGTTTCTGCAAGACCACGTCGTTGGTCAGGAGATAGCCGAGGTCGAAGTAGTGCGCCCTATCGTGGATGTTTTTTGATCACAAGTTCTCCCGCACCATCTCCGCCGCCTTCCGGGTCATCCCTTTTACGGCAGCCAACTCCTTGACTGAGGCCTGGCGAATGGCCTCGATGGAGCCGAAGTGCTTGAGTAGAGCCTGGCGGCGCTTGGGGCCGATGCCGGGGATCTCCTCCAGAATCGAGGCCAGGCTCTTTTTGGCTCGCAGCTTGCGGTGGTAGCCGATGGCGAAGCGGTGCGCCTCGTCGCGGATGCGCTGCAGGAGGTACAATCCCTGGGAGTCGCGGGGCAGGACGAGGGGCTCCGCGCGGCCAGGGAGGAATATCTCCTCCTGCTTCTTGGCCAGGCCCATGGCGGGCACTTCGCCCTTCAAGCCAACTTCCTCCAACACCTCCAGGGCGGCATTCAGTTGCCCCTTGCCGCCGTCAATGACGATCAGGTCGGGCAGGATGGTCCAAACGTCGGCCCCTTTAGCTTCCTCCTCGCCGATTCGCCGATTCGCCGATTTGCTGATTCGCTGCTTCGCTCTCTTGAAGCGCCTGCGTAGCACTTCCTGCATCATCGCGTAATCGTCCGCCCCCTCCACCGTGCGGATCCTGAAGCGCCGGTAATCGCTCTTGCGAGGCACGCCTTTGACGAAGACTACCATGCTGCCCGTGGCCGCCGTTCCCTGGATGTTGGAGATGTCGTAGCCTTCGATGCGGGTGGGCGCCTCCTCCAGACCCAGGTGCTCTTGAAGTTGAGCCAGGGCTTCGACGCTCTTCCCCTCATCAATCAGCCATTGAGCCCGCAGGCTGGCCAGGGTCTCGGCGGCGTTCTCGGCGGCCATCTGCACCAGCTCCCTCTGCCGACCACGCTGGGGCACGTGCAATTTCACCTTGCTGCCCCTTTTGCTTCTCAGCCAGGACTCGATGACTAAGGCCTCCTCGACGTTGGTCGGCAAAATGATCTTCATGGGCACGTAGGCGGCCTCGTCGTAGAACTGCTTGACGAAGGAGGCCACAATCTGGGCCTCGTCTTCCTCTGCCGTGCCATCCAGGATGAAGTATTCGCGGCCGATGAGTTTCCCCTGCCGAATGAAGAACACCTGCACACAGGTGTCGCTATTCTCGCGGGCCAGGGCGATCACGTCCTCGTCTTTTCCCACCGCCAGGGCGATCTTCTGTTGCGTAGTGACCCACTCCACGGCCCTGACCTGGTCGCGCAGGGCGGCTGCCCGTTCGAAGTCCAGCGCTTCGGCTGCCGCCGTCATCTGGCCTTGCAGATCGGCCACGATTTCCTCGGCCTTGCCCTCCAGGAACAGGCAGATGCGCCTGATCAGGGCGCGGTACTCTTCTTTGGAAACGGCGCCGATGCAAGGCCCTGCACAGCGGCCGATGTGATAGTAGAGGCAGGCCCGCGTGTCCTGGCCTGTGATCTCGCGTTTGCAGGTCAGATAGGGGAACAGCCGGCGCAGCATGTCCAGCGTCTGGTGGACGGCCCAGACGGCGGTGAAAGGGCCGAAGTAGCGGGCCCCGTCGCGTTCCATGCGGCGGGTGACGAGGATGCGAGGGTAATCCTCCTGCCAGGTGATCTTGATATAAGGATAACGTTTGTCGTCCTTGAGGCGGATGTTGTACCTGGGGCGGTGTTCCTTGATCAGGTTGCACTCCAGGATGAGGGCTTCGATCTCCGAGTCGGTGACGATGAAGTCGAAATCGGCGATGTGGTAAATCAGACGGTGCAGCTTGAGGGAGTGGCTAGCCGAAGCCTGGAAGTAGGAGCGCACCCGATTTCTCAGGTTCACCGACTTGCCCACGTAGATCACCTGGCCCTGTTCGTCTCTCATCAGGTAGACGCCGGGCTTGGTGGGAAGGGTTTGCAGTTTGTCTTTCAATAACGGGTGATCCATCCATGCATCCTTTAGAACACGGATTCGCGGGATTTGTGGACTTGATCCGTTAATCCTGCCGATCCGCTGTTCTTTCCAAGCTGGTGGTCCATACGTGCATCCTTGTTGAATGGTAAATCGGCTACAGTGCCCCCTTGCGGATGAGAGATAGGTATAGTTCCCAGGCGGAGTAGTAGGCGTACTTCAAGTCGTGGTTGCCCTCGGCGAAGTAGCTGCTGTGCGGATACGTGTCCCCATCTAGGGCCAAGAAGTGGACGAGCCGACTCCAGTTGTGGAAGATTCGCAACAACTGGAGCGGCTAATGTCACAGTGAATCCTTACGGCGAAAACACAAGAGGTAAAATCCACCGTCTAGCTCCAGCAATATAGGCTCGTAATTCTGTCTCAACTGAGCACTTTCGACGATATCCTGTTCCCAAGGGTATCGGCTATAAGGTGGTGGCATATCCTGCACAGGCTCGTTCAGTATTATTCCATTATCCAGGATCACATAATCTGGACCACGGGATAGAACATATTCTCCATCCCATTTCTGGTGGCCCTTTAAAGGCATTTCTGGATGGGCATTTGTATGAGCTATATGAACATCAGTCAAGCCAAGAACATCGATGGTTTTCAACTCGGAATAGTAGGCCACGGCCCCCAAGGGCGAGAGAGCAATAGAAGCTTTAGATGGAAGCCTCTTTTTCAACTGCTTTCCCAGAAATATCCAGCGCTTCTCAAAATAATCATAAGTGCCATAGATACGTTTATATTCCCTGATGGTAGGTACAGAGGTGTAAGCCAAGAAAATGAGGATGGGGATGATCCTTAATATTAGGCCACCTTTTCGCCCTGAAAACGCTTCCTGTAGAAACCAGAAGGTTTCATTCAAGAGAAGATAGAAAATCGGCAAAATCGGGACAAAGAACCGTAAAAGGGGGAAACAGTCACCTCCTGCAAATACTATGTATAGGCTATAGATAAGCAGAATTCCAATAAGATAAGCCTCCCAATTCTGATTTGATCTCTTCTTTAAGAAAATGATCGGAAGCCCGAGGAAACCAGCTATTCCACCGACAGAGGTAAGAAACTGGCCGAAATAAGTTGATCCCAACTTGATGTCGCTCCACAAATCTGCTTTCTTAGCATAAAACGTGTTGGGTAAAAGGTACCCATAATAGTTGTAACGCCACAAGAAGTATATGAAGTAAAGCAAAGATGGAATGAAGATCCAGAAGTACCTCTCTTTTTTGTGCCAGCCCGAGTGTCCCTTTTGGACATAGAGATAGTGTATTATCGTTATGCAGAATATTAACACGGCCTCGTGCCGTGTTAAAGCAGCCAGAAAAAAGAAGAGAGAGGAATAGTAGAGACAACGACTATGGCTGAGACCTTGCAGATACAACCATATGCTGGCAGTTACTAGGAAGGAGAACATAGCTGTCTCTAAACCGTTGACTGAGTGCAGAGCAAGAGGGCCACTAAAAGCTAATAGCATGAGAGGAATTGTGTCCGAAATCGGTGTCTTTTCCGTGATGGAGCGGGATATTTGGTAAGTTACCACAAGGGTGCTAATGCTGAAGAGTGTGCCTAAGATCTTAGACACGAGGGGCAGATCAAAACCCAACTTGAAAAGGAGGCTTAGTATTAGCACCCAAAGGAAGTTTGAATAACCTTCCACCCTCTCGCCGTCATTAAAAACTAGCCCCTTTCCTCTAGCGAGGTTTCTGGCGTATCTAAAAGAAATATAGGCATCCATCGTAGGGGTTATGCGTCCAAAAGATACCAGCATGTGCAAGGAAGATTATGATAACTAATGACAGAAGCAGCATATCTGCCTTTGACATACGTCTTTTCATGAGGCTAATCTCCAGTATATCTCTATCCAAAGTACTGGTTTCCGAAGACGAACTCTATCGCCACAGCCAAGAAACTCGCTTAGTCCCCACAGGCTGGTTCTCTCCGCTTGCAGTTTTCTTTCCCCTTTTTGAAATGGGCTATAGCAGATGTTTGTAATTCTACCATCTCCTGATCCGATTGCCCACCATGAAGCCCAGGAACCCAGTCAGAGCAATGTCTAACAGTACCTCCAGCCTCACCAGCAACTCCACTGGCCCATTTCGTGGTTCCAGTCCAGCCGGATCCATCGTCGTCAGGGGTTCTTCCCTGAGAGGCCAGGCTTCGAAGGCACTCCGTTCTCCTCGATCCGCTTCAGTATCTCCTCGTTTGGATGTAGCCATCCGCGGAAGGGTCGGCGTGGGGAGAGAAGTAGGGCTGTAGTTCTTCAGTATGAGTGGGAGATAAAGTCGATAGGTCGTTGACGTACCAGTGGGCGTTTGCGTGGGTGTGTCAGTCGGTGTCGCCGTCGGCGTGGGTGTCGGCGTGTGACTGACAGTCGGCGTTGGCGTGTCGGTTGGCGTCAATGTTGGTGTACTAGTCGCCGTGGCCGTCGGTGTGGGTGTTGGTATAGCGGTAGGTGTCACCGTCGGTGTAGTGGTCGGCGTGGGCGTCGGCTGCGCGGCGGAGTAGTAAGCGTACTTCAGGTCGCCGTTTGTCTTATCGTGGTAGCTGATGCGTGGATACCCGCCCCCATCCAGGGCCAGGGAGGTGTCCCAGCCAACATTCCCCTCACTGTCCACGGTCTCAATGTGCCAGCCGGAGGCGTCCTGGTAGGCATACTTCAGGCCGCTGCCACAGTAGCTGATGTGCGGATATCCGCCCCCATCCAGGGCCAGGGAGGTGTCCCAGCCGACATACCCCTCGCTGTCTACGGTCTCGATGTGCCAGCCAGTAGCGTCCTGGTAGGCGTACTTCAGGTCGTCATTGCCCTCATCCCAGTAGCTGATGTGCGGATGCCCGGCCCCATCCAAGGCCAAGGAGGTGTAGTAGCCGACATCCCCCTGGCGGTCCACGGTCTCAATGTGCCAGCCAGTGGCGCCCTGGCAGGCGTACTTCAGGTCGCAATTGGGGTAGCCACCGTAGCAGTAGCTGATGTGCGGATAGTCATCCTGATCCAGGGCTAAGGAGGTGAAATAGCCGACATTCCCCTCGCTGTCCACGGCCTGGATGTGCCAGCCGGAGTTATCCTGGTAGGCGTACTTCAGGTCTTCGTTGCCATAGTCTTGGTAGCTGATGTGTGGATACCCGTCCCGATCCAGAGCCAAGGAGGTATGGTTGCCGACCTCGCTCTCGCTGTCCACGGTCTCAATGTGCCAGCCGGAGGCGTCCTGGTAGGCATACTTCAAGTTGCCGAGGCCTGAGTAGCTGATGTGTGGATACCCGTCTCCATCTAGGGCCAGAGAGGTGTAACCATTAACCCACTCGCTGTCCAGAGTCTCGACGTGCCAGCCGGCGGCGTCCTGGTAGGCATGCTTCAGGTTGGATAGAGGGTAGTCAGCGAAGTAGCTGATTTGCGGATATCCATCTCCGTCCAGAGCTAGGGAAGTGTCCTCACCGACGTCCCCCTCGCTGTCCACGGTCTCGATGTGCCAGCCGGAAGCATCCTGGTCCGCCACGGTGAGAGTCGCCTGGAAGACCAATGGGGCCAGGAGCAAGACCAACACGCCGAGCCATAGTAGGTATTTGCCTTTGCTGTGAATCATAGCCTTCTCCTTTTGCACTCCACCTGACAACTCCTGAGGGGGCTAGCCTGCTTATATTTTACCATGAAAACGAACGGAAAGGCAATTCCTCACTTGAGCATTGCGGATTGAGAGACGGGCTAATCGAGCTTGACAAGAACTTTCACCTTCGGAACCATTTCTCCTGCAGCCTTTCCAGCGTGCCGTCCTCCCTCATATCCACCAGCGCTTCGTTGATGGCCTTGAGAAGCAAGGGGCTGTCCAGCCGCACGGCGATGACGTACAGTTCGTCGGTCAGCGGGTTGCCGATCACCTGAACTCCCCCGTCAGTAGCCATGAACTGGTGAGCGGAGACAGCATCCACTATGGCCGCTTCTACCTTGCCCTCTTTTAGAGCTGACAACACGTCCTGGGGAGTCAGGTAACTCTGGAGGCTCAGGCCTTCGATTTCCTTCTGCAGTCGCCTGCCGACGACATCGCCTTCTGAAGCCAGCTCTACTCCCAGCGTCTTCCCAGCCAAGTCATTTACTTCGCTGATCTCTCCCTCATCGGATCGTACGACCAACACCTGCCCGGCATTGAAGTAGGAGATGGAGTACGCCACATCGCCGTAGAGTAGGGGGTCGTAGGGGAGGGCCGAGATGATGGCATCGAACCGGCCTACGTAGAGGGCATCGTAGAGACTGTCGAAGCCCACGTTGACTAGCTCCACCTCGACGCCCAGGCGCTGACCGATGGCTCGTGCCAGATCAACATCGAGGCCGACGATTTGACCCGTTGACTCGTCAATGTACTCGAAGGGCGGCCAACTGGCATCCATCCCCACCCGCATTAGTCCTTCTCCCTGTATCCGCGCCCAGGTCTCGTCCTCCTGTCTACCCAACTGCGTGAGCATAAACCAGGTCACCAGCCCGATGACCACCGGAGTCAGGATTGCCAACAGAGCACGCTTGCTGCCCCTCAGTTTTCTCATTCCCTCTCCCCCCGCGCGTATCTCTGCACTTCCAGGTAGATGGGCTTGGGAAGAAAGTCCACAGTCACAAAGGTGAAGTAGTCTCGGTAACCTTTGGCTGGTCGGGGGTAGCGAAAGGCCCACAGGCAGACCGCCTCGCACCAGTCCCACTCCAGGGCCTTCTGGTAGGCGCGGATGCTGTACTCGATGCGCTGATAGGGGCGCACGGCCTTGGTCCAGCGGGGGTGATCGTTCCAGCCGCCCTCGGTGATCAGGCACGTTTTGTCGCCATCGTCGTTGGCGACCATCACCTGACGGAGGAGTTCGGCACGGGCGAAGTTTACCTCGTCCGCAGCCGGGGGATCGTCGGGGGGGAACGTCCAACCGTAGGCGTGGACGGCCAGGATGTCGAAGTAGTTTTTGGCTCCAGCCTCATACATCCGCTGGAGGTAAGTCAGATCGTTCAGGCCCTCCGGGTCGCCCTCTGGAGCCAGGGTCGGAGCCAGGGCGCCGGCCAGGACTTGCACCTGGGGGTCGGCCTCCTTGGCCTGGATGTAAGCCACTTTCAGAAGCTCGGTGTAGCCTTCGGGGTCCACGGGCCGATATCCCCACTCCGCGCTAAGATTGGGCTCGTTCCAGACGATGATGTGCTGGACGCGGCCCTGGAAGTGGGTGACGAAGGCGTGGACGAAATCGCCGAAGTCGTCATAATGTTCCCGATCGAGGTAGGACGTGATGGTGCCCTCGGGCCGGGCCCACTCGGGGACGAAGCCCAGTCGGGCAATGACGGTCAAGCCCTGAGCCAGAGCGTGATCCACCACCACGTCGGGGTGGCTCCAGTCGAAGTGGCCCTTCTTCCCCTCGTAGTAGGCCCAGGGGAAGTACTCCACGATCCAGGGCGCACCCATCTGCCGCACCATGGAGAGCGTCTGCTTGATCTTCCACTCCTCCACCTCGTCGGTCAGGCGGGTGTGGACGCCCATCTTGGGGTTGATGGTCACCACTTCTTGCTGAGGGCCCAGGGGCACGACGGGCCTGGTCGGCCTCACCAGGACGAGTAGCAGGGCAATGGCCA
>Ga0315544_1001110_pt1 | contig 22099 bp, 22 predicted proteins | sample SalMarSW160130MG_2_FD_202543 | JGI IMG/M metagenome (GOLD analysis project Ga0315544, IMG submission 202543) | Salt marsh sediment microbial communities from the Plum Island Ecosystem LTER, Massachusetts, United States - Salt Marsh Sediment SW1601-130 ... | reverse complement strand
TCGACTGCTCGACCTCGCGAAGGCGCACCAGCACCCGGGCCAGGCAGTCGCCGGCCGTCTCGATGACCGGCTCGAAGTCGAGCCTGTCGTACAGGTGAGCACCGGACAGGCGGGTGTCCATCACGACGCCGGAGGCGCGGGCCATCGGGCCGACCGCATCCACCGCCCTGGCCTCTTCCTCTGTGAGCACACCGACCCCGCCGAGGCGGTGAGCGATCGAGGGGTCCTTGGCGAAGACCCTTGTGGCGGTCCCGAAGTCGCGGCCCAGCGTCTCCAGCCGGGCCAGGATGGCCGCCAGTTCCGAGTCGGAGATGTCGCGCTTGACGCCGCCGATGCGGTTGACGGAGTGGATGATCCGGCCGCCCGTCGTCTGCTCGAAGATGTCGAGGACCTCCTCGCGCATCCGCCAGACCTGCATGAACAGGTTCTCGAAGCCGAAGGCGTCGGCGGCCAGGCCCAGCCAGAGGAGGTGGCTCTGGATTCGCGAGATCTCGGCCCAGATGAGGCGCAGCCAGCGGGCCCGTTCGGGCACCTCGACGTCCATGATCGATTCGATCGCGGCACAGTAGCCCATGCCGTGCATGAAGCTGCAGATGCCGCAGATGCGCTCCACCACGAAGCCCATCTCCGTGTACTCGACCTTCTCGACCATCATCTCCAGGCCGCGGTGGATGTAGCCGATGGTGGGCACGGCGTCGACGACCCGCTCGTCCTCGAGGATCAGGTCCAGGACCAGGGGCTCGGGCAGGACCGGGTGCTGGGGGCCGAAGGGGATGACGGTCCGCTTCATGAGCGCGCCTCTCTTTCGAGCCGCTCCCGAACGGCGCGGTGGGAGAAGGGGATCCGCGTGGCGGTCTTGTAGAGCTGGCCCTTCAGGTCGACTTCGATGCCGGTGACGTCGATGCCGAACAGCTCGCGCAGCTCGTTCTCATACAGGAAGGCCGCCCCGAAGAAGCCCGAGACGCTGGGCACCTCCTCGCCGAGCTTGACCGTCTCGCGGATCAGCTCGAGCGTGCCGGCTGCCTCGTCCGCCCCCTCACCCGGCCGGCCGTCACGGGCGAAGCCCCAGGCCAGCTCGAAGGCGCCTTCTTCCTCACCCTCGGCCGCCATGACCGTCGTGGCGTTGATGAGAGCCAGCCGCCAGCCGGCATTGCGGTAGGCCTCGACGCGGCTGAGGAACGCGGTCCTGTCCATCAGGCTGTCTTCTCCCCTCGCTGCCGGCGCGCCAGCGCCCGCTTCCCTTCCAGGGCCTCGATGCCGCGCACCACGCCGTCGATGATGCTCTCCGGCCGGGCCGCGCAGCCGGGCACGTACACGTCCACGGGGATCACCCTGTCGATGCCGCCCTGGACGTTGTAGGCCCGGGCGAAGATGCCGCCGGAGCAGGCGCAGGCCCCCACCGCCACCACGACCTTGGGGTCGGGCATCTGGCGGTAGAGGTTCTGAATGATCTCTACGTTGCGCTCGTTGACAGACCCGGTTACCAGGAAGATGTCGGCGTGCTTGGGGTTGCCGGTGTTGATGATCCCGAACCGCTCCACGTCGTAGAGCGGCGTCAGGCAGGCCAGGACCTCGATGTCGCAGCCGTTGCAGCTGCTGGCGTCGTAGTGGAGGATCCAGGGCGAGCGTCGAAGGAAGGACACGCTAGACCCCCAGCACGAAGAGGGCGAGCACGTTGCCGGCGCAGAACAGCAGCGTGACCGTCCAGGTGAAGCGCAGCAGGAGCTGCCACTTGATGCGAGAGGTCGAGTTGTCGACGAGGACCTCGGCCAGGTAGCCGATGGCGAAGGCGACGAGGCCCAGGCCCACGTTCCAGTTGAAGAACAGGACGGTGAAGGCGGCCAGGAGGGCGGTCTCGTACCAGTGGGCGATCTCGACGTAGGCCAGGAGCCGGCCGGACATGTCGGTCGTCAGGCCCTTGACCAGCTCCTGGTGGGGGTGGTGCGAGGTCGAGATGTCGAAGGGCGACTTGCGGAGCTTGACGACGGCCACCAGCAGGAAGGTGAGCAGGACGCCGGGGATCTCCAGGGCGACCAGCTTGGGGGAGGCCAGCACCCCGCCGTAGGTGCTGGCGTCGGTGACCTTGCAGATGGCGGCCATCATCAGGATGAAGAACGGCTCCACGGCCAGCAGCACGATCAGTTCGCGCTCTGCGCCGGTGAAGCTGTAGGGCGAGCTGGCCGAGCCGGCGGCCAGGACAAGGAGCAGGGCCGCCAGGGCGAAGACGAACGTGGTCAGGATCAGGTCCGTGCCGCCCAGCAGCATCGCCCCCGTGACCGCCATCATCGTCACGTGGCCCAGCAGCAGCGGCTCCTGGACGGGGTTGATCTGGCGCGAGGTCTTGCTGAAGAGCTTGCCGGCGTCGTAGAAGGGCTGGAGAAGTGGCGGCCCGACCCGGCTCTGCATGCGCGCCGTGACGATGCGGTCGGCGCCGGCGACCAGCCCACCGAAGACCGGGGCCAGGGCCAGGAACAGAAGGCCGAAGAAGATGGGGTGCATCAGAGACCCATCGCTCCGGCGGCCAGCATCGCCACCAGCACCAGGCCGCACGTAGCCGTGCCGGCGCGGAAGGCCAGGGCGCCGTTCACGACGCCGTTCATGTAGTAGTTGCGCAGGGTCACGCGGCGGATCCCGCCCAGGGCTGCGCCCATGACGTGGGCGGGGGTCGCCGAGCGGCCGCTGGCGTAGAAGTCGGCGTGGTCGTAGGCCGGATGGCGCCACGACCAGTAGGCCACGGCCGGCAGAAACATGACCGCCCCCAGCATGAACAGCACCATTGCCGGGGCCATGTGGAGGAAGTCGCGCGGCTCGGCGGAGAAGGAGCCGAGCGCCCACGGCCCGATGACGTTGTCGGAGATGGGGCCGACGAACGCGGTCACGGCCAGCACGCCGAGCGCGAGGGGCGCCTCGGTCAGCCACTCGTAGCGCGAGACGCGGCGCTCGATGGAGCGCTCGTAGTCGGTCTGGCGCCGCGCCGAGAGGACCTTGATGAGCAGCTTGCCCCAGTAGAAGATCGTGAGCGAGCTGCCGAAGGCCATGATCACGATCAGCACCGCGCCCGGGGCGCCGGGCACGTCGATGAAGGCCCGGATGGCGCTCCACTTGGCGATGACCACGCCGAAGGGGGCGATGAACATGCCGGCGATCCCGACCAGGGCCAGGGTGCTGACGCGGGGCATCAGGCTCAGCAGGGCGTCGAAGTTCTCCATGTTCTTGGTGTACAGCCGGTTCTCGATCGTGCCCACGACCATGAACAGCAGGCCCTTCGCGGTGGCGTGGAAGATGATCAGCATCACCCCCACCCAGGCCAGCTCGGGCGTGCCGATGCCGGCGCAGCCGACGATCAGGCCCAGGCTGCCCAGGGTGGAGTAGGCCAGCACCTTCTTGGTGTTCGATTCGGTGCCGGCCACGATCGAGACGAAGAGGAAGGTCAGCATCCCCACGAAGGCCACGCCGTAGCCGACCAGCGACCCGGCCATGGCCGGGCTGAGGCGAAGCAGCAGGAAGACCCCGGCCTTGACCATCGTCGAAGAGTGGAGGAGGGCCGAGGTGGGGGAGGGGGCGTACATGGCGCCGATGAGCCACGAGCTGAAGGGCATCTGGGCGCTCTTGGTGATTCCGGCCAGGGCCAGCAGGGCTATCGCCGGCAGCAGGGCCGCGCCTGCCGGACCGCGGGTCAGCTCGACGAGCTGCAGGCCGCCGGGCTGGTCGGCCAGCAGGGCAATGGCCGCGGCGAAGCCGATGCCGCCCACCAGGTTCATGTTGAGGGCCCGGAAGGCGTAGCCGATCGTCTCGTCGGTCCTGGTGTAGCCGATCAGCAGGAACGAGCAGAGGGTCGTGATCTCCCAGAAGACCAGCAGCAGGGGCAGGTAGTTCGAGACGACGAGGCCGAACATGCCCGACAGGAAGACGAACAGGATGGCGAAGAAGACGTTGCGGCGACCCCTGAGCATCGGGCTGGCGCGGTGGTAGGAGCGCATGTAGCCGATGGCGTTGACGCAGATCAGCGGCCCGATGATGCCGACGATGAGGACCATAACCAGCGACAGGCGGTCGAACCAGAAGAGGCGGCCCGGGTCGGCCTCGGGAAGGCGGCCGCTAAGTTCAAGGTAGAGCGAGATGGATAGCTGGGTCAGGGCCAGGACTGGGGCCAGGAAGCGACGGTAGTACAGGCCGAAGACCACGACCAGGCCGGTCAGGGCGATCTCGATGGCCGGCAACGCGGCGCCCGGCTCCAGCTCGCCCGGCAGCCCGAAGAAGGCGGAGTCGGCGCCGCCGAAGGCCGGGATCGTGGCGATGGACAGGGCGGCGACGATTACGCTGCCCGTGACGACCAGCGCGCTGCGCAGCGCGGTTCGGTCGATCAGGAAGGCGATAGCCCCCAACGCTATGGGCAGCGCGATCAGCGCCGCACAGAGGTTGGACAGGGTCACTTGTCCGCCGGCAGCAGGTGCTCGACTTCGTAGGCCAGGACGTCGTCCAGGACGGGCTTCTCGAGGTAGCGGTCGACGGGCAGCCAGCCGTCGCGGTCCTGGCGCTCCAGCTCCTCGGAGGTGAGGTGCTCATCGGCCCGGGTGAGCATGATCATCGGCAGGTCCGGGTACGTCTCGGCCAGTTCCTTGGCCAGCTCCATGCCGGTGAACTCGCCGCCCAGGATGGCCTCCAGGACGACCAGGTCGGGCGCCTTGCGCTCCATTGCCCGGGCGGCCTCGGCCGAAGTGGAAGTAAGCTCGACGGAGTGGCCCAGGGTCTCGATGGTCTCGGCGTTGGTGGCGGCTACGTCCGGATCGTCATCAACCAGGAGGATGTGCGCCATGTTTCTACTCCGCCGGATTCCGGCCTCGCTCCCGGTGGGAGCCGCTCGGGCCGGCTGCGCTCGGCAGCGCATCTATGCTTCCTGCAGCATAGGAGTGGCAGAGCCCGGTTCGGCTCCGCCGTTACGGCCCTTCATACCGGGCATTTCGGCCCTGAAAGGCCATGCCAGACTAACTATCGATGGCATTTTGACGCCACAGCCTTCAGAAGTGGGCTAAGATCGCCCCCGTGCACGAGTTCTCTATCGCCGAAGCCCTTGCCGCCCAGGTCGAGAAGCACGCCCGGCCTGGAGCACGCGTGCACAGCGTGGAAATCGTGGTCGGGCCGCTGCGGGGCATCGAGCCGGAGGCCCTGCAGATGGGCTGGCGGGCGGTGACGATGGACACCCGCATGGACGGGGCGACCCTGCTGATCGAGCAGCTGCCATGGGCGATCTCATGCCCGGCCTGCGGCCGGAACTGGACCAGCCCCGTGCCGTTCGTATCCTGTGAGTGCGGCAACGAAACTCCCGAGCCGCACGGCACGGACGAGCTGGACCTGGTGGCCATCACCATCGACGACGAGGAGGACCGACAGTGACCGAGCCCGGGCCCACCGTGCGCATCCCGATCGTGGAGCGGGTGCTGGAGGCCAACGACGAGATTGCCGCCGCGCTCCGAGCCGATTTCCAGCGCCGCGGCATCTTCGCCGTGGACATCATCGGCGCGCCAGGTTGCGGCAAGACGGCTCTGCTCGAGGCGACCCTGCGGGCGCTGGGCGACCGCCGCCGGTCGGCCGTCCTGGTGGGCGATCTCACGACCCGTCGCGACGCCGATCGCCTGGCCCGCTTGTGCGACCAGGTCGTGCAGATCTCGACAGGCCAGGGCTGCCACCTGGAGGCCGACCAGGTCCGCGACGCGCTGGCCAAGGTCGACCTGGAGCGCGTGGACGTCCTCTTCATCGAGAACGTGGGCAACCTGATCTGCCCCGTCGGCTTCGACCTGGGGCAGGCGGCAAAGGTGGGCATCTTCTCCGCGACCGAGGGCGACGACAAGCCGGGCAAGCACCCCTACCTGGTGCAGACCGCCGACCTGCTGCTGCTGAACAAGATCGACCTGCTGCCGCACCTGCCGTTCGACCGGGCGGCCTTCGAGGCGGACGTCCGGCTGCTCAACCGGGACGTGCCGTTGCTCGGCGTTTCCGCCATCACCGGCGAAGGCCTGGAGGGCTGGCTGGACTGGCTGGAAGCCGGCCGGTCCTGAGCGTCGCGCGGGGCTACCTGGCGGCGCAGGGCGCGTGTCATAATCGGCTTGGGGGACCGCTCCTGTCGTCGGAGCGCGGTGTAGATGGCCCGGCCTGAGGTCGGGCCCAGAGCGCCAGGCTGGCGCTGAGTCGGCCTGGCGGGGAGAATCCAGATGAGACACAAGATCGCCGCCGCCGCGAGCGCGGCCGTCCTAGCTCTGGGGCTGGCTCCCGGAGCGGTGCTGGGAGCACCTGCAATCGCCGGCACGCTCGACCAATCGGCCGACTTCGGCACCGGGATGTTCATGTTCGACAACGTCTCCGGCGTCAGCCAGACGGTTACTGCCGGCCAGAGCGGCTTGCTCACCTCTGTCGAGCTCTACTGCTACGGGGGTGGTGGGTTCGTGGACATCGAAGTGTCCGTCGAATCGTTCCACTCGACGGCTACCTGTCAGGACCCGGGCTGGGTGACCGTCGACCTGCTGGCAGTCGTCACAGCAGGCCAGCAGTTCACGATCTTGGTCAATTCGGGCGGAACGCCCGTGGGGCTCGGGGCTGCCGCCGCCGACTACGCGGGCGGAGAAGCCACCGACAACAGCACCGGATTGAGCCCGGTCATCCCGCCGGACACCGCCGTAGCCGACTTCGCCTTCAGGACGTACGTCTGGGTCACGTCGTCCACCACCTACTCGTGGAGTCCGACTTCCATCACAGCCGGCACGGACACGACCGTGACCCTGACCACGGAGACGGTCTTCAGCGAGCTGCCGGTCGTCGCCAACGCGTCGATATCCGGAGCCATTGTGTTGGCCGCGCTCCCCGAGTTCTACACGATGAGGCTGGACGCCCTGCCCGCCTGGTTCAGCCCCACCGGAATCACCTGCTCGGCACAGGTTGCGGCAGCTGACTGCAGCGTGGCCCAGTACCTGGCCGGCCTACACCCCGCAGGGGATGGTAGTGCCATGATCGTCACTATCGTCATCACCGGGACTGCCTCGCCCACCGCGGCGGGAGCGGGCGTGGCCAGCGGCGAGGGCTGCATACAGGGCCCCGGCGAGGCAGACCTCTGCAGCCCGGCTCAGGCCAGCCTGGCTGTCGTCGCCGCGGGGACGTCGCCGCCTCCAACCAGCACCCTGGCCGGCTCGGAAACGCGGAGCGACGCGCTGCCCTGGTGGCTGTGGGCACTGCCCGGGCTGCTGGGTCTGGCCGTCGTGGGCATCAGGCGTGAGCTCCGGCTGATCCGCGGCTAGCGCCCGCCCCCGTCGCCGACGGATGGGCCGCCTACCCATTGCGGCGGTGTGCCAGAATGCCATCGGATCGTTCCTGTCGGAGCACATGGGTGCGGGCCCGACCGGGTAGATCGGGACCTCGCCGGCAAGGGGCGTTTTGGCGGCAGCCCTCGGTTGACCAAGGAGGTCCAGATGAGACGTCCATTTGTCGGAGCAGCGGCAGCGGCCGCGCTACTGCTCGCACTCGTACCGGGAGGCGCTCGCGCCGCCGTGCCCGGGACCCAGGACCAGGTCGTCGACGTCGGCGGCAGCACGTACTCTACGAGCGCGCCCGTGAACCAGACCTTCACCGCCGGCGTGACCGGCGTGCTGACCCACGTCGAGGTGTACTGCAGCGCCGCCAGCGCCACGACTGTCTGGGTCATCTTCGATTCGTACGCGCTGCACACGGCGGACTGCGGGCCGACAGCCGGCTGGGTCGATTTCGTCCTGCCGTCGTCTTCTCTGGTCGGGGCGGGCACCCAGCACACCCTGGTCATCAACAACGGCTATGCGAGCATCGACCTCGGCGTCACGGCAGCTGACTACGCGGGCGGTGAGGCGACCGAGGGCGCCTTGCCCGGAACTCCGATAACCGGGGTCTCGGACGTCGCGTTCCGGACGTACGTAGTCCCCATCCAGACCGTGACCTACGGCTGGAGCCCGGCTGCGGTGCCCGAGGGCGTCTCGATCCCGGTCACATTGACGCTGACGGTCTCCTTCCCCGAGATAGACCTCGATCCACTCGACGCGCCCATCGTCTACCTGATCGACCTGAGTAGCATGCCGTTCTGGACCGGCAGCTTCAGCGTCAGCTGCAGCGCGCCGGTAAACCCGGCCGACTGCACCGAAGCGAACGTCTTCAACTGGCTCGAGTTCCAGGGAGACGGCAGCGCCGTGACGGTCACCATCACTGTTCAAGCCACGGCGCAGCCCAGTCCTGGGGATCCCGGCCAGTCGGCCCAAGCCGCTGCCTGCGTGTCAGGTGCCGACACCGGGGAGTTCTTCGCCCTGATGATGTGCGAGAGCGCAACCGCCTACCTGGACGTCGGCCCGGCTCCCACGCCCACGCCGCCGCCCACGACCACGACACCGGGCGGGGGCTCAGGCTCCTCCGGCGGCCAGGCCCTGGCACTGCTTGCGGCGGCCGTGGCGGGCCTGTTGGGCGCCTTCGCGGTAAGCAGGCGCGAGTCCGCGCGGTCTCACTAGTAGCCCTGGCGTGCTCGTTGCTCGCGACCCGGCGCCAGGCGAAGAGGGTCCGCGCTCGCTGATCCGGGCGCCCCGGACCCGACAAGCGATAGACCGACTACCAGCCCAGGAGTGGGGCTGACGCCTTGCGGACCGGGTCGAGGACGGCGTGGCCGTCGCCGGCCCGGTCCAGGAGGTTGGGCTGGCCCTGGATGATCAGGGTCGGCTGGAGGTCGATCTGCGCCAGCCGGCTGCCGGCGAAGGTCAGGACGGCGACGACGCCCTCCTGGCTGCGTTCGTCATGTGTCCAGTCGAAGACCAGGTTGCCGAGCGAGTAGAAGGCGAAGCGGCCGGGTGAGATCTGCTCGAGCGGCCCAACCCAGTGGGAGTGGCTGCCCAGGACCAGGTCCGCCCCGGCCTGGATCATCGCCCTGGCCGCGGCGCGTTGAGCCGGCAACACGGTGTCGGTGTACTCGAGGCCCCAGTGCGGCATGACGATGACGACGTCCGCGCCGGCGGCCCTGGCGGCCCGGATGTCATGGGCGACGTAGCTGATCGAGAACCAGGCCGACCCCGGGCGACCCGGCGCCGCCGAGTAGCTCCGCGGCTCGATCCAGCTGTAGGCCAGGACGGCCACGCGCAGGCCGCCCGCCTGGAGCCAGGCCGGTCGGCGGGCATCGGCCTGACTCGTTCCCGCGCCCGCGTGGGCGATGCCCAGCTCGTCGAGATGGCGGATCGTGTCCGTGACGCCTTGGGGCCCGCCGTTGCCGAGGTGGTTGTTGGCCAGCCCGGCCAGGTCGATGCCGGCGTTGACCAGGCCTTGCAGCAAGGCCGGGTCACCGGTGAAGACGTAGCCGCTCGAGTGGTGGCGGAAGGCGTCCGGCTCGGGCGACTCCAGGTTCACCATGCTCAGTTCGGCATCGCGGAAGATTCGGGCGACCTGGCCCTTCTCGCCGGTCCGATGCCCCGAGACCAGCGGCTCTCCCTCCCAGCCGCAGCAGTACCGCTTGTCGATCATGGCCCGGCTGCCATCCCAGGCATAGTCCGCCCCCAGACCTTTCGTCACCGACTGCGTGTAGACGGCCTTGTCCAGCATCACGTCGCCGCCGGCGGCGAGCGACCAGGTCTGGTCGGCTGAGAATGACGATGGCGGGCCCGGCTCGCTGGCCAGCAGGGGCCAGTCATCCAGGTCGTGGACTCGGTCGATGCCGAAGAGCGCGATGCCGTTCACGGCCAGCGCCCGAACGTCGGGCGTGACGTCCTCCGCCCGGACTATGCCGAGGGCGCCCGGGGTCGCCCTGACGAAGCTGCGGACGCCGGCCGGCGTCAGCGCTTCCGACTGGGGCCAGAAGCCGAAGATCGAGTGGAGGCCTTTCCGGTCTCCGAGGCTGACCGCGACGCTGCGGCCCGGGCCGGACGAGCCCGGTCCTTCGAGGGCGTCCGCCAGCGCCCGGCGGCTGATCGTGGTCTCGTCGGACCAGAAGCCGACGATGGGCACCAGCGGTACGAGGTGAGTCGCCGGCTCGGGCGTGGAGTTGGGGCTGAGGGCGAGAGCCCAGGCGGTGGCAAGCGCCGCGTCCGAGGCTGCGGAGGGTGCCGCCGAGGTTGCCGTGCCGGGCGACGATCCGCTGCCGAGTTGCCACTGCGTAGCCGGCGTCGGTGAAGCGGCCGAGGCCGCCACGGTCAGGGCGACCAGAACGGCGGCGGCGGCGAACGGGGCTGGCCGCGATGTGCGGCAGAGGCGGAGCACTGGGCAAGACTAGCCGGTTTCGGCGGGTGAAACGCTCAGCGGCAGGCGGCCCACGCCTGATCCGAGGCGTGGGTCACGCTTTGTGCTCGCTCCGAGCCGGGCTATCCTCACCGCTCCCGCGAGGCATCGCGCGACAGTGCGCGGCGCCGGCGCGGCAGATCGAAGAAGCCCCCAGGGAGAAGCAATGACTCACCGCTGGACAATCGCCGGCGCCGGGTTGATCGTCGCTTTGGCCATCGCCTCGTGCTCGTCCACGACTGAGACCGCGACGGCGACCGAGTCCGCCACACCCACGGCGTCGCCGACCGCCGAGGTCGCACTCGCGACTGAGACCGCGACGGCGACCGAGTCCGCCACACCCACGGCGTCGCCGACCGCCGCGACCACGCCCGCGCCCGCGATGGCGACCGCGACCCCAACGACCGCGCCCACCGGGCCGACGGTCATCGTCCTCGACCAGCACTGCAACAGCGGCAAGCTCATCGTCGTCGTCGGGGCCAACGCCGACTCCAGCTACCGCAAGGGCATCTCGAGCGTGGTGATGGAGCGGCAGAACGAGTACGACGCCTGGCTGGACTTCAACGCGACCTGGATGGGTCCGGAGACCGGTTCGGGCAACCAGTGGACGGCGACCATCACCCATCTCGCCGGTGACACCGTCCGCATCACGGCCACAGCGGCCAATCACTCCACGAAGACGATCACCGCGGCGATCACCGCTTCCTGCTAGCCGCCTCCCCGGCCGCCTTGCGCGGTCGGAGTTCTGAATTCGGGCCGAATGGACGTCCTCACTGCGGTCCCCTCGGACCGCCCCGCCGTGCCTCTCGACCGGGAGCCGGGGCCGCGCACGCCTGTACAATCTGCGGGACAGAGTGCGATCACGTCGCGCGGGTGCATTCCGCTGCCCGCGGCGCGACAACCCCGCATCCAAGGAGAGTGACATCCCTATGGCCGATTTCGGCTCGAAGACCCACAAGGCCGCCAAGCGCTACATCTACGCCTGGGGCGGCGGCAAGGCCGAGGGCAATGGCGGCATGAAGGACCTGCTGGGCGGCAAGGGCGCCGGCCTGGCAGAGATGACTAACGCCGGTCTTCCCACCCCTCCAGGCTTCACCATCACCACCGAAGCCTGCAACGACTACTTCTCCGCCGGCAAGAAACTGCCGGCCGGCCTCTGGGACGATGTCCTGGCCGCGGTCAAGGTCGTCGAGCAGCAGACGGGCAAGGGCCTGGGCAATCCCGCTAACCCGCTCCTGGTCTCGGTCCGCTCCGGCGCCAAGTTCTCCATGCCGGGCATGATGGACACCGTCCTCAACCTGGGCCTGAACGAGACCACCCTCCAGGGCATCATCGCCATCACCGGCAATGAGCGCTTCGGCTGGGACGCCTACCGCCGCTTCATCTCGATGTTCGGCCGGATCGTGCTCAACGTCCCGCCGCGCGTGGCCAGGGGCAGGGACGGCTCCGCGGTCGAGTACAACCGCTTCGACGAGGCCCTCGATGCCGCCAAGGCGAAGCACGGCAAGGCCGCCAAGGACACCGATCTCACGGTCGACGATCTGCGCAAGCTCGTCGCCGAGTACAAGAAGATCGTCAAGGCCGCCATCGGCCGCGAGTTCCCGGACGACCCGAACGAGCAGCTGGACCTGGCCATCAAGGCTGTCTTCGCCAGCTGGTTCGGCAAGCGGGCCAACGACTACCGCAACAGCCAGAAGATCCCGCACGACCTCGGCACCGCCGTGAACGTCGTGACGATGGTCTTCGGCAACATGGGCAACGACTCGGGCACCGGCGTGGCCTTCACCCGCAACCCCAACACGGGCGAGAAGGTCCTCTTCGGCGAGTACCTCGTCAACGCCCAGGGCGAGGACGTCGTGGCCGGCATCCGGACCCCCGCTCCGATCGCCCATCTCCAGCAGGAGATGCCCAGGGTCTACTCCGAGTTCAAGAAGATCGCCGAGAAGCTGGAGAAGCACTACAAGGACGTCCAGGACCTCGAGTTCACGATCGAGCGCGGGCGCCTGTACATGCTCCAGACTCGGTCGGCCAAGCGAACCGCCGCAGCCGCGGTGAAGATCGCGATCGACATGGTCAAGGAGAAGCTGATCACGCCGGCGGAGGCGATCGCTCGCATGGAGCCGGGCCAGGTCGATCAGCTCCTGCGCGACACCTTCGACCCGAGCGCCCGCAAGTCGGCCAGGCGCGTCGCCAAGGGCCTCAACGCCTCGCCCGGCGCGGCCGTCGGCAAGGCGGTCTTCCACGCCGACACCGCCGCCGCCTGGGCCGCCAGGGGCCAGAAGGTCATCCTCATCCGTGAGGAGACCTCCCCCGACGACTTCCACGGCATGGCCGTCGCCCAGGGCATCCTGACCGCCAAGGGCGGCGCGACCTCCCACGCCGCGGTCGTCGCCCGCCAGATCGGCAAGCCGTGCGTCGCTGGTTGCGCCGAGCTGGAGGTCAACTACGCCACCAAGAGCGCTCACGCCGGCGACGTGACGATCAAGGAAGGCGACCCGGTCAGCCTGGACGGCTCCACGGGCGAGGTCTTCGTCGGCGCGCTGCCCACGGTTCACGCCCGCTACGAGGACCAGAAGGATCTCCAGACGGTCCTGGACATGGCCGACAAGATCCGCAAGCTGCAGATCTGGACCAACTCCGACAAGCCCGAGGAAGCCGCTCAGGCTCGCTCCTACGGCGCCCAGGGCATCGGCCTGTGCCGGACCGAGCACATGTTCCGCGAGGGCCCGCGCCTCGACATCGTTCGGTCGGCCATCCTGGTCGCCAACGTCGCGACGCGCGCCAAGGCCAAGATCGCTGCCGGCGCCAAGCTCGACGCCGAGGAGAAGAAGGCCGTCGCCCAGTTCGACGCCGCCATGGCCAAGCTCGAGAAGCTCCAGCAGGGCGACTTCGAGGGCATCCTGACGGCGATGAGCGGCCTGCCGGTCGTCATCCGCCTCATCGACCCGCCGCTCCACGAGTTCCTCCCGAACCTCGAGGAGCAGCTGGTCAAGGTCACCAAGGCCGGCCCCAAGGCCAGCGCCAAGGACAAGGAGTTGCTCGCGACCATCAAGTCGATGCACGAGCAGAACCCGATGCTCGGCCTGCGCGGCTGCCGCCTGGGCCTGATGATCCCGGACTTCGTGAAGATCCAGACCCGGGCCATCCTCAACGCGGCCGTGGCCGTGAAGAAGGCCAAGAAGGACCCGCGGCCGGAGATCATGATCCCGCTCGTCGGTCACGTGAACGAGCTCATTGCGACCCAGACGCTGCTGGAGGCCGAGGCCGCCGCGGTGGTCAAGGCCGCCGGCGTCAAGATCGACTACAAGTTCGGCACCATGATCGAGATCCCGCGGGCCTGCTGGGTCGCGGACGAGATCGCCAAGTACGCCCAGTTCTTCAGCTTCGGCACCAACGACCTGACCCAGATGACGTTCGGCTACAGCCGCGACGACGCCGAGGGCGGGTTCCTGCTCAAGTACGTCGAGGACAAGATCCTGCCGTACAACCCCTTCCAGTCGCTCGACCCGGTCATCGTCCAGGAGATGGAGATGGCCGTGAAGCTCGGTCGCAGCACCCGCAAGGACCTCAAGGTCGGCATCTGCGGCGAGCACGGCGGCGACCCGCTGTCGATCGGCTACTGCCACCAGGTCGGCCTGAACTACGTGTCCTGCTCACCGTTCCGGGTCCCGGTGGCCCGCCTCGCCGCGGCCCAGGCGGCGCTGGCGAACCCGGCCGAGCGCGACAAGTAGTCACCCCTCGCAGAAGCTCGAACGCCCGGCGGGTGCCCGCCGGGCGTTCCGATTCCTCAACCGAGCGTCGCGCCGCCCGCCCCAGGCCGGTCGCGACTACTTGATGGGCCAGATGATCTCGGTGCGGTTGGCGCCCGGATCGCCTACCTCGTCGGGGTCCGTGAGGTAGACCTCGCGCGGCGGGCCGGCGCTCTCATGGCCGTGCTCCTGGACCCATTCGGCCAGGGCTCGATAGGCCGAGCCGACGTCCTCGTAGCGGCCGGCGTGCAGCGTGGTGGCGACCAGGCCACCCGCGATAGTCGTCGGGCCGACGCGGCCGGCCGCTTCCACGGCCTCGGCCATGGGCATCGCCACTTCGACGTCCAGCTCCGCTTCCTCGGCCTCGGCGCAGTGGTAGATGGCCATGGGCGGTCCGGCAAACCGCACCCCCTGGTCTCCGGCGACGGCGCAGATCTCGCCGATCGCTGCGCCGATGAACGGACCCAGCTCGGCCCAGACTACGCGGGCCCGGATCGAGGCGGCCTGCTGAGGCGCGGCCTCGCGCATGTGGATCTCGTAGCTCATGGGTGGCTCCTCGCACAGCATCGAGTCGAGGAGGGTGATGGCGTAGCGCTGCCGCTCGGTCGCTTGCCGGAGCCGGTCGCGATGGGCTTCCAGGATCTGCCTGGTCCGCTCGGGGTCGCCCGCCAGCACGGCCCGGATCTCGGGCAGCGGCATCTCCAGGAAGCGCAGCGTCCGGATCCGCTCCGCGTCGGCAGCCTGGGCGATCGAGTAGTAGCGGTAGCCCGTGTCCTGGTCCACCGCCGCGGGAGTCAGCAGGCCCAGCTCATCGTAGTGGCGCAGGGCCGGGATCGAAAGCCGGCAGACCTGCGAGAACCGACCGATTGGCAGCAGATTGCGCATCGCCCTCTCGCTTCTGGATTGGACGCCGTCAGCCTGGGCTCTCAGGTTGCCTGAGAGTCAAGGGGTCGGCCCGGCCGATTCGGGCGCCCCGCCGCCGGCCGCCCCGCCACCTGCCGCTCCACTGCCGGCCGCCCCACCGCCTGCCGGCGTCGCCCCCAGCTCGGCCGCCAGCATGGCCGCCAGCTCGCGGGCGTTGGTTGAGCCGTAGTTGGCGTAGCAGTTGTTCATCAGGAGGTGCATCTCGCGGGCCTCTTCGGCTGCCTCACGGATGCGAGTCGCCCAGTCACCCAGTTCCTCGGGTGAGTAGAGGTAGCGGAAGCGCTCCACGGTTTGGATGCCTTTGGCCTCCCAGGTCTCGGTCCGCCGGCCGTGGAAGCGGACGATGGCCAGCTCCGGGGAGGTGACCGCCGTCAACGGCGGCACGCTGCTCTTCAACCCCTGCGGCCCGTCCACCATCACGAACGGGATCCCGTTGTCGGCCAGGAAGCGCAGCGTTCTATCCAGGTTCTTGTCGTTGAACCACGTCTCGTTGCGCAGCTCGACGGCGCAGCGCACTTCGCCCAGCCGGTCTCGCGCCTCCAGGATCTGGTCGCGGCTCTCGCTCAGCGGCAGGAACCAGCGCGGGTACTGCAGCAGGACGGAGCCCAGCTGCCCGGCGGCGCGAAGCGGCTCCAGCCCGGCCAGGAAACCCTGCCACACAGCGTCGCGCACTTCGGGCGGCAGGTCCTTCGCGTACAGCCGGGGCTTGGCCGCCAGCTCGGCCGGCAGTGCCTCGCGGAGGGCCTTTGGCAGGCGCTTCGTCTCGCTCGGCTGGCCGGTCATGAGGGCATGGGCCTTGGCGTCGAAGACGAAGTCGGGCGGGGTCCGGTCCACCCAGGCCTGCGCCACCCTGGGCGATGGCAGGGCGTAGTACGTGGCGTCGATCTCGACGATGGGGAAGGTAGAGGCGTAGTAGTTCAGCCGCTCCTCGGGCGAGTCGGCGCCACGAGGGTAGAAGACGCCCGGCGCCGTCATCGTCGGGTCGGTCCAGCTGGCCGTCCCGATGCGGATCGTCGAGCCGCCCGGCGTCAGGAGCGGCAGCGAAGCCGCCCCGGCCACCGCCAGGGCGCGCTCGCCCGCAACCTCCGAGCCCGGGTCGTGCGGGCTGGACTGGTCGTCGGCTGGAAGCGGCAGTCTAGGCACGGTTGCAGCATGCCCCATTCGCCAACCGCCGTGGCGCTCGCCGCGCTCGCGCCTCAGGCCCGACGGTTCAGCAGCCGTCCAGCCTGCCGGGGCTGGCCATGCTCGCCCGCACTTCGGCCGGCACTATCCGGCGGCCCACGGCCATGACCGCTGCGCCGATACGAGTGCGCCAGCCGCATACGAGATCCGAGAGAGCGTGTCGCCTCGCGCCCTCGCCGTCCGTCCGTCGGTTGGCCGTCCGCCATTCGTCCCGCAGCTTCTCCATACGGTCACATGCGAGCACGAGCTCGTCGACCGGGTTCCAGTTCACCTGTGCTTCTCCTCCTGGGCGCCGAGCCCGGCCGGTCCACCGGCGGCTCGCGTCCTCGACCTGCTGCACGTCAACACTAGCAGGGCAACCTGACGGTTGATGTCAAGTATCGGGGGCGATGATCGGGTACGCTGCGGGCATGCGAGCGAGTCGGCTCATTTCGGTGCTCCTTCTGCTCCAGACCCGTGGGCGCCTCACCGCCAGGCAGCTGGCGGATGAGCTCGAGGTGTCGGTCCGGACCGTCTATCGCGATGTCGAAGAGCTGAGCGCGTCTGGTATCCCGATCTTCGCCGATCGGGGCGTGCACGGCGGCTTTCAGCTCGTGGAGGGCTACAGGACGAGACTCACGGGGCTCACTCCGGAGGAAGCCGAGGCGCTGTTCCTGTCCGGCTACCCCGGACCGGCCGCCCAGCTTGGGCTGGGGACCGTGCTGGCCGCGGCCCAGCTCAAGGTCCTGGCGGCTCTGCCGCCCGAGCTGCGCAGCCGCGCCAGCCGCATCAGCCAGCGCTTCCACCTCGACGCGCCGGGGTGGTTCCAGGAGCCCGAATCGGCGGGCTTCCTTCAGCCCATCGCCGAGGCGGTGTGGGGCGACCGGCGACTGCGCATGCACTACCGGCGCGGGAGCGACGACGCGACGGTCGAGCGGGTGGTGGATCCGTTGGGCGTGGTCCTCAAGGGCGGTATCTGGTACATGGTCGCCCGGGCCGAGAACGGCAATCGGACCTACCGCGTCTCGCGCATCCAGGATCTGGACATCCTGGACGACAGGTTCGAGCGCCCCGAGGACTTCGACCTGGCCGCCTACTGGGACGCTTCGGTCGCCGCCTACCAGGAGAGCCTGCCCTCGTTCCAGGCCGTGCTGCGGGTCCGAGACATGGACGCCGAACGACTGGGCGGCGTCATCGGCCTGCCCGCGGCACGCGCCGCGCTGGAAGCGGCCGGCGCGCCGGACGCCGAGGGCTGGCGGACCGTCGAGATACGGCTCGAGGACGTCTGGAGGGCGGAGCCGGCGATCCTCAGCCTGGGCTCCGACGCCGAGGTGCTGGAGCCGCTCGAGCTGCGCGAGCGGCTGGCCGCGACGGCCCGCGGCCTGGCCCAGGTCTACGGCTGAGGCGACAGCGGGAAGCCCAGGCGGGCGAGGGCCCGACGCGTCTGGGGCGCGTCCTCGAAATGGATCGTGTCGATGCCCAGCGCCTGCGCGGTTGCCACGTTGGCCGGGCTGTCGTCGATGAAGACGATCCGGCCCGGCTCCAGGCCGAAGCGTTCCAGGAAGAGCCGGAAGATCGCGGGATCGGGCTTGCCCACGCCGGCTTCCCCGGAGATGAAGACGCCGTCCAGCTCGTCCAGGAAGGGGTAGAGGGGCCGGGTCAGGGGGTACGTCTCGGCCGACCAGTTGCTGAGCGCGTAGACGGGCACTCCGGCGGCTCGCAGCTCGCGCACGATCGAAACCGTCCCCTCGATCTCGCCGCCCAGCATCTCCACCCAGCGCTCGCGGTAGGCGCGGATCAGGTCCGCCTGGTCGGGGTAGCGTTCGGCTAGCTCCTCCACGGCCTCGGCGAAGGGCCGGCCGGCGTCGAGCCTGGAGTTCCACTCGGGGGTGCAGACCTCGGCCAGGAAGCGCTCCATGTCCACCTCGTCGTCGAAGAGGCGGCGGTAGAGATGGCGCGGGTTCCAGTCGACGAGGACGGCTCCGACGTCGAAGACGACAACGCGAGACGGCCCGGGCGCTGTCATTCCGCTACGACCGCCCGCGCGGTATAGCGCCCGCCGGAGCGGCGCACGGCCAGCGGCAGCCCGAATGCCTCCGCCAGTACGTCCGAGGTGATGGTGGCCGGCGCCTTGCCCGAGGCCACCGTTCGCCCCGCCCGCAACACCAGGGCGTGGGTCGTGCCCGGCGCGATCTCCTCGACGTGGTGGGTGACCACCACGACCGCGTCCAGACCGGGATGGGCGTTGAGCTGCGCCAGGACCATCGCCAGATGCTCGCGGGCTCCCAGGTCCAGACCGGCGGCCGGTTCGTCCAGGAGCAGCAGAGCCGGGTCGGGCATGAGGGCTCGGGCGATCTGGACGCGCTGCTTCTCGCCCGAGGAGAGCAGTTCGAAGCGGTGCTCGGCAAGGTCCGCCGCGCCGACGATCGCCAGCATCTCCAGCGCCCGGGCCCGGGTGTGGCGACCGTGGCGATCCCACCAGGGGGCAATGGCGCCGGTGGCCCCCGCCAGGACGACGTCCAGGGCGGTGATCTCGAGGGGGATGCGTGCCTCCAGGGCGGCGCTCACCAGGCCGATGCGGCGGCGCAGCTCGCGCACGTCGACGCTGCCTACGGTCTGTCCCAGGACCGACACTTCGCCCCGCGACGGCCAGAGGTAGGTGGCGGCCACGGAGATGAGAGTGGTCTTGCCGCTGCCGTTGGGGCCCAGAAGGACCCAGCGCTCGCCGCGGCGGACGAGCCAGTCCACGCCGTCGAGGAGGCGCGTTCCGGAGCGAATGACGGTCACGCCCCGCAGGTCCAACACAGCGTCGCTGTCGCCGTCTCGGTGGGCCCTCGTCATCTGCCCGCCTCGCGCTCTGTCAGGGCTGCCTCGAGCCGATCGACGAGCGGTATCTGGGCCTGCTTGACCCGGCGCCGGGCCTCCGCCGGCCCGAACCACTCGACTCGATCGATCTCGGGGTAGGTTCGGACCTTGCCCGAGAAAGGTGGCCACTCGAAGGAGAAGGTGTTGCTGCGGGCTTGGGCCGGGTCCAGGTTGCCCTCGGCAGCCCAGGCGTGGACGACCTTGCCGCCGCGCTGCGTCACCGTCCCCAGGTCGATGAGCGGGCCGTCAGGGACCGGGTGCCCCGTTTCTTCCTCGAACTCGCGCCGGGCCGTGGCGGCCAGGTCCGTCTCCTCCAGACCGGGCTCGCCCTTGGGGATGGACCAGCTGCCGAGGTCCTTGCGCCCGAAGAACGGGCCGCCGGGATGGCCGAGCAGGACCTCCAGCGAACCGCCCTGGCGGCGGTAGAGGAGGATACCGGCGCTTCTGCGAGTCGTCACTCCCGAAGAGTAGGGGACCCGAGCCGGCGGCGTAGGCTCCGCGCCTGCTAGTCCGGCGGGGCTTCGTCTTTCGATTGTGTGGCCCGCCCGTCATCGGCCAGGCGCCCCACGTCGCGCAGGGTCCGACGCAGCAGGAATTCGATCTGTGCATTGAGGCTGCGCATGTCGTCGCCGGCCCAGCGCCGCAGGGCGGCGAGGACCTCCGGGTCCAGGCGCAGCAGGAAGGGGACCCGTTCGGCCATGTCAGCGCTCCGCGGCTCGCGGGCGGCCGTCGAGGCGGCTGGCATGCGCCGGCCGCCTCTCGGGTAGCGGCCCCGTCAAGCCGCTCATGGGCTCAGCCCTGGTACAAGGTGCCGGCATTGACCACCGGCTGGGTTTCGTGCTCGCTGCACAGGACGACCAGCAGGTTGCTGACCATGGCCGCCTTGCGCTCCTCGTCGAGCCGGACGATCTTCTTGTCGCTCAGCTCGGCCAGGGCCATCTCGACCATGCTCACCGCGCCTTCGACGATGCGCGTTCGGGCGGCGATGATGGCGTTGGCCTGCTGGCGGCGGAGCATGGCGCTGGCGATCTCCGGCGCGTAGGCCAGGTGGCTGATCCGGGAGTCCATGACCTCGATGCCGGCCTTGGCCAGGCGGCTCTGGATCTCGGCGCCAATCTTCTCGCCGATCTCGTGCGGGTTGCCACGCAGCGAGACCTCGCCGTCCAGGTGTGAGTCGTAGGGGTAGGAGGTCACGACGTTGCGGATCGCGGCCTCGGTCTGAACCATCAGGAACTGGTCGTAGTCGTCGACCTCGAACAGGGCCTCAGCCGTCTCGATCACCCTCCAGACCACGACTGCGGCGATCTCGATCGGGTTGCCGTCGTGGTCGTTGACCTTGAGCCGGGAGCTCTCGAAGTTGCGGACCTTGACCGAGACCTTGGTCCGCGGGTAGGCGAACGGGTTGACCCACCAGAAACCCTGCTCGCGGATGGTGCCCTTGTAGCGGCCCAGCAGCACGATGGCCCGGGCCTCGTTGGGGGCTACCGCAGTGAAGCCCATGTAGGGGATCCACACCAGGGAGGCGAGTACGACCACCACCACGAACGCCGCCCACTGCTCGATCACCGCGGTGACCACTACGGCCACTCCGAGCAGGATCGTGAATGCAATGAGCGCGAACAGAGTCGACCAGCCCGGCAGTGCAAATGCCGGCCTTTCCTTGATCATGTCTCCAAGCTCCTTTCAGGGTCTGGCGGATAGATGATATCATCCCGCTATCGCCGTGATAGCCCGATCGGCACATTTCGGATGGGCCGAGTCGCCTGACCGGCGACGCCTCGGTCCCGAGCGTTCGGGCGGGACCGGGCACAATAGAGGGCAACGGCAGCGCCCAGGTGGAGGACCGGACGACGATGGAGATCCGGAGGCTCGGCACCAGCGACCTCGAGATCACGACGGTAGGCTTCGGCGCCTGGGCGGTCGGAGGCGGCAACTGGCTGTTCGGATGGGGGCCGCAGGACGATTCCGATTCGATCAAGGCCATCGTCCATGCGGCCGACGTGGGGGTGAACTGGATCGACACGGCCAGCGTCTACGGCCACGGCCACTCCGAAGAGGTGGTCGGCCAGGCGCTCAAGAAGATCGCGCCCAGCCGGCGTCCGATGATCTTCACCAAGGGCGGCCTGGTCTGGGATCCGAACGACCACCGGGCTCCGGCCAAGCGGGTGGGCCGGCCGGACGCCCTGCGGCGCGACTGCGAGGCGTCGCTGAAGCGTTTGGGCGTGGAGCGGATCGATCTCTTCCAGCTCCACTGGCCGGACGAATCGGGGGTCCCGGCCGAGGAGACCTGGGGCGGGATGAGCCGCCTGGTGTCCGAGGGCAAGGTGCGGGCCATCGGCGTCTGCAACTACGACGTCCCCCGGCTGGAGCGCAGCGAGAAGGTCCGCCACGTGGACTCGCTCCAGCCGCCGCTCTCGCTCCTGGCCCGTGCCTCCGCCGCGGAGGTCATCCCCTGGGCCGCCGCTCACGGCACCGGCGTCATCTGCTACAGCCCCATGGCCTCGGGCGTCCTGACCGACTCGTTCTCGGCCAAGCGCGTCCAGCAGATGGCTTTCGAGGACTGGCGCCGCACCTCGACCAACTTCACCGAGCCCGCCCTGTCGCGCAACCTGGCCCTGCGCGACGCTCTCAAGCCCATCGCCAAGCGGCACCGGACCACGGTCTCGGCCGTCGCCGTGGCCTGGGTTGTGGGCTGGCCCGGCGTCACGGCTGCAATCGTGGGCGCGCGCCGGCCCGAACAGGTCGACGGCTGGCTCCCCGGCGGCTCTCTGCAGCTGACCGAGGAAGACCAGGCCCAGATCGCGGCCGCCATCGAGATGACCGGCGCCGGCTCGGGCCCGGTAAGGCCCCCGCGCCAGCAAGCTGGCCAATGAGCCAGCAAGCTGGATAGTGAGCCAGCAAGCCGGCCAGCGAGCGCCAGTCGGCCTGCCGGCCAGCGAGCGCTACGAGGCCAGCTCGGCCCCGGCCTTGCGGCAGTCCTCGGCGAAGGAGGCCTGGACCTCGAGCGTTGGCTCCTTGCAGGTGGGGAAGGCCACCAGGCGCACGAGCCCGATCTCGATGCACCGGCCGATGAAATCGACCCGGGCCCGGCCCGGCCGCTCGACATCGTGGTCGGCGCAGTACAGCGACAGGCGCAGGGT
>Ga0315544_1001104_pt1 | contig 22145 bp, 23 predicted proteins | sample SalMarSW160130MG_2_FD_202543 | JGI IMG/M metagenome (GOLD analysis project Ga0315544, IMG submission 202543) | Salt marsh sediment microbial communities from the Plum Island Ecosystem LTER, Massachusetts, United States - Salt Marsh Sediment SW1601-130 ... | reverse complement strand
CGGGATTTTCAACATGAAATGGAGAGTAAGAAAACGGGTGTGGGGTAAAAACAGCTACAGGAAATGCCGATCCGTATGGATGCATATGCATGCCAATTAGCTTTGGGAATCCACCCCCGCATTTTACGGGGGATCTTGAGATTATTCCCGAAGCATCGGAGATATTGACAGAAGCATAAAATGAAAATACTTGAATTTCTTTGGAAAGAAAATAAGGTGCAATTCGATGAACTCGAAAAGGCATTTATTGGCTGTTATATCACTTTTCTGCGAGAAGCGGCAAAAATCTATTTGGAGCAAGGTAGAAAGGTGTTTTCAAAGAGAACCGCATAGTTCACTGTGGAGAATGGAATTTCGGGACCTTTCTTATTGAAGGAGGTGAGAATGCAGGCGAAGTCTTTGGAGATTACATTTCAGAGATTCGTTTTGAACCAGAAATTAGTGAAGAGGTTATAAAGGGTATGCGGAAATAAGGAAGGACAATCTTGAAGATATCAGATGTCGGCTCAGAAGGCGAGAAACTAAATGGCAATAATTGACTTCACTATAAAAATCAAACAAGTCCCTTTCGTTTCACGTTGGTGTTCCCCAGACGGGCACGTCCGTGCATAGCTGGCAGGCTTCACCAACGGAAAATGAACGGCGGGTGAAAAACACCCGCCTGGAGCAGAAGTAATGGCAAAGAGAAAAGAAAAATATTTAGGTGGCTATACTGAATGGCCGTTGTTTTTTAAAGGCTTTCTGGTATTCGGCGTGGTTGTGATTGCGGCTGTGTTTTTCTTCTACACTCAGACTCTCATCTCACAGATAAAGGAGAACTCCCGGCAGGTGATGAAAACCTACGCCAGACTGTGGCAGTTAGCGGCTTCTGCGCCAGCCAGCGGAGCAGAGATTGACGTGATCTTTGAGGAGATCATTCAGAAGAGTGATTTTCCCATAGTAGTGACCGATGCCGAAGGAGAGCTTCAAGCTTGGCGCGGAGTGGGAGTGGATTGGGACGATACCACATACATTAGCAGAGAAAAGCTCAAAAAAATGGCGCAAAGGATGGATAGACACAGAAAACCAATTCCTATCTCTTTTGGCACCAGACAGGAGATAATAAACTATCTGCACTACGGCGATCCTGTGCTGATCTCTCAACTGAGAATGATGACTCTGGTGGAGCTGGGGCTTTTAACCTTATTTATATTGATCGCATTTATCACCTTCAGGAACGTCAGGATGGCGGAACAGCGCACCATCTGGGTAGGGATGGCAAAGGAGACCGCACATCAACTGGGAACCCCTATCTCCTCACTTTTGGGATGGCTGGAGCTTTTGAAGATGAAGTGTGAATCTCAAACCCAGAGATCAGAGAGAGATTCTGATCTTGAGTTTGAACAAATAATGGATAGAATGGGTGCTGACCTACATCGGTTAGGAAAGATAGCACACCGTTTCGAACAGATCGGATCTGTGCCCGAACTCAAGCCAACTGATCTGAATGCCGTGATCTCTGAGGCAGCGGCATATTTTAGACAGAGACTCCCCCACAAAGGTAAAGGAGTGGTCATAAAGGAGAACTTAGGTCAACTGGTGCCGGCAAAAGCCAATGCGGAGCTTATAAGCTGGGTGGTGGAGAACATTTTGAAGAATTCCTTGGAGGCAGTAGATCCTAAACAAGGGGTGATCGAAGTTTCCACTCTTCTGGACAAGGAGAAAAAGACTATCACCATCCAGGTAAGCGACAACGGAAGGGGAGTCGCTCCCCGCCAGCATAAAAAAATCTTCAAGCCAGGGTACACCACCAAAAAGAGAGGATGGGGATTGGGACTTTCACTGGCAAAAAGAATAGTAGAGGAGTATCATCTGGGTAAGATTTCTTTGAAGGAATCCATCCCTAATCAGAGGACCACCATCTGGTTGAGCATACCTGTTGAATAAACGAACAATACAAAAAGATTTGCCCCAGCCCGAGGTGAGCTTGTCATTTAAAAGTACTTCTACCTGGTGCCAGTTTAGTGACTCTAAGAGAACGCCCTCCATATTTTCAAAGGATTCAGTTGTGTAAAGATTCGGTGGACGAAAAAGCCTTCAAAAATGCTTTCTGCTTTCGAATTCAAATCCCTTGTTCCCCAGCCAGAACTCAGAAACATTTTCGCAGATGAATAGAAAAGACTTATATCTCATATCGCTTTCCGCCCTTTTATTGAGCTTAGCTTTTCCCCCTTTACCTCTCGGTTTTGTGGCATATTTCTCTTTAGTCCCGTTACTTTTGGCTTTAGAGAACAAAAGCCCCTCTTCTGCTTTCAGGATAGGATATCTTTTCGGCTTGATCTCCAATTCCCTTCTACTTTTCTGGGTGGGATGGGCCACAATTGGTGGAACAGTTGCTGCCATCCTGCTTCTCTGTTTTTATACTGCCATTTTGTGCTGGTTTTACTCGTTGTTACAAAGAAGATGGAAAGAAGGGGCGTTATTTTCGTTTCCTTTTCTGTGGGTGGCAATGGAATTTGTGAGGTCTTTGACTGAAATATCTTTTCCCTGGCTCAATCTATCATACACCCAGACATATTACTTGAAGTTGATTCAATACGCTTCTTTATGGGGAAACTATGCGGTCTCCTTCTGGATATTGTGGCTGAATCTCTTCGTGTATCTTTTCATCAAACACAAAAAAAGTAGGAGATTGGCAACTCTCTTCTTTGCCATTTTGATAATTTTGCCTTATATTTATGGTTCATGGGTGATGTCCGAAAAAACAAAAGGAGAAGAAATCAAAATCGCTTTGCTTCAAGGAAATATCGAACCGAAAATTAAATGGGATGATAGATTCTTGGATTATAATATTCAGACCTATGTAGAGATGAGCAAAAAGGCGGCCCAAGAGCAGGTGGACTTGATCATCTGGCCGGAAACCGCCGCTCCATGCTATTTAGCCGCAGAATCGCTCTATCTTGCCAGAGTGCAGGAAACCTGTGACGAGCTGAACATTCCCCTTCTGGTGGGAACCAACGACTACCGGGTGACGCCAGAGGGAAAGCTGAGATACTATAATTCCGCATTTCTTTTCACACCCCATGGAGGTTATCCTCAAGCATATAACAAGATGCATCTGGTCCCCTTCAGCGAGAAAATTCCCTATGACCAGATACTTCACATTTCGGATAAGATTCAACTGGGACAATCGGATTTTTCAAACGGAGAGGAGTTAATCATATTTGAGGTTTCCAAAGGTAAATTTGCCACCTTAATCTGCTTTGAATCCGTTTATCCTGCTTTAGTCAGGGATTTTGCTAACCGGGGCGCTGAGTTTCTGGTTAACATAACCAATGATGCCTGGTTTGGCAAAACCCATGGACCATTTCAACATGCCCAGATTGCCGTTTTTCGGGCGATTGAGAATCGAATTGCTATTGCTCGTTGTGCCAACACCGGTGTATCCATGTTCATCGACCCTTACGGTCGAATAAAAGAGGCTACCAAGATATTTGTCAGAACTATCGTAATAGACAAAACATCTTTGAAGCGAAAAGATGGCAATTTATCTAATAACAGAACTTTTTATTCCAGATACGGAGATTGGCTTGCCCTCCTCTGTTGTTTGATCAGCCTTGTGGCGATACTTACAGCTATCATCAGAAAACCCTCAAAAAATCAACCTAACTAAGCCATGATGAATCTCAGGACGAGAAGCAAAAAGATCTATCTTTTCGTGTGGTTTCTTTTTGCTTTTCTTTGTACAGTTAGCTTTGCAGGAATTGGGGATTGGACCACCTATACTAATATGAACTATATCAATGAAGTTCTTCTTAAAGGTGACCAGCTCTGGTGTGCTACCACCGGTGGGGTGGCAATTTTAGACATAAATGAAGGAACCTTCACCAAATTGACCAATGTGAACGGACTGGGAGGAAATCAGCTCTATTCACTGGCGACTGATTCAGCCGGCAGTTTCTGGTTGGGCGCGCAAAATGGGACTTTGACCAAACATACGCCCGAAGAAAACTCCTGGAGGGTATACAATTTTTTCGACCGGGATGGAAGCAGATTACGCATCAAGGATATTGCCGCAGACGGAGAACAATTGTGGATAGCCACAGAAGTGGGGGTCTCTCTATTTTTAATATACAAACATGAGGGAGAGATCAAGGAGACTTACCGGCGTTTGGGAGAGCATTTGCAGGGTGGTGAGGAGGTGAAATGCGTGCATTTGGTAGGCGAGAGAATCTGGGTGGGAACAAGTGCCGGAGTGGCAACAGCTAATAAAAACGATCCTTATCTTCTTAATTATTTACGGTGGACTTCCTTCACCAAAGAAAGCTCGCCCAGCTTGGAGAATGACTCAATTCTTAGCATAACAGATGTGAATGGTGCGATAATTGTCGGAACAGCGAACGGGGTGTTTAAATTCAATTCCTTTGATTCAACCTGGCAATCCCTGGGATTGGAGAATCGAATAATCAAAGATCTGAAATATTTCGATCAAAAGCTATATGCCGCCACCAATACTGGAATCTATGTTTATGAACATCCGGGATGGACATCGCTTCCGAATTCCGGGCTTCTTACCAGCTATTTTAACTCCATGACCGTCGACGAAGTTGGCACCTTCTGGGTGGGAACAGCCGGCAAAGGGGTATCCGCCCATGATGATTCTGGATGGCAAAACTATTTGATTGATGGTCCCCCGGCAAACCGGTTTATGGATATGGAGATTGATGATGAGGGAAATTTGTGGTGCGCCCATGAGATGTACGGAGCGAGCTTATTGGATGGGACTGGTTGGGTATCCCTTTCCTCAATTCCGGAGATCGATAAACATTGGATAGAGGCAGTGGAGCAGGACAATCAGGGCAATATCTGGTTTTCAAGTTGGGGGGGGGGCCAAATGAGGTATGATCGAGACACAACCTGGATCAGATACACTGAACAGAACAGCCCGCTAAAAGGGGTGTTGGGGGCTCCCTGGTATGTGGTGGTGAATGACATAGCGGTGGATGAGAGGGGTAACAGGTGGTTTCCCAACTGGGAGGCTTTGGATTCCACCCGGGTCGTATGTTTGCCCGCACAAAAAGATACCTCTTGGGTGATTTTCTATGAGCGGGAAGGGATAAGATCTCTCCTCATGCAGAGAGTGTTTGCCAAAGAAGGTCACCTTTATATCTGCTTTCGGAACTGGGGGCTTTTGGACTACAATTATAACTGGACTTTGGAAAACAAAGAAGACGACCGGGTCATCCACTACTCCTCTCAGGAACATCACCTTTCGGACGATGCGGTCTGGTGCGTCAGCGTGGACAAGGATGGCGACCTTTGGGTTGGAACCTCCAGTGGTCTGGACAAATTCGATCCGGATTTTGAAAGATTCAGAACCGTCCCTTTGCCTGATCCTCTGGGTCCCAAGGTAAACGATATCGCGGTGGATGAAAGAAACAACAAATGGATCGCCACCTCTAACGGGTTGGGGATGATCAACGGCAAGGGCGAGTTCGTCGGGGTCTTCACCACCTTCAACAGCAAAATCTGCGCAAATAACGTTCTTCGGCTCAAAATCGACAAAAAGACAGGTGACGTTTGGGTGGGGACAGACAACGGACTCTCCCGGTTTGAGTCGGGCATTGGCGCACCGGCAGAAAACTTATCCCAGGTGATCCCCTTTCCCAATCCCTTTATAATCCAGGACGGGACTGAGATACTCACCTTCGACAGACTCCCTTATCCGGCAAAGGTGAGGATATTTACCGTAGCCGGAGAACTGATCAAAGAGATTAAATCAGGTAACCAGTGGAATGGAAGAAATCAGGCTGGGGAGCTGGTGGCAAGCGGGGTATATCTTTTTCATGTTCAGAATCCATCCAGAAAAAGTGCCGTAGGAAAGATTGCAGTTATACGAGAATGAAATTGATGATTCACAGGATCCTCATTTGAGTCCTCACTTATTAAGGAGAGCATATAATTGTTTACATCCCCCTTTTAGAAAAAGGGGGGAAGGGGGGGGATTTGAAACTTGAAAAATCCCCCTAAATCCCCCTTTGCTAAAGGGGGATTTCGAGTCAAGTCCAAAACAGGTGGGGGAGAAAAAATCAATAATAAGATGTAATCTGTTTCCTGCTCCTCTTAGTAAGTACAAAGTGAACAAAATGGACGAATTCGGTTCTGCAGAATCTTGAGATATGAAGCTTCTGAATAATACCATGAAAAGGTTTAGCGATGAAAAAACTCCTCTGGATAAAAGACTCAGAAAGATTTTGGAAAGTATTCAGTAAAGAAAGAAAAAAGATAAGAAGACAAAAAAGAAACCTTCTCTTCGCTAAAAAGATTGAGATATTGTCTTCTATGCAGAGGTTATTTTTCAAAAACTGCTAAAAATAAAACTGTACTATAAAGATCGGATAGGGGTCGCACCCCTATCCGCCCAGACGGGCGGTCGTCTGACCGCAATCATGGGGTGGGGGTGCAATCCTCACCCTAACATGAAGGTTCGGTTTGATTTTACGCCACCATGAGAATCCTTTTTCTTTCTGATGCGAAGAGTTATCATACTCAAAGATGGGTGAACTATTTTGTCGATCGGGGACACCGATGTTTCTTGATTACCTTAGACAAAGGATTTGACACCAAAGCCGAGGAATTTTTTATTCAAACAAAAAGCCTTCCCAATTTCTTGAAATATCTCCTCTCTATGCCACGAATAAAAAGAATAGTAGGAAAGATCAAACCGGATTTAGTAAATGCACATTTCGTGCCCAACTATGGATTAATTGGAGCTTTGCTAAAGACCCATCCTCTGGTGATCTCCACCTGGGGATCAGACGTTTTGATATCTCCTCAAAAATCTTGGTTGCATAAGAAAAGAGCTGAGTATATTCTAAGAAAAGCTGATCTGGTCACCACCGACGCTATAGTCTCCGCTCAGGCTGTATACCAGTTGGGCGTGGAAAGGGGAAAGGTGCTTGTCAGCCCTATGGGGGTGGAGAAACGTTTACTCAGCAGACAAAAGAAAGAGAAAAAATCAACTCTGCTTATCTTGAGCAACAGAAGATTGGAGCCTTTGTATGATGTGGCCACGCTTTTGAAAGCAATCCCCCTGGTGATAAAACAAGCCCAAAAAGAGGTGAGGTTTGTTATACTGGGCCAAGGTTCTCAGAAAAACAAATTAATCCGTTTAGCAAAAGAGCTGAAAGTCGAAAGCTATGTGGAGCTCAAAGGCATTGTCTCCAAGAGGACGTTGCTGAAATATTATCAGGATTCAGATATTTATATCTCCACCGCATTATCAGATTCCACCTCCGTTTCTCTTCTGGAGGCTATGAACTTTGGACTAATTCCCATCGTCACCGACATTCCGGGAAATCGGGAATGGATCGGGGACCGGAAAAATGGCTTCTTATTTCCTGCCTCTAACTACAAGATTTTGGCGGAGAAGATCACTTATGTGATCAATGAATTTATCCACTGGGCAGATTTCAGAAAAAGGAATGCCTCCATTATACGAAGCAAAGCAGTATGGGAAGATAACATGAAGGTGATCGAAGATCGATTTTTTCAACTGGTAAATCCAGATTAAACTTTTAATAAGAACTTTGCGTTTTTCAGTGACTTTGCGTAGGCAAGCCTTTACACTTCGTCTCCCGCCAAAGGCGGGATGTCGAAGGACAGCTTGCCAACCCCACCTTTGGCGGGGCTACGCTAACCAATAATGTAGTGAAAATCAATGAATTATCTATCGGTTACAACAGGTAGAAGAAACTGATAAAGCAAGAAACTCCAAAAATATGAAACTTTTGCTCCTAAATAAAAGAGAAAAAGTATTAATCCTCGCCTATTATTGTCCCATTCGGGGAATGGGAGAAAAGCCCTCGCCTTTAGGCGAAGACTTTGGTATAATCAAGCAGCATGTTAGACTTCCACTTCTGTAAAATGGGGTGTATCTTAAATTCCCCCTTTAATAAAGGGGGACTTTAGGGGGGTTTTAATCTCCCCTGTCCCCTCTTTAGAAAAGAGGGGAAATGAACTACCAAGTCAGAGGTTCCAAAAATCCGAATTTGGGTCCATGGGACTGGTTGTGTGTTAACTTCAGCCGGATTCCAAGCCCCCGGGCGACTAAAAGTCGGGGGTAGTTGACTTTCCACCTCTGGGCATGGGGGGAGTGCAGAGGATCACTAAGTTCGTAAAATATCTTCCGTTCTTCGGCTGGAGGCCATATATCTTGACCCTCAAAGAGGTGAAATATTTGGCAGAGGTCCTCTCTCTTTTAGAGAATATTTCCCGCAACACAGAAATTATCCGCATCGGCTCCTTTGATCCCTTGAGAGTTTGGTTCGTACTAAAAAACTTTCTCAAAAAGGGGAAGGGGAAAGATAAATCCGAATCTGGATTCTGTGGACATGAAAAATTCATTTAACTTAATACCACTAAATACGTTACCGAAATTTTGCCATAAACTTGGAAAAGCTTTAAATTTTTGTGTTTGCCACAAAAGCAGATAGATGCCTATAATTTCCCAACAAGTTCCGGTCAAATCGTCTAAAAGAATGCCGATCAATAGGTAAATAGTACCTTCTCAGTAGATATGAGAGTGTAGCATGAGGTTACGCTCTCCACATGAAGCGCTGTATGATAGTCCGCAGATGGTAAAAATAATGGATTCAATCTATGGCGCAGGAGACAGTTAGGAGAGGATGTTTTTTCAAAAAAAAGACTTGACTAAATGGGCTTTAGGGTTTATATTAATTATTGCTGTTTTGCTATTTGGCGGAGAGAACCCCGGGATATAGAGGATTTAAACACGAGGTTACCTAATTGAAGGTCTGCTGAAAACTGGTTTTCCTTAAAAGAGTTTTTGTATCTTGCTTGGGAAGTTTATTCTCATTGGTGTATGCCCAGCATTCGGTTAGATATTTTTTCAAAGGATCTTCTTAGAAACAGTAAAGAGTTCTTAAGTAGACGTTGCCCGGACTAAAAGGTCTGGGTCTGTGAATTAGACTTCCTTGAGGTTTCATCGTCTGTATTAGGCTCACGAGAGTATAGTAGGATCAGAACCTAAGCTTCGGTTCTGGACTGTTTGCACGAAAGCACAGGAGAGTAATTTTTATGGATTGTACTCGCTGGTCCACAGGATCCATTGGACAAGTGCGGGCAGCAAGCAGTAGGTGGCTCCGCCTTTTTGTCGGACCAGGTAAAGGGAAAGATGCGTCCCCACCGGTCCACCGGATCCTGCGGATCAAATACCCTGAACGCCATCCAAGGATCGGGACTGCAGACACAGATTCGACTTACGCTAAGCCGCCTTTGGCAACCTGGGCTGAAAGCTTCATCTTCGCTGGAAGCTCTGCGCTTCTGTTGCTTTTAGCCACTCTCTTTCCCCAATATTGGTATTTTTCCTTTTTTGCCTTAACCCCTTTCCTCTATAGAATTATCAAAGCTACACCAGGCGAGTCCTTGCGGCTGGGATTTCTTTTTGGTCTTTCCTTCTTCGGGGCTTCGCTGGTGAATTCGCTTTTCACCTCTCCTCTTGTTTCCGCCCTCCAGCTACTTTCCGGCACAGCGCTTTTTGCCCTGTTCGGCTGGACAGTGGGGTGGGCACGAAAGCGTTGGGGATTTTATCCGTCCATTGTTGCGGTGCTCTGGGTGGGTTTGGAAATGGGGTTGGTGAAACTTGGATTTGCCGGCGGGCTTTTAGGGGAAGCGGGATTCTCACACCCATTCTTGCATGGTCTGGTCGGTCTTTTTGGTTTTCTAACAGTCTCGGCTATTATCGTTCTTTTGAATTCCTTGTTGGTTCTGGTAGTTGTCAAGACCCTGGAGATAAAAAGACCCAGAGGAAAGACAGCTACCGAAGATGCAAGGATATTAGACCTTTTCTTTACCTCCGGGCTTTCCGCCCAAAAAGTTTACCTGGTGCCGGAAAGCCGAGCCCCGCCTTTTCTCCCCGAAACTATATGTGTCACAATGCCGTAGGTCAAGCATGTCCGAAGGACTGCTTGACAAAAAAAGGTTGTCAACCACCCGCCTTTGGCGGGGATGGTTGACCTACGGTAACTTTAATTAAATAACCTTATGTGTGTGAGGAGAATAAAAAAATGCGTAAAAATATCTCACTGATTGTTTTGGTGGCGGCGATTTTTGTCTTTGTCGGTGCTTTGAGCAACAGCGCAAAAGCCGCCGATGATCCGGTAGAGGCAATTAGAAACGCTAAGACGCCGGTGCATCTTCACTCTCTGGCTCCAGGGGATGATTTAGTCCATGATTTGACAACCTGGATTGGCACTACGTGGCACTCACTTTATCCACCCGCTACGTACTGCCATGTATGGGAAGTTATCGATGAGAGAGACAATGGCATCCCAGGGCTTAACCCCTCAGACAAGCTCAAAATTGAGCATGTGCCGGATGGTAGCTGGATATGGGTCCACGTGGAAGATGTGACGATAACTCTTAAGCTCAGCAACGTGAGCGCTCCGACTGAAACTATGTACGTGGAGTTCAGCGGAGGAGCTGACAGCTTGGATTACCCAATCCCAAATCCGGTTTCCACCTGGTGGCATGAAGTCTGGCCGGTCTGGTGTGAGTGGTGGCATATTGACGCCATAGACGGAGGACCTCCCCTTCAAACTTGTAAGATCATCACAATAAACGGGCAGGATTGGCACGTGGAGGACGTGGCTACTGACCTCCTGGTCCAGTCCATACCGGATCCCACCGTTCCGACCATGACCCAGTGGGGAGTTATCATCCTGGTAGTGTTGATTGTCGGAAGTGCTGTCTTCATCATGGTTAGGAGGAGAAGAGTACCGGTTCCAGCTTAAGACGAAATGTCAAGCAATCCTCAGTATGTGCTTGACCTACTATCTGAGGTTTGCTCGCTGTGTTGGGGCAGGGGTTAAACCCCTGCCCCAACCACGGAGCCACAATGCCGGCATAAGTTCGCCAGAAGACAAAGACGGTAGAACTTAGTTGTAAGGGAGGTACAAAGCCCCTTTTGGAAAATCCGAAAGGGGCTTAATGTTTTTGGTTCTTCTCTATTCTATAACAAATTAACAAAATAAATTGACACATTGTCCGCAGGTCATTTGACTCAAATGAGATCCATAGGACATGTCATGTCGAGCAGAGCGAAATCCCGCAATAGCGGGGTTGGGCGGAGTGAAACATCTATCTATATATGTTTGCCTGGCTTAAAGCCTTCTTTTCTGGCTGGGCGCTGGATGCAAACAGGCTCAGGTAGATATACAGAATGGTGGAAGTCAGATTCTTCCCCCGCCAAAGGCGGGGTTAGAATGACATGTAAAAATAGTTTTTGCGTCTGTATTATACCCAATGGCACAATATTCTGTGCCCGCCAGGTCCCCTGACTTGGCGGAAGGTTTCTGTCGGGTCGGGGACCCGACAGGCACACAAAACGGTCATGTAATATCACTTAATGCGTTTGTATTATACCCAATGGCATAATATTTGACAATTTCAGTGAAATGTTATATACCATCCTCAAGGTAAAACATGAACTCTTTGCTGATCGGGCGGGGGTTCAACCCCCGCCCGAACCAAGAGAATTACCTCGCACCTTTTCAGTGATTGCCATAAATTATGCCGTTTGATATAGTGACTATTTTGGAGAAGCTTCAATATTGAAAGTAAAAATTAAACTTGCCAAAGATGTAAAAATAGATTACAATAAAAACGTAAGGAAATGTGGTTCGCGTGCCCGGTGGGTTCCCGATCCGATTCCGCAAAATGCGGAATCAAGTCAGGACAGGGTGACCGAGAACTCCAATTGTGTTATTCTGAACGGAGCGAAGCGGAGTGAAGAATCTTGGTTTTGTGCGGGTTGGGAAGCGAGATTCTTCCCCATATGGGTCAGAATGACAATTCTCAGTCGTCCTGAGGAGATCTGGCGGACGCACAAGGACATAAATTAAGATCAAGGTTCTTGGTCATTCTGAACCGAAGACGAAGAATCTCATAAGCACTAACAAAAGGCTTACGCCTCTACTCCAAGAGGAAGGGAGTTAATCCGTTCAGGATGAATCCGTAAGGATTTTACCTTGGCTACGGGTAAGTTGAACGAAATCAGATGAAATGAAAAAAGGAAAAAAATCCAAAAGACAAGTTGAATCAGCCAAAGCCAAACCTAAATCCTACAAGCCAATCGTCAGATTTTGCCTGATCTTTTTAGGACTTTTAATCATTCTTACCACCACTTTTCCCTTCCTGAGCGATAAGTTCAATCCCCAACTCACCTGGTTGATGGTGGTGACCGCGGATGTTACCGGCTTTTTCCTGAAGCTTTTTGGAATGACCGTTCAGGTAAGCGGTCGCATAGTTTCCATGTCTAATTTCTCCATCGAGGTGGTGGGGGAGTGCACCGGACTTTATGAGATGCTCATCTTTCTTGCCGCCATAATAGCTTATCCTGCCAGCCTGAAAAAGAAATTGATCGGTGCGGGTTTGGGAATTCCCTTCCTTTATGTGGTCAATATAATCAGAATGGTATTCATCATGGTGGTGGGGAACTGGTCTCCTGAAACCTTCGAGTTTTTTCATATGTATTTCTGGCAGGTGGCTATGATTTTGATAATCGTCTCCGCCTGGGTTCTGTGGATCGAGAAGGTGGTGTATTATGAAAGAAAAGCTGTGGCTGTTCACCGTTAAGTTTATTTTGATCTCCGCCCCTCTGTTTGCTCTATGGCACTGGAAAGGGCAAGATTGGTATCTGGTTTGCCTGGACTGGTTTCTTAAGCTGCTTCTGATAAAAATCGCCGGTTTTAACATCCAGTTTTTCCCTTGGCCAGTGGATATTTTCAATAATCTAATCCCCTTCATCTCTCTTATGATAATCACCAGAGACATAAACTTGAAAACCAGACTCTCTCAGTTGGCATGGGGGCTTTTGATTTTGATCGTGTGGCACATGATTTTGACCGAAGCGGTTTATCTTTTACATGATGAATATGGGGTTCCATCAAAGATCTACGAGAAGCTGAGTGTCCCCCTATATCTTTTCAGTGAGACCTTGCCTTTCGTGTTATGGATACTTTTTGCCCGTAAACAGATGACGGGACTGTTCCTGCGCCGGAGAAACGCTAACAAATAACCTATGTCCTTCTTGCCGGGGTATCTCAAAAAGACATACTAAAAGTTTCAAGAAGATTTCATAAAAATAGGCTTTCGAAACTTGTTTAAGTTGACGAAGCTGGTATCGATGCTGGAGGCTGGAAGTTGGAAGCTGCAACACCTAATTCGGTAAAAAAAATCTTTAAGTGTCGAATTTCGAAATAACGAGCTTCGTTACAAGCATCGTCAACGACATCCGAGCATCGAGCCTTATTAAAGGAGTAACCCATGTCCACAGAATCTCAGTTGAGTCAAATAACCGTACCAAAGGACGAATACTACGTCACACCATCCAGCCTCAAAATTAAGGCTGAAGAATGGAAACAACAAATTGCTTTTTATAACGTTCATCGGATGAAACCCAATTTCAAAAGATCCTGCCTTCTGGTGGTGGATATGCAAAATTTCTTTCTTGCTCCCAAAAGTCCCACCTTTACTCCGGGAGGATTGGCCATATTGCCCAACGTAACCAAATTAATAAAGTCGTTCAGGAAGAAAAAACTCCCGGTGATCTATACCGCCCATGTGCACAAAGACAAAGAGCTTGACGGAGGAATTTTAGCCTGGTGGTGGCAGGGGATGGTCATGGAGAATACCAAAGATGCGGAGATTCATCCTGATCTATCACCGTTGCCTCATGAGAAGATAATTTATAAGCACAGATACAGCGCTTTTTATAATACCGATTTAGAGATAGTCCTGAGGTGTTTGAAGGTAGAAGACTTGGTGATTACCGGGGTGATGACCAACTTATGCTGTGAGTCGACCGCACGCGACGCTTATTTTAGAGACTATCGAGTTTTCTTTCTTATGGACGCCACCGGGACGGTGGACGAAGAATTGCACTTAGCTACACTCAAGAATTTAGCTTTTGGATTCGCCTATGTGACCACCACCCAAGACATTTTGCGAAAACTATCCAAGAGATAGTCATTTCTGCAGGATCTTGAGACTGGTTGTCTACGAGTTACGCTATCTGACTTTCATGCTCTCTGGATGTTACCATCCAGAAAACGAGAACCCAAACTTTTTTTAATCGAGGCCTCTGAAAAAGCCACTTGACCGGGCTGGAAGCCCTGCCTACGAGAATATGAGTCGGTGATTTTCGTAGGTCGGGCACCCTTGCCCGACCATCCCTTTCCACTTTTTCAGAGCTCTCTAATTTTCTTCTTGACAACATAGCCATTTGGGCGCATATAATATAGTAGAGATGATTCTGGAGCGAAAAAATGCGGAATTTGGATTTTACACCCATGTGCTCAACCGCGGGGTGGCGTTCGGAGCCCGGTGGGTACGCTCTGAAGTGAACGTGGAGGATTTTATGCTGATCCGTATAAGATGCCGTGATAAAGTGAGTGCGTCGACACAACAACCTGATGTCTCGATGGTTAAGACCGAAACGATGCATTTTTCGCTGGCGTGTTATTCGGCACTTGAAACGGTGTTTGGGATGTTATGCGGATACATATAAACAATGTTAGCCATCTAAAGTAACAAAAACATACAGGTGTAAAATGGAAACAAAAATTGAACATTGGCCATTATTATCATTCAAAGAATATGAAAAAGATATCAATCCAAATCCAAATTATCAGCGTGGCTCAGTTTGGAGACCAAAACAAAAACAAATGCTAATTGATAGCATTCTTAGAAAAATTGATATTCCGAAAATTTATCTTAGAGAAAATAAAAAAGATGGGTTTTCCTACGAGGTAATAGATGGACAACAAAGGATGAAAACTTTATGGGATTTCTTAATCCGAGATCTCAGATTAGATGAGGAATCTGATGATTTATTAATTGATGGCGAAAAATATAATGTCGCAGGTCTTAGTTATAAAGAATTGGACTCAAAAGTTAAAATTGAACGTGTCCATAAATATACTTTAGATGTTGTCATTATAACTAATGCTACAGAAAATGAAATAGCTGATTTATTCTTTAGACTTAACAACGGTACTCCTCTAAGCCCAGCTGAAGTAAGAAATTCAATGCCTGGAAAGATGACAGAAACAATTCGTGAAATTGCATTTAATAATCAGTTTTTTAACAAAGTCTCTTTTTCCAATCATAGATTCGCATACCACCAAGTGTGTGCTCAGATGATGATGCTAGAATTGAATAATGGCCTAACTGATACTAGGGACAGATTCCTATCTAAAATGTATTCTGACTATAAAAATTCAGTTACTAAATATGCGATTGATTATTTAAAAAGAACTTTAAAAATATTGAATGGTTTGTTTCCTGACAAATCCCGACTTCTAAATAGAGCATCAACGATTAATGCATATTTGCTTGTTTCATACCTTTTAAAAACGACCAAGTTATCAGATAAATTTTATGATAATTTGTTGGAATGGTATCAATATACTGAACCAGAAAGAAGAAAAAACGATGAATATAAATTGTATATGTCTAGTTCAGCAAATTCACGACGTTCGATTGAAAATCGTTTTAGAATATTGATACTTGATTTTTATAAAATGTTCAAAGAAATGGAAATCATAGAATTAGATCCAAAGAGAAATTTCGATGATGATCAAAAGGCTGAGATATATGCAAGAGATAAAGGGATATGTCAAATTTGTTCCAAAAAAGTATCTGAATATAACTGGCACGCTGATCATATTACACCTTGGATAAAAGGTGGAAAAACTGAAGTAGAAAATGGTCAAGTGTTATGTGTTAAGGATAATCTTAGGAAAAGTGATAAATTATGGTGAAAACATTAGCTGGCTAACCCCAGTGCACCTGACGCCGAAAGCGTAAGGCGTGATTTTAAAAGTTTTGAGGTAAACAATGGTTAGAAGTAATTGCAAACTCTTAAATGACAGAGTTTCGGCGCAGGTGACTTTCCCCGTTAGACAGTTAACAGATCTTTCTATCAAGCAGTCCTTTGGATTCATCCTGATCCCGCCTCTGGCGGGAGAACGGACGTGCTTGACCTATAAATAGGATTGGAACAGTTTTCCCCACTTGGTCTCAGACCACTCTTTGAAGACTTCTTTCCCCTTAACCGGCCACCAGAAGCGGTCATGATAGAAAGCAGAGCCGAAAACGAAGATATATACTAAAGGAGTGCGGAAAAATAGCCTTTGAAAGATCCTCAGCGGGGAGAACCAAAGAAGATCACCCACCCGGCTTGCTATGTTATCACCTACGGTAAAACCAAAATTCACATCCGAGATATCTTCTCCCAGGACGTCGATCTCATCCATCCTCCCCTTTCCCAAACCCCGTTCATGAGCCAGACGAATATATTTTATGCTCATGGGATCAAAACCCATCATCTTTGCCGCCACCGCATCTATGGCCACCGAATCTGCTGAAGCTAAGATGAAGTCTTTTATCTCCGGCTTCATGGTGCGGGGACCGGGTCCGTTTCCCGCGGTGGTCCCATCCATCACCGCAAATATTCCGGAGTGGATCTCCTTCTGGATGGTCAGCAGATCAACCAAAGTCTCGTGAATCCAGGTATGCGTATAATGCCTTTTGGTAGTTAAAAGCCCACCAAAGGCATTCTTCATTGCCCCGGTGGTGGTGGTGTAGATGTGGCATTTTACGGTGGGAAGGTGAATGATGTTTTTGTCAAAGAAAAACTCAGGAAGGTAAATTCCCTTCTTGTAGATTTTGGGTAATGCTAAGAGTTCACCTTTAGGCTCATATTTGACCCATTTGAAATCATCAGAGAAATTGAGTTGCACCTCGATGTTATGTTTTTTGTAAATGCCAGTATATTTATTTAATCTTTCTCCCTTTAAGGTATTGGTCACCACGGTATTATTCTCAACCGCCACCAATTGCTCAAACCCCAGCTTCTTAAGACCAAGAATGGTTCCCTCCAGTTGCCAGGGGGTGGTGTTGGCTCCGGGGAAAGGATAATGCCAGGAGATGTTATCCTTAAGAATGGTGAGCTTATCCCTGGAGAGAAAACTCTCCACCTCGGCTAACCTTAAAAGATTATGATAATCATCCAGCACAGTCTCAGGCGACGTCTTTGCTACCGCCACTTTTGATTTTGTCACAAGTCCTCCTTACGGAACAAAAATGACCGATGACGAATGACGGATGATGGATAAAAGCATTCGTCATCTCCGCTTGCTCTTGGGGGATGTTATCATCCCCCAAATTGTTTAGTCAGTGGGCGAGGATGATAACATGCGTATGCATTCATACGAATCCTCGCCGAGCAATGGTTTTTATTCGTCATTCGTCATTAGCTTTAAAACACATATACGATCAGGATCACCGCCACAAGCCACAGGATGATATTTGCCAGAATGGGTTTATCGTTTAGAAGCATTCTGGTGGGGCTTCCGCCTCCTTCCTTCTGATGAATAAGATACAAATACCTGAACACTCCATATAATACGAAAGGAATGGTCAAATCCATATGCCCTGTCCCCAATTTTGTCTCCACCTCGGGTGAGAGGGTGTAGAAAACATAAGCCACCACAGTGGAGGCGGTGACCACCGAGATCATCTGGTCCAGAAAATAGGGGCTGTATTCGGAAAGGATTTTTCTGTGACCGGTGGCTTGAGTTTCTAAAAGCTGAAGCTCGTGTCTTCTTTTACCGAAGCCTAAAAACAGAGCCAGAAGGGTGGTGCAGACCACCAGCCAAGCAGAGATCTCCACCCCGATTAAAACCGCTCCTGCCACCGCACGAATAACAAAACCCAAAGCAATGCACATCACGTCTATTATCACCACATGTTTAAGATGCAAGGAATAAAACAAGTTCAGAATGACGTAAATCAGGGCGGTTAAGGCAAAGAGGGGACTTAGCCAGGCTGAAAGACCCAAAGAAATCAGGACGAGGATGACAAAAAGAACTACAGCCGTTGAGATTTTGATCTCCCTATTAGCAATGGGGCGAGCAGATTTTAAGGGGTGTTTTCTATCGCTTTCCACGTCCAGGATATCGTTAAGAATGTAAGCGCTGGAGGACAAAAGACAGAATAAAGCGAAGCCGGCTAAGGTTTTTAAAACCATATCCAGACTGCCCAGATTCTGAGAGAAGATCAATCCGGCAAAAAGAACAAAGTTCTTAACCCATTGTTGCGGTCGTAATGTGGCAAAGATGGTCCGCATATTTGTTTTCCAACCTCCTGAGCTTTGTTTTCAAAAGCCAAGTTTTGCCAGTTAGAATTTAAGGAAAAAATCAAAAATTACAACCAAAAATTGCAAAATGTTTGTAACTCAACATTAATATGCAATCCTGGAAAATCCCAGAATCAAAAAATGCAGCGTCTGAGTTTATCATGAAGGGCTTGTCTCGAAAGAAGAAATATTGTCGATTATCGCAACGACGGAATCTTAAGCCATAGTAGGGCCAGAGCCTAACTTAAGTTAGGTTCTGGCTTTTTTCTCCGACAAAAAGCGTTACTTGAAGATTTTTCCTAAATCTTGGAAGAGGGATTTTCAAAAAACTGCTCAAATTCAATGGCTTACGGTAACCAATTTTTCTTGGTACATCACCGACCTGTTTTTGCCTGTGCTTTTGGCTTTCAGAAGAGCCATGTCAGCACAGTAGATGAGACGATCCACCGAGCGAGCATCATAAGGATAGATAGCCCCACCTAAGCTTACAGTGATGTTGTGCTCCTGCTTTGGATATTCATCTCCGCTGGTCGGTTGACTCAAATGAGGTCCAAATTCGGACTTGAAGGGGAAATTCATGATGTTTTTGCGGACTCTTTCTGTGAACTTCAAACACTCCTCCTGATCGGACTCCGGCATGATCACACAGAACTCCTCTCCCCCATATCGAGAGACCACGTCAATCGACCTGACTGTGCGGGAAAGAAGACCGCCCAATTGCTTGAGCAGTTGATCCCCAGCCTGGTGTCCGTAGGTATCGTTGTAAATCTTGAAATCGTCGATATCAAAGATGACTAAAGCTAATTTTCTGCCAAACCTTTTTGCTCGGAACACCTCTTCGGTCAGTCGCTTATAAAAATAACGATAGTTATAAAGCCCGGTGATGCTGTCGGTGTAAGAAAGTTCCTCAATGCTTTTAAAGTGCCTGATATTCCTATAGGTGACCACAGCCATGTTGATCAGAATCGCCAGGATATCTAAGTCTATCTGCCGGTATTTAGCGCCATCTGTCTTTTCGCCCAAAAATATTATCCCGAAACTCTCACGGGCAAAGGCAAGCTTAGCCCCGATCTGAAAGCCAGAATCTAAGAGAGCTTTTAGAAGCTCATCCTCCTCGGAAATCCTTTGCATGGTATAAAGATGCCAAATTTGCTTTTCATTTTTGATCCAATTATACAAAGCTTTCCCCTTTTCTATTCTTAGCTGGGAGATGGTTTCTTTTCCGGATAGATGGGAGTTATGGGCGCCATAAAAATACTTACCCACCACGTCTTCGTTTCTCTTATGAGGCCACATCAAAAACACGGATTTTGCTCCCAGATGATCCTGTAACATCCGGGCTAATACAGAGAACAAACCCTCCTCCTCCAGCACGGAATAAAGGTTTTTGACCAATCCCAAAACCGCATTCAGATCGAATATCTTTCTCTTAAGGTCCCTATTCAAAACGGACAATTCACATCTTACCTGCTTTGCATTTGTGTTAAACTTATTTTCAAGCTCTCTAAACTTGCTTGAAAGGTCTTCTTTTTCTAAATTCAGGGCGATCTGATTAAGCGCCCAAAACGGCAATTCTTGTTCCCAGACGTCAGGCGTATGATTTATGCTCTCATCTACAAACCTTCCTTCGGTTTTTAGCATTACGAAACCCCACAGATCTGATTCAGTCAAAAGTGGGATGAGACGGTCAAACTGATATTGTCTTTGCAAGGCTTTGAAGGAGGAGGGAGCTTTAACCGTTTGAAGAAAATCCAGATTATTTATTCCGCCTGCCGATTTCAACAAAGAAATGAATTCGTTGTTGGATTTAACGGTCATTTTGCTCCGTTGGGGCAAAGTTACATTGTTGGCTACCAGCACCTGATACACATTTCTTTTTTTCACAAAAAGCAAAAACTCATTCGATTGGAAATATTCTTCAAAGAGGTCTGCAAGTTTGGGTGTGATCTTATGCAATTTATCCCGGACGAATGAAATCTTGGAAAATTCCACAGCCAGCTTTAACAACCTTTCAAGCTTTTCGCTGTTTTGTTTTTGCTCTTCAGCTAAAAGTTGGTACCTCTGCTGTTGCTTGGAAAAACTCCACAAAAACCATCCCACCAGGAAAAGTATAAACAGGAAAATGGAAGCGAGTTTAAGATAAATGGGAAAATCAATCAAAAGGAGGATACCAAATAAAGCCAGAAGAAAAAGAATTTCAGCCACAAATAAAAGATGCTCTTTTCCAAGTGTGATAAGTTTTGCCATCAGGGTAACCTCGAATGAGCTGAAATCAAAAGATGCCCAAAGGAAAGATAAGCCTGAATTCTGTGCCCGCCAAGTCCCTTGACCTGGCGGGAAACTCATATCTTGCTTTGATCGGATTTTACCTGTCGGGTCAGGGACCCGACAGGCACATGTAAGACCTTAATTTAATATCGGCTTGGTGGGGAATACATTGACGAAGAAAAGGCAGGTAAAATGGGAGGTTGCTTGCTTCCCGTTGGTGTTCTTCACCAATGGGAAACAAGCGGTGGTGAAGAACACCCGCCTGGAGCACTTTTTTACCCCAGGTCATCGAGTTGGTGGAGAACTAAAGATAAGAAGAGCACTCCTGCAGTCTCGGTTCTTAGCCTTCTTGAGCCGAAACTTATGGGAATGGCTCCCTGCGCTTTGGCTTTGGAAAGCTCCTCTTTGGTGAATCCGGCTTCGGGACCAACTATAAGAAGTATATTTTTCACCCCTGCCCTTAACTGTTCACATTCTTTTATGCTTTTTGAATCTTTATCCAGACTGGCGATCAGACAGAGATCAAAACTTTTGACTTTTGAAAGCAGTTGTTCGAACTCAATTATATCATGTATTTCCGGCAATACTGTTCTAAGCGATTGTTTCATGCTGGCAATTGCCAATCTTCTCCACCGATCAATTTTCTTCTGCTGGCTTGAGACTCCGCTAACTTTGATCAGGTTTCTTTCAGTCACGATGGGAATGATGGAAGAGACCCCGATCTCGGTTGCTTTCTCAATCAAAAAATCCATTCTTTCTTTTCGGCAGATAGCCTGAGCCAGGGTGAGATGGCAGTTAGGTTCATTTTCCTTGTGGGTGCGAGAAAGGATTCTTCCTTCCAGAAAGTCTCGAGAGATTTCTTCAATTTTGACTTTATATTTCGTGCCACAGCCATCCACCACATCGATCACATCCCCGGAGCCGTAGCGGAGAACCGACAGGATGTGCTTTGCCTCCTCACCTTCAATTCTCAAAACCTCTTTGCTGATCTTCTCCGGACTTGCGTAAAAGTTTGTGATCATTTTCTGCTGTATTACGTGGGGACAGGGCTTGTCCCTGTCCTTACTTCAAGGCGGACAGCCCTGCCGCCAATTTCCAGAACCTAACTTAAGTTAGGTTCTGGAAACGGCGGGATCCCTACGACTTTCCACACATTTTCAGGATTCACATAGAAATTGGTGATCATCGTAATTGGAGTGCAAACCTTCAGGTTTGCCGGGTTAATGGAAAGCTGAAGCTTTCCGCTACATCTATTTATGGGTTCTTGATGCTTCGGCATTAGGAGGGACTGTTTCTCAAATAGAACTTGGTTTGACAAGAATGTGAACTGATCTGGGTAACCTTTGATATTTCCAGATAGAACCAATTTGTCGAAGATCCCACCAACGGCCGCGGTCGACCCAAGCCTTCATCCAATGATGACATCTTTTAAACAAAAACACCACCTGAGAGGAGACCCAACCCATCTCCAACTGGAGACCAGTATTACTTATTTCTTTCTTCAATAGCATTTCTGATATTATCATTCAATTTTTTAATTATATCATCAGAAAGAGGTAAATTTAACTCCATAATTTTTTCTCCCTCTATCTGTGCTTTAACTACACGCCGTTTTGTGATTTTGATTCTCTCAGGATGTTTACCACGCTCGTTTTGTATGGCCTTTAACAAAGCA
>Ga0315544_1001102_pt1 | contig 22153 bp, 17 predicted proteins | sample SalMarSW160130MG_2_FD_202543 | JGI IMG/M metagenome (GOLD analysis project Ga0315544, IMG submission 202543) | Salt marsh sediment microbial communities from the Plum Island Ecosystem LTER, Massachusetts, United States - Salt Marsh Sediment SW1601-130 ... | reverse complement strand
GGACCTAACTGGGGAATTAATCTGAACCCAGGTGGGGAATTCTTTTGGCCCCAGGTGGGGAATTAATCTGACCCTAACTGGGGAATTATCCTGACCCCAACTGGGGAATTCCTCTGAACCTCGACAAGGACTTGTAGAATAAATATCGTTTTCATCAAAGGGGTGATCGGCACCCCCAGGGGCAACTACACAAAGCTCTGGTCCATGATCTGAAAAAGAAGATTTACCATCATTATTGTCTGTAGCACCAACAGCAATAACATTCGAGAACTCAGATGAGTAGGCAGCAGGATAATCCAGAGCACCATTGTCATTTCCAGCTGCGAAAACCAATAGTTTATCTCTATCATAAGCGTATTGAACTGCTTCATGAAGAACGTTCGAAGGACTAGGACGACCACCACTAAAATTGATAACCTGGCATCCTTGGTTTGTAGAATATATAATTGCATTTTTGACGATAGGGGCAGCACTGTTTCCCTGACTATCAAACACCTGACTAATTAATAACTTACAATTCCAGTTTACTCCGGCAACCCCGATACCATTGTTACTTTCTGCACCTATAATACCAGCAACATGAGTCCCATGACCATTTTTATCTTGCACACCATTCCCGTCTCCAACGAAATCTACGCCCAATATTATTCTTGAGGCATCATCAAGGTCTGGGTGGAGAAGATCTGTTCCATAATCATTCAAAGGAATACCGGTATCTAATACCCCTATTTTTATAGAAGAATTGCCCGTAGTAATGTTCCAAGCTTTTAGGGCATCAATATCAGCACCAGAAGTCCCCCCTGCTTGTCCAGTATTACATCATCCCCATTGTTTTCCAAAATACTGATCATTAGGAATCAAATTCATATGACATATCATTGTAGGCTCTGCCCAATCAATGAAATCCTTTTGTTTCAAATTTTCAATTGCCATAAACAAATCTTCACCTTCTGGTATATCTATTCTACCAATACTTAGCTCATCGAATGGTTCTACAAACTTGAAGCCCTTGCTCAGCAGGAAGTCTTTTGTTTTAGAAAGAGAATATGCATTTCTAACCTTAAACATAATTTCCCTGTCTAAATATTCTATTTCTTTCCCTTCCCAGAATCCTCTCTTTATAGCTTTCCCTTGAAATATGCGAGATGAGATGTTATTAAATGAAAGTAAAATAACCCATAAAGTTATCAAAACACAGAATGTTTTCTTGTTCATTTTATCCTCCATTTTTAAGGAATTATAAGGGCAGTATCCTTTGCCGTCTGTCCCTTTACATCGTAATAAACCTAATAACATCACCTGACCCCTTTACTTCAAGAATTCCATTAAATACCGCAGGCGGAGTTTTTGATATGCAACTTATACGACCACTGTGGGCAATAATAAATTGATTAGTTAGAGTCTGCCCCCAAGCAATTATTGCTTCCGTGTCTCCTGTTTTGCTTGTGATTTGAAATTGAACGGTGTCAGGCATAAATGCACCATACCATTCGAAACCTGTAACATAAATAGTATCACCAGCTTTGTAATTTTCTTTTTCGTAAAAATAAGTAGAGTCTGTGAAGATTATCCTAACACTGTAATGTCGTTCTTTAGAACATGACATGATAAAAATGAGCACTATCACACAAAAAAGTAACTTAAAAGATGGAAATATTCTCAACATTCCCTCCTAGCAGAAAATTTAAGAAAACAATCGTTTTTTCTCCCTTTTTCTTTGCATTTTCTTGTGGGTCTACAGCAAACATTTATCAACTTACTTATGATATTACTTTAATTTGTAGTCTTTCATACAGAAATAATTCCTTGCTTTCTTGCATCTTTGAAAGAGAACAACGGGGAAACCAAACCGTAATCTCTCCTGATGTTCTTTTGTGAAAAAGGAAATTAAATTTATCAACATTTCCTCCTTTGCAGAATATTTCTGATATTTATTTTATACAACTCCATCTAACTTTTGTCAAGTATTTTCTGGGAATTTCCTAAGACTATTTCTTGCAATATTTTCATTGCCATTATTAAGTTATGCTCTCATTTGATGAACAGGTAAAGGTATAGGTGAAGACAGACGTAGAGGAATGAGGTGAGGGTGATGGCGTTGAACGGTCGAGCATTGTCAGTCTTATTTCTATTCAAAACAACGAGGGAATCGGGCAAAAGGAATAGTGATGAGAAACTCGCTATTGCCAGGCTAACTTGTAAATTGTTAAAAAAGACTTGACAAAAGGCTATTTGGGTATTATATTGTAATTAGTAATACATAATAAAAAGTAACACAAAGGAGGAGGTAATGAAACCAGCGAGATTGACCGTCAAAGGACAGGTGACGATTCCAAAGAGAATCCGAGATTTTCTCGAAATAAAGCCAGGTGACAAGGTCACATTTGAAATTCGAGGTGAAAATGTAATTATGAATGCCATAAGAAAGAATATTTTTGATTTTCGTGGAGGAACAAAGGAGGGAAAATGAAAACATATCTCGTGCTTCCGGAGTTGTTTCTTAAATATTTTTTGTCCTTTGACAAGAAGGTTCTTGATAGAATTGAGAAGACATTCAGGAAGGCAGAGGAAGGTAAAATAAAACTATTGCTACCGGAAGGATTATTCTTTGTCCTTGCACTAAGACTCGAAGAGACAAAAGCAAGAGGAGAAGACATAATTGATTATCTTGAATCAATTCTCAATCTACACAATCTGAAGGTAAGAAATGACATGATTCTCAGGAAGACAATACTGGAAATGAGAAATGGAAAAAGCTTCATTGATTCGTATAAATCCGTTGTAGTTCCTCTTCTTTCGCTTGAGGGTGTATATAATAGCTGAGGTTGGAAAGGTAATGGAAAAAGTCAATATAGGGGAGTTTAAAAATAAACTCTTAGGAAAGATAGGGAGTCTTGAACCGCTAACGCCAGATTTTTGGGAGGTATGGTTGTCTCTATATATTGGTTTTGGAAAGGTCTGGTTTGGGGAAGAGTGGAGGGAAGCAAATATCCCAAATTTCATTAACATTGAAATCTTTATGAAAACTCGGGAGAAGGAGGAATCAAAGGCTTTAGCTGATGGATACAGAACAGTTAAAGGATTTATCGAGCCCTTATTTTTTCAGAATACTACACAGATGGAGAAGTTAGTTGTGGATGGGCTTGAAAAAATGAAAAGGTCAAGTTTGCATCCTAACGATTGCGTCTATAATTTTGGATTGAAAAGAGTGATTGACACGGTAAAGAGATACCCTAAAAGCCCCAAAAATTCTTATGAAGATTTCTTATGGGAGAATATAGATGTGGGCAAATTCGCGCTTTCGGTTCCTGGTTTTAGGAAAACAGGAATGAGTATACTAAAGAACGAAATGAGAGTTCTATATAAGATATGTGAAACACTTAACATGTTGAGACCGGGGAATACGGAAGATGTATTCGAGAATCTAAAATACAAAGTTATTGATATCGATAAAATCAAGGAAAGAGAAGGTATCAAAGAGAATTATGAAGCAAGCATCTTTATCGTTATGAAAATGGAAGAATTTGTGGAAGCGTTCTTTCCTTGCAGCAACACAGTTATGGGGCAATATGGAGGGCTTTTCTATGCCGCTATTTACACAAAAGATGTAATTTTCGTCTATGTTAAATCAAGCGAATACATACAGGCTGTTCTCTTTCCTTTTGTCCTGAACAATGAAACCGAGAATACATTTGGCTTTTTGTTGTTTCTCTTAGAGAGAATGTTGAGGGTCCTTGAGGGGAAAACCGGAGAGTTCGAGCCTTTTGTTGTATGGGAGAAGGATGTTCTTGTTCAGAAAATATTGCCTCCGGATGCCAAAAATGTTTTTAACTCCCCTGATGTCAAAATTTTCATCTCCAATAAAACCCGCACCTTTATCCATATGGCGGAGGAAAAGGAACCTTACTTTCGAATAACTTTCTATTCTTTCAAGTTCTTTCAAAGAATTTTGTTAAAAGAGAATCCGACATTAGACATAGAAAGGAGTGCTCGTGAGCACGGAGCTTCTTGTTGACGATGTGGAGTTCGAAGAGCTTATTTCTCCGAATCCAGCAAATAGAATCTGGTTAGAAACAAGGAAGAAGATAGATATTTGGCGAAGGGCACAAGATTACGATTTAATTGGTTTTGGCAAGGTTCTTGAAGGATGTAACCGGGAACAATCGGAAAAAAGGCTTGATTTGCTTGACCTTTCATATCTTGATCCCCTTACCGGTATTGCAGGACAATCTTATTTCTTGAAGAAGCAAGATTTTTCTGGAAATAATGGAATATTAGTTGCAATAAAGTCAAAATCAATCGAACTCATAAATAGAAAGCTTGGATATGCTTACGGAAATTTATATATTTATGTTGCTGCAAAACGCCTGCAGCGAAGATTAAAACAAATTATGCGCATCTCGTTTATGGGTAGAAAATTTTTGGTTCTTGATGATGATTGGAGCGTTATCAATGATCTAAAATTGATTCTTGCCAGAACATGTATAAGAACATCCGATGGGTATGAAATAAAGGGGATTAACGTGGATATCTCCGGAGAAAATTCTCCAAATAAAACCTGGCAGGATTCCTTTAATGCTAAGATATTTACTATCGTCCGTATGACAGAAAAAGTCGAGCAATGTGATACATACGAATCCGGACATTTTGTTGAGAGAATGGAGGGAACTCTTCTTCATCACATATTGCATATAGGGAACTAAGATGAGATTTGCTCAGGTAAAAAAGAAAGTGTTTAAGCAACTCGAAGCAATGGAACCAATGCTCAAAAATGTTGCAGAATTTTATAGCTATGGTTCCATGGGCTATGACCTGGCTGTTCCTGGGAAAGTTCTCGGGCAAACAGTAATTCCAGACATAAGAAGGGCAGAAGTTCAGGGAATAAAGAATGCTATTGCAATAATTTCGGCGATACCTGATAACACTAAGATAAGAAATACAAAAGCTGCAAAAGGGCTCATTCTGAGAGCGCTCGAAGAAATGCCAAGCAAAAAAGTATTCAGCGGTTTCAGTAAAGAGAGAATAATGAATATCATTAAACATTCTACCGGTAAAGCAGTGGGGGATGAAATCGAGCCTCCCTGGAGGATAACTTTTCTAAAGAATGACGAAGTGCTTTTGCCGGGAAAATGTGAAGCGTTGAGCGAATTAATAAACCGGCAAAAGAGAATATTCTGGAAGACATATTCCTTTCTTTCAGAGATTAAGAAATTCTTTTTAAAGGATATTAAACCTACCGCTGAATACTTCTTTATTAAAATAGAGCATGAGCCGATTATAGAGAATTTTGAGATTCCAAAGAATGAAGTAAGCTCGCTTATTTTTAGTAGATTGTCACCAGTAATCAAGACTTTTTTCCCCTCGCTTCGTTTTGAAGGAAGCAGAATTAAAGCGAGCACTGGTCCACCACTGTTATTTTTGGTATTTACTTCCAATGATGTAATATGTCTTTTCTTGCTTCTTGATGAGCACAAGGAGACACTTTTTTTCTTATTGCCAATTAGCGAATACGCTAGAAAATTTTCCAATTTTCATTTTCACCTGCTCAGTAGGTATGTTGATTTTCTTGAAGGGAACTGCAAAGGAGATTTGTTCTCTCCCATCGTTTTCTGGGTGAAAGAGAAATACTTACAGAGCTGTATTCCACCCGATGCAAAACTGCTTTTCAGGCAGAGTGTTGATGTTTTGTTATTTTTTTCAATGCAAACACATTTCTTTCTTCAAATACTCAAACAAGAAGAGCCTTATTACAGGATTACGGTGCTCCCGCAAGAGTACATCTTGCGATGTTTCGAGCAGGAAGGAGGAAATAAGTGAAGCTCAAAGAACTTCGCCTTACAGGATACAGAGATAAGTCTCTACCCTGTTTTGATACGAAAAACAAGATATGGCTCGAGAGAAGGAAGAAACTTCCCATGGAAACAAGACTTCGACCCTATAGATTGTTGGGGCTTCTAAACTGGTTGAAAAAAGATACAGAAAAGAAGCTGGACTATCTTGACCTTCAACTGCTTGACCCACTAACAGGTATAATGGGTGAGAAATACATTAGCATATTACCAAAGAAAAAATGGAAAAGGATGGTTATGCTATATCTAAACGACAATTGTATAAGGAAGATAAACAAGAATTACTCCTGTAAAATGGGCGATATAGTTATGTATGTAGCTGCCACTATATTGGGAGAGATAAAAGAAGTTGTTTTGCGTTTACATTATAATGGACTCTATTTCCTCGTAATCAATGCTCGATATGATTCAATCATTGAAGCAAAGATGAAACTTGCACGGACGAGTGTCTATTTCTCCAATGGCTATCAAGTAACAGGAATTGGACTTGAGTTAAAGGACGAGAGATTTTATCCGTACTCATATCCACTGACCAAAATATGGGGAGATGTTACAAATACTCAAATATTGAAAGTCGCTCCGCTTACGGAGAATGTCGAATGGGCAAATGTATTTGTATGTGGTGAATTTTGCGAGAAGATAAGGGGACAGCCACCTTTTTCGTAAAGAGTTTGCATTCTATGATGGACTCATAGGGATTTGGTTATCCGCAAAACTCTTGAGGGTTTGAGAAAGAAGAGTATGTTTTGTCTCCTTCATCTTCGTAGAATCCAGAACCAGGTATTTAACCTCGATTACAATGCCTCTTTCACTCAAATCTTTAAGCAATACTGAGAATTTGCCACTAATATTATTCGTTTCTTTGACACATTTTTCTGCAAGTTGTATTGCATTGTCTATCTTATCTTTTGGTACATTGTAAGGAAGCGTTATATTAAAAACATCCCATCTCGCAATGATTTTTTCCTCTTCATCTTCGCGAGAAATGTTTTTCCTGACCAAAGGAATTTGATTGATGCTATACGAAATCCTTAAAAGCATAAGGATTATAATAAAGCCCAGGGACAGTGCAATTATATGGTCGAAATTTCTTGCAGACAATGATGTTAAGAGTATTAAAAGAAGCAAAATTCTTAAGGCAGGATAAAACTTTCTGATTGAAGCTTTTGTAAGAGACAGCTCGTGAAGCCCTGTTTTTATTGTAACCATCACAAGCCAGAATATCGCCCAGACGATTTGTGAGTTGAGAAAAAAGGAGAAAGAAGACTGTAATGAACCTGTCATAGTGAAAAGAAGTGAAGAAATGGATTCCCCCGCAACGATGAAAAACAGTATTAGAAATGGTGTGAAGTTCTCAGCTATGCCCCTTCTTCTAAATGCACTTTTCTCCACCAACATTTCAATAAGAAATGTCAGGACACGTGCAACAGATGCAAATATTAGAAGAAACACAATAAATAGTAGGTACGGGTATAGATTGTGATTAAGCTCAAAAAACTTTATTGCGGTAGTCATCTATCTAACACAGTTTCTTCCATCCTGTTTTGCTCTATATAGAGCTTCGTCTGCCTTCTCTATTATGGCATCTTTTTCCTCGCCATCGAATGGAAACGAAGAGCATCCGACGCTAATTGTTACAGGATATATACGGTTTTTCAGTATTAATGGTCTTTTTTCTATTATCATTCGTATTTTCTCAGCAACTGCCGTTGCACCTTGCTTTGTCGTTCCCGGCAAAACGATGACGAATTCTTCTCCTCCATAGCGTGCAAAAAAATCAATTTCACGGACATTTTGCTTGACAATATGAGATATGTGCTTAAGCACTTTGTCTCCCAATTGATGGCCGTAATTGTCATTGAATTGTTTGAACAAATCTATGTCAAATAGCAAAAGAGAAAATGGAACACCGTTTCTTTTTGCTCTTTTTAACTCTATTACAAGATTGTCCTGAAAGTGTTTATGATTAAAGGCACCGGTTAATCCATCTCTGATCGACAGTGCCCTTGTTTCTTCATATAGTTTTGACTTTTCAAGCGCAACGGATATAAGATTTGCAAGAAAAATAACTGGTTCTTTCTTTTTAAGCGAGAATTGAGAAGGATTTTTACTCATTAACACCAATTCGCCGGAAACCTTATCATCTTTATGCAGGGGAACACCAATAAATGATTCGAAACCATCAAGATTGTATTCGCTTTTCGTAAAAAAAGGTGTTTTTATATGTTTTGCTTTGATCAAAATTTGATTATTTTCGATGACTAATCCTGCAATCGAGCCTTTGAGGAATATTTGCGTGTTTATCAAGTGGTCGAATTCCTTGTCAGGAAATACTCTGTATATAACTGGAATATTATTTTCGTAAAGAATAAGCACGAGAAGGTCAAATTCAAATCCCTGAGGAGCGATATTCATTAGAATATCCAGTACTTCATCCCTCTGTAAACTCTCGCTGAGTCTTTTTGCAATCTCATGCAGAGCAGAATATCTGTTTGCCTCCCATTGAGCCCAGCAAAGGCTTCGGAACAGCAATAATGTGGAGACAATAAGATTTGCGAAGATTTTAACTTTTTCTTTTGTTTTCCAATCGAATTTATTTTCTTCTTTGCTGTCACACACCAATATTCCTATGAGTTCGTTTTCCTGCATAAGGGGAATCATAATGAAACTTCTGATCCGTTCATCTTTCGAGTAGTATTCAAGATTGGTAGAATCGACCAAGTACTGATTGTTCAATAACGGTTCCTTTTCCTTAATTATCCAGGTGTATGGTCCAGTTATTCGAGATATCATAGCATTTCTGTTTATATATGCGCTATGGGATTTTACCTGAAACAGGAAAAAAGTTTTTTTACTTTCCTGCTTAAGGAAAATGGCGGAGGAGTGATAATCACCGGTCTCGAAAAGCGCATTCAATATGGGTTTAACAATGTCTCCCATTTTTTCTTTTGCAGTGAAGTCATAACCTTCTTTTTTGCTTTTCAAGGTTCTTAAAAGTTCTTTTCTGTCGGTACTATTTGCCGGTGTCGAAAGTAGGCTTGTAGCTGTTTCTATTTCTTTGAGTTTTTTTTCAGTTTTTTCCTTTCTGTTTTTGAATTTTGAAATAAAAATGGAAAGTATAACCGAAGAGGCTAAGAGGGATAAAATCAGCAAGATGAAAGGCGTATCGAGCAGATTAAGCTGAATAGAGGAAGAAAGTTCGAGAAACACGACGACCAATAGCGTGAAATATGTTGCCGCAACATCCGATTTGAGTGCAACAATGATAATAACAAAAAGGTAAAAAAGGGAAAACATAGATCGTCCTAAACCTCCTGTTAGTTGAATTGACAAGTTTGAGAGAAGAATGAGAGGAGGTATCCAGTACAGTTTGTCCATTTTAAGGTCATATTTTAACAGAATAAACGAGATGAGCAAGAATAGAGCAGAAATTGAAACACCCAATGCGATAGTTGTTCTGCTTGGTCCGAAATTAAATTTAGCCAGAGTACTAAGTACAAGGAAAACAAAAAGGATAAGAAAGTAGCAAGTAAGAAAAAGGGATTTCCTTATATTATTCACTATTCACTCGAAAGGTTGGTGTTACTATACATTAAGTAAGTGACCTTTTTCCATTATTTTCACATCATCGATAAATAGAGTTGGAACTCTTATTATTCCATCAAGATGGATCGATGATTCGATAAGTCCACCAAAGGTGCTGTTATCACCAAATGCCACATGAAGCGTTCCCATGACTTTTTCGTCTTCTAAAATATTGCCAGAAATTTCCGTTTTCTCGTTCGTTCCCATTCCGAGTTCTGCAACATTTTGTCCAGTTTTTCCAGCTTTGTCCATTATTTTCCTCAATTTTGCTGCTTCTTCTCCGCCTGTTATATCAGAAATGTATCCTTTTTTGATTACGACTTTTATTGCCTTACTCAGAGTTCCTATTCCAGCAAATGAGCCATCAAATACGATTATGCCTTCCGTTTTCTCTTCAATCGGTGCGATGTATGCTTCACCTGCCGGAAGATTGCTAAAACTTCCAGGTTTCTGAATTATCCCCGTGTCTGCATGACCACCTCTATTTCCAAGAAAAAAAGTGACATCGGAACCATTATCTGTTTTGATTCTTGCATTTGTTGCCTTGGAGAGGATATTTGCCAGTTTTTGTGTACGTACTGAAATCTTGTTGTAATCGGCAAGCATTCCGCGCAGAAGTATGTCTTCAGTTACTCCAGGAAGCGTTGCTATCCTCACTCCAGATAAGCTTGCTTCCATTCTTGCACGAGTATGGGAGATGGATTTAGAGGTTGGTGCGATTATTACATCAACATTTTTCATTATATGTGAGACTGCTAAAGGAGGTTCCCTTCCATGAATCTCCCTCTCAACAATTTCAACAAGGACAGTTTCTTTTGCTCTACTTTGACCTGCTTCGAAGAATTTATATGCAATTTTCCTTGACGGTTTGTCCCCAATTACGAGGAGAGTTTCAGTCTTTTTTACTCCGAGGCATTGAGCTACTGCTATATCACAGGCTTTTAATAATTTATCCATTGTCCCTCCTGCTTATTTTCTCTATGCTGAAAAACCTGACTACAGACCCGTCCTTCGAGGTCCGTCTCCTTAGTTATGCTACTACAAAAGATAAACTCTGGCAGGTGGGGAACATAGAGAATCGATTCTTCTCAAAATATTCTTGTATAATTTCATTTGAGAATAAACATAGCATTTCACTCGCTGTAAGTCAAGAAAAAAGAGGTCAGTAGTTTTTCATGTTAAAACATCTGCTGAATTCTGTCCTTCATCGGGATATGTTGGTTTCGGTACTGTTGTTTCAGTGATGTTTCAGCATTTTGAGATTCTTCCTCAGTCAGAAAAATTCCTTTAGTCAGAATGACACATAAATTTATCTTGAGGTTGCTGTTAAAATAGTAGGTTCGAAAAATCCCTTGACATTTTGGGATTATAGTAGTAATATTTTAGAAATACGAAAAAGGAGGTCTTATGAGAAGATTTCTTGTGTTTATATTCCCGATTCTTTTTATTTCTTTGTCTTTAAGTGGTAGCTGGGTAAGCTATGGAGGATTTGAAGGGCAGGGACCGGAGATAAATGTTTTGGAGGATAGAGGGACGAGTATTACAGTGGAATTTAGACTTCGGGGTTATGCAGTTGAACAGGAGGATGTTAACGGAATGCCTTGCTCAAAGATTATTCTCCCGGGAGAAGTAACATATCTTGTGAAAGGATATCCTGAACTTCCAACTATATCAAGAAATGTGATTATTCCCAATAATGCAAAGATGAGCTACAGGATTATCAGCGTTGAGTATGAAACACAGAAAGTTAATACACTTGTTCCTTCGAAGGGTAATTTATACAGAAATATCAATCCGGATGATGTTCGGTATACATTTGACACTTTTTATAAGAGCAATACATCATGGCCTGAAGAGACAGTTGAGATTTCAGAGGCTTTTATTTTGAGAGATTATCGGGGTGTTTCTTTGAGGTTCAATCCATTTCAGTATAATCCCCTAAGGAATGAAATAAGAGTTGTAAAGAGTGTTGTTGTAGAGGTTTACCAATCAGGGAATAGTACAATGAATGTTCTACACCGAAAAGGGAATTTCATAAGCAATGAATTTATTGGTATATACAAGAGTGTGTTCTTGAACTTCAGTGATACCCGTTATGATTCTGTCTCGGAGTTTGCAGGTAGAATGGTTATAATTTGTGCGGATACATATTTAAGTAATATGGATGCATTTGTATCCTGGAAGAGGCAGAAGGGTATCGATACGAAGATGATTACAGTATCTTCGATAGGTAACAACCAAACGAGCATAAAGAACTACATACAGAGTGAATATAATGCAGGGGGTCTTGTTTGGGTGCTTCTGGTTGGGGATGGGAACGAGGTAGTTCCGGCGATAGGGACTATAGGTTCGGCGAGTGGGGAAGATGCGGATCCAGTATATGGATACACCGCAGGTGGTGATTATTATCCTGATATATTCATTTCGAGATTCAGTTCTCGGAATGGTTCAGCGACGAATATCGACAAGCAGGTAAGCCGTTCCATAGATTATGAGAGAACACCCCAGACTGGAGCTAATTGGTATCACATAGGGTTAGGAGTAGCAAGCAATCAAGGGAGTCCTCCGGATTATGAGCGATGTAACTGGTTAAGGGATTCACTGCTCCAGTACACGTATACAAATATAAAAGACCAGTATCAGGGACAGGGTGGTAGCACGAATGGAATAAAGCAGGATATAGAGGCGGGTTTAAGCATAATCAACTACATTGGTCATGGTAGTACGAGTGGTTGGTCTAGTGTACCATTTGGTATATCCGATGTTACGAGTCTCAACAATCCTTGGATGCTACCATTTGTTATTTCGGTTGCGTGTTTAGTTGGTAATTTCAATGGAAGCGATTGTTACTGTGAGGCATCTGTTACGGCAGGGACGGCAAGTGACCCGGATGGTTTTTTGGTGCACTGGGGTTCGACGATAAGCCAGTCCTGGGTGCCCCCGTGCATAGGTCAGGAGGGAGCAGTTAATCATTTAACACATGACAGATACAACACAGCCGGGGGTATATTTTTTAACGGTGCAAGCTATATGATTGAGTACTATGGAGCAACGAACTCCGATGGTGTCGAGATGGCACAGACCTGGACTATTTTCGGAGATGCCTCCGTTCAATTGAGAACAGATACACCCGCATCTATGACCGTTTCCCATAACAGCGTAATTTATTTTGGCACGACAACTTTCGATGTAACAGTAACAGGAGTTGAAAATGCTTTGTGTGCACTTTTCAGAAATGATACACTCTATGGTTCCGCTTATACGAATGCTTCTGGTTTTGCAACAATAAACATTAATCCTCCGCTTACTTCATCGGGTGATGTTAAACTAACAGTTACTGCATACAATAAGATTCCCTATATCGTTGATATCCCTGTTCAGGCAGCCAGTGGTCCATATATTTCGTTTCAGAAGGGTATAATAGATGATTCCGGCGGTAACGGTAATGGCAGAATAAATCCTGGTGAAACAATTGATCTTAGCGGATGGGCTGAGAATTTAGGTGTTGATGCAGGTTATGGAGTTTATGCAAAGATGAGTGAAAGCGACCCCTACATAAGTATGTCGGACGACTCATCCTGGTTCGGAACTATTGCTGCAGGAGATTCCGTAATCGGCAATCCTCACTATGGTTTCAGCGTAATGGGCAATTGTCCCGACGGGCATACAATATTGTTTGACTTTACGGCACGTGACAATCAGGACAGTATCTGGGTAAGCCATCCTTTCTTTGTAGTTTATTCACCGGCTTTGATCATAGAGAGTTTTGTGGTTGACCCAGCAGGCGACCAAAGGCTTGACCCGGGTGAAACAGTGGATTTGCTCGTAACCCTTAAGAATGACGGTAGCGAGGACGCACCATCGGTTACTGGATACCTGTTTGAGAATTCTTCATACATTAGTATTCCCGACCATGATGGTACATTTGGTGACATTCCGATGGGTGGAAGTGCTTCTAATTCGGGCGACCCGTTTGTTGTGCATGCATCGAGTTCTACACCGATTGGCGAAACCATCGATTTTTTGCTTGAAGTGACAAGTGGTACATATATTGATACACTAACTTTCCAGATTACAGTAGGAGCCAAGCATTATTTCATCTGGGATTACGACGCTAACACATCGAGTGGACCTGCAATAGATGCAGCATTGCAGGCATGCGGATTTTCGGGTGATTACAACACGAGTTTACCTATAACGCAGCTTGATGATTACCTTGCAGTATTTGTGTGTGTTGGCATATACTCAAACAACAATATCATAACCGTTGGCAGCCCTGAGGCTACTGCACTTGTAGATTTCTTGAACACCGGTGGTAGGGTGTATTTGGAGGGTGGAGATGTTTGGTATTTCGACCCACAGTATGAGAATGGGTATGATTTCGGGCCATTATTTGGTATCAATGCGACGAGTGATGGTAGTAGTGATTTAGCGACGGTGCAGGGACAGAGTAGCACATTCACGACAGGAATGAATTTTTCATATTCGGGTGAGAACAACTGGATAGACCATATAAGTGCGACGGGCAGTGGATTTTTGGTATTTGCGAATTCGTCGCCATCTTATGATTGTGGAGTAGCGAACGATGCAGGTAGTTACAGGACGGTAGGTGTATCCTGGGAGTTTGGGGGACTTGTGGATGGCAGTCCACCGAGCACGAAAGAGGCTTTAGCGGATTCGATAATGCATTTCTTTGGGATATTTGTGGGAGTAGAAGAGGAGCCTGTTAATAGTTCCAGTTTACCAAAGGTATATGGATTAAGCCAGAGTTATCCGAATCCAAGTAGCAGGGATGTAACTATCAGGTATCAGCTACCTCGTAAGGGCAATGTAAGTCTCAAGGTATACGATGTCAGTGGGCGTCTCATCGAAGTTCTCACAGACGGAGTAGAGGAAGCGGGATATCACAGTGAGAGTTTGGATACGAAGGGATATGCGAGTGGGGTATATTTTTACAGACTAAAGGCAGGAGACAAAACGTTCACGCGGAAGATGCTTGTGGTGAGATAAGAGTGAAACAGTGTATCGGAGTGTGGGAGTATCGGTGAAAAGGTAAGGATAAAGGATAAACAAACGGCTTTGCCTGTGAAACAAACGCTGTCGCTGTAGCCGCAGGCTTTAGCCTGCGAAGGGAAAAATGAGATTGCTTCGGCAGAAATTATGAAAGACACTCGCAATGACAAATGAACTAAACGAATCAGAAAAAGCAAAGACATAAGATAGAAAAGAAGGCAGGTTTCATACCTGCTCCTGTATGTTCGAAAAACCTTGACTTTTCTTTATTATACTAGTATATTAAATGTTATGACAAAATTACTCCTGGTGTTTTTGACCTTTTTTGGTTTTTGCTCCAGTATTAGTGCCAATAAGATTTTTGTTGCAAAATTTCAAGGCATTATTGGACCTATATCATCAAGATACATCGTGAAGGCTATAAGAAAGGCAGAGAGCGAAAACGCAGAATGCCTTGTTATTCAACTAGATACGCCTGGGGGACTTGATAATGCTATGAGGGACATCATCAAGGCAGAACTTAATGCAAGTGTTCCTGTCATTGTCTATGTTTATCCGAAAGGAGCAAGGGCAGCTTCTGCTGGCGTTTTTATTACTTTAGCAGCACATATTGCGGTAATGTCCCCGGGTACTAACATAGGGGCAGCGCATCCCGTTGCTGTGGGCAAGAAATTGGATAGAGAGATGAAAGAAAAGGTAACGAATGATGCTGTCGCTTACATTGAATCAATTGCAAAAGAGAGAGGAAGAAATGAAGAATGGGCAAAGAGGGCAGTTAGAAAAAGCGTTTCGGTTTCTTCCGAAGAAGCGATGGAACTTGGAGTAATAGATTTAGTAGCCAAAGATATGGATGAACTGCTTGAAGAACTCGATGGTGTAATCCTGGAAATAAAGGGAAAAGAGAAGACTCTTCATACAGCAGATGTGACTGTTGAGGAGATTAGTTTAACTTTTAGAGAGGATTTTCTTAATAGGATTACAAATCCCAATATTGCCTATATCCTTTTTACATTGGGAATTTACGGTTTGATATATGAATTTACGCATCCCGGAGCTATCTTTCCTGGAGTTGCAGGTGGAGTGTGTATGATACTTGCCTTTCTTTCATTTCAGACGCTTCCGGTGAACTATGCAGGAATAGCATTGATTGTTATGGGAATAATAATGCTGTTCCTTGAATTGAAAACGCCAACAAACGGACCTTTATCAATAGGAGGTATTGCTTCAATGTTACTTGGTTCCGCAATGCTTTTCGAGACAGATGCACCTTTTTTACGAGTTTCCTGGGGTGTAATAATTCCAGTTGTAGTAGTATCGGCAGCGTTCTTTTTGTTTGTTGTGGGGATGACAATCAAGGCTATGAGAAAAAAACCAACAACTGGCAAAAAGGGATTGGTAGGTGAAATTGCTACAGCAAAAACAAGTTTTGTTCCAGGGAAAGTGGGAAGTGTTTATATCCATGGGGAATTCTGGAATGCAGTGTCCGATGAGAAAATAAACAATGGTGAAGGAGTGGAGATATTGTCTGTGGAAGGTTTACTGCTTAAAGTTCAACGAAGGCAGCAACAATTATAAAATCCTAATCTCATCTTATATCCCCATATCTTCGCTTCATATTTGACTTTCAAACTCACTCTTAAGTGAAGTGTAGCAATCTTTTTTCTTTTTAGCTTTTTGCTTGACCTTTAAAGAGGTAGTAACCAAAAAACCAGCCAAGAACCATTAATGGTAACGCAGCGGCACGGAATGAAATTCCAATGGAAAGTCCTATCGCTGCTCCAATAAATCCTCTTCTAATTCTTGACAGAAAAAGTTTTGCTTTTATGTCTGCTTTACTCAGATGTTTCTCATATATTTCTTGAAACCACCGGGACAAATCTTCCCATTCTTTTCCGTAAGAACTTTGTTTTGAATATGACTGAGAAAAGTTTTTGTAAGAGTCGTATTTTTTTCTTTTTTCAGGATCACTAAGTATCTCATAGGCAGTGGAAATTTGCGCAAATCTCTTCGTTGATTTTACTCTGGGATGTTTCCTGGCATCTGGATGCCATTCCTTTGCAAGTTTTCTAAAAGCCCGTTTGATATCATCACGTGAGGCATCGTCTCTTAAACCAAGAATATTATAGTAATCGACAAACGAGTTCATCAAGAATATATAACTGCATTATTGACTCTTGTCAATTGGTTTTTGTCACAACGTTAACTGAAAGATGAAATTAGATTGTATTTCTGTATTTGCTTACCTTTACTATTTTATAAAATATTTTTGGAGATTGGCAAATTTAGGCTTGACAAAACAAAAATTTTTTGCTATATTATAATGTTGTAGTTTGAAAAGTGCTCTTTGAAATTATAATATGGAGTCTGTAAGGAGCATCCTTAGGTTAAAGTCTAAGTTACTAAGGGCATATGGTGGATGCCTTGGCACATACAGGCGATGAAGGACGTGGTTGGCTGCGATAAGCCTCGGGGAGCCGTCAAGCTGGCATAGATCCGAGGATTTCCGAATCCGTGAACGGATTCCGAGTCATGTCGGAATACTCTGCATTTTCTTGCAGAGAGTAAACCCGGGGAATTGAACCATCTTAGTACCCGGAGGAAAATAAAACGAAGTGATTTCCTGAGTAGCGGCGAGCGAAATGGAAACAGCCTAAACCAAACAGTGTGTTAAAGTCTGCACGCGTTGCACTGTTGGTGTAGTGGGTCATTATTGGGTTTTAGTGCAGATGGAGCCGGAGAGTTACAAAATCTTATTTCAGTCGAATGATCCTGGAAAGGTCAACCACAGGAGGTGACAGTCCTGTAGACGAAGGAGTAAGATCTCTCTTGATAATGTTCCCGAGTACCTCGGGACACGTGAAATCCTGAGGGAATTTGTCCCGACCACGGGATAAGGCTAAATACTAGTATGTGACCGATAGCGAACTAGTACCGTAAGGGAAAGGTGAAAAGACCCCCTGGCGGGGAGTGAAATAGAACCTGAAACCGTATGCTTACAAGCGGTAGGAGTCCCAGATTCTTTACCTTCGGGTTTAGAATCGGGATGACTGCGTGCCTTTTGCATAATGAGCCGGTGAGTTATTATATGCTGCCAGGTTAATCTCAGCAAGAGAGTAGCCGTAGCGAAAGCGAGTCTTAATAGGGCGATTCCTCAATTCGTTGGGGAAAGTAGTATGTAGTAGACCCGAAACCGAGTGAGCTACCCATGGTCAGGCTGAAATCTCGATAATCTCGAGATGAAGGGCCGAACCTGTTAGCGTTGAAAAGCTATTGGATGAACTGTGGGTAGGGGTGAAAGGCCAATCAAACTCGGCGATATCTGGTTCTCCTCGAAATAGTTTTAGGACTAGCCTTGAATGTTTAGTAATGGAGGTAGAGCACTGGATGGGTGAAGAGCTTCGGCTCTAAATTCAACCAAACTCCGAATTCCATTACTCAAAATTCAGGAGTCAAGCAGTGGGGGATAAGCTTCATTGCTGAGAGGGAAACAACCCAGATCACCAGCTAAGGTCCCCAAATACAAGTTAAGTGGCAAAGGATGTTAAATTGCTCAGACAGCCAGGAGGTTGGCTTAGAAGCAGCCATCCTTTAAAGAAAGCGTAACAGCTCACTGGTCGAGTGATTTTGCACCGAAAATATAACGGGGCTCAAACTTGTTACCGAAGCTGTGGCACTGTACCATTAGGTGCAGTGGGTAGAGGAGCGTTCCATTTTGCGTGAAGTCTCAGACGCGAGTCAAGATGGACAGAATGGAAGTGAATATGCCGGCATGAGTAACGATAATTCCGATAAGAAATCGGAACACCGAAAACCTGAGGTTTCCTGGGGAAGGTTAATCCGCCCAGGGTTAGTCGGTCCCTAAGGCGTAGCCCAAAGGCGAAGCTGATGGGAAATTCGTTAATATTCGAATACCACTCGGAAGGTGTTTTACCGAAGGGGGGACGCAGAAGGGTAGGCCAGTCTCGTGAAGGAATACGAGATTCAAGCTTGTAGGGGGTTTCAGCAGGCAAATCCACTGAAACATTACCCTGAGAAGTTATGAGGAAGCAGAAATGCTATAAACTGGTTGATCCCACACTGACAAGAAAATCCTCGTAGGGAATCTTCTGGGTGACCGTACCGTAAACCGACACAGGTAGGTAGGGTGAGAATCCTAAGGTGCTCGAGATAACCCTCGTTAAGGAACTCGGCAAATTGACCCCGTAACTTCGGGAGAAGGGGTGCCTTCTCTGGTGATATTTCTTGCAAAAGGAGCTAGAGAAGGCCGCAGAGAAATGGCTTGGGCGACTGTTTAACAAAAACACAGGTCTCTGCTAAATCGAAAGATGAAGTATAGGGACTGACACCTGCCCGGTGCCGGAAGGTTAAGGGAAGGGGTTATTCTGTTCCTTTTGGGACAGGAGAAGCTCTGAACCGAAGCCCTGGTAAACGGCGGCCGTAACTATAACGGTCCTAAGGTAGCGAAATTCCTTGTCGGGTAAGTTCCGACCTGCACGAATGGTGTAACGACTTAAGCGCTGTCTCAACGAGGGACTCGGTGAAATTGGAGTGGCGGTGAAGATACCGTCTTCCTGCGACTGGACAAAAAGACCCCGTGAACCTTTACTGTAGCTTGACACTGGATTTTGGCACTGCATGTGTAGCATAGGTGGGAGGCTTTGAAGTCCCGACGCCAGTCGGGATGGAGCCATCAGTGAAATACCACCCTTGTTTTGTTGGAATTCTAACTTCGCGAAAACGAAGGAAAATGTCTGGTGGGCAGTTTGACTGGGGCGGTCGCCTCCCAAAATGTAACGGAGGCGCCCAAAGGTTCCCTCAGCACGGACGGTAACCGTGTTTTGAGTGCAAAGGCATAAGGGAGCTTGACTGTTAGGCCGACAGGCCGAACAGAGCGGAAACGCGGGCTTAGTGATCCGGCGGTCCCGAGTGGAAGGGCCGTCGCTCAACGGATAAAAGGTACTCCGGGGATAACAGGCTGATCGGTTCCGAGAGTTCATATCGACGAACCGGTTTGGCACCTCGATGTCGGCTCATCGCATCCTGGGGCTGGAAGTGGTCCCAAGGGTTGGTCTGTTCGCCCATTAAAGCGGTACGTGAGCTGGGTTCAGAACGTCGTGAGACAGTTCGGTCTCTATCCATCGCAGGCGAAGGAGACTTGAGGAGAGCTGTCCCCAGTACGAGAGGACCGGGATGGACAAACCTCTAGTGTACCAGTTGTTCTGCCAAGAGCATCGCTGGGTAGCTATGTTTGGAAAGGATAACCGCTGAAAGCATCTAAGTGGGAAGCCAACTTCAAGATAAGGTCTCCCTTCCTGTATGGTAACATACAGGAACTAAAGGTCACTTCGAGATTAGAAGATTGATAGGCTGCAGGTGTAAGTTCTGTAAAGAATTAAGCCGAGCAGTACTAATAGACCGTGAGACTTGGATTCTAAGGATACCTAACAGGCTCCGTATTTTTAAAACATTATCGAAGTACGGAAGAAACGAAGTTGGGAAATTGGCAACTTCGAAATTCTTAATATAAGTATTCTCTATTTTCGTATTTCAATATTTGAAGATTTCCGGCGGTTATGACGGAGGTGTTACACCTGTTACCATTCCGAACACAGAAGTTAAGCCCTCCAGTGCCGATGGTACTACTTGGGTAACCTTGTGGGAGAGTAGGTCGCTGCCGGATTTTTTATTTTAAACAAGTTAACCACAGAGAACACAGAGGCAACATTTTTGTCTTTTTCTGTATTTTTTCCCGTTATCGTATCACTACTACCTTCTCTGTCTTACTGAATTTACCAGATTCTAACCTCACAAAATAATGACCAGACCGAACCTTCTCTCCATCCTGATTTGTTCCATCCCATCTAATAGTCCAATTGCCAGGCTCTATATTTCTATTCAGGAGTTCTTTGACCAATTTCCCAGTGATGTCGTATATCTTCAAGGAGACCATTCTTTCTCTTTTAATGTCATAGTCACAGACAACCAGAGATGAAAGGGTTATGGTCGGTTTAACCGAGAGACTAAAGAGTTGAGGAATAGAAGATTGCATCTCCTCAATACCGACCTCAGAAGAAACCTTGTAAATCTGCCAGTAGCCTGTCGCATCATTCTTGTAATACACAATCCAGTTCCCGTCAGGCGACCACTCGGGAGAGTAATGGTTATAACTATCGCTGGTCAGTGCTGTCTCTGCTCCCCCTGCTGATGAAACCTTGTAAATCTGGCCGTAGCCTGTCGTATCCCCCTTCATATACACAATCCAGTTCCCGTCAGGCGACCACTCGGGAGAGTAATGGTTATAACTATCGCTGGTCAGTGCTGTCTCTGCTCCTCCTGCTGATGAAACCTTGTAAATGTGGTAGTAGAGAGTCGCATCATTCTTGTAATACACAATCCAGTTCCCGTCAGGCGACCACTGAGGTTCCCAATGTTCATAACTATCGCTTGTCAGGGCGAGCTCTGCTCCCCCTGCTGATGAAACCTTGTAAATCTGGTGGTAGGTTACCCACTTGCGATACACAATCCAGTTCCCGTCAGGCGACCACTGGGGATAGTAATGTTCATAACCATCGCTGGTGATGCCTGTTTCTGCTCCTCCTGCTGATGAAACCTTGTAAATCTCCCGATTGCCTGTCGTCGTATCATCCTTGTAATACACAATCCAGTTCCCGTCAGGCGACCACTGAGGTTCCCAATGTTCATAACTATCGCTTGTCAGGGCGAGCTCTGCTCCCCCTGCTGATGAAACCTTGTAAATCTGGTAGTCGCCTGTCGCATCCTCCTTGTTATACACAATCCAGTTCCCATCCGGCGACCACTGTGGACTCCAATGCTCATATCTATCGCTGGTCAGTGCTGTCTCTATTCCTCCTGCTGATGAAACCTTGTAAATCTGGTAGTCGTCTGTCGCATCATTCTTGTAATACACAATCCAGTTCCCGTCAGGCGACCACTGGGGAGCGTAATGGTCATAACTATCGCTTGTCAGGGGTATTTCCTGTGCCCACAAAGAAGGGGCAATTAGAATTATCCCAGCGAAAAGAGAACAAAAAATTCTCCTTTGTTTAATCATACTATACCTCCTTCACAAGATAAATTTTGAACATTTCACCATTCCTCTTTTCTCTCTTTCGAACTCATTCCAAAGAGGGTAGCTTCCTCCAAAATCCTAAAAACTTCTCATAATATCACTTCCTGTTTTTGTTGCCGAATTTCATATAACGGTTAAGGCTATGTGCCGTTTTAATGGCATATAGGCTGTGTTATCGGTTGGATTTTGGAGTTTCTTCATCGTCCTACCTTTTATTTAACGGCGGGAATCACTTGCCGGCGCGAAAGCGACGGTCAAGTGCATTCCCTTGTTGTATTGCCTCTCGTATTCTCATCATCCTTGAATATGGATAACTTTCGATTCCCACGTGCATAGACATGGTAAAATGCCCAGGATACTCTATTCTTGGTTTCCTACCCATATCACCTTTCTACCATAATTGCTTACAACTGTCAAATCTTATTTCTTAGCTTGAACTTCCCATGTAAAATGTCAAGTAAAAAATGAGATTTTTTAGCTACCTCCTTCTTAAGATTCATCCTTAACATAGTAGTCTCGATCCTCAGTTAGAAGTTTGAAGATTACCTTTGTCATCTGTCGAGCTAAACAGCGTAGTGCATGATTGTGTTTCTTCCCTTCGCTCCTTTTCTTGCTA
>Ga0315544_1001099_pt1 | contig 22211 bp, 20 predicted proteins | sample SalMarSW160130MG_2_FD_202543 | JGI IMG/M metagenome (GOLD analysis project Ga0315544, IMG submission 202543) | Salt marsh sediment microbial communities from the Plum Island Ecosystem LTER, Massachusetts, United States - Salt Marsh Sediment SW1601-130 ... | reverse complement strand
TCGTAAGCGATGGCGCCGCCCGGCTCGGTGACGGCGTAGGCCTGGTACGTATCGATGTCGTAGTCTCCCTCGAAGGTCTTGCGGAGGGAAGGCGGCAGCATCTCACCGGTGAACCAGGCGCGCTTGAGAGAAAAATCACGCTTTATGTCAAGTGCCATTTCCTCCGCGCGCTTGATAAGGGTCATTAAGAAGCTGGGCGTCCCCACGAAGCCGGTGACCTTAAGGTCTTTCATAATCTGTATCTGTAGGTCGGTATTGCCGGTGCCGGCCACCACCACCGTCGCCCCGCAGTCGCGTATGGCCTCGTGAAACAGGATACCCGCCGGGGACATGTGGTAGGTGAACGTGTTGACCGCCACGTCGCCCTTTCTGAATCCTGCCGCCCAGAAAGACTTGGCAAACCATTTGATGCCGGAGGGCTGAATCTCGTATATCGGCCCGGGTGAAATAAAGGTGCGCTCGATGTCATTGAGGGGTAGGGCCGCGACTCCCCCGTAAGGCAGGTTCTCTTTCTGCATCTCAACAAGGTCGGTCTTGCGGGTCACCGGCAGCTTTTCCATGTCTTTTACCGTGCGAATCTGTTCGGGGCTTACCCCCGCCCCGTCGAAGAGCTTTTTCACGGCGGGAGAGTATTTATAAGTATGCTGTATATGCTCCGCCAGCTTGCGGTCCTGGTACTGCTTCCGGGCTACCGCTGACATCGTTTCCAGTTCGTCGAAGAATTCATCCTTCCTTACAGCCATCTCTTTCTCCTCTTGTAGTGCTTCACTTCGCGGTAGCTTTTCTTGGTGCCGAGAGACGAAAGCCCTATGTAAAATTCTTTTACGTCCTCGTTGTTCTTCAGGAAATCGGCGGTGCCGTCAAGCACGACCCGCCCGTTCTCCATGACGTAGCCGTAATGTGAAATGCTCAAGGCAATACGGACATTCTGTTCCACGAGCAGGACTGATGTTTTTTGCTCGGTATTGAAACGCCGGATAATGTCATATATTTCTTCCACCAGGAGCGGCGCGAGGCCCAGCGACGGCTCGTCCAGCATCATCAGCCTGGGTGTGGCCATCATCGCCCGGCCGATGACGAGCATTTGCTGCTCTCCGCCGGAAAGGTAGCCGGCCGTGTTCCTGCGGAGCTCTTTCAGGCGGGGAAAGTAGTCGTAGACCATTTCCAGGTCCTGCCTGACGGCGTGGCGGTCGCGGCGGTTATGCGCGCCTACTATCAGGTTTTCCTCGGTGTTGAGGTGCTCGAAGACGTGGCGGCCTTCCAGCGCCTGGATGATACCCAGTTTCCCTATCTCTTCAGCGTTTTTCTTATCTATTCTCTCGCCGTTCCACTCGATGCTGCCGTCGCTTACTTCCCCCTCCTCGATGTGAAGCAGCCCCGATATCGCCTTGAGGGTGGTGCTCTTGCCGGCGCCGTTGGCCCCGAGGAGCGCGATTATCGCGCCGTCTTCTATGGCCATGGATACGCCGTGCAATACCCTTATGACATTGAGATAGGTAACCTCAATGCTGTTCAACTTGAGCATATTTAGTTCTCCCCTGCGGGGTGGGGGCTCCGCCGCGGCGGAGCCCCGTATCTACATTTTACTTGCCAAACCAATCAAACTCTTCGTACTTGACTACCGGGGCATCAATCCAGTCGGTCAGCGGCACGATATCGCCGTCCTTTACATGGAAGACGCGTACCGATTTCGAAAGGCGGTTATCGCCTGCCGTATAGCTTACCGGACCGTGCAGACCGCCGACAGCGTAGTCCTTTAATTTCTGGATGCCCTGCTCCTCGAGGGCTTTCCATGAATCGGCGTCGCCCGCGGCTAACGCGTCGTAGCCGGCATTCTTAACAGCGGTCTTCAGGATTTCCGCCACGATAAGGCTCTGCGCCCAGCAGGTGATGTAGTCCATATTCTTTTTCTCGTAGTCTTCAGGGTGGTTCTTCTGGATGTACTCGGTCATCTTGGCCATAGCGGAAACGTCGTCACCCCAGTTTACGGTCGGAAATACGCCGTAAACACCCTCGGCAATATCAGCCCCGGCGATATCAACAAAGGCGCTGGTAAAGCCAGCATGACCCGAGCCGATGGTGATGTTGGGGTAAACGCCCAGTTCATAGGCGTTCTTGACAATCAGGGCCGTCGGTGCCGGCGTGCTGGAGATATACAGCACGTCAGGGTTCATAGCCTTAATGCGGGTAAGGGATTCCATTTCCGAGGTAGAGTCGGCTTTGTGCTCGAAAGCTTTGCCCGCCTGCCCGTCCCATAGAATTTCAATGCCGAGTGAATCGGCGTAGGCCAGGGCGGCATCAATGGCGCCTTTTCCGGTCGAGTTATTCAGCGCATGAATGGCGAATTTCGGTTTGCCGCTGCCCTTCCAGACATTGTCCATGTAGTACTTGGCGAAGGCCAGAAAGTCGTCACCGTAGTCGGGCATCTGTCCGTAAATATGCTGCGGAGGCCGGTAGATAATCGGCGAGGAGAAGGCCGCCATTCCGGCAAATCCGGCCCGGTTGGCAACCTCCATGGAAGCGGTCATCATGGCCGAAGAGGACGTGGTATACATCAGACAGCCTTCATCCATGAAGTTCTTAACAATAGTGACCACCTTGGAAGCATCGTAACCGTTATCTCGCCAGACAACCTCAACCTCGTATCCTTCCACGCCGCCAAGCTCGCTATTGATATATTCAAAACAGTCGAGGTTGCCGTGCCCCATGGGGGCGCCTTTTTCAGCGGCTTTTCCCGTAGTGGGCGTGGTGATGCCTACTTTCAGCGTTTTACCCTCCGTACTGGGCTCACCACAGGCGCTGAAGATGGGCATTACCGAAATGATTAGCGCGAGGCATACGATTGTGGTGATAATTAACGTCCTGTTTTTCATTTTTCCCTCCTCTTAATATTTATAAATTCGCTGTTCCTGTTGCCAGCTGTGAACTACATACCCCATACCCCCTTATAATTTATATTTAATATGAAAACGGCCACAGGCGATAGGCCGATTTAAATAACGACCAGCGGTGGGCTAGTCCCCTCGGTTCCAGTATCAGGAAAAGCACTATTACCAGCCCGAATAACATCGGGGTAATGCCGGTGGCAAATCCGGAGGGAAACATGGTAAATGAGCTTTCTAAAAACGGTACAAGCTCTACGGTGAGTAATTGTTGTAGAATTCTTATAAATACCACGCCGAAGATGGGACCCAGCGAAGTGCCCAGTCCGCCGATGATAATCATGCCGACGTAAAGAATCGACTCCGTGAAGCTGAACTGCTCGGCGTTGAGAAATCCTATCCAGTGGGCGAGCAGAGCCCCGGCGATACCGGCGAAGAAACACCCGATGAAAAAAGCCAGCAGCTTGTAATAAAGGAGATTAATGCCCATAACCTCGGCGGCAAGGTCGTTATCACGGATGGCGATGAATGCCCTGCCTACCTTTGTCCTGGCCAGGTTCTTGGCAAAGAAAACGCACAGGGCGGCGATAATAATAATAAGATAAAACTGGCTGGATTCACTGCGGAAGACAAAGCCGCCTATGGAGGCATAGGGCACCTTGATACCGAGGAAGCCGCCGGTATAACCCCAGTGATTAATGACCCATATGATGATAAACTGGGCGGCGATAGTGGTGATGGCAAGGTAAAATCCCTTGACGCGTACCGAGGGCAGGCCGAAGATAATGCCGATTAAGCCGGAGACAACGCCGGCGCCGATAAGCCCTACCAGGAAAGGCATTTCCAGTCGGTTGGTCAGTATGGCGGCGGTATAAGCTCCCACGGCGATGAAGCCGGCGTGCCCGATTGATAACTGACCGCAGTAGCCGACCAGTATGTTCAGTCCGATAGCGGCGATGAGGGTAATGCCGATGAGATTGAAGACCCCCAGCCAGTAGTTGCTGAAATACAGCGGCGCCGTGAAGATAATAACCAGAAGACCGATAATCAGCACCCGGTGGGTCTTGGTGCGCACTATGGCCATATCCTCGGCGTAGTTATGATTGCGGGTTCCGCAGGGTAAACTCATTTTAAATCCGCTCTATACGCTCCTCTCCGAATAGCCCGTAGGGCTTGATAACCATGACGATGATGATGATAACAAAGGGTATAATATCCTTGACCCCGGCCCAGAGATACGGCGTAAGGTAGCCGCCGCCGAGGCTTTCACAAAGTCCGATAATCGGGCCGGCGATGATAGCTCCGGCGAAGGAGTCCAGCCCGCCGAGTATGACCACGGAGAAGGCTTTCAGCCCGGTCTCCAGCAGTCCGTGGGTAATACCGCCGATGCTGGATATCAAGACGCCGCCGATAGCCGCCACGCAGCAGGCGAACATCCATGACGTGGAGAAGACCCTCGTCACGGGGATACCGCAGGCCTGCACCGCCATCTGGTCGTCGGCGGTGGCCCGCATGGCGATACCCATCCTATGGTAGCGGAAGAACGCGGTCAGCAAAACGAATACCACCAGGCAGATGACGATTACCCATACGTACTCCTGCGAGATAACCGCCGGGCCGATGTGGATTACCTCCTTGGGGAAGAGGCGTGGCAGAGCGTCGACGCTCCACGGCCAGATGAACGTTATTACGCCCTCGATGAAGTAGCCTATTCCCAGCGTTACCGTGATAAGCGATAGGATAGGCTGGGCGATGAGCGGGCGCAGGGCGAACCGTTCGATTACCCAGCCCAGGAAAAGGGCGAAGAGGATGACTATCGGAAATGCTATATAGACCGGCAGCTCGGCCTGTGCCAGCATGGAGTAGGTGAACCATGATGAAATCAGCACAATCTGCCCCAGTGCTAGGTTGGCCACGCTGCTGGACTTCCAGACCAGGACGAATCCCAAGGCAATAAGGGCATATACCATGCCTACCGATATGCCGGTGATGACAAACTGGAGTAGTTCAGCCATTTACCGATAATCCTCCTTCTTTTATGCTCCTTACCTGTATGCTCGTGGTTACCACGCCCTTACGTCCGTCTCGGTACGTTACCGGCGCCTGTACGTCCACTTTATCCCTGTTGCCGTATAAAGCGTCAATCAGGTCTTTATACCGTTCTTCCATGAATTCTCGGCGCAGTTTCCGGGTGCGCGTAAGCTCGGCTTCATCAGGGTCGAACTCCTTGTGCAGCAGCACGAACTTCTGAACCCGGGACTGCTCCGGCAGGTAGCCGTTGACTCGCTCCAGGTCCTGCCGCACGAGGTCGGCCACCTCTTTTTTCTGGGAAAGGTCGACGAAGGTGGTATAGGGGATGCGGTTGCGTTCCGCCCATTTTCCCACCATAGCAAAATCAATATTTAAAATAGAAGACACGTGGTCTTTATCCTTCCCCCCGATGACCATGGCGTCTTTGATATAGGGACTGAACCTCAACCTGCCCTCGATGTACTGGGGGGCGTATTTAGCGCCGGATTTCAGCTGGCCCATGTGTTCCAGCCGGTCCATGAATATCAGGTGCCCCTGCTCGTTGATGTTGACGGCGTCGCCGGTATGGCACCAGCCATCTATGAGGGTTTCTTTAGTTTTCTCATCATTTTTATGATAGCCGGTAAACATGCAGTCGCTGTTGACCAGGAGTTCGCCTTCGCCGGTTATCCGGATGGAAGTGCCGAGCGCCGGCCGCCCGACGCTCTCGAACTTGATTTCCCCCTTGCCGTGTGAAGATATGAGGCCGGCCTCGGTGCTGGCATAGCACTGCCTTAGCTCGACGCCGATAGCGTGGATGAGCCGGAAGGTGTCCAGGCTCAATACCGAGCTTCCCGTTACGGCGAACCTCACCTTGCTCAATCCCAGGCGGTCTTTTAGCGGGCGGAACAGGGCTAAATAGGCGATGCCGTGGAGAATACGCCAGAACAGGTTGGGTTTTTTACCCTCGAACTTTATATCGGCGATTTTATGCCCGACGGGCAGAAAGAGGTTATAGGTGAAACGTTTCAGCGGGTTGGCGTCCACCATTTTTACCTGTATTTCGCTGACCAGTCCCTCCCACTGCCGCGGGCCGTAGATGACGAAGTTGGGGCCGACCTCCCGGGTGTCTTCGGCTATTGTTTCCGGCTCCTCCGGGAAATTAAGCTTGGCGCCGGTCAGTAAATGCGGGATAGTCGCGAAGTAACTATCGCCGACCCAGGCCGCCGGGAAGTTGGAAATCAGATCGTCGTTCTCATCCACCGGGTAGCGCTCCGTGAACCGCCGGGCCGTCGTTATCAGGGCGCGGTGGTTAAGCATGGCGCCCTTGGGGAGGCCGGTAGTGCCGGATGTATAGTAAATAAAGGCGATATCCTCACCTTTGCCTTCGTCTACGGTCTTCTCGAAAAGCCCGGGGTGTGTTTTTTCATATTCCCGGCCCAGTTCCAGTACCTCGTCGAAGCTGATGAGTATGGGGTCGTCATAATTGCGCAGTCCCTTCGGGTCCCAGTAGATGACCTTTTTGAGCAGCGGGAGTTCTCCCTTGATTTCCAGGAACTTGTCCGTCTGTTCCTGGTCGTTAACGATGGCGAATTTAGAATCGGAGTGTTCGGCGACGTATTTTACTTCCGACGGAATAGAATCGACGAATATGCCGGTGGCTATGCCCCCGGCGGCCTGGACGGCGAATTCCGCCCAGAACCACTGCGGTTCGTTATCACCGATAATACAGGCGACATCGCCGCGTTCCAGCCCCAGGCTTATCATACCCAGCGAGAAATATTTAACGGCTTCATAATAGTCCTGCCAGCTATATCTGTGCCAGACGCCGAACATCTTCATGGACATAGCTGTCCGGGGCCCCCACCTGTCGCGGTTACTTTTAATAACCTGCGGAATGGTCTCTCTTTTTTCCATAGCTCTCGAAAATCGGTTTTATTCCTTTAAAATTAAATAACCTCCCGACCGGGAGGTAATCTATAACCCATCGATTGAAGCCAGTAATAGTCTGCCAATCTAAAAGTAAATCATCACCTCCCCGCGCACCTCCGTGCGCCTGGTAAAGATGAATTTCGCTTTCTCCAGTTCACTGCTTATGGTAGTCATTTTTGTATCTATATAGAACAGATTCTATAATGGCCTAGCTTACCATACGGGAAATGAATCTGTCAATTTATTTGAAGCTAAAACGGGCGACTCTATACTCACGCTGTCGTAACGGTGGTTCCGGTGGCCTTGGCGATGAGCTTTCCGTCCTGGTTGGTCACCGTCATCTCGGACACGCCGATACGCCTTCCACTCCTGATTACGCGGCATTCGGCGGTCAACTCGTCGCCCACGCCGGCGCCGGCAATAAGGTGGATATTGAACTGCGTGGCGATACTCGGGCTTACCAGTGAGTTCGTGGCATAGGCGAAGGCCTGGTCGGCTATGGACATTATGATGCCGCCGAAGACCAGGCCGTTGAAGTTCATATAGTCGCGCGTCAGTTTCATGTTAACTTTAGCATACCCGGGGGTTAGTTCCGCCAGCTTGATTTTGAGAAAGGAGGCGATTGGTTCCCCGGCCTCTTTTTCCTTCAGTTCCGCTATATTATCGGATGGCTCGTTTCCCCTTGTTGACATCCTGTCACTCCCCTTCCGGCATTAATTTCGTTACATTATAGCATAACTGATTATCAGGCAAAATCAAGGCATATTGACAAACTAGGTGCATATATCTTCATAATAAGGCCGGATACTGTGCTTAAAGGAGGTACCGATGTCCACCTATCTTATGCTGACCACTCTTACCGATTCGGGGCGCAAGGCCCTTCAGGAGGACCCGGAGATTCTCAAGGAAATAAACAAGGAAGTGGAATTTATGGGGGTTAAGATATTGACCCAGTACGCGCTTCTCGGCCAGTATGATTTCGTTAACATAGTTGATGCCCCCAATAACGAGGCCGTGGCCAAGCTGGCCATACGTTTAAGCGCCAAGGGCACCACTCAAACGCTGACTCTTGCCGCCATAAGCATTGAAGATCTCATTGCGACCCTGAAAGAAAGAGAACAGCCCTGGTAATACCCGGTTAGCAGGCGGCGGCGTGATTCCCGGATAGCCGTACCTGCGCCTTATTCACCATCGTGCCGGTCCTGGTCCTGGTCGTGAGATAATATTTGAGGATGAAATGCCAGGTATGACAGGGAACCGAAGCAGGGAATTATCAGTATCGTTATTGCCCACGGCGCCTTGCGCCGCCCGAACACCTTCTCTCTTGATGATAAATCGTTGAGCATGATCCCGGCCAGTACCCAGTGCACGATACTGAAAAGAATAATCCTTATAATCCAATCGAGATTCATGCCCAGACTCCGATACTTTATTAGCTAATATACCATAATACTATATGTTCGCAGGAAAAGTCTGGCGAGGTAAGCGCACTAATTCGGTCTCAATTCAGCCTGTCTTAAGTTGAGATACATCCCGGAATATAGAAATTTGGCAGACCGTTCCGTCACTATCGGTGAAGGGCGCCGCCATCACTTCATAAGTTCTCCCGTCAGGACATCGGCATTGCCAGTTGCAGATTCGCTTATCTTTAATGGTGGTGGTGATTTTACAGTCCTGACACGGCGTATCAGCGTTATGCAGGTGTTTATAGCAGGTGGATGCAGTGCCTTCACCGAAGCCCTTCGTCATAGCGGTGTTCATGAACCGTATTCGATAGTCCGGGTCGGTAATGACAACGCCATCGGCCATACTTTCTATTACGTTCAGCATCCTGTCTTTCTGGCGGGCGCGGGTCGTTTCAAATTTCCGGCAGTTTTCCTCCTCGTTGCGCAGCCTGGCCACAAGGTAACCGATGACTCCGGCGAAGACGGTGAATATTACCATTCTAAGTAATGGGTCGGGATAGGGGGAGATAAAGAAAGCGCGCGGCAGGAATATGATAAAGCTTATCAGGGTAATAATAACCGCCCCTTTTATCCTGGCGGTGTAGCCGGCATAGACTATCGGAGCCAGGAAAAGCAGGCGATGCACATCATGGACGCCGTAGAAAAAGTTCTTGCGCAAAGCTTCCCAGGTAGCCCAGTCCACCAGCTCTCCGAAGTAATAAAAAAGCGTGCATACTACCAGAAGCAGCGGCAGTATGAATGATTTGAAAGTGACTTTCCGCATTATTCTTTTACCTCCCTCATCCGCTTAAGGAGTGTTATTTCATCAAAAAAAGGGGCTTTTCGCAAGGAGTAAATCCCCTATCGCTGCCCCTTTTCCCGTTTGCATTCTACAGGCGCGTATTACAGGCAACCGTCTACTTGATTTCTACAGTCACCTTATCTTTCTTGGCGCGCGCAGCCCATCTGGCTCTGGCTTCCTTGATGGCGGCGTAGATGCCGCCCAGGTTCAGGTACCATATAAACGCTACCGGGAGCAAAATGATGGGGATTGCTACCGCTAATGCTACTATAATTTGCCATTCCATTTTATTTAACGTCCTCTCTCGATATTGTAGTATATATCATTCGGGTCATATTTTTATAACTTTATGTCTACCGGTGCCCTGGCCTTCTTTTGCCGTGCAACGCGTCTGGCTCTGGCTTCTTTAATAGCCGTATAAATACCGCCGACATTTAAATACCAGACATAGGCCGCCGGAAAGAGAATTATCGGTATTGCTATTACCAGTGCTATTATTAATTCCCATTGCATCGTGGTAATCTCCTTTCAAAATCATCTTTCGGCTCTCAATATAAGCCTATCATCGGGTTATCAAAACATGCTTCCGTCTTGCTACCTATTTTCAGTCAGCTGATTATAGGTATTTATACTTAATACTCCGCTGTATAATCAAGTATCATCAACGTTTGAGGACTTTTTTATTTGGGTGTATGATTAAGGTAGAAGTAATATAACGACGGGGCGTATCATATGGATAAAATTAAGATATTAATTGCTGACGACCATGCCGTGGTACGGGACGGCACCCGCCAGATTCTTGAGGCGGAAGAGGATATGGACGTAGTTGCGGAGGCTGCGGACGGCGCCGAGGCGGTGAAATTGTCCGGAAGCGCCAGGCCGGATGTCGCCATCATCGATATTGCCATGCCTGGCGTCGACGGCATCGAGGCAACCAGGCAAATCAAGTCGCTGTATCCGTCTATCGCCGTGTTGATACTCTCCGCTTATGACGATGACCAGTTCGTTTTCAGTCTTCTGGAGGCGGGAGCGGCCGGTTATCTGCTGAAAAGCGTGCGCGGTCGGGAACTAGTCGATGCCGTACGCCACGTTTACGCCGGTGAATCGGTGCTGCACCCGACCATTGCCCGTAAGGTGCTTAATCGCTTCGTCCAAGCAACCGGCAAAGAAGCGGGCCAGAAGTCTTCTGAAATTTTAAGCGAACGGGAGCTGGAAGTGCTTAAATCGGCAACACGGGGATTGAGCAACCAGGATATCGCCGACGAGCTTTGTCTAAGTCTCCGTACCGTTCAGGCACACCTGGGTCATATCTTCAACAAGCTTCAGGTGAGTTCGCGGACCGAAGCCGTTGTGCGCGCCCTGAAAGAGGGCTGGGTTACTCTGGAGGATATACCCTGATAAAATTGGTTAATAGGATGTTCGAGGTATAGCTTTGGTACGGTGTTTGGATACTGTCTGGATAGTAAAGGCGCTTCGTAAACCCGGTTTCTGGCTTATTCTGGTTGTGCTGGCGCTTATCACCCTGCCCCACTACGAGGAAACCTTCCTTTTACCGGCCTTTATCGGCCAATTTTCGGCCAGTCTTGGCCTGTCACGCCACGCTTTTGAGAGAGTCCTTTATCTGGCGCCCATTGTTTGGGCCGGTTTTATTTTCGGCTGGAGGGGGTCTTTCGTTACTTCGCTGGCGGCCCTCGGCTGTATGCTGCCGAGGGCTATCTTAATATCCGATTACCAGGTGGATGCTTTATTTGAGACCGGGGCCGTTTTCGTTGTCGGCAATGTCCTGGCTATCAGTTTTGCGTCGCTGCGGGGGGAGCGTGAGTACCGTACGCGACTTGAAGCGGCCCAGGAGGAGCTTAAGAAATCGGAGGAGAGGTACCGGCAGCTGTTCGAGAACGCTCACGATGCCATCTGGATTCACGACCTGGATGGCAATTTCGTTACCGTCAACCGGGCGACTGAAGAGATGACGGGGTACAGCGCGGAAGAGCTGCTTAAAATAAACGTTAAGAGCTTTTTATCTGAAGAAAGCCTGGACCTGGCTCATCGCATCAGGAGCAGACTGCTTAGCGATGAAGTGGTCGAGCAGCCTTACGAGCAGCGTATACGGCGGCGGGACGGCAGCGAGGCGTTTCTTCAACTGGCGACGAGTCTCGTGTTTGATAAAGGCGAGGCCGTGGCGTTTCAACACATCGCGCGGGATATTACCGAGCAGAAGCGCATGGACGAGAATCTGCATTTTTATTTGCAGCAGGCCAACCGGGCGCAGGAGGAGGAGCGTAAGCGTATTTCCCATGAGCTTCACGACGATACCGTGCAGTCCCTGGTAGTGCTTTCCCGCCAGCTGGACGCGCTGGCTGCCGGAGGCAAGGGGCTTTCCGATGAGGCCCGGCAGCGACTCGAGGAGTTGTGGCAGCAGACGGACAATATCTTACAGGGCGTACGCCGCTTGAGCCAGGACCTGCGTCCGGCGGCTTTAGACCGACTCGGCCTGCTGCCGGCGGTGGAATGGCTGGCCTCCAATGTCAAAGAATATTCCGGGATAGATACCAGCGTTAATTTCGTGGGCAAGGAGCACCGCCTGCCGGAGGAGGTGGCAATCGCCCTTTTCCGCGTCACCCAGGAGGCTTTGAGGAACGTGTGGCGGCATTCCGGCGCTACCCGCGCGGAGATTACCGTGGAGTTCGAGGATAAGAAGGCGCGGGTGACCGTTAAGGATAACGGCAAGGGCTTTGAAATCCCAGATAATATGGGCGACCTTGCCAAGCACGGCAAGCTGGGCCTGGCGGGCATGCAGGAGCGCGCCCAGTACGTCGGGGGGACGCTTACGGCGGAGTCCGCGCCGGGCAAGGGAACGACCATCACTGTGGAGGCGCCGGGGTAGAGCTTTAGTGAGGTGTGGAGCGGGAGACGGGACTCGAACCCGCGACAACCTGCTTGGAAGACAGAAATTCTCCGTACGTACTGGCTCATTACCCCTTTTGCATGATTTACCAACATTATACCTGGACTACTTTTTGGGGGGCAGGTCATATGCACTAAAATATTTCTTTTCCGCCCAGTCTTATAATCCGAGGGAATTTTGCAATACCTATATAAATTTGACTTTTTTCTCTGTTTTTGGTAATTTAATTAAGAGATAATGAGTGAATTGCACTGATATATGTGTGTTTTTGTTCGTTTTAAGTAATTTTTTTGTAACAAAAGTTACATTGTAACAAATATCACTAATTAAGAGAAACCGCAGAAGGAATTTAACCGGGAAAAGGATACAAGGAGGAGTATCTCTGATGAGATGGGGTATGGTAATAAACCTGATAAAATGTACTCGCTGTCACGCCTGTATTGCCGCTTGCCGGATTGAACATTTTTTACCTATGGGTGTTAATTGGCCACGGCTGATCGCCTGGGAAACCGATGTGCCCGGCGAAGAACTCACGACTATCCCCGTCCGCTGCAATCAATGCAAGGATGCCCCCTGTGTCGAGGTATGCCCCGCCGAGGCGACCAAGAAACGTGAGGATGGCATAGTCTACGTTGATAACGATATCTGCGTCGGCTGCCGCTACTGCATCATCGCCTGCCCCTACCAGAACCGCACCTTCTTTTCCCGTGATAAAGACCCCGGCTATTTCCCCGGTTATGAGCGGACACGCTTCGAGAAGGCCGGCCGTAAGATTTACCCTCACACCGCCGGTACGACGGAAAAATGTGATTTCTGCATGGATAGAATCGATGCCGGTCTGGCTAAAGGGCTGGTCCCGGGCAAGGACCGCGAGGCTACGCCGGCCTGCGTAAACGTCTGCCAGGCGAGGGCTCTAACCTTCGGTGACCTTGACGACCCCGAATCTGAAGTCTCAAAACTGATTAAAGAGAAAAACGCTTTTCAGCTTCATCCCGAGTACGGTACCGACCCCTCGGTATATTATATCGATGGTAAAATAGGCAACGCGCCTTCTAATATCGCCCCGCGTGAGGAACAGACCGCTTCACACTTGCAGCACCTAAGCACGATGGAGGAAAGGGCGAAGCAGATTTTCGGTAAAAAATAAGGAGGACTGACAATGTCCCAGATGGCAACGCGCCAGTGGATGGTCACCCATGAGTGGATGGTCAAACCCATGCACCAGAGAGAGTGGATTGAAAGACGCGGCATCATGATATGGATTGCCGAGACCTTTACCAGCCTGGGCGCTGGATTATACCTGGTCTCCCTTTTTATCAACAGCTGGTGGGGCCTGCTGGTGGGGTGGCTGATTATCATGTTCCTTAAGCTCCCCCTCCATATAGCCTACTTCGGCAAACCCTGGCGGTTTTACCGGACTATGCCGCCTTTTTCCAATGCCTGGAAGACCTCCTGGTTCGCCCGCGGTATATTGTTTTCCGTATTTTTCGGCACTTTTGGTTTCGTTCAACTTGTCTTCGGTCAACCCGACCTCGCTAATCTAGTCGGGAATTCGGTAGCCAACCCTATCTATTACACCTTCGGCGTGCTGGCGGGACTTAGTGCCGTCGGCGTCGGCATCTACGGCGGTTTTATCATGAACTATGTCAAAGGCATCCCATTCTGGAACCAGGGACTCCTGCCCGTGGTGTTCATACTGGCCGGAGTTGCCGACGGTTTCGGTCTGGCGATGGGGGTGGGCCTGGCGGGCGGCGATGCCAGCATTGCCTGGGCCGAAGCAGGCAGTCGCTACCTCCTGTTGATTAACATCCTGCTTATCGTTACGTACCTGATTAGCGCCAGATACACGTCTGCCGTGGCTAAACTATCGATTCAGGAGCTTCTTACCGGGCCGTCCGCCTTTATGTTCTGGGGCGGGCTGATTACTCTGGGACTGGTTATACCGGCGGCCATCTCGTTGGCCACTCTTGTCAGCGGCGGAGAGGCTTCCACTGTGCTCTTGATAATTGCTATCGTTGCGCATACATTGGGGGCCTTTGCCCTTAAATATTGTATTTTGAAAGTAGGCATTTACCGGCCATTGTTGCCGAAAGTTGCCGCATATTAAGGCTGCAAAGCGTTACTAAAATATTGGCGCTAATAAAATATAAGTATCGCGTTTGATATTTATTATGGAGTCCTAAATGGCTGAAAAGAAAATAATAAAAACCACCTGCAAGAGCTGCCACGGAGGCTGCGGTGTTCTGGTTGAAGTCACCGACGGCGTAATCACGCACATCGAGGGGAACCCGGATTCCACTACACGCGGCACGATGTGCGCCAAGGGCTTGTCCAGCATCCAGCACATTGATAACCCCTACCGTATTACCCACCCTTACAAAAGGGTTGGCGAAAAAGGTGAGGGCAAGTGGCAGCAGATAAGCTGGGACGAAGCGCTGGACACAATTGCCGCTAAAATCAAGGAGGCCTCCGAAAAATACGGCCCCTGGACGGTAGCTACCTCACAGGGGACGGGCCGGGGTTATAACCGCTATACCCACCGCTTTTCCCGCTCGATGGGTTCGGCCAATGTCATTTCGCCGGGCTACATCTGCCACAGTCCGCGCATCGGCCTCTATGGCCTGATTACCGGCTACGGCCGGCTCTACTGCGACTATCACGGGTGGGGTGGTGTATTCCCCAAAACGCAGATATCCTGGGCCAAGCAGCTTGAAATCAGCAGCGCCGACGCCGAGCTGTGCAACTGGTATATAAAGTCGCTGGACTACTGCAAGAACCTGATAATTGTCGACCCCCGGGCGACCGCTTATACCTCACGGGCGACGCTCTGGCTGCAAATCCGGCCGGGCACGGATGCCGCCCTTGCCCTGGGCATGATTAATATCATTATCCAGGAAGGCCTCTGGGACAAAGAGTTCGTAGAAAATTGGACCTACGGCTTCGAGGAACTGAAAAAACGCGCCGCGGAATACCCGGTGGAAAAAGTCTCTGAAATTACCTGGATACCCAAGGAGAAGATTATCCAGGCAGCTCGACTTTTCGCCGAGGATACGCCGGGTGTTATTCAAATCGGCAGCTCACTGGAGCGGCAGGCTAACTGCGGCCAGACCATCCGGGCAATTATCAACCTGCTTGGCATCACCGGCAATATAGAAAGGCCCGGCAGTATGGTAAGCTGGCTGCTGCCGGAGACCGGCCTGATTGAAGATGTTTTCAATGAAATCCCCCTAACCGACGAGATGAGGTCGCATATCTATGGCGGCGATGAATTTAAAATGGGTGCGGCGCGCACCTGCAACCCCGATACCATCATCCGCGAATTCAATAAAGGTGAAAAACCCATCCGCGTCTGGATAAGCGTCGGCGGCCAGCAGATTGTCCACATGGCCAGCACCCAGCAGGTCGTCGAAGGCCTTAAAGATGTTGATTTCCTGGTGCAGGTCGACCAGTTCTGGGGCCCGATGGCCGAGATGTCGGACATCGTTCTGCCCGCCGCTCACTGGCTGGAAATGGACGATATTTACGATATGCACCCGCGCTTCATGATAGAAGCGCATAATAAGTGCATCGACCCGCCCGGCGAGGCCAAGTCCGACGCCTGGATTTTTAATGAAATCGGACGGCGTGTTACACCTGAATACTGGTTTAAAGACGTCGAGGCCCTGCTGGACCATGAGCTAAGAAAAGCGCCGATTACCTGGAAGAAGTTCAGCGAGCAGACTATTTCCGGCTGCTTCGGCCCGGACCAGGTCTATTACAAATACAAGACCGATTACTGGCGTAAGGGAGGAGGCTTCCCCACCCCCACCGGCAAGATGGAGCTTTATTCCACGGTACTGGAAAATCTGGGATATGACCCGCTGCCCTTCTTTGAAGAGCCCGGTGAGAGCCCTTATTCAACTCCGGACCTGGCCAAGGAGTACCCGCTGGTGCTGACCACCGGCTTCCGCTCGCCGTTCTATTTCCTGGCGCAATATCGCAACATCCCATGGCTGCGCACCTTCATGGAATATCCCACCATGCAGATTAACCCTAAAACAGCCAAAGAATTAGGTATTGAAGACGGCGACTTCGTCTGGATAGAATCGCCGCGCGGTAAAATTATACAAAAAGCCAGGCTGTTCCCGGGTGTCGACCCGAGAGTCGTGGCGGCCACTGCCAACTGGTTTTACCCGGAAGCGCCGGCGCAGGGTTTCCGCGGCGTGTTTATCTCCAACCCCAATGTTCTTACTAACGCCAATTACCAAGACCCCATGTACGGTTCGCCGGACCTGACGTGCCTGATATGTAAGGTATATAAATGTAAACCAGAGGAACTGAAAGACCCGCAATACACGGATATCTTCACCAAGGAGCATGGGGGCAAACCGTGGGCATGGTAACCAAACCTGAAATCATCTTCGATAGCACGAAGATGGAAAATATAGGAGGGCCCAGGAAAAGCGTCCTGCCCCGCTACTACTTTCCACTCATTATCGGCATCATCATCGCCGAAGTGGTCATTCTGGGTTTGGTACTTTTTGACATCTTTCCACTCACCCACGACTTTGAAGTACATTCCTATGCGCAGTACGCTTCGTATGTCGATGTTTCAGATATCACGCAAATATCGGTAACCATCACCAGGTGGTTTTTCTTCCTGCTGACGGCCGGGGTTCTCATCCCCACGACCCTGATTATCATCATGGAGGTTACCCGTCGTGTGATAATCGCCCGCAAAGGCGAAGCCAATGCCTGGGACGACGAATTCTCCTGGCTGGATAAACTCGACCGTGCCCCGAAAGTTCCTACCGATGCGAAAACCCGCGTAGAAAACGAATACATCCGGCGTTTTGATATCCACCAGCGTATCCAGCATTTCGTTTTAATGGTTTCATTTATCGTCTTAGCGGTAACCGGTTTTATTAGGGGCTTCCCGGACTGGCCGACTTTCCAGTGGTTTACCGGCGTTTTCGGTGGCACCGAGGTCCTGCGGCTGGTCCATGATATAGCCGCGTTTGCCATGATTGCCGACGGCATCTATCACTTCGGGTATATAGCCTATGGGTACTTCGTGAAACACAAATCTCCCGTAGCGATGTTCCCAAGCTGGAAGGACCTTAAAGATATCATCCATACGTTTCTCTGGATATTCGGGATGCACCGGCATGAACCGCAGTATGAACGTTTTCAGTACGGCCAGAAGATAGATTACTGGGCAATATTCTGGGGCATGCCGGTCATGGTAATAACGGGCATAATCATGATGTTCCCCTCTATTTTCGGCCAGTGGCTTGACGGCCAGTGGTTCACTGTGGTTGCTGCCGCCCACCGCGACGAGGCGGTCCTCGCCGTCGGGTTTATACTCATCGTCCACATGTATTACGGCCACCTTCAAAGTAGCGCCTTCCCCTTTAATATAGTAATATTCACCGGCAGGATGCTGAAATCGAAATACAAAGAATGGTTCGGCCGGGAGTACGCCCAAATAACTGGTGAAAAAGACCAGCAATAACTATACTTAATTCAGATAACGAGGCAGGTAAAAATGGCTGGTATCATGCAGCGGTGGATAGGGCAGGGTAATGTAGTAAAATCCAGCTATACTATCAGTGACCGACTGGCAGGAACTCTGGACATTACCCGGCCGGTCCTTTCCACGATGGGAGCGCTAGGCGTTGCAGGTGGTGCAGCCCTTGCCTATGGTGGCTTTCCCGCCTGGAGCAAGTGCCTTATCGGCTTCATAGCTGCCCTGCTGGCTTTTGCCGGCGTTCATGCCTTTAATGACTTCGTAGATAATCGCCGGGATGTGGTTTGCTGGCCAGGCCGCCCGATACCCAGTGAACGGCTGACGCCGCGGCAGGGCCTGTTCCTGGCGACCGGGTCCTACTCCGCCGCTCTGATTATTGTCTGGTTCGCCTTCAATCCGGTCTGCTTTGCCGTCTCTGCGGTGGCCATCGGGGCAAGCTGCCTTTATTCCGGCTATTTGAGAGACCGAATCGGATATCTCATCCTTCCCCCCATCGAGGGGATGCTCTGGCTGTGCGGCTGGACGGCCTTCGCACCGGAAACATTATTTAGCTCCGGGGCGCCGTGGCTGCTATGGCTGTTTTCGACGGCTTGGCAGGCGGGGCATATCATGGTCTACTCCCCCCTGCACCCCGTCCAGCATGTCAAGGGGGCTAAACTTACCCAGGTGCCGGCCTTTATCAAAAGGACGTCTCCGCAGGCGGCAACCATTCTTGGTTTTGTATTTTTATGTCTGGCTGCGGTGATAAGCATTTACCTGGGCATCTTTTTCCACCTGGGTCTGCTTTACCTGTTGCCTACCGGCATAATGGCCCTGCTCGCTTTGGCGATTAGTTATAAGTATATGCGGGACTCTGAAAATTTCGCCAGAGGCATTAAAGCTTTTTCATTCGCCACTTATTTTATGCTGGTCGCCCGTATATTCGTGTTGGTCAGCGTTTTCTTATTCTTTTAGGAGACTATTGTTGTCACAGTCTAAGCCGGGAAGACGGGTAAAATCGCTTTTCAATCCGCCCTCGCTCGTGTTCAAGCAAGCCCTCTCGCTGGCGTATCATGGATGGATAACCCGCTGGGCCGGACTCCCCGGGTGGATGCTCAAGGGCAAAAAGGTCCTCGACTCGGCGGCCGGCGCCGTTGCCATCGGCTGCACCGGTTATCCCTATCATGTGGTCTGGGAAGTGACAACGCGCTGCAATCTGGACTGTATCCACTGCTACGCGAGTTCGGTGGATTCAGCGCAGGCGGAGCTAACGACTTCCGAAGGGAAGCGACTTCTGGAACAAATCGCCAGGATTGAAGAGTTCCGCATGATTGTCATCACCGGCGGGGAGCCTCTTCTTAGAAATGATATCTTCGAGCTGGTGGAATACGCCGGGAAACTGGGGTTCCACGTTATCTTCAGTACCAACGGAACACTGTTAACGCCGGACGCGGCTAAAGACCTGGCCAGACTGGGTGTGGCCAATTTTTCTATCAGCCTGGACGGCTATACCAGGGAGGTCCATGAGTCTATCCGCCGTAAACCCGGCTGTTTTCAAAGCGCCATTGATGGTATCAAAGCTGCGGCTCAAACCGGCGTTTGTCTTCAGGTCAATTTCACGGCGATGCGGCAGAACCTGGCGGAGTTGCCGGGTTTGATAGATTTTGCCGAATCGCTAAAAACAGATATCATCATGGTTTTCCAGGCCATCCCGCCCCGACAGGATAGAGGAGCCCTGGAACTGGACGCGGAAGAACAGATGGACCTCATCAAGACAATCGCCGAAAAACAAAAGAAAACCCGCGCCCTGATAATGCCGGTCTGCTGTCCCGAATACTGGGCGTGGCTGGTTGAACATAGACGGGGCTTGTTAAATCGGGGCATACAGAGCAGGGCCTTTTCCGGCTGTGGCGCAGGCAGCGGATTCAGTTACATCCGATTTGATGGAGAGGTGTGGCCCTGCAACTTTATACCGCTCTCGGCGGGAAATATACGCCAGAAGGCATTCCCAGATATCTGGAATAATTCTCCTTTATTGCAGGAATTTCGCGGCCGGCCGCGACAATTAAAAGGTGCCTGTGGGGAATGTAGCCATAAAAGGATCTGTGGCGGTTGCCGCGGTCGAGCCTTTGCCCACACGTCAGATGCTTTTGCAGCTGACCCGGCCTGTCTTTTGAGTCATTAAAAAGGGATTCATATCTAAAAATGAAGTTTATTGGAGGGTCGCGCATCCCCTTGAGTGAAGATTCATTCGTGGGTGCAAATATTGCGCAACTTTATGATGAACATGCCCGGCGCTTCATGGGGCTGGTTTACCGCCGATTTGCCGCGAGGATTGCTAGAATCAATCCCGCTGGAAAGAGGGTACTGGATATCGGTACCGGCAGCGGACTTCTGGCAATCGAGCTTGCTAAAGCTCATCCTGACTGGCAAATTACCGGTACCGATATTTCAGACTATATGTTGAATTTAGCCCAACAGAACACCGCTCAAAAAAAGTTAGACAATAGAATCGATTTCCGGCAGGCTTCGGCAGAGGTATTGCCCTTCGCAGACGGTCAATTTGCTTTGGTGACTAGCAATGCTTCCCTCCATCTCTGGTCAGACCCCCTCAAGGTATTGAAAGAAATCGATAGAGTAACCTCGCCAGGTGGTTATTGTCTAATATGGGATAATTTGAGGCTAACCATGTTCAGTCCTGTCATTAACTTGATTGGCTGGGTAATGGGCATGAATATATCGCAGCGCAGGCTATGGATGCAGGCTATACACTCGTCTTACACTATTGGTGAAGTGAAGGCTCTATTGAGTGAGTCATCTATCAAAGATGCCCGCATTTTCATTGATCCCAGGATTTTATACGTTGGCATTGAATGGGGGGGAAAAAATTAGATAAGGCTTGAAACACAGAAGATTGATGTGCCTCCTAGAGCCAAACCCCTAACACGTAATCGTTCGACCTTGTTTTGCTTAGAGAGACTCACGGCCTCAACTAATTAATTATCAGCCGCAATATAGTGGTAAAGCTCCTATCTCGGTCAATATCTGCAGATGTTCACCATTACAAACAGGGCATTTCCTGTTTTTGTTCTCGGAAGGACTACGAGGGATGGGCATTTTAAACTTATGGCCACATTGCTGGCATTCATATTCCCATTGGTTAGTCTCAAAGATGTTGGAGCCAGAACCCAGCGGTGCCCAAGCGGGAGCCTCTGCGATATCAGTGCAATTACACGACGGGCAGTGTATTTTCCTGTCTATGGAACAACTGATCGTAGGGTCAACGTCAAAGACCAGCCGGCAATTTAAACATAAAACCCTGTCTATCATTTCAAATACTTCCCTTCACTGATAGCACGGAAAATTTAGTAGTAGAAACGCTTTTATATTTCATTAAAAATTATCGCTTCAATTATCAGATTTATCAACTCGCATGTCCCTTATTCTGACCTGCCCCCAATAGTGATACCACTTGTTTAGTCATCACCACACTCAAAATAGCCTCAGGAGCCGGGGGTCTCAATCCCGGAGCACTGTGTGGTCGTACTTGATTATATTCCCTTCTCCATTGCTTTATCAAGACTTTTTCTTCCTTAATATATGCTTTAACTCGGACAATGAATTTCAGGCTTGGTATTATGGTCATTGGTTCATAAGCCGAGGCCGAAGTCGGAAGTGGTGAGTTATATTATAGAACCCATGAGAATCGGCATTACGGTAAATATCTAACTACACCTCAGAATGGGATAGACACGAAAGGAGCACATGCTATTCGCTACGAGTATGATAGAATGTTCACATGGCTGAAACATTTTCAAAGGAGCCGTCATCACCTATAAATGAATCACCGTCTTCAAAATTAATACCTACTTCTAATCGAACCTCGATATTTTTCTTTCTTATCGTCAATTTTCTCTGGTGGATCGGGCTTTATCTCTATGTCCCTATATTGCCAATATACATACAAGCAGCCGGGGCCAACCTCAACATGGTAGGAACGGTGCTTTCGGCATATGCCATTCCTCAGATTCTATTACGCATTCCCATAGGTATCTGGTCGGATAGACTGGGCAGGCGAAAACCCCTGGTGGTCGGGGGCATTATCTTCACATCATTGGGGGCCCTTGGTCTTGGTTTATCGACAACAACCTGGTTTTTATTCCTATCAAGGATGACTACCGGCATTGGTGCAGCCGCGTGGGTTGTCTTTCCCTTGTACTTTACTGCCTATTACTCACCAAACGACAGTGGCAAGGCAATCGGATTGATAAACTTTATCCGGAGTGTCGCTCTAATAGCTGCAACTGTTGGAGGAGGATTCATCGCCGAAGAATTTGGTTTGAGTCAACCTTTTTTCATTGCTGCTCTGCTCGGGGTGATTGCTCTGTTTGCCTTGTTGTTTACGAAGGAATTGCCGGTCCGCCGGGTGCAAACCGCATCACAGCGCGGCTTCCTGTCCGTGGCTACTCGCCCTCTACTATTAGTCGTATCCATAATGGCTATATTACTGCTTTTTACAACCTTTACGGGGGTGTTCGGTTTCATTCCTATTTACGCAACAGAAATAGGGGCATCCAGTAGCGAACTCGGCTTGATCACCATGATAAACCTGGGTTTTTCAGCCCTGGGGGCACTCGGCGCGGCATGGGCCTGGGAGAGATGGGGGTACCGTTCAACTATAATCGGGAGCGCCCTGCTTATTGGTGGTAGCCTGCTAGCCGTCCCATTTATCACTGCAGTTCCGGTA
>Ga0315544_1001095_pt1 | contig 22227 bp, 21 predicted proteins | sample SalMarSW160130MG_2_FD_202543 | JGI IMG/M metagenome (GOLD analysis project Ga0315544, IMG submission 202543) | Salt marsh sediment microbial communities from the Plum Island Ecosystem LTER, Massachusetts, United States - Salt Marsh Sediment SW1601-130 ... | reverse complement strand
AATAAGAATTATATTAAAAAACAAAAAAAATGCCTGTTAGTCTGGTATTAACAGGCAATAAAGTAACCTAACTCTATATTTGTATTTTACTTAAAATTGATTCCCTCACTTTTTGCATTAAATCCCGGAGGGAACATTGTACTTGATGAGGCTGTGGCTCCTTTAAAATTTGTTTCATGAATTGATGCCTCACTTAGATTAGCTCCTGTAAGGTCGGCATTTCCAAAATTTACTTCTGAAATGCTGGCTTCTTTTAAGTTTGCTCCTTTAAGGATGGCATTTCTGAAATCTACTTCATTTAATTGTGCTTCTTTTAAATTAATGTAAGATAAATCAGAATTACTGAAATCCTGTTCATTGAGCTCAACTTCTTTAAGATTTGCCATGGTAAGATTAACATTCCTGAATTTCGCGTCTTTTAAAGAAGCTTCCTTAAGGTTGGCACCCTCCAGATTTGCGCCGGTAAAGTCAGCTCCGGTCAATATTGCTTCACCAAGATTAACATTTTGCAGAGATGCATTAGTGAAGTTTATATTTGGTAATTTTGCTTCTTTAAGACATGCTCCTCTGAGATCAATTTCTTCATTTCTGTTTTCTGCTCTCCATGTATTCCAAAAATCTACGCCTTTTTGCAGATTATTCAAATGTTCTCTGTTGCCTATAAAGGATTCACAGTCATAATTTATATCATCATCATAATCTTCACTTTTAACAATATGTTCCATTTCTATCTCTTTAAGCGCTGCCCTTGCTCCATTCATCGCCTCGCTGACAATAACATTTATATCCATTTCTTCCAGGGCTGTCTCTATTCCGATAAGGATTTCGTTAATTATCATATCAATGTCCATATTCTCAATACCTTCACGTGATCCTTCAAGTGCTTCTTTTACAATTGAATTAAGGTCCATTTCATTTAATCCGGCATGTACACCTGCCATTGCTTCATCAACAATCAAATCTATATTCATTTCAGTAATGCCCTGCTCAATTCCTTTAATAATCTCTTCTGTTATATCCTCAAATTCTGAAGAAGCCTTTTCTTCTTTGTCTTTCTCCTTTTCTTTTTCCTTATGGATTTCTTTTTTATGGTAATTCTTTTCTTCAGTTTTTTCTTCCTCAATGTAAGGTGACTCATCTTCTGAATCTATTATAATATCTTCATGTTCATCCTCAGTTTCAACCGTCGTATCTTTAAGGGCAGGTAATTCCGCAGATATTATTTTGCCGTAATCTTTGATTTCTTCTTGAGTTAGTGAGACTTCTTTTTCACTTTTTGTTAATTTTTTTTCCAATGCCTTTTCGGATATTGCATTTGAATTTAATATAATTGCAAATATCCCAAGAAAGATAATACAGGATGCTGTAAATCCTTCAATAAAATTTGTTTTCATTTTTGGTTGATTTAATAAACGTTTTATTCTTTTTAATAGTTGGTTTCTGTTTCCGGTAATAGCCATGGCCAGGTTTTCTTTCAGTAATAACTGTTCCTGAATATTGGCCAGTGCTTTGGCATAGTTCACGGAATCCCCTGTCTTTTCAATAGCAATATCATCGCAGCAGTTCTCTCTTTCTGCGCGGATAACACCATTAATCCACCATACTGCAGGGTGATAAAAGAACAATATTTCAACAATGGACTGGAGTAAGTTTACCAGGTAATCTCTGCGGATGATATGAGCCAGTTCATGCACTATAATACTTTCCAGTTGTTTTGGTGATAATCCCGTAAATGCACTAACCGGTAAAAGGATAATGGGCTTGATGAGTCCGATTACCATAGGAACTTTAGCCAGGGCAGATTCATATATTTTTATTGTCTTCTTTATATTGAGTCTTATGCATAATTCTTTGAATTTTTTCTGCCATTTAGCAGAAACCCGGGATATTCTGTAATATTTTAAACGTTGTGTATAGGTTAAACCTCCGATGAATTTTAGTGTAAATGCTAATATTCCCAGTAGCCATATAGTAACGATTAAAGGGAAGTGTCTGTAAAAATAGGATTTGAACTGTTGAGGATTTAAGCTGAAAACATTTTTGTCAGCAACGATCTTATTTTCTTCTGCCTGAGTGATCTGAGATTCATATAATATTTCTGAGTCTGATGCTATCGCAATAGCTGTTGCGTTTTTATATTTTGTTTCCGGATTATAATTTTTTATAAATGTATATACAGGACAAATTAACATAAATACTGATGCGGTAACTGCCAGAATATATCGTGTGCCAGATGTAAACTTATTTGTTGCCAGCATAAGTATTCCTAGCACAATAGCAATAAGGGCACCCTGCCACAGTGAGTGTATTATAGTCAGGCCCAACGCCTCGATAATGTCATTTGACAAAATATTATATATGAAGTTCATTATTTACCTCCATCCAGTTTATTGATTAACTCTTTTATTTGCTTAAGTTCTTCCTTTGATGTTTTATGGCTTCCCAGTACCTGCATTACTAACTTGCTCGTTGAGCCACTGAAGGCTGTTTCCAGAAACCCGTTCAATAATAGATTCTGGGTTTCTTCCTGCTTTAAAACAGGAATGTAAACATGACTTTTTCCGTTAAGTTCACGCCTTACTATATTTTTAGCTGCCATGTTTTGCATTATCTTGAGTGTTGTTGTGTAACCTACATTTTTTTTGTGGTTTATTTTTTCATGTACAAATTTTACAGTAGCAGATTTGTACTTCCAGAGGATTTGTAAAATTTCCAGCTCGGCAGCTGTTGGTTTTATTTTTTTCATAATAATATTATTAAACTACGATAAATGTCGTACAAATATATACGATAAAAATCGTAAATACAAAATATTTTAATAAATTTTTGAAGATACAATTCAGGGGGCAGCATTAAGGAGGCGATTTAAAGAGCGCTGTCCCCTTTAATCAAATATCCATATTTTGAAGTCTTTGCTTAGCCAGCATTTGTACAAAGGTATCACTTGCATTGGAAACAAGATATCTTAATACTTCTTTATCATCAATAAAGCTGGCTATTTTAAATCTCAACCACTCATTATCCAAATCACTGCACAATTGTTTAAGCAATTGCCTGTCATGAATTTTAAGAGCAGCTTCAACTTTTATATTGTTGCTTTTACTGTTTAATATAATGTCATTGAGCAGGTTTTTATTAACGATATGGTTTAATGCGATATCCTGTAGAAAATATTCTTTACTGTTTTTTGCAATTTCTGCTAATGCAATTTGATCATCCAGCTCAATGGCAATTTCCAATTGAATACTTTCATCTTTTGTGTTTTTGAGCAAATCTTCAAGTATGTTTTTATTATCACATCTAATTGCTGCTTCAAGCTGTATCCATTCATCTTTTGCACTTCTTGCCAGTCTGTTTAGAATTTCCGGATCATCGATTTTATCTAAAGCCTCTTTACGGGAACTATAATATCCCTTGTTATTGGCAGCTATATCCGCAAGTTTATTAATATCATCTGTATGTCTGACTATCTCAGCTGCTATATCAACTTTAGTCAGTGATTTACCATTTTTACCCATTGTGAAATATTTAAAAATTAATTAATAAATAAAAATATATTTAAAAAAATGATCAGTAATAAGTTATAAGATGGTTTTAGCAGGGTTAAAACTAGACCGTTATTAGAAACGAAATAATATGATATTTATGATATTAATGGGGGAGGTAAATCAAGTTCAAAATAAGAGGATGATTTTTTTGTTATAAATTCTGTTACTCTTAAAGGGAATATTTTACTTTTCTCAGAATTTAAAATGCGAATAGATATGTTATTATTATGACTTGAGTTATCATTATCATTTTGGTCGATTTCCAAATCACTATTATTAAGATCTGTCAGATTAAAATTACTATTTGATGATTTTAGTATGTATGCCAGGTTCCTGTAATACTTATTAATTATTAATTTATATTGATGTTCTTTACTATTTTGCTTAATTGGGGAAGAGTATTCTGTATTAAGCAATCCGACTATAATAAAGGATAATATGTAGTTTAGAATATTCAAAGTCTGTGCTGCATTAATTTTATGAAGTAAAGGTATATATTATTATTATTGTTTTACTATATATTTTTATCATTTTTTGAGGAGACAACGCCATTTAGGGGATAATCTGCCGGAGAAACCTCACTCGCAAATAAGGGAGCTGTCCCCCTTTCAGGGCGCTAGCCCCTATGCAATATCCCCTCTATAGCCATTTTTTTCTTTTAAAATACAGAAGCATTACCCCGGCCATGCACACCATTACACCCAGCATAATGAAATAACTGTATTTATAATGCAACTCAGGCAGATGATCAAAATTAGTTCCGTATACGCCCGCAATGAATGTTAAAGGAATGAATATGGCTGCAAATATTGTAAGTACTTTCATTACATCATTAACCCGGTTACTCAGGTTAGTATGATAAACAGTTAATTGATCAGAAACCATTGTATAGTAAATTTCTATAGCTTCCAGCGCCTGAGTTACCAGATCATCAAGGTCATTCAGGTAAACATGAGTTTTCTTATGGATAAATTTTGAATCGGATTTTATAAAATGTGTCATAATCTCTTTTACGGGGCGAATTGATTTTCTTATATAACTTATTTCTGTTTTATGTTTGTATATTTCTTCAATAATATTCCTTTTGGCCCCTTTTAATATTGTTACATCCTGCTCCTCAATTATATCACCCACTGCTTCTATATTCATTATGTAACTGTCTACAAGAGTGTCGAAAAGTGAATAACATAAATAATCTGGCTCTGAGGTACGAATTCTTCCCATGTTATTTCTTAACCTTTCTCTTACAGGCTCGAAGTAATCACCTACCCTTTCCTGCAAAGTAATCAGATAATTATCTCCCAGTATGAATGATATTTGTTCAGAGTGAAGAATGGATGAGTCTTTATCAAATGTGAGAGCTTTTAAAATAATAATTACGTTATGTTCATCCTCGAAAAATTTGGGCCGCTGATCAGTATTGAGCATATCCTCAAGAGCCAGTGAAGATAGTTGGAACATATTTCCCAGCTTTTCCATAAGATCAACATCGTGCAAGCCGTCAATATTAATCCATGTTAAATAGCCTTTTCTTACATAGGTGCCGGCATTTTCTATTTTATCCGGCTCTTTTTCAACAAGATTTTCTTTATTGTATTGAATTACCCTTATCCGGGACTTTTCCATTTTCTGGTTACCTATAAATATCAGTGATCCCGGAGCTTCACCATGCGATTTTTTACGGTTTTTAAGGAAACGTGCCATGACTTATAATATTAATTTTCAATGTCTTTTTTAAATACTACAGTTCGATAAGGAAATGGAATCTCTATACCTTCCTTATCAAACCTATCTTTAACTGACTTAAATAAATCACATTTTAATATAAAGCCTGTAGTATGGTCTTTTGTCCAGATAAAAGCCCTGAGGTTTACCGAAGAATCCCCAAAGCCTATAACCCTAACCATTACGGGATGAATATTATTTTTCTTCTCTTCTTTGGTCCTGTTGTCAATATAATTCGGATGCTTCATAGCTTCATCCCTTATTATCTCAATAGCTTTATTTACATCAGAATCATAACTTATTCCGAATTCAACGAAATTACAGATAAGTTCGTCTTTAATACTTGAATTTATAAGGGTCTCAGAACCTATTACTGTGTTTGGTATAATGATTCTCCTGTTTTCAAAATCTCTTATTATTGTGTGCCGGAGGGTAATATCTTCAATTTTCCCAGTCCTTAAATCCCCGACTTTAATTACATCGCCTACTCTGAATGGTTTGAATATAATAATAAAAATACCGTTGATAATATTAGAGAAAGCCTGCTGAGAGGCAAGAAGAATTATGGCCGCTGCCACGCCCGCTCCTGCAAACAACGTAACTCCCAGGGCCCTTAAACTGGGGATGGAATAAAAGATAAATATTAATGCCCCTAAATACATAACGAAACTTATGGCATTATTCAGAAAGTTGTACTGGGTGGCATCAACATTTAACTTTTTTGAAGCTAACTGGAGAAATTTTGTTAGCAGGGCTCTTAGGATTTTTGAAAGTATAAAAGCAACCAGAAATGATGCAATAATTATTAGCCCGTATTTAACATTACTTATCTGAAATATTTCTTTAACTGAATTCATAATATGATCGATATATTGCATATTCAAGATGATACATCAATATGTATTATTGATAAGCAAATATATGAACTATTTTACTATACATTAAAATACACCCCCCGAATCGTCATTTTCATGTTTGACTGACTTTGCCTTTTTTTTAGGTATAAGTAAACCAATTAATAAACCAATGAAAATACAGATAATAATTAATAATGCCCTGGGTATCTCATATATCCAGAAGAATAGTTTTATAGAATCAATTTCCGAATTCTGTATTGTGAAGATAACCAGTAATATTGCCAGAAGTACTGTTATAAATATCCTTATTCTCATATTCGAAATTTAATAATTGCTGTTTTATGGGCAAATTTTAGTTACTCCCTTTAACTTTTTCTTTTTCAATTTCATAATTGACAGAAATCATCCAGTCAGTGTAACCGGGGTCAATAGTCTTTAATTCCTGTATAAGTTCCTGCCTGAATGTGGTTTCTATTGGGGCACCTGTTCCCGGCCATATTTTGAAAATTATCCTTTTATATTCTTTACCTGCGCTTGTTTTAACTATCTTTTCTTTTAACGGGCCTCCTCTTAAAATATTTGGATATTTCTCAAAGACGGATTTTACTGATTTACTGACCAGCTCATCAAATGATCCTCTGACATCAGGGATTTCCGGTAATTTTATATCAACAATACAATTAACATAGCCTTTTGTATAGTTTATTACTATATTAATATTTCTGTTAGGAAAATAAATTTCGGCACCCATAGCATTATGAATTACAACAAAGCGCATACCTATGGATTGCACAATTCCGTTTTGTCCGTTTATTTCAACCATATCGCCAATATCAATGAGATTGGATACTATTAACGTGAAACCCGTAACAATATCCTGTACCATACCCTGTGAACCAAAACCCACTGCCAGTCCGATTACAGAAGCACTTGCCACATATGCTGTTAATGATATACCCAGGCTTTTCAGAATATAACCTATTGCCAGAAAGTAAATCATAAATACTAGTATACTAGTTAAAAGGCTGACAGCAGACATAACCTTTGCCCCGGATTTTTGCGCCAATGATTTGAAAAAAAATCTGCTCAGGCGCTTAATTATAATTACAAGAATATGTGCACCTACTGAAATAGCTATGATGGTTAGTATTCTTCCACCCAGTTTTTCATAATTAGTTATACTTTTGATCAGGAATAAGGATGATATTAGTGTGTACAGAAAAATCTGCATTATAATGATAACTTTATATTATTATTCTGTCTAAATTAACTATGATTTTTTACAATATCAATAAATATATTGTAATTCAGAAGGATTAATAAAATGTTTTAGTTTTTGATAATGTTTATAATTTAATCTCTAAAAAAAATACAGGTTAATTATCGTTAAAGTATATCAATGATAGCTGTCTTATTATTAGTTTTTGGATTTGTGCTTCTGGTTAAGGGAGCTGACTGGCTGGTAAACGGAGCTTCATCATTAGCAAAAAAATACAATGTCTCTGAACTGGTAATCGGACTTACCGTAGTGGCTTTTGGTACATCTGCTCCGGAACTTGTTGTAAATATCATAGCCTCTGCCCAGCCATATGATAAATATGATGAAGTAGTGTTTGGCAACGTTATAGGCAGTAACATTTTCAATTTACTTATGATACTTGGTATCGCCGGATTAATTTATCCGATAAGCGTCCAGGTTAAGACAGTCTGGAAAGAAATTCCCTATTCCTTACTGGCAGGATTAGTTCTTCTTCTGTTAGTTAATGATGCTTATTTATGGAAGCAGGGGAATAATTTATTCAGATTATTTGACGGGATAATCCTGATATTCTTTTTTATTATTTTTCTGATTTATATTTTACGCAACCTCAAGGCAGAAGAGGGACAGGGATTTGATGATACTAAGGTGTACGGGACATTGCGAACAATTGTCTACATAATAATCGGATTTGCAGGACTTATTATCGGAGGAAGACTGGTTGTAAAAAATGCAGTGGAGATAGCAAACAGACTCGCGGTAAGTGAGAAGCTGATAGGCCTGACTATTGTTTCTATCGGAACTTCATTACCGGAATTGGCTACATCAGTAGTTGCAGCAATAAAAAAGAAAAGCGATCTCGCTATAGGCAATATAATAGGATCTAATATTTTCAATATTTTCTTAATACTCGGAGTGAGCGGGATAATATCACCCCTGAAGTATAATATCGCATTTAATACAGATATTCTTGTATATATTTTTGGAACATCTTTTCTTTTTATTGCAATGTTTACGGGGGGGAAGAAGAAATTAGACCGCTGGGAGGCCGGACTGTTGTTACTGTTTTTTATTGGATATATGGCCTTCCTGGTATGGAGAAAATAAAATGGTCTGGTAAATACAGACCCGATATTTACCAGGTACTGTAAAAATGCTTTTAAATATTTGTAAAAATATAGAAGTAAAACTGGATTACAATAGTAGTAAAATATAAATTTGTATTGTCTAAAATCTTTAAATTATGGGAATAAGATTAAAAATTTTTACAGGTTTTATGATTCTGGCAATAATGTTATTGATTGCCGGATTTATATCAATTCATGAATTTATGAATATTGGCAATTATGTGCAAAAACTTCTGGACGATAACTATAGAAGTATAGAAGCTTCAGGAACAATGGTTGAAGCTTTGGAAAGGGAAGATAGCGGAATCTTGCTTCTTCTTATGGGAAATTGGGAAGAGGGGAGGAAAATATTAAAAGAGGGAGATGACCTTTTTAATAAAGGATTTTCGTCTGCAGAGAATAATTTAACAATTCCCGGCGAGCATAAATATGTTGAAAGGATTAAGCAAGATTATAACATATATAAAAAGACATGGGAAAGACCTATAGTTGGTACAGATAAAGAGGGTAATTTTGAATGGTATTATAATAAATCGCATCAGATGTTTCTTCAGATCAAGGAATCTGTAAAACAATTGATGGAAATAAATCAGGAGACAATGTATAAGACCGGCTCCGACCTGAAGAACCGTTCACAGCGTGCAGTCATGCCCGGTATAGTTGCTATAATTGCAGCAGTGGTTTTCACTTTATTGTTTAATTACTTTATAAATTTCTATATTGCCAAACCTATTGTTCACTTAACAAGGGGAATTGAAGAATATAACAATACCGGGGAAATATTTAAATTTACATCCGAAACAAGTGATGAGATTGGCAGATTAACAAATGCGATAAAGGAGATGCTGCAGTCATTAACCTATAAGTAATCACGAAAATGAGGGCTCATACAATATCCCGCTATATAGGCCTTGTCCTGCTTTTTAACGCTGTCTTCCTGTTCATATCGTTTCTTGTTTCCCTGTTCAATTCAGATTCTGCACTTTATCCTTTGCTCTACAGTTTTCTTATTACTTTTCTTTTTGGAATATTTCCTTTAATCTTTGTTCCAAAGAGTGATTTTATAAGTAAGGAAGAAGGATTTTTAATTGTTATTCTAAGTTGGCTTTTTGTTTGCCTTTTCGGAGCATTACCATTTATTTTATGGGGAGGTGAATTTAGCATAACAAATGCGTGGTTTGAAAGTGTCTCCGGATATACTACAACAGGATCCTCTATTCTTACGGATGTGGAAGTCTTGCCTAAAGGATTACTTTTCTGGCGTTCTGCGACACATTTTATCGGGGGTGTGGGCATTATAGTACTTGCGCTTGTAGTCTTACCTAATTTAGGACATGCAAGATTTGTTTTGTTAAGGTCTGAACTGTCTACACTTGCCGGGACTAATTTCAAATACCAGACCAGAAAAGTACTTCAAATTTTACTATATGTTTATTGTGGACTAATTCTTACAGAGACTGTATTGCTGAAAATTTCCGGAATGAACCTTTTTGATGCTCTCCTGCATTCTTTTGGTACTATAGCAACAGGAGGTTTCTCAACAAAAAATTTAAGTATTGCTTATTATAATAGTCCGGCTATAGAGATTATAATTATGATATTTATGATATTGTCAGGGATTCATTTCGGATTGTTATTTGCAACGATAACAGGATTATCATTTAATGTCTTTAAATCAACAGTTATTAGATTTTATGTATTTTTGATGTTAACAGGGATAATATTAGTAAGTGCCGATCTTTATATAAATAATTTTAACTCTTTATTTGAATCATTACGTTATTCAGCTTTTCAGGTTATTTCCCTGGGAACATCAACAGGTTTTGCTACAACTGATTCAGCAAACTGGAGCGGTTTTGCACATATGATATTGATTTTTTTTACATTTCTATGTGCATGTGCAGGATCAACATCAGGGGGTATAAAAGTAGAACGATTAATAATATTTCTCAAAGCTATTAAAAACCAGGTACTCCTGCTTCATCATCCAAGGGGAGTTTTTACCATTAAATTAGACAGTAATACCGTTGAGGATGACATAGTAAGAAACGCCCTTGTATTTATTGTACTCTATATTATTATAGTATTTTTATCTTCAGTCGTTCTGGCAGGTTTTGGAGTGGACAGCACAACAGCCTTATCCGCATCCGCAGCAACAATGGGTAATGTGGGGCCGGGTTTCGGAGAGGTTGGTTCTATGGGAAACTATAGTACAATTCCTGATGCCGGCAAATGGATATTAACTGCTAATATGTTGTTAGGAAGACTTGAGATATATGGATTTATTTCATTATTTGTGTTAAAGACCTGGAGATGATGATATTTAAAAAATGATATGTTAATAAATGAGTACAATTATCTTTAATTTACATAATCTTATAAATTAAAAATTAATAAATGAAAGAAAAAAGTTCTCTTTCTTCAATGTCCGATAAATGCCAGGTTTGTAAAAAGAGTTTTGAAAAAAACAATCTCTACCCTGTAGAACTTGTTCGTCCGACATTACTTAGGTTCATCAAATTAAAACTGCCTGATATAGGCCGCTCAGGTTATATCTGCCTGCCGGACCTTAACCAGTTTAAAGCGGAATACGTTGAACATATAATGAAATTAGAAAAACAGGAGACGAAGGTACTGGAAAAAGAGGTGGTTAAAAGTTTACGTGAACATGAATTACTGGCAAAAAACGTTAATGCTGATTTTGATAAAGGATTAAGTTATGGCGATAGGCTATCTGACAGGATTGCCTCATTTGGCGGAAGCTGGAGGTTTATTATTATTTTTCTGTCGGTAATTTTCATATGGATAGTTATTAATACTATAGCGTTACTAAGTAAATCGTTTGACCCATATCCGTTCATCCTGTTAAACCTGATATTATCATGTATTGCAGCTATTCAGGCACCGGTAATTATGATGAGCCAGAACCGCCAGGAGGCAAAAGACAGGTTACGGGCCGAACAAGATTATAAGATAAATCTGAAAGCGGAACTGGAAATACGTCATCTGAATGAAAAAATGGACCATCTTTTAATGAGTCAGTGGCAGCGGCTTTTGGAAATTCAGCAGCTGCAAACCGAGATTATGGAGGAAATATTAGGTAAAAAGAGCAATGACTAGATAATTAATGTTGTAATAATGAAAGTAATATATGGATATATTGCTCTTTTTATAGGATGTTTTCTTGAAGGTGAAACAAGCCTTATTGCCGGTTCTTTTGCTGCGCACAGAGGAATGCTTGAAATTGTTCCGGTTTTTATTGTAGCATATATTTCAACCCAGTGTTCAGATTGGCTATGGTTTTTTACAGGCCGGAAACAAGGCCAGATAATACTTAACAGAAGACCTAAATGGGGGAAAAAATATAAAAGGATTGATAAGATCATGAAAAAATATCCTGTAGCCATTTTATTAGGTTACAGATTTATTTATGGATTCAGGATTATTCTTCCAATAGGTATTGGTATGAGCGCTATACCTGTAAGCAAATTTTTTATTTTCAGCCAGATAGGTACTTTCCTTTGGGCTTCGGTGCTTTGTTGTGCCGGGTATTTCTTTGGTGCCGTCATTGAAGCTAATTTTAAAAAAATAGAACATTACGAAGTAGAAATATTGATTGGCCTTATTGTGGCGGGATTGATAGTTGGGTTGCTGATACGTCTGATATCAAAATGGAGAATGAGGAATAACAATGTTGAATGAAGAAATTTTTAATAATATCCAGCCATTTAAGCTAATTTTAGTCAGTTATTATATCCACTTCACCAGGTTAAAATCCTGCCTGTGGGGCAATAATTTATTTTTTGGCAATATTCTTATTGCATAATCGTAGACTCCCGCTTTGTCAATTAATATGTTACTACTATAGGTAACATTGTCCCCTAAATTTTCTGCCAGTTGCATTTCAGCTACTTTAACTACTTCCCTTTTTTCTTCACCTTCTATATTTTGTCTGAAGATTAGTTCTACGCCGATATCATTTTCAGAGAGCTCATGCAGATTCAGAGTTATTTCTGCTTTGAACTTATCTCCCAGTTTCAATGGTAATTTATCCGTATCAGGAAGGTTCAGAAATATAACTTCTATGCTTTTCCAGCTTTTCATCACTTTTCTTTTCCATGATGCAATTTGTTTAGCCAGTTTATAGTTATTCCGGGAAATTGATTTCGTTCTGTCCAGAAGCTTTTTGTAAAAAATATTCCGGTAATCATCGATCATCCTTTTTGTTGTAAATTGCGGAGCTATTTCTGCTATATTATTTTTTATGTAAGTAATCCATTCACTATTTATACCTTCATCATTGATTTTAAAGTACAGAGGAATTATTTCATCTTCAAGCATATTATAAATTATTTCGGCATCTAACCTGTTCTGGGCATCCTGCTTATCGTAAGTCTGGAAATCTTTAATAGCCCATCCTGCCTCAGGCCTGTATCCTTCGTGCCACCAACCGTCAAGTACACCGAAATTCAGTACTCCGTTAATTGCTGCTTTCTGTCCGCTTGTTCCTGATGCTTCCATAAGCCGTGTCGGTGTGTTGAGCCACAAATCTGCCCCCCGAACCAATTTTTTTGCGACCTCAAGGTTATAGTTCTTTATAAAAATGATTTTTCCAAGGAACTGAGGCTTTTTAGAAATTTCCACAATCTTTTTTATTAAGTCCTGGCCTGCTTTATCCTGGGGATGAGCTTTCCCCGCAAAAATAAACAATACGGGTTTATTCTCATTATTAACCATCTGCGATAATCTTTCAAGATCATCGAATAGAATATAAGCCCTTTTATATGTGGCAAAACGCCTGGCAAAACCTATTATTAAAGAATCTTCATTAATAGACTCAATTGTTTCAAATATTAAGTTGGGATTCTCCTGTCTGTCTGTTAAATCATCATTTAAACGCTCTTTTAAATAAGCTATCAGTTCTTTCTTTAATTCTTTTCTAATACTCCAGATTACTTTATCAGGAACATTCTTAATCTTTTTCCAGAATTCCGGATTAGACTGATCTGAAAGAAAGTCTTTACCGAATTCCTTTAAATAAAGCAATTGCCATTGTTTTGCTGTCCATGTCTGATAATGCACGCCATTGGTTACATGTCCGATATGCAGTTCACCGGGGAAAAATCCATCATATAAATCACTGAACATCTCACGTGTTACTTTTCCATGTAATTTACTTACTCCGTTCATTTCCTGTGATAGTCGTGCGGCAAGAACACTCATAGAAAATTTTTCATTAATATCATTTTTTCGGAACCTTCCCAGATTCATAAAGTTTTCCCAGCTTATGTTGAGATGGTCGGTGTAATGTGATAAATATGTTCTTAATAAATCCTCGCTAAAACTATCGTGCCCTGCTGGTACAGGAGTATGAGTGGTAAATAAGGTTGAGGCTCTGACCAGTTCAATTGCTTGATTATGAGTAATATTTTCCTCCTGAATAAATCTTCTGAGCCTTTCTATTGTAATAAATGCCGCATGTCCCTCGTTGCAATGATATATTGAAGGAGTTATGCCCAGGACATTTAATAGTCTGATACCTCCTATGCCCAGCAGCATTTCCTGCTTTAGCCTTGTTTCATTATCACCTCCATAAAGTTGATGAGTAATGAAGCGATCAGCATCGGAATTATCCTCAATATCAGTATCCATAAGATATAAAGGTATACGGCCAACATTTACAAGCCAGACTTTCGCATTTACAATCCTGCCGGGCAGGGCAATACTTATTTTTAAAAGGTTCCCGGCATTGTCCATAACAGGGATTACAGGCATTTTACTGAATCTTTGTCTTTTATATTCACTTATTTGTTCACCAAGAATAGATATGTTCTGTACAAAATAGCCATAGCGATAAAGTACACCTATACCTATCATGTTAACACCCGAATCGCTTGCCTGTTTTAAATAATCGCCTGCCAATACTCCCAGACCCCCTGAATAAGTTGTGAGAGTATGGTGTAATCCATATTCCATACTGAAATAGGCAACAGGGTTTTGAGGATTAACTAAAGGCCTTGTTATGTAATCATTATACTTTTTGTATACTATATTTAGTTTGTCTTTAAATGTTTTACTTTTTGCAAGCCTGGTTAATTGCTGATAAGACAATGATTCCAGGAGCAATTTAGGATTACCCTTTACTCTTTTCCATAAATCTCTATCAATAAGTTCAAAAAGTTCTTCAGCTTCATAGTTCCATGTCCACCATAAATTATTAACAAGTTTTTGAAGTTTTTCAAGATTTTCAGGGACACTTGGCTGAACAAGAATTTTTCTCCATTCCGGTTGTGTTTTTTCTTCTGCTGAATACACAGGAAGGCTTTCAGCAACTGTTTTCGATTTAAATAATTGAAACCTTTCATTAACTTTATTCAGTGCCAGAGAATATGATTGCTTGTAAAATGAATACAGATTTTTCCACGAAACCGATTTAGAAATTAATCCGGCGTTTTTTCGTATTTTATCTGTTTCAGTAATTGTAAGCCTGGAGAATTCAATAATACTATTGGCTATTTTTTCAACCACATTAGTCTCGTTTGCATCTGTTCTGTCAATTATTCTGACAGCATGATTGATATTCGCGTTAATTGAAAGCAGCCACCTTCCAAAACCCGATATTGAGGTTGTAATAGTTGGAATATTGAAACCAAGACTCTCCAGAGGAGTATATCCCCAGGGTTCATAATAAGAAGGAAAAACAGAGTAGTCAAAACCAATAAGAAAGTCATAATAACGCAAGTTGAATATCCCATCATCACCATTAAGGTAAACTGGCGAAAATATTACTTTTACTTTATCGGCCGGTGAATTATTAAGTCCTTTTTCTTTAATCTTCTTCAGGACAGGATCATTATCCGGTTCACGTAACAGATGAGTCAGATATTTTTCTTTTATTGAAATTGAAGGATCCCCTTTTTTTAATTTTTCCTGTAACTGTGTATTTACTCCTTTATGGTTAGCGGGAACCGCAATAAAAGCTATAATTTCCTTCTTAAGTTGGATATTCTTACTATTTATTTTAGCCAGGGCATCAATAAACAGATCCAGTCCTTTGTTTTTGAATTCGTATCTGCCGCTGCTGATAATAAAGATACTATCCTTTGAAATTTTATAACTTAAAAGTGCCTCTGTTACTTCCAGAAGTTTATTGCGGGCTTTGTTCCTTTTGATTAAAAAACTCTTTTCCTCGGGGACAAATGAGTTTTCAAATCCGTTTGGAGTTATGATATCAGGGTATCTGTCGAGAAAATGTTTGCATTCATTTGCAGTTACTTCACTTACTGTTGTAAATGCGTCGCAGTTTTTAGCAGATATTATTTCCAGTGAGTTCTTTGAAACAACTTTTAGTTGCTTTGCTGTTTCAGCAGAATTATAAGCATTTATTTTATCGTATAAAGACATATTTATTCCTGCAATCGATCGGCCTAAGACTGTTGCATGAGTAGTAAATACCAATCCGACCTGGGGTACTCTATCCCGCAGATATAAAATGCCCAGCCCTGTCATCCACTCATGAAAGTGAGCAACTATTTTATCCTGAGCAGAAAGGTTAAATTCGTAAAAACTTTCTATTACCTTCCCTGCAGCATATCCGAAAAGTGCAGGTTCAGCATAATCCCACTGTCCTGAGAGTGAGTCTAACTGATATTTTTCCCAGTACTCTTTAAATATTCTGTCCTTATCAGAGAAAAGGGCGGTAAAATTAATAAGAATTACAATTGGTTTACCAGGAACATTCCATCTGCCTATCCTGAAGGGGATCTTATCGCTCTCAGCTTTTTCCTTCCATGCCCGGTAAAGATACTTATCTTCAATAAATTCCGGATTTACATGTGTTTCCTTCCAGACATCAGGACCAATGAGAATATAGTTTTGATCTCCGTATTCGTTGATTGTTGTTAATACTTTTGTAGAAATTACAGTGTGTATACCACCAACTTTATTACATACTTCCCAGCTCACTTCAAAAAGATAGTCCGGGATTAACAATTTTTCAGCCATAGGATTAAATATATTTTAAAATAAACAAGATTTAACCAGATGTTTTTCTGATTCGACATCAGGTAATACTAATATCCCAGAGGTAAGCTTTCCAATGTATGAAACGTTTTAAACACTGTTTGTCCTTTTTTCCCTTCAATAATAAAGCTGTAGTTTTCTTCCCTGCTTTTATTTGGAGAAAGACATTTTAACTCAAGTTTATTTTCACCTTCATCAATATATACCCTGGAATATGAGATACTATAAGGAAGAGTCTGCCAGTTTCTGGTATCTGCTTTTTCAGAAACAGCATTTAACACTGAAACCAAAGCGCCAATATTTTGATCCTGTTTTCTTATCTGATATTCAGCCGATTGTTTTACAGCCAGCCTTAATAAACCGCTTCCAAGTTCTCTCAGCATACGGTCTTCCAGAGTTTTAAAAGCAATTTCATTGATGTTTTCCGCTGGTTCAAGATCATACTTAACGCCCTTATTTATGATATATCCAGATCTATAGTAAGGTTTCCTTTCAAGATATTTTGGAAAGGCAACTCTTACAAATTTTAAATCGCCGGGAAAGGATGACTGGCTTTCAGATTGTGGTAAAGGAAAGGGTAAAGTCAATCCAAGATCTTCATTAACAAAAGATACAACTCCTCCTTGCCCTTTTACAATAAAGAAATTAATACTCCATTCATATTTTACCGGGCCTAAACCGTTATGCCAGAAAAAAATTAACTCACCGCCATTTTTTGGGGTATGAACATATTTTGTTTCAAATAGTTTTTCATAGTGAGCTAACTCATCATAAAAACCATTTAAATATGCTGACCTTAACAAATCCTGCTTTAATTGTTCTGGTAGTGATGAGTTAAAGAAGGGAGTATATATATCCTTGTATGCTTCATATGCATTTCTGTATGCTATAAAAGCATTATTTATGTCCCCGGCAGCCTCATAAATAATACCTGTAAGGTTTAATACAAAAGCATCTTTCTTATAACGATTTTTATGTTTTTCATACCGGTCATTCAGGGAATTTATCTTTATATCCAGTCTCCTGCATTCAACCAGGGCGGCGTCAAGGTCACCGGTCATCACATAATTAAGTGCCTTAAAATAGTGTATTAAAACGATTTCGAAGTCTTCACCTTCATAAGGCTTGATTGCAGGATTGGTTAATATGCTCAGTGCTTCTTTTGTGTAATTTTTCCTGAAATCTTCAGTAAAAATATATGCTTTTTCAAAGTATGAATTACTTTCTTCATAATTTTGGAGCATCTGCATAACTACACCTTTCTGAAGAAAGTACAACAACTTATTCTTATCAGTTTCTCCCCGCTTATTCTTATTTAAGATATTGTTAGCTTCATCTATTTCTCCCTGAACAAATTTTTGCTGGAACTTCTGATTTTTATCGTAATAAGTTGCACAACCAAAAAATAGTAAAACAGCTGTATAAATTAATAAAACCTTTGAAGAGCATATCAATTTATAACATGACATTTTATTTTAGTTTTTTACTACTTTTTTAATCTTTTTACTTCCAATCCACACCTTTTCGTTTGATTCCAGGTCTGACAATTCCAGGTCAGTCTGATAATATACTATTTTTTCTTTATTATAGGCATCAGTAATAGAATTAATAGTCCCCTGCAGCATAAAGTCAGCACCTTTTTCGAGCCCCCATTTTTTTACCGACTCGGCTGAAGCGAAATCTTGCTGGTCGGCACGCTCATTTCTTAATTCATCACGAGCCTCGCTGCTTTGAACTACTTTAATTTTGCCTGAATTTATAAATTCGCGTTCAATATCTTTAATAAAGGTTTCTGTGCTTATATGTTCACTGGTTTTATTCTTTATAAGCCCAACTATTAAAACAGGATTGCGATTTTTATTTTCCCGAAAGTTGGCCAGCCACACCCGGCTTAGGGCATCTCCAATCATTTCTTCAGCCACAAGCCTGGAATCTGTATCGTTCCATCTGCCACTCAAATCAATTTGCTGGGATTCATCTACCCTTGTAACTTTTCTGGAAGAAGAACATCCAACAAATAATGGCAATAATAGAATTATAATCCAATACTTTTTCATGATTTACATATTTTTAGTATTAGTCTAAATTATACCAAACTAATATTAAGCTGCTAAAACAGGGCTCCTTTATTTTGAACCTTTCAGTTCTTTTTCAGCCTGTAACCAGTCAGATTCAGAACTCCCGGGTATTCCTTTAGCTATCCTTTCATTATAGATTTTTTCTGCTCTTTTGCGGATATCATCAATAGTGATATTCTTTTTTTTGGTGCTTGCAGGACTCGATTTTGCTGTTGGGTTTTTACTCCCAGCCGATTTTGTTTTTGTAGTTGCTTTTTTCTGTGTTGCCATGATTTTAAATTTTAAATTATTATTCAACCTTTCTCTTTATATTAAAAATTTATAAAATGTATAATATTTTTTTTCTGTTTTGAGAAATAATAATACGTTAACAAATATTGAAATAATTTGTTTTAATTACATCTAACTTTAATATTAATCCCTAACCGGTTCTTTTACTCAATCAATTTCCAGAATTTCGCTTATAGCAAATTTACATAATTTATCTGCTAAATATTTAGACAATGCAAATATAATTTAGTCACATTTGAAAAGTTACAGAAAAGGGGACATCGCCCTTATTTATATAAGCCGTTTTATTCTTAAGGTTTTAATCCTGGGGCACTGTCCCCTTTCCTATTGCCCCCCTTCCTATTTCTCTAAAATTATCCCGGTGTTTGAAATAAACAGTTTAACTGCAATAGCTAAAAGAATGATGCCGAAAATTTTTTTAAGAATCAGCAGCCCTGTATTTCCTATAAGAGACTCAATTACATCAGTAAGCCTTAGAACAATGTAAACAATAATCATATTCATTGCCAATGCTATGATTATGCTTAACAGAGAGTAATCAGCCCTTAGTGACAAAAGGGTAGTAATAGAACCGGCCCCAGCAATTAACGGGAAAGCCAAAGGGACGATTGAAACGCTTTTAGGGGATTCGGTTTTAAATATCTTAACACCAAGGACCATTTCCATGGCAATAATAAATATGACAATTGAACCTGCTATAGCAAATGATGAAATATCAACACCAAATAACTGTAAAATTAATTTACCTCCAAAAAGAAAGATAATAAGGATTAAAAAAGCCACCAGTGTAATTCTTAACGGATGAATTTCATTACCCTCATGCTTGAATTTAATAATAACAGGAACAGATCCTAAAATGTCAATTACTGCGAATAAGACCATAAATACAGTTGTTATTTCAATAATATTGGCTCGCATAAATATTTTATTATTATTTATATAATTATCTTATAATGAATGAAAGTAGTTATTATTAGATTATTCGTCAATTTATCACAGCAAGTTCATTTTTGAATAGGGCTAAATCCTCAGGTAAGTTTAACATTTCCGACCGGGTAAGCATTTGCATAAATTTGTTATCTTTTTGTTTTTTGAATAAATGAGCAGGTAAATTTGAATCCACTGTATAAAATTCTGTATCCTCCGGTAAAATGAGACATTTTGGCTTGTATTTATCAAACAACGTTAGCATGAATTCACTGAATAATCTATTTTCAGTATGGTTGTTGTGATTAGTGATTATTATTAATAAATTTTTATTTTTTAATACTTGCAAAAGATTGAATTCAATGCCGCCTTCATTTATAATATTTTTAAATATAATATCATCAAAACTTTTCCATTTATTGAATTGTCCCTGATAATATCCCCGCAATTCCAATAAATGGTAATATATTTTATTTTTTTCTTTCTCCGCTGCTTTTCTATAAGCTTGTACTGTTAATAAGTCTTTATATTCGATATTATAAGTCGTAAGAGTTATTACGCATGCATTTATTTTTCTGGCCATTTCAACTGTAAATGCAAATGAATGGCGGTTATCATAAGCAATACAGTATGGAAATAAAATTACATTTTCTCCCATAATGAAAATCTTTATATTGGGACGCTTAAAATGGTATTGGTCACAGGGAAGTATAATGCACCAGGTCGGATCTATCCTGTTAGAAAATAAATTATTAAATGCAGGGAAATTTATTTGAGTGTAAAGGTTGTTGTCCCTAATTTTTGTTTGTCAGTGAATAATTCCACCAAATAAAGCCCTGGCTTTAATGAATAGTCCAGGCGCCATATTATGCACTTATTTACCTTTTCACTTTTGTAATTTAAAATCTCCTGTGCAGTGTATTCAGCATTTATCTCAAATACGGGATGAAAAAAAGTTTTAGTACTTACATCATCATGCTTCAGGATTTTACCTTCAGGTGTAATTATTCTTAAATAAATATCATAAAAACCAGCTGGAATTATCCTGTTTCCCAGTATATCAAAACATATCTTGATAGACCTGGCCTTTCTTGCCATTGCCGTTTGCTGACGACGGCCAAAATTACTTTCCTTGATAGGAGCTGCAATTATATTTTCAGTAACAAATAGTTCAGCAATGCCAACTTTCTTACTCAGGGTTATGATTTCATTTTCCAAATCCTCAATAGTACTGTTTAAAAATGAGTTTATTCCCCTTTCAACCAGCAATGAATCAATAACTTCAAGATAATCCTCTTTTATCTCCAGGATTTCGTCTTTGAGCTCTTTGTTCTCCTTTTGAATATTAATATTTTCCGATACCAGCCTGGCAATCTTTGATTCTTTTTCCGTGATCTTAATATTAGCCTCCTTAACTATCAGATCTAGTTTTTCTGATATTCCTTTATATTTATTTATTTCAATTCTGGCCTCTCGGAGTTCTGTTTTTAACTGATCATTTTGAAGAATAAAAGACTCACTTTTTTTCTTATAGAAATGTTGAATAATAATCAAGATTATTAATATGAATGCAACAGCACTGAGTCCTATAATTATTTTGTTGTATTTACTTTTTGGAGGCTGGTTCATGACCGTATAAATTTAAAATTATTAAATAACTACTGCTGATATATTTGTTTGTTCATAAAGTTTTTGTACCTTTTGTCTTGCCCTTTGAAGCCTCATTTTTACTGCGCTGGCCGATATATTAAGCTCTTTTTGCAGATCTTTTATTGAATAATTTTGCTGGTATTTTAATATTAACATTTTTCTTTCGGTTTCACGTATATCTTTTAACATACAATCGAGAATTAATTCCCTTTGTTCATATAATTCTCTTTCATTTAAATCAGTTGGTTCTTCAGCAAGATTTTCATTGTATATAATATTTTCAAAGTGAATGTTCTTTCTTTCCCTGGAGTAAGCAATACAATGATTTTTTGTAATTGCGAAAAGCCATGTAGCAAATTTAGATTTGCCTTTGAATGAAGTAATGTTTGCAAAAGCTTTCATTAAGATATCCTGGGCAATATCATTTGCTTCATCAGGGTTCCTCGTAAAGGAAAGACATTTATGATATACTTTTTTATAATATCTTTCATATAACTTGCCAAGACAATTATTATCTCCGTTTATATATTCATTCACCAGTTGCTCATCAGTAACGGTGAAATCGGTAACTGTTTTCATAATAATTTCAGAATAATCCAATTAATGAAGTAAAATTATGTATTGTAAAATCTATATGTAAGAGTAAAAAAGCGTATTTTGAAAATCAGGGTTTTTACTTAATATGTAGGTAAATTACGTAGGAGCGCTGTCCCCTCTTGAACTATATTATTTTGAAGTCATTTT
>Ga0315544_1001093_pt1 | contig 22242 bp, 21 predicted proteins | sample SalMarSW160130MG_2_FD_202543 | JGI IMG/M metagenome (GOLD analysis project Ga0315544, IMG submission 202543) | Salt marsh sediment microbial communities from the Plum Island Ecosystem LTER, Massachusetts, United States - Salt Marsh Sediment SW1601-130 ... | reverse complement strand
CCTTGAAGCGAACTACCATCTTTCTTACCGAGGAGCAGCATGAGAGCCTGCGCCGTCTTGCCTTCGAGCAGCGAACCTCTATGGCCAAGCTCCTGCGTGATGCCGCCCTGGAGATACTGGAAGACGAGCAGGATATTCGGGAAGGACTGAAAGCCCTAGCCGACGATAAGGGCACGGTTAGCCTGGAGGACTATCGCCGCCAGCGAAAAGAGCGGGAACTCCGCGGTGAGCTACCGGATTAAGCTAAGGCGAATAGCCCAGAGGCAGCTGGACGCAACTACCGGGCGGGATTATCAAGCTATTGACCGGGCCATCTCCGCTCTGGCGCAGGAGCCAAGACCACCTAGGGTCAAGAAGCTGGCCTCAAGCGGCTTGTGGCGCATAAGGGTAGGGCAATACAGAGTTGTATATCACATAGACGACAAAGAGCGCTTGGTTATAGTGGTGCGGGTAGCCAGGCGCACCAAGGATACCTACAAATATTAAATCAATCTCCGTCAGTCCCGGCTGTTAAAAAGCTAAAACCTTATCCCCGACAATTTGTGCTATAATGGACGGCAATCAGCCTGAAAAGGCTGCAAAAAATCGGGGCGAGAGGATTTGAACCTCCGACCTCAGCGTCCCGAACGCTGCGCGCTAACCAGACTGCGCTACGCCCCGTCCGCCATATTATAGGGGGATTTGGTTTTGATTGCAAAACGGGGAGTTGGGGGAGAGATTGCTTCGCCTTCGGCTCGCAATGACAGCTTAGTCTGGGGGTTGAGGAGAGGAGTCTATAGGGCGGCCTGCCCGCCGTAGCCTTTGGCGAAGGCTGGGATTTGGTGTGGGACGAAGACCTGGGGGGAGGGCCTCGAGAGAAAATGAAATACTCCGTTATCATAATCGACGGCGCGGCGGGTGAACCTCTGCCTCAGCGCGGAGGTAAGACCTGCCTGGAGCTGGCTAACATCCCCCACCTCGACGCCCTGGCCGGAGAGGGGGTGGTGGGGCTGGCGCGCACCGTGCCCGAGGGGATGGAGCCCTCCAGCGCCTGCGCCTGTATGTCGGTGCTGGGCTACGACCCTAAGGTCTACTACAAGGGGCGGAGTGCCATCGAGGCTAAAGCCATGGATATCCCCGTCGGGGAGGGGGAGGTCGTCTTCCGCTGCAACCTGGTGGGGGTTAGCGACGGCAAAATGAAGAGCTACAGCGCCGGCTATATCAGCACTGAAGAGTCGAAAGAGCTTATCTCGGCGCTGAACGATAGCCTGGGGGACGATAGCCTCCACTTCTACCCCGGCGTAAGCTACCGAAATATACTAAAGCTTAAGGGGCATGAGGATACACTCAAAGCCCAATGCACCCCGCCCCACGATATCCCCGATAAGCCCGTGGCTGAATATCTGCCTAAGGGCAAGGGCAGCGAGTTTTTAAGGGATTTAATGCGGCGCTCGGAAAAGGTGCTCCAGGGTCATCCCATAAACGTTAGCCGACAAGCGCGCGGCGATGTTCCGGCAACGACCATCTGGCTCTTCTGGGGCAGCGGACGGGTGCCGGCGATGCCATCGTTTAAGGATAGCTACGGTCTTGATGCCGCCCTGACCTCGGGCGTCGACCTACTCAAAGGTTTGGGCAAGATGGTGGGGATGAAAATCCTGGATATTCCGGGGGTCACCGACGGTCCCGATAACGACTATGCGGCACAAGCCAGCGGCGCTATAAAAGCGCTTGAGGGTAACGATATGGTGGTTATCCACATCGAGGCGCCCGACGAGGCCGCCCACGCCGGCTCAATTGACGATAAGGTTGAGGCTATCGAGATGATAGATAAAGAGGTTATCAGCCGCTTACGTGCGTATGCCGGGGACGATTTACGTATTCTGGCCATGCCCGACCACCCCACCCCCATAAAGATAAGGACGCACAGCCCGGAGCCGGTGCAGTTTCTGCTCTGGGGGAAGGGCTTTGCGTTCAATGGTGCCAAAGAGTTCACCGAGACGGCGGCAAAAGAAACTGGTCTTTTTATAGGCGATGGGTATAAAATAATGGGTAAGTTTGTTGGGGAGTAGTTAATGGCTCTAATCGTTCAGAAATACGGCGGTTCCTCTGTTGCCGACGCCGATAAGATTAAGAACGTGGCGCGGCGCATCGCGGCTACTAAAGATGCGGGCAACGAGGTCGTCGTCGCCGTCTCGGCGATGGGGAAAAACACCGACAACCTCTTGAAACTAGCCTACGAGCTGACCAGCCACCCCGCCGAGCGCGAGCTCGACCTGCTCCTTTCCACGGGCGAGGTCGTCTCCAGCACGCTGCTGACCATGTCGCTGGAGGATATGGGCTACGAAGCCATCAGCCTCACCGGCGGGCAGGCGGGGATAAGGACCGACGCCGTCTACAGCCAGGCGCGCATTGTGGGCATCGACCCGGAAAGAATTGTCAACGAGCTGGATAAGGGCAAAATCGTCATCGTGGCCGGCTTCCAGGGAATTACCGAGGGCATGGACATCACCACGCTGGGGCGGGGTGGTTCCGATACCACCGCCGTGGCGCTGGCGGCCAGCCTGGCGGCCGAGGAATGCCAGATATACACCGACGTCGATGGGGTCTATACCGCCGACCCCAGGCTCGTTCCCGAGGCGCGCAAGGTTGACGAGATTAGCTACGAGGAGATGCTGGAGATGGCCAGCTACGGCGCCAAGGTATTGCACCCCCGGGCGGTGGAGCTGGGAGAGCTTTTCCATATTCCTATTCTGGTGGCTTCCAGCTTCAGCCAGAATCCGGGGACACTAATTCACGGAGGGGGGTCTATGGAACTAAGAAATAAGGTGCGGGGTATCGCCCACGACCTTGATGTGGCCAAGATAACGGTGGTCGGCGTGCCCGACCGGCCAGGAATCGCCGCGGCTATCTTCGAGCCGCTAGCCAAGGCCAACATCAACGTCGATACCATCGTACAGAACGCCAGTATCAATAATATCACCGACCTGACCTTTACCGTGGCTAAGAGCCAGCTGGATAAAGCCATGAAGGTGGTGGGGACCGTCTGCCAGTCAATCGGCGCCCGGGAGTACACCAGCGACCCCAAGATGGGTAAGGTCAGCATAATCGGCACCGGCATGCAGAATAACCCTGGTTTTGCCGCCCGCATGTTTACCGCCTTAAGCGATGAGGGGATTAATATCCAGCTTATTTCCACCTCGGAGATAAGAATCACCTGCATCATCGATGAAGACAGGGTCAAGGACGCCGTCCAAGCCTTACACCGTGCCTTTGAGCTGGAAAAGGAAGAATAAAAAATAGGGGTTTTTACCCCTGACCTGGCTTGTTTTGCTGCTCTGTCTAGAGTAAAATAATATGTTCTAAAGCTTTTTGGAGGGGACGAGGATGGCCTATCAGGAAGAGGAACAGGTAAGGCTGAGACGGCAGCGCAGCAAGCAGGCTATCGCCCTGGCCATGCAGGGGCGGTGGCGGGAGGCGGTGGCGGCCAACGAGGATATCATCGCCAGCTTCCCCGGCGATGTCGACGCCTATAACCGTCTGGGCCGAGCCCGTATCGAGCTGGGGGAATACGCCCTGGCCAAGGAGGCCTACGCCCGAGCTATGGAGCTCGACCCCTATAACATCATCGCCCAGAAGAACCTGCAGCGCCTTTCCTATCTGGGGGAGGGGACGGGTGAGGAGGATGATTCCGACCGGGTCGAGCCCCAGCACTTTATCGAGGAGACGGGCAAGACGGGGGTGGTCGCCCTCAACAAACTGGCGCCGCTGGCGGTGCTGGCCAAGATGGTGGCGGGCGATAGGGTATACCTCAAGGTGGACAGGGCGGGACTGAATGTGGAGAACGGGCGCGGCGAGTACGTGGGGCAGGTAGAGCCCAAGCACGGGCAGCGGCTGATAAAGCTGATGGGGGGCGGCAACCGCTACAGCGCGGCTATCGTCAGCATCAGCGAAGAGCGGGTCACGGTCATTATCCGCGAGATATACCAGGACCCCTCGCAGGCGGGGCAGCTTTCCTTCCCCCCCCGGGGAACGGACAGCCTGCGCCCTTACTTGAGCGATAAGATGCTGCGGCGCGAGTTGGAGCAGATAGAGACTATGGCCGACGAGTCGGTTGATATGGATAACAGCGAAGTTAGCTAGGAGGATTTCCCTATGGTTTCAGGCAAGGTCCGACCAGTAGACATCGAAAAAGAGATGAGCAGCTCTTACCTTGATTACGCCATGAGCGTCATCGTTGCCCGCGCCCTGCCCGATGTGCGCGACGGCCTTAAACCGGTGCAGCGGCGCATCCTCTACGCCATGGATGAGCTGGGACTGTCGGCCAATAGCCCGCACAAGAAGAGCGCCCGTATCGTGGGCGAGGTGCTGGGTAAATATCACCCTCACGGCGACGCACCGGTCTACGAAGCCATGGTGCGTCTGGCGCAGGACTTCTCCATGCGCTACCCCTTAATCAGCGGGCAGGGTAACTTCGGCAGCGTCGATAACGACCCGCCGGCGGCGATGCGCTATACCGAGGCCAGACTGGCCCTTATCGCCGAGCAGATGCTGGTCGATATCGATAAGGATACCGTCGACTTCATGGCCAACTTCGACGACAGCCTCAAAGAGCCTTTAGTCCTGCCCACCCAGCTGCCCAACCTCCTGGTCAACGGCAGCGCCGGCATCGCCGTGGGCATGGCTACCAGCATCCCGCCTCATAATCTTAGCGAGGTCTGCGACGCCATCGCCTACCTCATCGAGAACCCCGAAGCCACCGTCGACGAGCTGACCCAGTTCATCAAGGGGCCCGATTTCCCCACCGCCGGCATTATTCGCGGCGGCGAGGGTATAAAGAATGCCTACGCCACGGGGCGGGGTAAGGTGGTGGTGCAGGCCAAGGCCATGATCGGCGACAGCATCGGTGGGGGCAAGCGGCAGATAGTGGTCACCGAGCTTCCCTACCAGACCAATAAGGCGGCCCTGGTGGAGAGGATCGCCGAGCTGGTCAAGAACAAGAAGGTGGAGGGCATCAGCGGGCTGCGCGACGAGTCCGACCGCCAGGGGATGCGCATCGTCATCGAGCTGAAGCGGGAGGCGCCGCCCAAGCAGGTGCTCAATAACCTGTTTAAGCACACCGCTATGCAGTCGGCCTTCTTCGTCAACATGCTGGCGCTGGTCGACGGGCAGCCGCGGGTAATCAGCCTCCGGGAGGCGCTGCAGTACTACATAGATTTCCGCCACCAGGTTATCACCCGGCGTTCCAAGTTCGAACTGAAGCAGGCCAAGGCGCGGGCGCATATATTGGAAGGGTTAAAAATAGCCCTGGAACAAATCGATAAGATTATCGCCACCATCAAGAAGTCAGCCACCGCCGAAGCCGCCCGCAAAGCGCTGATGAGCGGCTTCGGGCTTTCCCAGCTGCAGGCGCAGGCTATCCTCGATATGCAATTACGGCGGCTGGCCAACCTGGAGCGGAAAAAGATAGCCGACGAGTACGCCGAGCTGGTCAAGACCATCGCCTACCTGGAAGACCTGCTGGCTAACCCCAAGCGCATCCTGCTCCTCATCAAGGAGGAGGTGAGCCAGCTCAAGGAGAACTTTGGCGACGAGCGCCGCACCGAGATAAGCGAGGAGGAGATAACCGAGTTCGGCGAGGAGGACCTTATCCCCCACCAGAGGGTGGTGGTTACCTTAAGCCAGCGCGGCTTCGTCAAGAGGGTGGCTTCGCGCAGCTACCGCTCCCAGCACCGTGGGGGGAGGGGCATCATCGGCATGGTCACCCGCGAGGCCGACGCAGTAAGGTTATTGGTGGTGGCCGATACCCACGACCACCTCCTCTTCTTCACCAACCGGGGGCGGGTCTTCTACCTCAAGTGCTACGAGATACCCGGTGACAGCTCCCGCGTGACCAAGGGGACGGCGGTCATCAACCTCTTCTCCGTGGCCGATAACGAGCGGGTGACAGCCATGGTCGCCCTGCCCGATTTCGAGAAGGGTTCCTACCTCTTGATGGCCACGCGCTTAGGCGAGGTCAAGAAGACGACGGCCGATAAGTTCGCCGCCGTGCGCTCAAGCGGGCTCATCGCCATGGACTTAGAAAAGGGCGATGAGCTGGTCTCCGCTCGACTGGCCACCGATAAGGACGACATGCTCCTGGTTAGTCAAGAGGGGCAGTCCATCCGTTTTGCCGTCAAAGACCTGAGGGCGGCCTCGAGGACGAGCGGGGGGGTGCGCGGCATAAGATTAAGCTCTTCCGACCAGGTGGTGGGCATGGATGTTATCCGTCCCAAGGGCTACGTGCTGGTGGCCACCAGCGGCGGTTTCGGTAAGCTCACCCCGGTGGAGGGCTATCCCAGGCAGCACCGCGCCGGGGGTGGGGTGAGGACTTTTAAGCTGGTGGAGAAGGCGGGTAGGGTCGCCGCCGCCGAGGTGGTCTCGCTCGCCCAGCAGGTAATGATTGTCTCGGCCGAGGGCATCGTCATCCAGACACCGGTCAAGGAGAAAGACCCCAAGCAGGGCATCTCCATTCAGGGGCGGAGCACGCAGGGGGTAAAGCTGATGAGGCTCGACCCCGGCGACGAGGTGGTGGCTATCGCCGCTTTCGAGAAGGAGTCTAAGTAATGCCGTCATCCTTAGCCGGCAAGACGGCTATCGTCACCGGCGGGAGGCGGGGCATCGGGCGGGCTATCGCCCTGGCTTTAGCTGAAGCCGGCGCCGATGTGAGCTTAGGCGACAGGGTGGTTGACGACGGCGAGCTTGCGAAAGTCGCCGCAGAGGTCAAGAAACTAGGTAGGCGGGCTCTAGCCATCCAAGTCGATATCACCCAGAAAGCCGAGGTCGATAGCCTGGTGCAAAAGACTATAACTGAGCTTGGTTCTATAGATATCTTGGTCAATAACGCCGCCATGAATATCAGAGCACCATTGCTCGAGCTGAAAGAAGAAGGCTGGGACAGGGTCATCGACACCGACCTCAAGGGCTATTACCTCTGCTCCCAGGCGGCGGGAAGGGTGATGGTCAAGCAAAAGCGGGGCAATATTATCAACATCGCCTCCACGGCGGCCATGGACACCGCACCCGAGATGGGCGCCTACTGCATCGCCAAGGCGGGGGTGGTCATGCTCACCCGGATGCTGGCCATAGAACTAGCCCAATATAATATAAGGGTCAACGCCGTGGCCCCGTCCATAGTCAAGACCAGGTTCAGCCAGCCTTTGTGGGATGAACCCAAGACATTGAAAGAGATTGAGTCCGAGATACCGCTGGGGAGATTGGCCGAGCCGGAGGACATAACTGGCGCGGTGCTCTTTCTGGCCTCCGAAGCCTCGGCCTATGTCACCGGCCACACTATTGTCGTTGACGGCGGCTCAATCGCCTAGCTTCCGCTTACAGTCGGCGCTGAGTCTCTCCAGCCCGCAGGCATTGCAGGCGTTATAGTGGCAGTCGGGGGTTTCAGTACCTTTGATGGCGCGCCGGTATTCTTTTTTCAAAAATTTCGTAGTCACCCCTGGGTCAATATGCGCCCAGGGTAGATTTTCGTCCAGCGAGCGCTCCCGCTGGGCATAGAAGGCTGGCTCCAGGCCGCTTTTCTTAAAGGCGTCGAGCCAGTTTTGGTAGTTGAATCGCTCGTTCCAGGCGTCGAAGGTAGAGCCCGATTTCCAGGCATCATAGACAACCTTGCCCAGTCTGCGGTCGCCCCGCGAAAGCGCCGCCTCGAGCAGGCTGACCTCGGGGTCGCGCCAGGAAAGGCGGCTGCCCTTGCGGCGTAAGCCCGCTTTTAGCACCTCGTGCTTGGCGTTCAACTGCTCTTCGCTGTCCTGAGCCACCCACTGGAAGGGGGTGTGGGGCTTGGGGATAAATGTTGAGAGGCTGATTCTGACCTGGGGCAGGCCGCCCCTGGTGCCCTTGCCCGTGGCCCGGATTTTAGCCACCAGCTGCACGATTTCCTCGATATCTTCAATGGTCTCGGTGGGCAGCCCGAGCATAAAGTATAACTTAAGGCTTCTCCAGCCGCGGGCGAAGGCAGCCTCGGCTGTGGCCAGTATCTTCTCCTCGGTGGTGCCCTTGTTGATGGTGCGGCGCAGACGTTCACTGCCCGCCTCGGGGGCGAAGGTGAGCCCGGTCTTGCGGCGGGCGGGCAACGATTCCAGCAGCTTCAGCGAGAAGCTGTCTATGCGCAGGCTGGGCAGAGAGAGGGAGAGGTTCTTATAGTGGCGCGCCAGGCTGGCCACCAGCTCTTCAATTTTGTTGTAGTCGCTGGTGCTCAGCGAAACTAATGAAACCTCGTCGTAGCCGCAGTTAGATATAAGCTCCCCCACCGCCTTGATAATCTCGGCCTGGGGGCGCTGGCGAAGGGGGCGGTAGAGAATCCCTGCCTGGCAGAAGCGGCAGCCTCGGGTGCAGCCCCGCTGAATCTCCACCGCCCCCCGGTCGTGGACGACCTCAATAAAGGGGACGACGGGGTGGGTGATGGGGGGCGGCAGCCTGTCGGCGATGCGCCGCTGGATAACCTCTTTAGCCTCGCTCTCAATCGGACTGATGCCCTTAAACATGCCGTCGGCCTGGTACTCCACCTTATAAAAAGAGGGGACATAGACATCGGCGATAGCAGCCGCCTTTTGCAAAAGCTCCTTTCGGGAAGCTTTATTCTTTTTCCATTCGCGAAAGATGTCGAGCAGCTCAGGCAATATTTCTTCGCCGTCGCCGATGACGAAGAGATCAATGAAGTCGGCCATGGGCTCGGGGTTGAGGCAGCAGGAGCCGCCGGCGATGACGATGGAGTGAGAATCATTTCTATCTTTAGCCAGCACGGGTATCTGCCCTAGCTCTAGAATATTCAGGACGTTGGTGTAGGTCAGCTCGTAGTCCAGCGAGAAGCCGATAACGTCGAAGTCCTTTATCGGCCTTTTCGTCTCAAGGCTGAGCAGGGGGAGCTTCGCCGCCCGCAGGGCGGCTTCCATATCCACCCAGGGGGCAAAAGCCCTCTCGGCGAGGACGTCGGGCTGGCTGTTTAATATATTATAGAGGATGGGCAGCGCCATGTTGGACATGCCCACCTCGTAGATATCGGGGTAGGCCAGGGCGAACTTAAGCGCCGTCTTATCCCAGTCTTTTATAACGCAATTCCACTCGCCGCCGGTGTAGCGGGCAGGGCGAATGACTTTATAGAGAATCTCATCAGGGTAGCTCAAAAATTCTCTCCTACTCTTTTCGCAGCAGCTTGCGGTAATAGGGGGCGTGAGCTAAATATAAGCCCATCACCGGGTTGTGGCCGAAGACCCTGTCCTTGGCTACCAGCACGGTGACGGGGGCTTGAGCGTATTTGAAGAAGAGCGAGTCGTGCCCCACGCAAAGCCCGACCACTATATTGAAGTCGGTGCCGGCGTCGTTTAGGATTTCGGCCTGGCTTATGGGGTTGCACATCGACTCGAAGGCATCGGGGCCTTTTATCTTCTGCTCCCCGGTGATGCCGATCCTTTCCTTGGGGATGGCACCCGCCTTGCAGCAGACGGAGATAACCTCGAAGCCGCGGTTTTCCAGGATTTCGGTTAGGATTTCGGCCTCGTCCTTTAAGCCCAGGCAGGAGGCGATGCCCAGTTTCTTATAACCCATCTTCTTGGCGAAGCGGATAATCTCTTCCACGCGAGGGTAGCGCATGGTCAGCCCTTCGGGCAGGTCCATATAACATTCGGCTTCCTGAATAGACGCTCGTCGGGCGAACTCCCTGATTTCGGGGTTATCGTATTCAGCTAGCGCTTTCTGGATGATATCCTTTTTGGTCTTGGTCGGGCAGTTTTCGGGGCCCTTAAGCGACGCCGGGCTGTCGCAGACTACCATGGTGCATTTGGCGCACTGGGGGTTTTCCGTCATAAGGCATTCTCTCCTTTGTTTTGTATAGCCATATAACTATAGACGATAGCCTTGGTTTTTACAATTGGTGGGGTCTCTTTGAGATTGCTTCGCCTTCGGCTCGCAATGACATATTCCTTGGTGGGGTGGCAAATAGTTGAAAACGGGGAGATTGCCGACTAAAATAGCACTAATCAGCAAGGAGAGTGAAATGAAGCATATCTGGGCACCGTGGCGGATAAAATATATCGAGCAGGCGGATGCGGAGGGCTGCTTCCTCTGTGACAAGCCCAAGGAGAACAAGGATACCGAGAACTATATCCTGCTCCGGGGCAACTATAACTTCATCGTCTTAAACAGCTACCCCTATAACCCGGGACACCTTATGGTCGCCCCCTACCGCCATGTGGACAGCCCGGAGAAGCTGACTGACGAGGAGATGCGCGAGCACTACGAAATGGTGAGGCGTAGCCTTGAGGTCTTGAAAGAGGTCTTTAAGCCCGGGGGCTTTAATATCGGTATGAACCTGGGCCGGGTGGCGGGGGCGGGCGTCGAAGACCATATCCATAGCCATGTCGTGCCGCGGTGGGCGGGGGATACCAACTTTATGCCGGTAATGGCTGACGTCAGGGTGCTCCCCCAGGCCCTGGCCGAATGCTACCAGAAGCTGAAGGGTAAGTTCTAGTCCTGAGGCTTCCTCAGGTCCTAGTCCTGCCCCTTCTTGAACTTAGCCTTAAGCTTTTCCGCTTCCTGCATCTTCTCGAACTCTTCCTCGGTGAGGGGCTGGAAGCCCTTGACCTTGTTGCCCTCTATGGTGATGACGAAGAGCTCCCGGCATTTCCAGCAGCGGTAGGGGCCTTCGTAGTCCGGCTCAAGCAGGGACTGGCTGCCCGCGGTACCACACTTGGGGCATTCTATGGTTATCATCATGCCACACCTCGGACGACAGTTTGGTGCCCCCAAGCGAATTCGAATCGCTGTTTACGGCTTGAAAGGCCGCCGTCCTAGGCCTCTAGACGATGGGGGCACGTCAATAAAGTATAGCAGAGACGCCCCCCGTCAACAACACCGCGTTTTGGGGCGGTTAATGTGCTAAAATACCTCTAATGGGTGCAGGACACTGGCTTAGGCGAAATCTTATCCCTATCTTGACCGTGCTTCTGGCGGTAGCCATTACCATTGTCCTCTTCGTTTATCGGGACAAGGTATCCGCACTCGGCGACTATGGCTATCTGGGTGCCTTTCTTGTCGGCCTTATTAGCTGCGCCACCATCATTTTACCCGTGCCCGGCATCGTGGTCCTCTTTGCTCTTGGTGCCGACCCTGGTCTGAACCCGGTTCTGGTAGGACTGGCCGGGGCTACCGGGGGGGTTATCGGCGAGATGACCGGTTTTATGGCCGGCTACGGTGGACGCAGGATGATACAAAGCAAGGGGCGGATATATACCATGGTGGAGAATTGGATGAAGCGGTGGGGGGGTTGGGCCATCTTTGTCTTTGCCGCCGCCCCCTTGCCCCTTTTTGATATAGCTGGTATAGTGGCTGGCGCCCTCGGCTACCCGCTATGGAAGTTTCTGTTGATAGCCTGGCCGGGTAAGAGCTTAAAATACGTCATTCTGGTTCTGGCCGGTGCCTGGGGTTGGGAAACCGTGCTGGGCTGGTTCGGTTAGCGCCGCTTGATTTTGAGCAGCAGCAGCGAGCCGACGATAAAGTAGATAAAGCAGGCCAGGAACATAAATGAGTAGCCCAGGTTGGGGCTTAAGCCATTGCCGAAATCGATGAGCGGCCCGATGAGGCGCGCCAGCGCCGCCCCACCGGCGGTAGCCAGGTTGGTCAGCCCCAGATACCTCGCCTCCTCGCCCTTGGGCACTAAATCGGTGGCCAGAGCCCAGTTGCTGCTCATAAAAGCCCCGAAGGCGATGCCCACCAGCCCGCCGCAGAGCATTATCAGGGTGAGGTTTTGCCCGCTTAAATAAATGAGCAAAATAGCCAGTGCGCCGAGCAGCCCCGCCCCAAGCGCAATGGGGCGGCGGCCTATTCGGTCCGAGAGCCGGCCCGCAGGGTAGGCAACAATGAGCATGCCGGCGATAGCCACCAGCGAGAAGCGGGCGGTGGCGGTGGCGGGGTCGGCGACGCCGACGGCATCCATCAGGAAATAGAGGGCGAAGGTCTGGAGGGTGGTGAAGGACATCATAATGAATAGGCGGGAGACGATGAACCAGATAAAATCGCGGTGCGCCTTGACCCTAATCCTGAAGCTCTTAAAAATGGTGGGGAGGAGGGGGAGCCGGGCGCCGAGCTTGCCCGGTTTTTCCCTGACGGTAAGGATGGTGATGACCATCGCCGCCAGCAGGACCGCCCCCAGCAGGGCCAGCGCCAGCCAGAGCCAGTTGCTGCCTTCGCCCGCGGCGTATCTATCCATAAAAATGGCTGCGGGGTAGAGCAGGGCAACCCCACCCCCTATCTCCAGGAAGCTCTTCACCCCCGAAGCCAGCCCCCGCTTGCCCCGGGGGACAAGGTCGGGGATGAAAGCCAGATAGGGGCCCTGGGTGGTGTTGGAGGCAACCTGGAGCAGGCAGTAGACAACGAGTATGGACAGGAAGCTGCTGACGCCGCCGATCCCCGCCAGGAAGAGCATGGCCACCAGCGTTCCCCCCAGGATAAAGGGGCGGCGGCGTCCCCAGCCAAAACCGGAGCGGTCGCTGATAGCGCCGGCGATGGGCTGGACGATTATGGCCAGCATTAGGCCGGCGAAGGTGAGCAGCCCAAGGTAGGTGCTCTTTTCCGATGCCGACACCAGGTCTAGGAGCTGTGTGGGCAGGATAATGGCGTGCAGGCTGCCCCAGAGGGCAGCCAGGGCAAAACCGAAGACGGTAATCTTGAGGTAGTCGCTACGGCGAAAGGTGCTTTTATTAGTCGCCATCTTTCTGGTTAAGCATAGCAGAGCCAGACTAAAGAGGCAATGGTTTTGGGGGGCAGACCCTTTTTCCACTGTCATTGCGAGGAACGTAGTGACGAAGCAATCCCCACCCTAAATGGGGTGTAACCCCTTTAAGTCTCTCTTTTGCCCCACCCTGTTTCCCCCTTTGAAAAAGGGGGGATTATGGGGGATTTTCTCACAATTTGGGGGTTTGAAAGGGGGCTTTGCCCCCTTTCTACCTTAAAGGGTGGCGGGCGGGAATAGATAATATCGGGGTGGGGAGAGACCCTTCGTTTCGCTCAGGGTGACAGGAAAAGGCGCTCAGGGTGACAGGAAAAGGCGCTCAGGGTGACAGCCGAAAATGAGAATGCCCCTTTTGTCCCGCCGTGGGGGTATGGTATAATCCTGACGAATATTTCCCAAAAGGAGGCGATATGCCAGCTATTTTTTGGGTTGTGCCCGCCGCGGGAATCATAACCGTAGTCTTCGCCATATTCTTGGCCCGAAACGTGCTCAAGCGTTCCATGGGCACGCCCAAGATGAAAGAGATCGGGGACATTATCTTTCAGGCTGCCTGGGCTTTCATGAAGCGCCAGTACAGCACCATCGCCATCTATTCGGTGGCGATTGCCGTTATTATCGGCGTCCTGGTGGGGGTACTGGGGGGAACCGAGGTGGAGGGCTTAAGCCAGTTTGATATTGGCTGGCGCACCGGCGTCGCCTTTCTGGTGGGCGCCCTGTGCTCCGGGGTGGCTGGTTTCATCGGCATGTACATCGCCGTGAAATCCAACGCCCGCTGTGCCGCCGCCGCCCAGAAGAGCCTTACCGAGGCGGTCAACGTGGCGCTGCGGGGCGGGGCTGTATCCGGTTTTCTCATCACGGCGCTATCGCTTATCGGCGTCACCATTATCTTCTTCGCCTACGGCGGCGCCAGCAACCCGGATATCGCGCCGCACCTTATCGTCGGCTTTGGCTTCGGCGCCAGTTTCGTCGCCCTCTTCGCCCAGCTCGGCGGTGGTATCTATACCAAGGCGGCTGATGTCGGCGCCGACCTGGTGGGCAAGGTCGAGTCGGGCATCCCCGAGGACGACCCGCGCAACCCGGCCGTTATCGCCGACCTGGTGGGAGATAACGTCGGCGACTGCGCCGGGCGTGGTGCCGACCTCTTCGAGTCCACGGCGGCGGAGAACATCGGCGCTATGATACTGGGCATCGCCGCCTACGTGGCTACGGGCAACATCGCCTGGATACTCTTCCCCTTGTGCGTGCGCGGCTTCGGCATGCTGGCCAGCATGATAGGTATTTTCTGCGTGCGGGCTAAAGAGAAAGAGAACGCCATGAACGCCCTTAACCGCGGTTATTTCGTGGCTATCGGCCTTTCCATAGTGGGGCTGGGGGTAGCCGTTCACTTTATGCTGGGTAACTGGTGGCTCTTCGGCGCCGGCATCGTCGGCATCGCCGCCAGCGTGGTCATCGTCTTTGTCACCCAGTATTACACCGAGTCGCGTTTCAGCCCGGTGCGCAGTATCGCCGAGGCCTCCAAGACGGGACCGGCCACCAACATTATCATGGGCACGGCGGTGGGCTTCGAGACGACGCTGCCCACCGCGCTAGTCATCGGCATCTCGCTGCTGCTCGCCTTCTGGATGGGAGATATGAGCGGCGTGCACGGCGCCGGAGCCTTCGGCACAGCTGTAGCCACCATGGGCATGCTCATGACCTGCCCCTACGTATTATCCATGGATACCTTCGGGCCCATCACCGATAACGCCAACGGCATCAACGAGATGGCGGGGGCGGGGCCGGCGGTGCGCAAGGTGACCGACCGCCTCGACGCCGTGGGCAACACCACCAAAGCACTGACCAAGGGTTACGCCATGGTCTCGGCGGGGCTGGCTGCCTTCCTCCTCTTCCAGGCTTTTCTGGACAGGGTCTCTTTCATCAAGTTCGGCGAGGTGGGTATGTACAGCGTGGTCAACATCGCCCGCATCGAGGTCTTTGTGGGCGCCCTGCTGGCGGTGATGATTGTCTTTCTCTTCAGCTCCTGGGCCATCAAAGCGGTGGGGCGGACGGCCTCCAAGATTATTGAGGAAGTGCGCCGCCAGTTCCGCGCCGACCCCGGTATTCTCAAAGGGACCTCTCAGCCCGATTATGCCCGCGCCGTGGACATCACCACCCGCGCCGGACTGCGGGAAATGATTGCCCCCGGACTACTGCCCGTGCTGGGGCCGGTTATTATCGGTGTTATCTTCCGCTTTATCCCCGGCTATGACAGCGCCATGGTCGTGGCCGCCCTGCTCATGGTGGGCACTATCGGCGGCATCATGATGGCATCCTATATGAATAACGGCGGCGGCGCTTGGGACAACGCCAAGAAGATGATTGAGGACGGGCAGCTCAAAGACGAAAACGGCAAGGTAATCGGCAAGGGCTCGCCCACCCACGCCGCGGCTGTGGTCGGCGACACCGTGGGCGACCCGCTTAAAGACACGGCGGGGCCTTCGCTGCACGTTCTGGTCAAGCTGCTGGCCACCGTCACCCTGGTGATGTGCCCGCTCTTTATCGTTGCCTAACAGTTAAAATAAATCCCCCCTTCTCTTTTCGGGGAGGGGGGATTTTGTTTTTTTGGGGTTGGGTGGGGTGCCAAGCTAACGGGCGGCCGCCCATTAGAGGTGCTACTAGATAGGGAATTGACAGGGGTCTCTTGACAGGAGAAGCAAAAGGTGTATACACTTATGATAGAAACGAAACAATTGTTGTATCACAAGTTATTGGTATGACTAATACAAAGAAAGTCAGCCAACGCACTCCCACCCCCAAGCAGGTAAACATGAAAGACATCACTTTTCAATTTAATCAAGCTAAAGCTATTGAGACTATGCTCTATTTAGCCCCGAGAGTAACTGACTCTGATATATATGGGATTTGCAAATTACTCTATCTAGCAGATAAGACCAGTCTTGAGAAATATGGGCGGTTTATTTTTGGTGAATCATATTATGCTATGCAGGAAGGTGCAACACCTTCCAATGCTTATGACTTATTAAAAGAGGCTGCCAAAACACCTATTAACGGTCTTAAAGTAGAGGGGAATCAAGTTATCCCATTGCGTAAGCCAGACTTAGATTCTTTGAGTGAATCAGATGTAGAGTGTCTAGACCAAATTATTGCTGTATATGGGAATGTCCCCAATTGGCTTAGGGGCCAAGATGCCCATGATGAAGCATGGCAAGAATCTTGGGGCAAAAGAAAAGGTAAAAAAAGCGTTCAAATACCGGTTGAGAGTATTATAGGGTTATTTGCAGATTCCGACGATTTGATTGATTATTTGTCTACCCGTGGTTCTGAGTAGATGCTATGCCTGATATATGGCATATCTACCATGTTCAAAATTGTCGTCATGTTCGCCCCGAGCCTAAAAATAAGTACGTAGTTATTGTTTGTAGAGATTTAAGACCAAAGGGGTTTCTCATAAATACTGGTATAAACCCCTTTATTAAAAAGCGACCAGAATTATTAGCCTGCCAAGCCCCTATCGAAAAATCTCATCATAGATGTCTGGGCCATGACTCATATGTGGATTGCATTGATTTATACGATTTTGAGGATGCGGAGTTGGTAGAGGGAGATGTCCCTGTTAGTGAACAGGCAATGGTGCAAATTAAAGAGGCCGTAAAGAACTCCAAGACGATTGAGTTGCGATACAAAAAACTCATTCTTGGCGAAACCTAAATCATTTTCAAAACCGTTTGAAACATAGGCCTCTAATAATTTTGGTGCAAATCAAGGATAAATCGCCAGCGCCTCCAGCCCCGTCGTCTCAGGTAAGCCCAGCATGATGTTCATGTTCTGTATTGCCTGCCCGGCCGCCCCCTTGACCAGGTTGTCAATAGCGCTGACGACAATTAACCGCTCTGTCCTGGGGTCTATAGCGGGATAGACCAGGCAGTTGTTGTTGCCCCAGGTGTGCTTGGTGTGGGGTGGGGATTCGGTCACCCTGACGAAGGGCTCGTCCTTATAGAAGTCCTTATAAATTCTCTTTAGCTCCTTCTCCCCTATCTTTTTGGTCAGCGGCGCATAGCAGGTGCTTAAAATCCCCCGCGTCATGGGCACTAGGTGGGGGACGAAGGTTATCGAGAATGACTGCGGATTGAGTCCTTTTAGTTCCTGGGCTATTTCGGGCAGATGGCGGTGTCCCTCTAAGGCATAGGCGCTGGTGTCCTCGTTGACCTCCGAATAGTGAGTGTCCAGACTCAAACTGCGCCCGGAGCCGGAGACGCCCGACTTGCTGTCGATAATAATATCCGCCCCGATGAGCTTTGCCTTGACCGCCGGCGCCAGCGCCAGTATCGCCCCGGTGGGGTAACAGCCGGGGTTAGCCACCAGCTTAGCCTTAGCAATCTGGGCGCGGTGCAGCTCGGGCAGCCCGTAGACGGCTTCTTTAAGTAACTGGGGGGAGGGGTGGCTGAAGCCATACCAGCGCTGATAGTCCGAGGCGTCTTTCAGCCTGAAATCGGCGCTGATATCGACCACCTTGATGCCCTTTTTGAGTAAAGGGATGACCTCTTTGGCGCTGTCTTTGTGGGGCATGGCCGAGAAGGCCAGCTCCACCTTGCCCAGCTCGGCTTCGATAGTCAAATCAATTTCAGCCAGGTGAGGAAAGACCTCGCCCAGCTTTTTCCCGGCGGCGCTCCGGCCCGTGACCGAAGCCAGTTCTACTTCGGGGTGCTGATAGAGCAGACGGGCCAGTTCGACGCCAGTATATCCGGTAACGTTAATAATGCCGACTTTCATTTTTTGCCTCTTTTCTTCCCGGTCAGGATTTTTCCCAGAGCCGTCATGCGCTGCTTGGTGCCGATGACGATGAGCCGGTCCCCTTCCTCGATGGTACCTTCGTCCGGTGGGTTGGCGATGAGCGTGCCGTCTTCCTTTCTTATGGCCAGGGCGGTGATGCCGGCCCTGGCTTTAGCCTGAGCCATGGTCTGGCTGATGAGGGGGGAGCCGCTGACGACATCCACCGTTTCCAGTTGCAGGTCGCGACCGCGGCCGGAGGTGACGGTATCGATGAAATCGACCACCGCCGGGCGCAGTGCCATCATAGCCATGCGGCGGCCGCCGATGGCGTGAGGGGATATGATGCGGTCGGCGCCCGCCCGCCGCAGCTTGCTCTCGGAGGCGGGGTTGGCGCTGCGGGCTTCAATGAAAAGGTCGGGACGCGTTTCGCGGGCGGAGAGGGTGATGAAGGTGTTATCGATATCGCTGCCCACCGCCGACACCAGCCCATAAGCCCGCTTGATGCCGGCTTCCTTGAGCACTTCGTCGTTGGTAGCGTCGCCCAATATGGCGAGGTAGCCTTCCTTCTCCGCCCTGGCCACGTGTTCCTCGTTGTTGCTGATGATGACGAAGGGGGCTCCCTCTTCGCTGAAGGTCAGCGCTATCGACTCCCCCACTCGCCCGTAGCCGCAGAGGATATAATGTTTCTTTAGCCTGGCAATCTTATTTTTCATTCTTCGCCTCCCCAGGGTGATATCGAACTGTCCCTCGATTAGGTAGCCCATGATGGTGGTCAGGATATAGAGCGCGCCACCGACGCCACCGATAATCAGAAAGATGCTGAAGATGCGCCCGGCATCGCTTAAAGGGTAGACCTCTCTAAAGCCCACCGTGGTGATGGTGGTGATGGTCATATAGACAGCGTCGAGGAACGACCAGCCCTCGATGACCATGTAGCCGATGACACCGATGGCTACGATGATGAGAAAAGCGTATAGGGCGAATAGCAGTCTTCTTAAAGAACCCATCGTTTAGCCGAACTAATTTTTAAGGATATTGTAACATAAAATATGCCCTCGTGCCCTCGGGATAGGAGTCAAAATTCTTGCCAATCGTAGCTGATTTATGTTAAAATAATAGTCCTCAAAGGAGGAATTATGCCTAAGATTTACCTACTGGATGTAACTAACCGTGACGGCGTACAGACCGCCAAGCTTGGGCTTTCCAAGCTGGAAAAAACGATGGTAAATATCTACCTCAACGAAATGGGGGTATTTCAGTCCGAGTTCGGTTTCCCCACCACCAGGCACGAGACCCGCTACCTTAATGCCAACCTGGAGCTGGCCGAGATGGGGGTGCTAGAGCCTATCCGCCTGGGGGGGTGGATAAGAGCCATCGTTGACGATGTGGAGCTGGCTTTCGAGAGGGTGCCCGGCATAAAGCACCTTAACGTTTCCATATCCACCTCGGAGCAGATGATTAAGGGTAAGTTGAAGAAGACCCGTAAGGATGTCCTCAAGGACATGATGGCGGCGGTGGATGCCGCCTGGGCCAAGGGTGCCGAGAGCGTCGGTGTCAACGCCGAGGACGCCTCCCGCACCGACCTGGACTTCTTGGTTGAGTTCGGGCTGGCGGCAAAAGAGCACGGAGCCACCCGACTCCGCTATTGCGACACCCTGGGCTACGATAACCCCTTCACCATATATAGGACCAACAAGGCGCTGGCGGAGAAGGTGGGGCTGCCCATCGAGCAGCACTGCCACGGCGACCTGGGGATGGCGGTGGCTAACTCACTGGCCGGGGCTAAGGGGACGATTGACGGCAGGCAGGACGCCTACATCAACACCACCATCAACGGCATCGGGGAGAGGGCGGGCAACGCCGACCTGGTGACCGTTATCCTGGCGGTGACCAAGTCCAAGGATTTCGCCAAAAGGTATCAGTTCGGCAGTAAAATAAGGCTGTCCAAGGCCTGGAAGATAGCCAAGTTTACCGAGTACGCCTTCGACGTGCCCATTCCCATCAACCAGCCCGGCGTCGGCGCTAATGCCTTCGCCCACGAGTCGGGCATACACGCCGACGGTGTCTTAAAAGACCCGGAGAACTACGAGCTCTACGGCTTTAAGGAGCTGGGGCGGGGCGACCCCATCAAGGTGGACACGGGGCGGGAGATTATCGCCGGGCAGTACAGCGGCATATCCGGCTTCAGCCACGTTATGGGCAAGATTAAGGATGTATCTTTCGCCAGCAAGGCAGAGGCTAACGACGTGCTGGAGCTGGTGAGATACGCCAACGTTCTCTCGCATAAGCCCTTGGTCGAGGACGAGCTGCTCTTTATCGCCAACTACCCCGACATCGCCAAGCAGTTGCTAACGTCTACCCCGCTGGCGTGGTAATAGTTCTTTAGATTGGGGCTGCCCTAGGGGCAGCCCCTTTTGAAAAGCGTCACTGTCCTCACTTCTTCCCCTCAATCTTCTTAAGTGCCTCGGCGGCCTCCTGGCGCACAGCCTTGTACTTGTCCTTGAGCGCTTGGGTGAGGGTAGGCACGGCTGCCTTGTCACCAATCTCACCCAGGACTTCCGCGGCTACTCTGCGCATGTCCGAGCCCTTGTTCCACCTACTGAGTTCCTCGATAAGGAAAGCTACGGCTGTCTGGTCACCGATCTCACCCAGGGCCTCGGCGGCCAACAGGCGTAGCTGCCAGTCCTTGCTCTTGTAGTGGCCCTTGAACGCCTCGGCGAGGGCAGGGACGGCTGCCGGGTCACCGATCTCACCCAGGGCCCGAGCGGCCTCCTGGCGCACAATCTCGTCTTCATCCTTGAGCGCCTGGGTGAGGGCAGGGACAGCTGCCGGGTTACCGATCCTGCCCAGGGCCCGAGCGGCCTTCTGGCGTACAATGTTGTCTCCGTCCCTGAGCGCCTGGGTGAGGGCAGGGATGGCTGCCTTGTCACCAATCTCACCCAGGGCCTCGGCGGCTATTTCGTGCACGGTTATGATATACCCGCCGTCAAAGTCCGAAGGGCGCGTGGCCAGCCAGCCCTCCTGCTTGAGCGCCTGGGTGAGGGCAGGGATGGCTGCCGGGTCACCGATCTTGCCCAGGGCCTCGGCGGTCTTCCAACGCACCACCATCTCGTCTTCATCTTTGAGCGCCTCTATAAGGGCAGGCACGGCGGGCTTACCGATTGTAACCAAGGCCTCAGCAGCCCTGTCCTTCACCCTCCAGTCATCGTCCTTGAGCGCCTGGGTGAGGGCAGGGATGGCTGCCTTGTCACCAATCTTGCCCAGGGCCACGGGGGCCATCCAACGCACCTTCCAGTCATCATCTTTGAGCGCCTCTATAAGGGCGGGCACGGCGGGCTTACCGATCGTAACTAAGGCCTCAGCAGCCCCTTCTCGCATCTGCCAGTCATCGTCCTTGAGCGCCTTGATGTGTTTTTCAATCTCGCTTTGTGCCATTCTTATCTACCCCCTTCCTTCTTGTTTGCTAGATATGGGACATTTTTCTTGTGGTGAAAACATTCTAATTATTCTTATATAAACCGTCAATATACAAGCAGTAGGTTTTCTTTTATAATAACTCGAGAAAGGGTTAAAAATGCCTAACCAACCGCCCTCAATGAATCTTAAAGCCATCGGCATTGTCAGCAATGACATCAAGCAGCCGATAAGGCACGGCTGGAGAGAGGTCGTCTCCGAAATCACCATCAACAGCGAGCTTACCGAGGCGCTGGACGGGCTGGAGGGCTTTTCCCACATCATCGTCCTCTACTGGATGCACCAGCTCGACCCGGGGCGTAAGCTGCCGCTCAAGGTCCACCCTATGGGCAACCGGGACCTGCCGCTTACCGGGCGTTTCGCCACCCGCTCCCCCAGCCGGCCCAATCCGGTGGGGCAGGCCACCGTCGAGCTATTGGAGCGGCGGGAAAATATCCTCAAGGTAAAGGGGCTGGACGCCATCGACGGCACCCCGGTAATCGATATCAAGCCCTATATTCCGGGCTACGATTCCGCCAGTGACGCCAGGGCACCCAGATGGATGCCGGGACACTAACCGATATCTACCGCCGCCTGCTCCAGCGTTTCGGCCCCCAGCACTGGTGGCCCGCCGACGAGCCCTTCGAGGTCATTGTCGGCGCCATACTCACCCAGTCCGCCGCCTGGGGCAACGTGGAGAAGGCGATAGGAAACCTGCGGGGGGCGGGGGCGTTATCGCCACAGGCGTTGCGTAAACTCCCCAGAGCTAAACTGGCCGGGCTGGTCTATCCCTGCGGCTACTACAAGGCCAAGGCGTTCAAGCTCAAGGCCTTCGCCCTCTGGCTGGGCAACCACTACGACGACGACCTCAATAGGTTATTCGCCCTCGATACCGGGGAGCTGCGCCGACAGCTGCTCTCGGTGCACGGGGTGGGGCCGGAGACGGCCGATTCCATAACACTCTACGCGGCGGGCAAGCCTGTCTTCGTTATTGATGCCTACACACGGCGCATCATGAGCCGGCTGGGCTTAGCCCCCGAAAAAGAGAGCTATGCCGCCTATCAGGCGCTTTTCATGGAGAACCTGCCGTCTGAGGCTAAACTATACAACGAATACCACGCCCTCTTGGTCTGCCTGGGCAAGAATGTCTGCCGCCGCCAGCCGCTTTGCGGGGAGTGTTGTTTGAATGACCTTTGTAAGTTTTAGTCCCCCACCCCGATTTTATCTATACCCGCCCACCGCCCTTTAAGGTAGAAAGGGGGCAA
>Ga0315544_1001089_pt1 | contig 22305 bp, 26 predicted proteins | sample SalMarSW160130MG_2_FD_202543 | JGI IMG/M metagenome (GOLD analysis project Ga0315544, IMG submission 202543) | Salt marsh sediment microbial communities from the Plum Island Ecosystem LTER, Massachusetts, United States - Salt Marsh Sediment SW1601-130 ... | reverse complement strand
AGCAGAGCCGGCTCGTCAGCAACATTAGCATTACGGATAACTTGGCTGAATAAAAGATGGGATGAGCTGTGGTTACAAAAGCCGCTGGCGGCTTGAAAAATCCACCTACAAACTTGACGGGCACCCCCTAATGGAATGGCAGCGAATAATTGCTTGTACCTTGCGACCGAAAATGGTAAAATACTGTGTTTTGCAGGAAGGCCCGCCAACGGCGGGTCTTAATCAGAACCTAACGCTGCTGGGCCCGCCTTGCGGGAACCCAAATGAGTAATAGAGGTCTAAAGATATGAAACGACAGCGCAGCACAATAATAATGTTAATGGTCCTTTTCGTTTTGGTACCATCATCGGCTTTTGCCTGTTCGGTGCCGGTTTTTCGATATGCTCTGGAAAGATGGCCGGCGGATTATTACGAGGCGGTATTAATCCATCGAGGTCAGTTGACGGAGGACGAGAAGCAGCTCCTGAATGAGCTGCGACAGGAAGACTCCGAGGTAGAGGACCTTCTGAATCTACATATCTTGGAATTGGATATTGCCACAACTACAGAGGAGAAAGTTAAAAGTCTTTTAATTAGCGAAGAACTCCCGGAGACACTGCCGGTTCTTGCTCTCTGGTATCCGTCAACAAGAGGTCGGACGCCCCCCATTTGGCAGGGCCAATTCACGACCTCAACAGTGGCGGCTTTGCTTCAGTCCCCGACGCGTCAAAATTTGGCTGAGCGCTTGATTGAAGGTCAAACAACGGTATGGATTTTCGTCGAATCCGGTAACGCCGAAAAGGACAAAGCAGCTCTTCAACTGCTCGAACAGGAACTGGAAAAGGCAGTTCGCGAACTAAAAGAGGAATCCGAGTCTATTCCTGAAGAGTTTGCGGTGCCCGAAATAACATACTCATTTTCGACTTTACCTGTTTCACGCTCAGATCCCAATGAGCGTATGCTTCTGACCTTGTTGTTGAACAGTGAGCCGGACCTTGACGAGTATTCGGATGAGCCTATAATTTTCCCCGTATTTGGGCGAGGTCGAGTTCTTTTCGCGCTCATTGGGCAGGGTATATCGGCGGATAACATTCGAGAAACCATCGCGTTTTTGGTCGGTCCCTGCGGCTGTGAAATCAAAATGATGAGCCCGGGCGTGGATGTACTTATGGCCGCAAACTGGGACGCAGCAGCGATGCAGTTCTATCAGGAGTTCTACGAGACATACAACGAGGTGCCGGAACTGACAGGTGTAATGCCTGAAACGCCGGCTGAAGAGAATCTGAAAACAGAAGACAAAGAAATTGGAAATTCTCTGGAGGATAATGTCACAGCCTCTATGGATGGGCCGACCACGGTTAACGACGTACCGGTCAACGCGGTCGAAACCAAAGAGCGAAAACTTCTTGGATTAGGCATTATGGGAACAACTGGGGTGATGCTGGCGGTTATTCTCCTGGTTGTTGTTTTGGGAAGTGTGGCTCTAAGTCCACGCAGAAGGGGCCACCAATGACGATTTAGAGGCTGGTAACAAGCATAGGTATTGGAGTTGCAGTGATCGCGACTTTGAAATTAATGGACGGTTTGAGCAAGTAGTAATTATTATGACAATTTCACGTTTGGTCATTAGAGAGATCCTTCACCGCAAGCTCAATTTTGGATTAGGATTATTATCTGTTGCGGTGGCTGTAGGATGCCTTGCTGGTTCGCTGACACTGGTGAAATTACATGATGCTCGGACGCAATCAATCCTCGAACAAAAAAGAGTCGAGACTCAGGAAAAGATGCGGGTTCTGGAAGATGACGTTAGGAAAGCAATGCAAAAGCTCGGATTCAACATTGTTATTCTTCCCAAGGACCAAAACCTCAGCGACTGGTATGCTGATGATTATGGAGCTAAGTATATGCCGGAGGAGTACCTTTCCCGGCTGGAGCAGTCCGAGATTGTTACTATTGAACATCTTGTACCAAGACTGCGTCAGAAGGTGAAGTGGCCCGAAACAAAATGGGCGGTCATTCTTGTAGGGACATCGGATAAAGCTGTGAATCCTGCTCCGTACGCCCATGAATTTTCTCTTGAGGCAGTTCCACAGGGAAAAATTGTACTGGGTTACGAAGTTCAACAGGGACTTGGACTGAATGTTGGTGACAGGATTCGATTTATGGGCAGTGAATTTGTCGTACATAAATGTCATAAAGAGCTGGGCACAGAAGATGATATGACTGTATGGTTAAACTTGTCAGAAGCCCAGGAGTTGCTTGATAAAAGGGGTTTGATAAACGAAATTCTCGCTTTTGAATGCCGCAGCGCCTGGGCGGACCTGCCAAAAGTCAGGACTGAAATCGCCCGGATACTCCCGGACACACAGGTGGTTGAAAAAGCATCCGATGTGCTTGCAAAGATACACGCCTATGTTAAAGTTGAGGATGAAGGAAAGGCTGCTATTGAAAGGGAAAGAGAAAATATGGCTCAACTGAGGGTAACAAGGACGCGTTTTGCCGGGATTCTGGTTTCATTGGTGATGGTTATATGCGTCGTGTGGGTTGCATTGTTGGCGGTGGGGAATGTACGAGGACGACGAACGGAGATAGGGATACTCCGCACACTGGGTTTTCGCTCCCGGCAGATACTTTACATCTTCTTGTCGAGGGCTATCATTATAGGACTTGTCGGCGGGATTCTGGGATTCCTGGCTGGAGGCTTTCTTGGCAGCAATTGGGCAGGACCGGTTGCTGAGGAACCCCGCCTTGCGGGAACCCAAAGCAGATATGAGTGGATGTTTAATTTCAACCTGCTTGGTCTTGCGATATTTGTGGCGGTGGCAATTACGGTGGCCGCCAGTTGGATTCCTGCAATACTTGCCGCCAGGCAGGACCCTGCTGTAGCTTTGCAGGAAGAGTAACCGAGCTAATTTAGCAGGTAGGGGCTGTTCGCGAACAACCCGTACTATGCGTTTTGAAAGAAGACTATCGTGAAAATTTGGCACATACTGGTAAAGGAAATACTGCACCGCTGGCGTAGTTTTGCATTAGGAATTTTCGCTGTTATTGTTGCCGTCGGTTCGCTGACCGGAGCCTTGACATTGCTGAAGGTACACGACCTTCATACTCAAAAAATATTGACCGAGAAAGAAGAAGAAACCGAGAAAAAGATGGCGATTTTGAAAGATGAAATGCGAAAAGCAACATTGAAACTGAAATTTAACCTTTTGATTCTTCCAAAACAACAGAGTATTCGAGACTTGCATATCAAAGGTTATCCTTCGGAATATATGCCGGAAGAGTATGTTACGCGTTTGGCAAATTCGGGAATTATTACGGTTCGTCATTTTTTACCCAGCCTCCAGCAAAGAATTAAATGGCCGGAGAAAAATCGCACGATTACGCTGGTCGGGGCGCGAGGTGAAGTCCCGAACCTCTACAAAGACCCGAGGAAGCCCCTTGTTCAGCCGGTACCCCAGGGAACTATTGTGCTTGGATATGGATTGCACTACAGTCTCGGACTTCAGGTGGGTGACAAGGTCAAGCTTCTTGGTAGGGAATTCACCGTACACAAGTGCTACGAAGAACGTGGCAGCAAAGATGATTTTACAGCATGGATTCATTTGCGCCAGGCACAGGAGCTTCTCGACAAAGAAGGTCTTATCAACGCCATCCTGGCTCTCGAATGCATTTGCCAGGGAGTGGAAGGTCTGCTGGAGAAGATTCGAACGGAGATAGAGCAGATTCTTCCAGGAACACAGGTTATCGAAAAGGGCACTAAGGCTCTTGCGAGAGCCGAGGCCAGAGTAAAAGTGGGTCAGGAAGCCAAGGCAGCAGTTGAGAGAGAAAGGCGGCACAGGACGCAGATGCGCTCTGAACGTGAATTTTTCGCGGCGGTGCTGGTCCCCTTAGTTATGGTGGCCTGCGCTGTGTGGGTCGGACTACTGGCATTTAACAATGTCCGCGACCGTAAGACTGAAATTGGAATCCAAAGAGCGATTGGTTTTAGAGCAAGGCAAATTATGTTTTTATTTCTTACCAAATTTTTGGTAATGGGATTGCTTGGAGGGGCCTTGGGAATTTTTGTCGGTCTTGGTTTTGGCAGATGGCTTGGGCTTACCCTGGAGGAGGATATAGGGGGAATTGCTGCTGGGGAACTGTTTAATCCCGGCTTGCTTTTTCTGGTTCTGATTATAGCGCCGGTGTTAACTGTCATATCCGGCTGGATTCCGACCATGATCGCAATTCGACAGGACCCGGCTGAAGCATTGAGAGAAGAGTAAACTGTACAGGACTCAAAACGAAAGAGATAGAATTCTGAGGTCTTGGGTCTTGAGTCTGAAGTCTTGATATGAGGATGCTCGAGTTTAAAAAAGTTACTAAGAGTTTTGACGGTCCGGAAGGTAAGGTAACGGCTCTCGATGGAGTCTCGTTATCTGTCCGACCGGGGGAATTCTTAGCGGTACGCGGGCCGAGTGGTTGTGGAAAGACTACACTGCTGTTGACCGCCGGTGGTCTTCTAAGACCCAACGCCGGCCAGGTGAACTTAGATGGTAATGACCCGTATGCGCTGGGTCCCGAGACGCGAAGCAAGATGCGGGCACGTATGATTGGGTTCGTATTTCAACAGTTCCACCTGATTCCATACCTGACGGTACGGCAGAACATCCTGGCTCCGTCGCTGGCCCTGCCGGCCAAAGGGGCCGGCCAACGAGCGCAGGAACTCGTCAGTCATTTTGGACTGGATGACCGCGCCGGCCATGTGCCGTCCCAGCTTAGCACCGGCCAGAGGCAGCGTACGGCCCTGGCACGTGCTCTTTTGAATAAGCCAAAAATCATATTAGCCGACGAACCTACGGGAAATCTGGACGAAGGCAATGCTGATATTGTGTTCGGCTATCTCAGTCAATATGTTGCTGAAGGTGGATGTGTATTGCTTGTTACTCACGATGTCAGGACAGCCGCTCACGCCACCCGCACCTTGCAGATGGTTGACGGGCGATTAATTGAGTAGGATCAACATCCTGATAAAGAACCGCAACAAGCATCGCGCAAAATATCTACAATTGAATATCACGGACCTTTACCCGGCTGTTCTGGTTCCGGACGCTCTTGCCCGTTACCTCTACACACAAGATTTTTTTCATGTCGCGTAAAGCGAACAACAAACTTACTGTTCGGTTTGCTCAGCAGCTCATCCAGAGGGCCGACCTGTTGCAGGATACCCTCGTTCAAAATAGCTGCTCGGTCAGCTACAGTAAATGCTTCTTCCAGATTATGGCTTACATGGATGGTAGTCAGGCCGAGCCGGCGTTGAATGTCCAACAGTTGTACGCAGACTTCCTGCCGTGTAACCTCATCCAGGGCGCAGACCGGCTCTTCCAGAAGTAAAATTTTCGGCTGCAGAACCAGTGCCCGCGCCAAGGCAACACGTTGTTTTTCACCACCACTGAGACCGTGGATTCTGCGTGACAGAAACCCTTGGATATCCAGCAGCTCTGCTGTCTCGGTAATTTTTGCTTGGCTATCTTTGTGTTGATAACCGCGGACGCGTAAGCCGAAAGCGATATTTCGCTCGACGGAAAGATGCGGAAAAAGGGCGTAATCCTGAGGTACATATCCGATACCCCGAGCACGTGGCTCGAGGTTGGTTACCTGTTGTCCTTCGATGTATATTCGTCCCGAATCAATCTTTTTAAGACCGCAAAGGCACTCCAGAAAGATGGTCTTACCTGAGCCCGGCGGCCCCAATAGAATAAAGTACTCTCCCTTCGCGATGTTGATGCTCAATCGCTGCAGTTGGAATGTGCCAATACGAAAAGAAATTTCTTCGGTACAAATCATCGTTTCACCAGGACCGAACCACCAACAAGGCGGATTCCTGTTACTGCAATCAAGGCTACAACAATAAGCAGCAACGCTATTGCCAGTGCTACTTCAAGATTTCCGACTGATTGTTCAAGAAAAATAGTAGTGCTCAAAACTTCGGTTCGGCCCCGGAAAGAACCAACAAAAATCATCAACGGCCCGAAAAGTCCAAACGCCCGGGACCAGGTTAAGATACCACCGGCGATAATGCCGTTCCGGGCCAAAGGCAGACAAACACGGCGAAAACTGCCCCATTGTGTGCAGCCTAAGGTCAGGGCCACATTTTCGTAACGCCGGTCAACATCGTCAAAGGCGGTCTTGGCTGAGCGGATAGCAAAACTTGCGGCAGCTACAAACTGACACAGCACAATGCCTTTAGGCTGAAAAACAAACTCGATACCCAGGTCTTCCTGTATCCATCGGCCGGGACTCGTCTGTGAAAAAAAAACCAACAACGTCAGGCCGGCTACCAGCGGAGGAAACACTATGGGCAAATCCACAATGGCATCAGCCAGGATGTGGCCGGGGAAACGAAAGCGGCTCAACGAGTATCCCATAGGGACCGCAAAAAGCAGCGCTATCAAAGTCGTGGCACAACTCGTCCAGATACTCATCCAAAGAGCGTGACGGATAAATTTGGAGGCCAGAACCGTTGTGACGGCTTTTCCGTCCACGTAAAAGACGTCAGTGATAATCAGTGTCAGGACAAAGATAATGAAGACCGATACAAAGAAAAATGCCGCTGCTAAAAAGACACGATCACGCCAACCTCTTACAGGAGTGTCCATAACTGTTTTCATTGCCAACCCATAAATGCAAACACGCCCCATTTATCAAATTCATAATACAGCATATATTCCATGCAGATTATTACAATCAGCGTTACGAGCACGCCAAGCATTCTTGTCAGAGCCGGCTTAAGGTTCGTTTCGGCACGGATGTGACGCTCAAGTATAAAATAAACAACCAGCGCAACAAAACCTGCCGCCAAAAAAGCAAAGGTCTGTTTTGCATACAAGCCCTGGGAATGAACGCCCAAGACAAGGATAACGGATGTGGGTCCCGTAAGCAGGATAAATCAGCACACCGAGAACGTAAACAATTGTGTAGGCCCACAAGAACACTCTAACATAGAGCCATTCAAGTTTTTGCCGACCGAATTTGCCGCGGACATAGCCGATGACAATGAGCAGGTTATACGTCATACTGCCCACAAGAACAAATGTCGCGAACAAATGAACCAGAAGCAAAATTTCGTAAAAGTTTTCCAGAAAAACCACAACATCAGGCCTCGATTATCAGGTCAGGGAGTAATCTCAGGTGGACAGATACTTTGATTTAGTATTCTCCGGGACTTATTCTTCAGCAACGCACCATCCATATTTCTCATAGAACCGGCGTGCTTCCGGAGAGACCAGGAAGTCCATAAACTGTGTTGCGGCCTTACAGGCCCTGGCACTGAAAATACGGACAGTGCCGTTACTGCTTTGGTGCTTCATTTACTGTACCTCCACGCTCACCCACGTTCATATTTTTCTGATTTGTCAGACTCTCGCCCACGTCTCGTTGTTCTTGTTTTGGTGAGGCAGTAAACATTTTTACGGCCACTATTACCAGAAAAATCGCGAATACCTTGCGTAGTGTATGGCTCGGAAGCCGAGAGGCCAATTCCGCTCCAGCTAATGTGCCAGCCAAGGCACCGAATATAATCAAACCGATAACCAGCGTGTTCATCTCGATATCGGGATTCTTCCAGTACAGCAGCGCCCCGACCAGTGCCATAGGTACCATCGCTGCCAGAGCTGTTCCCTGGGCAGACTTTTGCTCAAAACCGCAAAGCAAGACAAGCACGGGTACAATGACTGTTCCGCTACCCAGTCCCAGAGTGCCACTAATGACACCCGCGCAAATACCCAACAGGACAAAAACCCACCAGTAATTAGGTAACTGACCTATCATAATAAATCTCCAAAATATTTTTCACTGGTTCCAATGTCTCTTTTTGTCGCAAGCATTATAGTCAGTTACATTTCTGTTTGCGATACAAATATTTACAAACAGCCCTGCAACCCGTCAAATTGTTGCGCAGAATCTGGTTCAGGCCGAGACCATACTTAAAGATAAGATTCCCTCCAATTGCAGCTAAACCGGATTTATTGCGGAGGCGTGGTACGGTAGTTATGTTTCTCAAAAATTCCCTGTCCTTGCGCGGAGACAAGAAAGTCCACAAACTTTTCCGCCAGTTTTCTGTGTTTGGTGAACTTTAGCACCTATATCGACAGTGGAAATCACATTTTTATCAAGAGCAATAGATATCTCGTCTCCGTACTCACTGTAGTACCGGGCCATTGCATCCCAAACGATAACAGCGTCAAGTGATTTTGCCTGTATTTGCATACCCAGCTCATTGACGGTAAGAGATTGAAATATTAGATTTTTCTCGATGTCTTTCCAGGTGATGTTGTTCTTTGCGAGTATTTGTTTGGATGTTCTGCCGATAGCGCAGGCGCCCGGGTTACCAAGACCCAGCTTTATACCAGGCTTGAGGATGTCTTCTAATCCGGAGATTTTTTTTGGATTGCCCTTCTGTACCAGAATAGTCGGAATCCAGTAGCAAACCGAGCGCCGGGAAAGAATCATATCTTCTTGGGCGGCTTGTTCAACATAGTGTTTGTCGCCGGGCATATAGAGATCACCCTGGCGGGCAAGTTTTATCTTTGCCAAGAGTACCTCACTGCCGGCATAATCCAGAGCGACCTTAACACCATACTCTCGCCCAAAAATCTCAACCAGCTCATCCGCCGGCGGGCGAATGCCGGCCCCGCAATAGAGAAGTAATTCTTTCACCTCAGAATCAGAGCCTTCTGATTTTTAAGCTTTACATCCGCAAAGCAGCACGCCCATAGCAACAATTACAATTATTGTAACCTTTTTCAATTTGTTCTCCGATTCTGCCCGCACCTGTGCTACCCGCACAGAAAACGCGGGTACAGTTGTTATTTTACATAGCCATATTCAGCGAAAATATCGGGACCCTTGGTTCGGGCAAATGCAATGAACTGTTTAAGCGATTCGGGTTCTTTGGAATAGCTCAAACCGATAATGTGCACGCGGATTTCCTCATCGTATTCATAGGGCGTCCGAATAACCTCCACACTGTCACGGAATGTATGGGCCACACCGTTCCACATAATGACCGCATCAACTGCCTGTGTTTTCAGAAAGTTCCCCAAAGTGCTGTGTCCTTTGGTTAAGCGGTTTTTCAACGTTTTTCATAACCGCCTCTTATATGCCTTTCTTGTCCAAAAGTGCAAAGACCATTTCGGTGCAGGTGGAATACTGCGGGTCGGTCAGAGCAACTTTCAGCCCGGGTTGTGTTAAGTCTTGAATACTGGTCAGCCCTTTTGGATTGCCTTTTTGCACCGCCAGTACCGGTGCCACAAAGCCTACATGGACATAATCCACCAGGGCTTTGGCATCAGCAACATAATCAAGATACTGGTCGTGGGTAACAAGAATAACCCCCTTTCGACCTGCCTTGACCTGAGGCAAAAAGTCCCTCACTGCCCGCAACTATCGTAGTAACTTTAATGCCTTTTTGGGAGGTGAGCTCCTAATACAATTGTTCCATCGGCTTGGGGATTGAGCTGCCACATAAAATTACCAGTTCCCTGGGCTTATCGGTAGTTTCTTTTTTACTGCAACCAACTACGATAACTAAACCAAATACAACAATTAACAACAGATATAAAACCATCTCAGGTACGCGCATATGGCTGTTCTCTATAACCTGCCCTTTCATACTTTATTTGGTGCCTGTGCTATATCTCAGTCGGTTCCGCTGAAGCACAGAATTTGGCCATCTATAAGAGTTACTACTGTACGGCCCTCGCGGCCAACAGCCAGGCCCCAGCTAACCGGAGCCGACGGCACGGCTTCAGACCACAGGACACTGCCGTCCTTAAGATTTAAGGCAACAATCTCTGATTTCTTAGCAACCACTACGGCATTGCTGCACACCGCCAAAGCGACACTGTCTTTACAATCGTAGCTCCATAACGGCTTATCTCTAACACCAAGCCTTTTCCAATCAACATTGAAACGATTACTGGGCTCCGCCATCTTTTTTCCTAACAACTCTCTATCAATGTCGTCAAAGCATAAAACCTTCTTACTGTTCTGACTGCTGACCCAAACAATATCCCGGCCCCCACTCGATGTTAGAAAAACCTTGTTGAAAACGGTGTCGTCGAATACATCATACTTCGGGTGTGCGTAGAATGGCTTGCCGCAGGCCACGACCTGGTCTGCGAGCAGAGAAAGCTCCCAGCCGCGAGGGCTTTGCGATGTAAAAACATTGTTTTGTGCAAGCTGTCGGAGCAGAGCAGGGTTGTTAAGGCATTTTCCGTCTGAAATGTTATAGACAGCCGGCGAGAGAGAGGTACCGCTGGCTAAGTAGAGCTTGCCGTTGTGAAGTAGTTGATGGCCCTGCACGCTCACTCCGGTACGGGCTTGCCGGTCCAGATGACCTGACGTGTTGTTCTGCCATTTTATTCGGCCGCTCGCGGCATCGAGCGCATAGACATAAGTGCCGTCATAATTAACGATACCGGCGGCGAAATAGGCAGTCCCGTCTTCGACTAACACTCCGCTTGCGGCCGGCCAGGTGGAAAGCAGCGAGCCATATACAGGTATCTTGCGCTCCGATGGAGCTGCACGAAACCGCCAGAGAATACGACCAGTCTGTGCCTCGAAGGCATAGACCCATCCATCACCGGAACCTACCAGAGCACGACCCTTCCAGATAGTTGGAGGAAAGCGGACCGCACCACCGGTATAGGCCTTCCACCGCAACTGGCCGTTCACTGCATCCAGGGCCCGAACGATGCCGTCGGGACCGCTGGCAAATATCAGTCCACCAACCGTAACCGGAGCCGTAGGAACAGAAGCTGTTGAAGCAGGTTTTGTTTTTGGTTTAAACTGCCAGAGCAGTTTGGCTTTATCAGGGACGGTTGCTTTTGTTGTTGCACTGCCGGTGTTGTCTGCGCGGAAGATAGGCCAGTCAGCCGAAGATTCGGGCAGGCTTGTGACCTTTGTTAAATCCCTGACGCTTTTCTCTAAACGTTGAGATTCAGTTGCACGCGGACTAAAGTCGAAATCCCCTGCCGGTCCAAGGCAGGTAACGCCGTAGAGTGTAAGCTGGCAATCACAGACCGACGGCCAGAAGTATAACAGGCCGTTGGCGATGGTTACGCCGTCGTGACATGGGGGACGCATAGGTGAAATCCAGTCAGGACGCCCGCTCGCTAAGTCCAATCGCGTCGAACCACCTCTTGCCCGGTAGAATATGGCATCGATAGACCCTGTCGGACGAGTGCATGCCCGGCGAGCTGTCTTTAACTCCGCCAATACTTCACCGGTAAGCGGTTCGAACTTCTTGCTGAGGCTGCCTACGTCGTTTTGACCGCTGAGACCATATAGCCCATCGTCTCTCAGGACCAATTGAAAGTTGCTGTAAGAATTCTCCCAGAGAATGCTTCCGTCTTCGGTGGAAACGGCAAGAAGTTTGCCAACCTGGGGGCCGGCAAAGTACAAGGCCTTATCGCTGCACTGCAGATAGTTTGTAGTTCGCCAGTTGGTGCGCCAATCCTGCCGGTTCATATATGTCCCGAGTGACTTAAACAACTCAGGTGCATTGTCCGGGGTCTTTCGCCAGATGACTTTGCCGGTCTTCGCATTCAGGCAGGTCAGATACGCTCCAAATCGAAAGATGAAGATCCGCCCGTTTTTCATACACATTGCCCGGCTGTCAACCGGCTCATCTTCCCGATAGCTCCACAGGACCTTTTTCGTTTTGGGGTCAATGGCCAGTACATTTCGACCGAAGCCCCACGGATGGGCTGCGTATGCCTTCTCGCTGTCCCTGATACCGTCAGGTTGATTAAAGCCCTTTGATATCGGGTTCCAAGGCCAGCCGTGCAGCTCCCGGCGCCATCGCATTGTCGGGTCTCTTTGCTCCTGCTCTCCCATAAGCGCATAGAGAACACCGTCCTCCAGAGACATCCACTTCCAGAATGTCCCGCCGGCTTTTTCCACCGGTGGGATAATTTCATCCTTCAATTTGCCGGTAGTTGTATCAATTAGCTTACAGGACTTATCGTCGCCGACATACAATGTCGTCGGTGTTGCAATCATTGTATTGCGATGTATCATCACGCCCTCAGCCAGGTCCCGCTGCCAGAGCATTGTGCCGTTATAGCCGTCGAACGCCACGAGCTTATTGAGCAGGGGTTCTTCCCGTGTCTTGAAAGCCACGTGTCCGAACGCCTTGAACGTACGACCCGCCGAAGCCACTGCCACCTGAGGCATCGGCGCATAGCGCGGCTCAGACAAAAAATGTGTTAGATAAGGCGCCCGAATGACTGTGTCCTCTGATTGCGGATTATTGTCCGGGCCGTGATAAGGATGGCTCCAGTCATCCACTCCTTCGGGAAGCGGCTTAACCAGAACTTCGCTCCCTAACAGGGCCTTACCTTTGGGACGCAGCACCCGGAGCACCTCAGCTTTGGGTGCCCTACCCACGGCAATAACAGCGTCTGCTAGATTGTCGCCTATGTGTAATTTGCTCAATGGCCCTTTTTCCACGAAGATACGTGTCCCGTAAAAACCCACCTCATCAACTATCCTGCATGCCTTTTCGACGTCCTCTGCTCGCTGCAACTGCACATATATCAGCAGCTCGCTGTTCCGCGCCAGTTCCAGGGCAAGTTCGCACCTGCTGTCGCCAAGCACTACGCAGATTCCGCGAGTAACGCCTATTTTCTCGAGAATGGACTGTTCCTGTCTTGCCATCGAGACAAGCGGCCAACAAAACACAATACCAGCAACTGTCATCAATAGGCTTGCTTTTATCCTTCTCATTTTTTCTCCCTTTCAAAAATTATAAATAATATTGTTCATGCACTGAATAGGTTTTTGCAGCAGTGAAATTTTAATATGGAGACAGACTATTGTCAAAGAATTCTTTTAGACTTAAACCACTATGTTACAGATATTTATTTCCTGGGACTACCCAGAGAGGTTCTGGTTTAGATTGGTCTGGAGATTAAAAGATTGCTTCTTCCACCTATAGCATACCTTCAGAGATACGCTCCTTGAAATGATGCGATAATCCTGTTATTGCGAGCAAAGCAATCTCTATTGTTTGATGTTATAAGATTCCCACGGTCCTTGAAAAGACTTTATAATCAAATAACAAGTCTGCAAATCACACTTTACAGAGCGACAGAATCTTTTTTATATTTTGACGATGTTCTATCTAACTTTGCCAGCTCATCTCTATTCTCATAGACTTTCAATATGGCATCCGCTATGTCACCTATATCCTTTTTGGCTCCAAGCAGCAAATTTTGGCCAAACCACACCGCTTCTTTGCAAAGCTGGTCGTTATCGGGATAGTGATTTTCTTCACGGTATCTGTTCAGTCTCTCTATCGAATAAAGTCTCTTATAACCTGCTGAATTTAAGGCTTCTTCAATTAAACCGTCTTTATATTGGGGGCCATATCCACTGCTGCAAGGAATGCCTTCCGCTCTTAGGGCCGAGAGAAATTTGTCTCGCGGCAGGTTATTGAAGTACTCTTTTTTATACCGGAACGGATACAGATGATAGGCTGCCCTGGTTACGCCTTCGTATAACTTGTGAGGAAGAATACCGGGAATATCTTTGATTCTCGATGTCAGATAGTGGGCGTTTTCATTGCGCCTCACTGTATCTTTTTCCAGGCGCTTCATCTGTGACATTAATATGACCGCCTGGAATTCTTGCATTCGGCGGTTACTTCCTCTGGTGGGATAGCTGCTGGTCCTCTTTACACTTCCATACGGTCTGCCACAGTTGTGGAAAGAGTAACATCGGTCCATAATTTCATCATCATTTCCCACAATGGCACCGCCTTCACCGGCCGGGAGATGTTTGGAGTTCTGGAAACTAAAACAGCCCAGGTCGCTTAACGTACCACACTTTTTACCTCTCCATTCGGCTAACCAGGCCTGGCAGGCATCTTCTATTACCAGCAGGTTATGTTTTTTGGCGATAGCATTGATTTTGTCCATATTGGCCGGCAAGCCCAGAATATGAACCGGCATGATCGCTTTAGTATTTTCGTTGATTCTTTCTTCTATTTTATCCGGATTTATCTGGAAGGTCTCGGGGTCGGTATCGGCAAAAACCGGCAGGACCTTGCTAAGAATAAGCACATTATACGTGGCAATAAATGTATAAGGCGAAACAATAACCTCGTCTCCGGCATCAACGCCCAGTACGTGCAGAGCTATCAGCAGAGCCGTGGTACCATTGGCCGTGGCCAGACAGCGCTTCGTTCCCATTAATTCCGCATACTTTTTTTCAAATTCTGTTACCTTTGTACCCCGGCCTCGATACCAATTTCCGCTGCGTAATACAGATAGAATAGATTCTTCGGCATCTCTGTCCCAGACCGGCCAACCGGGAAACGGTTTGGTTCTGACCGCCTTACCGCCGAGGATTGCTGGTTTGCCTGCTTTTTTGCTTACGTTTGCGTACGCACCTATTCCCCCCGATGCCGCTGCGATGGCACCTGTTGACACAGCAGCCAAAAACTCTCGTCTGGTTAAATTGTTCTTATTCATTTTCCTAACTCCCTTCATTTTGTAGAAAAATTCCTTTTACGACATTCGTTTGTTACGATTTTTCTTTTTTGTTTGTTTCTGCCGAAAGGCATCCTGTGGACTGTCGGCTCTGGCATCCTGTTCGGCCATAAACTTTTTCAGAGCTGCGGGAGAATTATGGTTTTCCAATGCCTCTAATGCCGTGTCATTGGTACTTTTCATCCACTTTAATAATTCTTCCCGCATCTTGTCAAGCTCTTTTTTATATTTGGAGTCGTTGCTGAGGTTATGCAGCGCATCAGGGTCGTTTGCGAAATCATAAAACTCCTCAATGATTCGATATTGGAAGAGCTTGACGCGGGCAGCAATCTTCGGATTGGTTTTTGCAGCAAATTGCTTGGCCTTGAACGTCAGGTCGGATAAAGCCTGATCAGCAACGACTGTTGCGTAATGTGTTATATCGCAAAGAAAAGTCAGTCACACAACATGTTGCTGTAATCTGGAAGCCCCATAAGACTGAGCCGTGGTTCTTGATGACCAATCTCGAAAAGGTGCCAGCCAAGAAGTTGACCAAGGTCTTTGGCAAACGGATGAGTATTGAAGAATATTTCCGCGACGCCAAGAGCAAACGTAACGGTTTTGCCCTGAGATTGACTCTTATCAAGGACTCCAACCGGCTGAGCCGATTTCTGCTGATTCTTGCATTAGCCTATATTTTGTTGGCGACGATAGGCCTGTATATGTGTAAATATTTTCGGCCAAGTCAATGGTGTTCCAACAATCGTATTGGCGAATGCAGCTTTTTTACCATCGGGCGAGTGATGTTGCACAGGGCCATGCCATCATTGAATTATTTGTTGGGGGACTTGAGAAATGAGATCCTATTACAAAACTGGGGGTGATTCAGCTTCCGGCACGATTTCTTGTTTCAGCCAATTTGTTACAATGGTTGTGAAGGCTATCTTTTTGTAGTAAAAGTAATTTATGGCAAATAGAACGCAACTTAAAGAACAAAATGTTGTTCTGGACTCGATAAGTGAAGGTGTTTTCACAGTCGATCTGGACTGACGGATCACCTCTTTTAATCGAGCGGCACAGGAGATTACTGCTATCCAGCGCAAAAAGGCTATCGGCCAACACTGCGGGGACGTTTTGCGGGCAGATGTTTGTGAAAGCGACTGTACACTGGCGGCAACGATACAAACCGGCCAAGCCATAATGAATAAAGTGGTCCATATCATTGATGCCCAGGGCAAAAAACGAGCAGTTGCTATATCTACAGCTTTGTTGAAGGATACAAGTGGTAAAATCATCGGCGGAGTTGAAACGTTTCGTGATATGAGTATGATCGAACAGCTTCGCAAGGAAATCAAGGGCCGATACTCATATGAAGATATAATCAGCCAAAGTCATAAAATGCAAAATCTCTTTGCCATTCTACCGAATATTGCTGAAAGTAATACTACAGTTTTAATTGAAGGCCAAAGTGGGACCGGTAAGGAGCTTTTCGCCCGGGCCATTCATAACCTTAGTTTCCGCAAAGATAAGCCTTTCGTTGCGGTTAATTGCGGGGCTCTGCCTGATACTCTTCTGGAATCTGAATTATTCGGATACAAGGCTGGTGCGTTTACTGATGCTAAAAAGGATAAACTCGGGCGATTTGCTTTAGCCCAGAGTGGCACGATATTCTTAGATGAGATTGGTGACATATCGCCGGCTGTACAGGTGCGACTGTTGCGTTTTTTGCAGGACAAGACTTATGAGCCGGTAGGAGGTGTCTCTCCCGTTAAGGCAGATGTGCGCATCATTACAGCAACTAACAAAAAGCTTGACCAACTAGTTAAAGAAGGTGAATTCAGAGATGATTTGTATTACAGAGTCAACGTAATGAGATTGGAATTGCCTCTATTAAGAGACAGAAAAGAAGATATTCCATTGCTGGTAGACCATTTTATAAGCCGATTTAACAGTCTGCATAACAAGAATATCTGCTGCGTTACAAATGAAGTGACAGCGGCTCTCTTAGCCTATGATTATCCTGGCAATATTCGTGAGCTTGAGAATATTATTGAGCACTGCTTTGTTTTGTGTGAAGGCGAGATAATAGAGGCAAAACACCTGCCCCCATCAGTTCGCCCAGCTTTAAATTTGGATAAATCAAAAGATAGCGAACCTACAACTATTAAGCAAATGGAGATTATTCTGATAACACAGGCTCTGCGGCAAAACGAAGGTAATAAAACAGCGGCAGCTAAGCAGCTCGGAATCGACAAAAGCACACTGTTTCGCAAGATGAAAACGTTCGGGAACAAGCCCGAAATATATACTGAGTAGGCGGCTTGTAACCGATTCGGAGAAGACATCTCTTATAGCAATAGTGGCATTTTGCAACTGCCGACTTATCTAATGATCTGCAAATTGCAACCAATCTAAGGCTCTTTGAGTCTGATTTTAAGGCACCTCACTTTCAATAACCCCTTATCTAATAGTACGTTACGCTTCCTTCGTCCTGTCGCCGGGGTTTTTTTGGCATATCGTTTGCTCAAATATATGTTGAGGCATAATGCAATGAAGATAGCAATACCAATATACGGAGACAATATTTCGAACGTGTTCGACTTCGCCCACAGTCTTCTGCTGTTGGAAATCGAAAACGGCAGAGAGGTTAATCGGTCTGAAGTTGAATTGAAAGCCGAATCGCTACCGCAGCGGGCAGGCAGGCTGAAAAACCTTGAAGTTGATGTGCTAATATGCGGAGCGATTTCACGAGCCCTGGCAACTATGATCACGGCATCTGAAATTGAGGTACTGGCCTTTGTGACTGGCCGGGTTGATGACGTACTAGAAGCCTATTTAACCGGCCAATTGGCAAAATCGCAATTTACTATGCCGGGGTACTGGCCAGGTGCGAGGAAAGGTTTTGGCCGGGGCAGGCGGAGGTTTCGATGGCGAGGTGGACGGTAGTAGTTTGACTTTGTGGTATTATTATATTGAGCGCAACCGAGGGGGACGGAGTCTAAGCAGAGCAAAAAAAGGAAGAAAAAAATGAAAATTGCAATAACAGCGCAGGGTAAAGAACTTTCAAGCGAAATTGACCTTAGATTCGGCCGGGCAAAATGGATTATCGTTGTTGACAGCGAAACAGGTGATTTTGCCGCCCATGACAACGTTGTGAACCTGAACGCTGTTCAGGGAGCCGGCATTCAGACAGGACAAAATATAGCCAATCTGGGCGTCGAAGCAGTGATAACCGGCAACGTAGGGCCGAACGCTTTTAAGACGCTGAATGCAACCAATGTAAAAATACTTCTCGCTGAGAAACAAAACGTTCAGGATGCGATAGATTTGTTCAAAGCAGGTGAACTAAGAGAGGTAGATCAGGCCAATGTTGAAGGACATTGGATTTAGAATTTAGGTTTTAAGGAAGGTAAGTAAGCTTATGCGGATTTTTTTAGATTGTATTCCCTGTTTTGTTCGTCAGGCACTTGATTCAACAAAACTGGTCAGTGACGATGATAAACAAATTCACGAACAGGCAACTCGAAAGGTTTCGCTATGGAAATAGTTTTAGCTGCGTTTATTGGTTGCATTGCAGGCCTAATCATGGGAACAATTGGGGTAGGAGGCGGTGCGATAATAATATTTTCATTACTCCATGTTTTACATTTTCCACAGAAGATCGCACAGGGAACTACCCTTTTTGTCGTTGCCGCTCCGATTAGTTTATTAGCGGCATTTACATACTACCAGCAAGGATATGTAAATCTCAAGGTGGGTTTGATAACGATGCTGTTTTTCGTTGGCTTTAGTTACCTCGGCGCCTACTTAGGTATCAGAATGTCAAAAGAGATTTTAAGGCAACTACTCGGAGTTGGAATGGTCTTAATGGGACTGAAACTGCTATTGGGTTAAACAAGCTGTTAGAAACAATGCGATTGAATGCTGGCCCAAACATTTTATATGAGATAAAAGTGAAGACGAAGAGATTTCAAGTGAATTTTCAACCTATGGGACGGAGAGTTTTTGTGCTGTCTGGAACGAGAATAATAGAAGCGGCCAATGTTGAAGGACATCGGATTTAAGATTTAGGTTTTCAATAAGGTAAGTAAGCTTATGCAGATTTTTTTAGATTGTATTCCCTGTTTTGTTCGCCAAGCCTTGGATTCAGCAAGACTGGCAACAGATGATGAGCAGATTCACGAAAAGGTAGTGCGAGAGGTTCTTCGCTTAGCGGTTGATTTAGATATGAGTCAAAGCCCACCGGTAATCGGCCAGCAAATACACCGATTGATTCGGAAACTAATCGGCAACACTGACCCATATCGCGAATTAAAGCAGCGATTTAACCGTTTAGCTTTAGAACTATGTGCGGAATTAGAAGAACGTGTCAGGACATCTGAGGACCCGATGGAGACAGCCGTTCGGCTGGCTATTGCGGGAAACATCATTGATTTGGGTGTTAAAACGTCAATAAAGGAATCTAATGTTGAAAAAGTAATTAGAGATTGTCTGACAGCAGATTTTGACAACCAACAGGTAGAAGGATTTAGAAATGCAGTGAGCCGAGCAGAAAAAATCTTCTATCTGGCAGATAACGCCGGCGAGATAGCTTTTGACCGCCTGTTGATTGAGCAACTGCCCATAGAAAAAGTTACAGTGGTTGTCAAGGGCGAACCCGTTATAAATGATGCCACAATGGAAGATGCTAAAATTGTGGGTTTAACCGAGATGGTCGAAGTTATCGACAATGGTTCCGATGGGCCTGGGACGATTTTGGAAACCTGCTCACAGGTTTTTGTAGATCGTTTCAAAGAAGCTGATCTGGTTATTGCCAAGGGACAGGGTAACTATGAAACCCTCAGTAATGTAGATAAGAATATATTTTTCGTACTAAAGGCCAAGTGCCCTGTTATCGCAAGGGACCTTGGTTGTGAAGTTGGTGAAATGATTTTCAGAAAGAGCAAATCATTTAACGATATTGTTGATTTAGTTAAGGAGGCTAAATAGATGCCGGGATTTGATGGTACAGGGCCTTTAGGTCAAGGTCCGATGACCGGACGAGGTCTTGGGTTTTGTGTTTTGAAAACTTCCGAAGAAAACCCGGGCCAGGTAAAAGGTTTTGCGGGATTACAGAGTGTGCCAGTTGGTCAAATAAAGGGGAATTTTGAAAATGCCGAAAAGGAGGTGATTAATATGCCACTTGGAGATAGAACAGGTCCAGCAGGATTAGGACCAATGACAGGAAGAGCTGCTGGTTTCTGTGCAGGATACCCTCTGCCGGGGTATATGAACCCTGCTGTGGGGAGAGCCGGTTTCTATGGGGCCGGTGTGCCGACATTCGGGGGCTATGGTACTGGTTTGTACGGCTATGGAGCCGGCTATGGAATGCCTTATAGCGGTTATGGTATGCCTTACGGCGGACGAGTCAATCCGTGGCTTCGCAGAGGCTTTGGTTTTGGATTCGGCAGAGGTTTTGGTCGAGGCCGGGGTCGGGGTCGAGGACGTAGATTTTGGTAGTTGAGTAAATCGTTAATTGCAGAAAGGAGGCATATTATGCCAAGAGGAGACGGTACAGGGCCTACGGGCCAGGGTCCCGGCACAGGTCGGGGTATGGGTCGAGGCAAAGGCCAAGGTAGAGGCAGAATGGGCGGGCCATTTGCGGCAGGGCCGGGCGGTAATTGCGTATGTCCGAACTGCGGAGCAACGGCCGCTCATGTTGCAGGACAGCCTTGTAATGCAAAAAGTTGTTCTAAGTGTGGTACAAAAATGACAAGAAGTTAACATTTTTTTGAAAGGAGAATTACTATGCCAGGTGGAGATGGTACGGGTCCTGGAGGTATGGGACCAATGACAGGTAGAGCTGCGGGTTTTTGTGCGGGATACCCGGTGCCGGGTTATATGAATCCCGTTGGTGGCCGTGGCTACGGGGGCTGGGGCCGAGGTTTCCGGGGTGGCGGTTTTGGCCGAGGTCGAGGTTTTGGTTGGGCCGGAGCTGGATACGGCATGCCTGCCTGGGGAGGTGGCGTGAGCCCTTATGCTTATGGTGGTGCTGTGAACCCATACGCTTATGGCGGTGCGCCGTTTGCCCCAGCGATTGCGCCTCAGCAGGAACTGGACGGCCTGAAGGGTCAGGCGGAATATCTTGAAGATAGCCTTGACGGAATCAAAAAGCGTATAGAAGAACTCGAAAGTCAGAACAGAAAAGCAGCAAAGACTAAGAAATAGACAGCTAAAGATTCATCTTCTTAGATGCTTCTGGGTTTCAAAGGGGATGGTGTGTCTATATAACACTAAATACCATCCCAAGCCTTTTCTGTAGATTCAAGTCTTCTTGCTCGATTCCGTACAGAAATTGAGATGTTGATTCGATACAGTGTTTAAGAACACTGTGTTTCGTGTAAAGTCTCTAACAAATTTATCAGGAGATACAACGATGCCAATATTTGAATATAAGTGTAATAAATGCGGACATAAGACGGATTTTTTGGAAAAAAGCGGCAGTAAGGGCAAGCACGTTTGCGAAAAGTGTGGAAGTCCAGATGTGCAAAAAGTGTTTTCGGGCTTTTCCGTTGGGCAAAGCAACCAAGGAAGTAATTCCTGCCCGACCGGTACGTGCCCTCTATCTTAGAAAGGATGTTTTATCAGAATCGTAGGTTCGGCCTATATTATTGAAGAAAATCTTTTTTATGATTTTCTTCAATAATCACCTGTCCGCTTATGGCAGAATACATTGCCATTGAAAAGACAAAATCAAGTAACGATTTTTTCTTTTCTGAATAGGATTAACCTGCAATTTTGCAAAAGTCTTGCTAAAAATATAGATATAAGGGATGATGCGGATAGGTATTATCTTGAGTTCGAAATCAAGCAAAAGAGGTGAAACAAATGCTTCAAACTAATTTAGAGCATATCGAAAGCAAAGAGCGACTTAAAGAGTTAATTGAGAACAACGAGAAAGTCGCTGTCTGTTGTGGAAGAATGGGACCTATGTGTATACCGGTATATGACATATTTGAAATTTTGCAGGGAAATTATCCTGATATTCAATTTCGGGATATGGATTTTGATATCCCTGCCGCTGCAATGATCAAAGATTTACCTGAATGCCGAGGATTTTGGGGGCTGCCGTTCACCATTTATTACCGTAACGGCAAGATAGTGAAAGCCACTTCCAGTATTCAAACAGCCAAACAAGTAAAGAGCGTCATCGATGAAGTCTTTGCGTAATTTTCATTTCATTTAAGGTAATGATTGCGGTGAGCGAAAATATGCAAAAATTTGATGTGATTATCATCGGAGCCGGGCCAGCAGGCTTGGCAGCAGCCATTTATACATCAAGAGCAGCTCTTTCGACTTTAGTGATAGACGAGTCCTCTGCCGGCGGTCAAGTGAAGACCACTCACCAGGTAGCCAATTATCCTGGCTTCGTCGAACCCATTGCTGGGCACGAGCTGGCAGCCAATATGCGAAAACAATCGGAAAAATATAGTACCAAGTTCAAGCTGGCAGCAGATATCACTGCCCTTCGGCTTAGAGACCAAGAAAAATGGGTAGAACTTGACGAAGGAGACAAGTACACTGCGAAATTTGTAATCATTGCCACCGGTTCATCTCCCAGACTGCTGAACATTCCAGGTGAACAGGAGTATAAGGGCAGTGGGGTATCTTATTGTGCCACTTGTGACGCCGAATTCTATAAAGACAGAGATATCTTCGTGATAGGAGGTGGTAACAGCGCCATGGAAGAATCCTTGCTGCTCTTACAGTTTGTAAAATCTATCACAGTCATTCATCAATTTGACGAGCTGCAGGCTGAAAAAATCACGGC
>Ga0315544_1001084_pt1 | contig 22400 bp, 16 predicted proteins | sample SalMarSW160130MG_2_FD_202543 | JGI IMG/M metagenome (GOLD analysis project Ga0315544, IMG submission 202543) | Salt marsh sediment microbial communities from the Plum Island Ecosystem LTER, Massachusetts, United States - Salt Marsh Sediment SW1601-130 ... | reverse complement strand
AATCATCTCTTTCCATCATTTTTGCCATAGTAATTCTGGAAGTAAGTTTTACAATTTCGGAAGGAGTCAATTTTGCAAGCCATTTGGAATTGTGTCTTATTTCTGTATTTTTCTTATCCAGGATTTTGAATATTTGTTTTTCATAACTTTTCATGTTTTGTTTAACATCTTCTTCAGTTAAAGGAGGTCTTGTCTTGGAGCGGCCTGAGGGATCCCCTATTCTGGCGGTGAAATCTCCGACGACAAGAACTGCCGTATGACCAAGTTCCTGAAAATCTCTAAGTTTTCTAAGAACGACCGCAAAACCAAGATGAATATCCGGCGCGGTTGGGTCTATCCCAAGTTTTACTCTCAAGGGTCTTTTTTTCTTTAGCTTTACTTTTAGCTCTTCTTCAGGTATTACCGTTTCGACCCTTGCCAGTATTTTCTCTAGTTTAAACTTTATTTTTGTCCTCCCGAAGGAATATTTAGAAGAGGTGTCAATTTTTGATCGAATGGAGTTACAATTACGGTATTGTTGGGTGAATTAACGAGTTGCTGAAGTGTCTTAATGTAATACCATTGTAGATAATTACCTGAAAGAGACCTTGCAATAATTTTGTTGTAATCTGAAACACCTTGGGCCTCTACAGCTTTCCTTTCCGCTTCTCTTCTTGCTTTATCCAGAACAAACTCCATTTTTTCTGCCTCTTGTTTTGCCGCCATTTTAGCATTGATTTCATTTTGTACTTTATCAGGTAATTTTACATCTCGGAGTAAAACTCTTTCTATTCCTAAATTTCTACCTTTTACCGCTTCTCTTAAATTTTCACCAATTTGAATTGAAACGGCTTCTCTATTTTGAGTGTAAATATCTTCCACTTTATAATTAGAAATAACATTACGTATAGAGGTTCTTGCCGCCGGTCGTACGATTTTATCTACGTAATTTAGTCCCAGTGTACTATATACTTCAGCAGCACCATCCGGAATTAAGTAGTACCATACTGTCACATCTAAACGCACCATAAGACCTTCCGAGGTTAAAGCCTGTATGGCATCATCCCCTCTTACCTGCCCTTCCCTGGATATTCCGCTCATTGTATATTCTTCTATTCTAATGCTCATTTTCTCGATAGACGCGAAAGGATTAACTAAATGAAGACCATTTTTCAATGTTGTTTCCTGTACTTTACCGAAAACAATAACTACTCCGACATTTCCGGGTGGGATTAAACGAACCATGGAAGCAACGAGAAAAACGAAAGACAAAAACATGACACCGAAAGGAATTAGTTTCCCTTGAGGATTTCTTTTAATCTCCGGAGAACCTAACATTACTATTCCTACAACAAGACAAAGCACAAATAAGAAAACTAACATTTTATACCTCCAAAAGATTTATAGCGGCGCAGGGACTCGAACCCCGGACACGTGGATTATGATTCCACTGCTCTGACCAGCTGAGCTACGCCGCCTTACCTTATGACTTAATATATTTCAGCGTACATAAATGTCAAGCTCTTGCGTAGAGGAAACAACAGAGACAAAAAAGAAAAAATATTTCTCACACGGAGCCACAGAGACACAGAGAAAAAAAGAAATTTTGTTGTTTTAAAAACCCAACCCACAACACCTCAACAATTATAGGACGCAGATTTAAAAGGATTAACAGGATTTTTTATTTTGTTTTAACTGTCCAACAACCTAACATCCTAACGGTAAAATAGCCACGGATGAACACGGACAAACACTGATTCCCATCCCACTCCCAATTTTAATTTTTATTTTTAATTAATTTCTACCCCAATATCCTAAAAAATATAATTATTTTAGTATAGAAATTGAGGATTTTGAAATATTTATTATACTTATATTCTCAGTAGTCTCCCCAAAAGTTATTTTTTCCTGAGGATATTCAATTTTTTTCAAAAGATTTCCCGTTTTACCATCGAAAGCAAAAAGTGTGGAGCTGCGCCAACTTCTTCCCTGTTTTCCTATGATATACAGAATATCATCTTTTACCTTTAATTCCCTAAATCTTGGTACTTCCCACGAACATCTTCCTGAACCTGGATCTGGCGACCATTTTTCCTTATGTTTCCAGAGTTCTTGTCCTGTTGCAATATAAAAACACCAGATATATCCAAAACCAGTTATAACGTATACCTTACTTTTATCCTCGGAAATTTGAACAACCATATTACCTCTAACTTCAAGAGGCTGTTTCCATTTTATATTACCTCTCCAATCTAAAAAACAAATAAATTGTTCCCATACCAATCCTTTTGATGATGCTCCATATACTTTGTCAAAAATTACCGCAAAGCCCACCTCATCCAATGCTGCTATTTCTTCGCTGGCAACTATTATGCTGTATTCCGGAAAAGCATAGTGTCCTAAAACTTCACCATTGCTTTTAGCCAAATAGAAATAAGTTGGCTCTGTTCCTGTCCCTGTAAAAGCTATTATAATAAACTTTCCTTCAGGAGAAAACTTTGCAAAGGATGCTGATGCCGTTTGTTTATGGGGGTTTTCGATTTCTTTTTTTAAAAGACCATTCTTTTCATATAAGTAAAAAGAACCTCCCGTTTTATAGGGCACTTGCCAGTCTAAATTTGCGGCAATTATAAGCCCTTCATCTGAAACCGCCACCGGTGACGGGCCTTTTATTTCAAAAACCTTTGAACCTCTTGCATCGTACAATACTCCACCCGAATAACCGGGATCATATTCGGTGGGCGTTTTGCTTATAAGTATATATCTGTTAGAAGTAGATTTATATATGTAATCATTGTGTCCAAGTGATATCGTTTTTAAATTTCTATTATTGTTATTATAGAATTTAAGTTCCTTAACATAGTAAGAACTATTTTTTGTGTTTGAAGTATAGCAACTTACATCCTTACCTCTTCTCGAGACTTTCATAATCTTTGGATACTCTACTTTTAAACCATTTCTTGTTTTTAACTGATTTAAATATGTACTTTCCCATCCCATTAATTTTGCGCTGGAAACCGATACGGTCGCCGTATCGTAAATAGCATCAACTATTATTTCGTCAAGATTTTTCTCATAAACAGTATTTAACTCTATTTTTAAAGAATCTTCCTGTGCTGAGCTTGTCAAACTCAATACTAATAGAACTATTAAAATTATTTTCCCTAACATTTATCTCTCCCGTAAAAGATTAAAAATTTTAAATAATAAGTTTTAAACTATATTTACATATTAATTATAACAAAAATCAATCAAAATGTCAAATGTTGTGGGAGGGATTTATATAATAGTGAGCAAAGAGAAGAGAGTAGTAAGTAGTCAAGACAAAAAAATGATTGAACCACAAAGTACACAAAGATTTTATTTCTTGTTTTAAGCTAACAGCTAAAAGCGAAAGGTCAGAAGCTTATTGTGTAACGTTTAAAACATGTAGTTATTGTATTTTTTCACTTAAAACTCAGCATCCAGTATTAGACCCTCCAGATTACACTCATTCTCTCGTATTTTAACATCTATTTCAGTGGAAACTCCCCTTCGTAAAATCTATTCGCATACATTTAAAATAAACATTTAAAAGTATACATGGGAAAGAATGCCATGTGATAATAAGTACTATATTCCGCTGTTTCCGGCACAAATTCTTGCGCAAAAATATTTTTATTATTGGTCAGATTTTGAAAATCTATTGCAAACTCAATATAAAATTTCCGAAAATTCATTTTGTAATATAGCTTAAGGTCTGTTCTGAAATAATCGTCATATCGAACAGAATATGCCTTATCATAATCATAAACGACTTCCGCACTGTCTATTGAAGCTTCCTCTTTTACAGGTATATAAGGTTTTCCTCCTGACCTGGTCATTTTCAAATCTACTCCGAACGCCTTATTTTTTGTTGCCCACCATTCATAACCAAATATGCCGTTAAAAATATAAGAAGTATTAAATGCTGTATTTCTCCAAACTCCATCCCCACCAGTATACTGAGAATTGTAGAGAGTCCCATTAAGTGTAAAGTAGTAATTATCCGCCAGGAACTTTTCCAGGGTCAGCTCAACCCCATAATTTTTACCCTTACCTTTATTCACAAGGTTATCTTTTGTTTCAATATAAAAATTTGCACCCGAATTCAACATGGAATATACAGAATTTATATCATCCTCTACGGGGATATCTTGAAGATATTGATAATAAACCTCAGATTTTAATCTTGAATTTTTACTTGTTATCAAATCATAAGACATTACGAAATGATCGGCTCCTGAAAAATCTAAATTTTTATTTGTCAATAGAACTCCATCAGAGATATGCGTTTCAATAAAATAAATAGTGCGCGCTTGCATCTGATGGTGCTTTCCGTAAGCTAACGATATCCATTGCCTATCCGAAAATTTATACTGTAGAGCTCCGCGTGGCTCGACTGCAAACGAATTATTATAGAATAACTGCTGCGTATGTATTCCAAAAGTAATTTTAAACCTATTTGTAAAACGATATTCATCCTGGACATAAAATCTGAAAAAATTCATTAAGGCATCGCTGTTAATAATGGTAGCATATTCGGCATCCCAATTTATTCCTTCCTGACTGTAGTTAATATCATAAATATCCCATCTAAAACCGAAATTAAAATAGTTGTTTTTTATTGCATTGTTTCTATACTCGCCAAAGAACGAATATTTGTTTTCTAAAGATTGTTCTTCCCAAATACGAGCAGTTAAATCGGTTGCCAAATTAAATGTATCGATTTCGGTGTTTATTTTATTATTCAATGCCGAGAATGAAAAAAATAAATCATTGTATATATTTATCTTATATTTAAGATTAACAGCACCTAACAACATATCCGAACCTGTTTTGATATGTTTTCCATATAATGTTTTAATTTCCTCTGTATCTCGATCATGGTCGTCGATTTCAATAAAGCTTGTTCCCCAAAGAGCAAGAGTGGAAACAGTAAAATTTTCAGATACATTAAAATCAAATTTTGTTGTAAAGTCTTGATATTTAGGTAAAATACCAAAATTTATACCTATCTTATCTATAAAATCTAAAAAAGAATACCTGTAACAAGCCATATATGTTCCAATAGATCTTCTCTTGGAAAAAGGTCCTTCTACCCCAAACTCAAAACCATTCCAACCTGTTTGCAATCGAAACTCATGATGATCTGAGTTAGCCTTTTTTGTTTTTAAATCAAAAACTCCTGATAATGCATTGCCATATTCGGCAGGAAACGCACCTGTTAAAAAGTCGGAATTCTTTAACATATTAATATTTAACAAAGTCACTGTACTGCCGGTAAGTCCAATCCCTCCATAATGATTGGGGTTTGGTATTTCAATACCATCGATTCGCCATAATAATCCCATTGGCGAATTTCCTCTAATTACAATATCATTTCTATCATCTCGTTCGGGCATAATGCCGGGATAACTACGTACCATACGAGCGGCATCTCCAAGTGTTCCGGCATAACGATAAGCTTCATCAGTAGAAAAACTTCTACCACTGGCATAAACTAAATTATTAATTGGTTTTTCTTTTTGGAAAGGTGCTGTTAAAACTACTCCGGGCATTTCAATAGTCTGTGGTTCTAATCCCACATCAATTATGTATTCCTGTCTAGTCTTTACTAATATCGGTATAGATCGTGTTTGGTATCCTATGTGTGAAATTAACAGATGAATACGACCTGTCTTGCAGGTTAAATTAAATAGACCAGTGCTATCTGTTGTAGTCCCAATTACGGGTTCCTGATTCTCTAAAACAACATTAACACTCTTTAAAGGTAGCCCTGTTTCCGTATCTCTAACCGTCCCTTTTACAGTCTGATAAAAAACATCTTTGTTATTTGTCTTTGCTAAAACACCTACATAAATTATAAATATATAAATTAAAATTCTTTTTATTCCCAGAATCTTATAATCCCCTTTAAAAGTGAATTAAATTTTTAATACTCATTGATAAAGAAAAATAATTAAAAGTCAAGTACTTTGGGTTTTGAATTAAAACAAAACGTATACAGTTTCTACTCCGTTTATTTTTTCTGTAGTCTCTATGGTAAAATTAAGCTTTTAGCTTTTTGCCTTAGACTTTTTGCTTAAAAAGAAAAAACTTTGTGGTCTTTATAGTACTGTCAGTCAACTTTTTGTTTTTTTTGCAAAAAAATTAAAAACACTCGAAATTTAAACTCATTATTCACTCCAAAAGGGATCATGCCGTGATCAAAGCGAGGGCTGACCGTTCAGAAGGACGTCTCGGAAGCCGAGCGGCCATGGTCTCTTGAAATTCCTAGATTTCAAGAGGAGCAAGGCTGAGAGCGAGCGGCAATTTCCTCGGTGGGGAAATTGACCGCGTTCCTGATGAATGGTCAGCCCTCGCTTTTCTTTCAATTTAAAAATGTCTTAAGCGCCGAAAGGCGCGATAGGTACTTTGTGGTTCAATCAGTTTTTTGGTCTTGACTATAAGGGACTTACTATTATTTTAGGCTATGACGAAATTAGAACAGCTGGAAAAAGAATTTGATTACGAATTACTTACAGATAAAGAAAAATTAGAGAAATACGCACGGGATGAAACTCCTGGTGATTATTATTATCTTCCGGATGCTGCTTTTCTACCAACGGAAACTGATTCAATAACAAGGCTCCTTGAAATAGCCCAAAAATCAAAAATACCTTTGATTCCAAGAGGAGGCGGTACCAGCAGAACGGGAGGATCCCTTGCAATCCATGGAGGAATTGTTCTTTCATTCGAAAAAATGAATGAAATTATTGATTTTGACAAAGAAAACTGCATTTTGGAAGTCCAGCCGGGAGTGATTACCGAGGAAATAAATAATTTCCTGAAACAATATAGTTTTTTCTTTCCTCCCGATCCCGCATCTATTGATTCCTGCTCTATTGGAGGGAATGTTGCAACCAACGCAGGAGGTGCCCGTTGTCTTCTTTATGGTCTTACAAGGGATTATGTCAGGGGAATTGAGGTAATCTTTCCCGATGGAAAAAAAGAATTTCTTGGAGGTAAGTTAAAGAAAAATGCTACAGGATATTCGCTTTTAAACCTACTAATAGGATCAGAAGGTACTCTTGGGGTCATTACCAGAATATTTTTAGAAGTTAAAGCTCTTCCCCCCTATTCCACAACATTAGTTGCTCCCTTTAAAAGTTTAAAAGATGCAGCTCTTTCTGCATTTAACATACTTTCCAGTGGTGTTATTCCTTCTGCATTTGAGATGATTGATGAAGATGCTGTTAAGGTAGCTGTTGCCAATCTGGATAAAAAAATACCGATGGCGGAGGAAGGAACACTCCTTATAGCTGAAGTGCTGGAAAACACAAAGGAAGAACTGGAGAAGAAATTTGAAATCATTGGCGAGAAATTTTTGGAAAATAATGCCGTTGATGTATTTGTAGCAGAAGAAAGCCATCAACAGGAAAAAATATGGGATTTCAGACGAAGTATATCGGAAGCTCTTGATATATTTGGTACCCTTATTCCCGAAGACATATCAATACCTAGATCTACTATTCCCGAATTTATTCCTGAAATAAAAAAATTGGAAAAGGAATTTAATACGAGAGTTTTTACTTTTGGTCATATAGGGGATGGAAATTTGCATGTAAATATTGTAAAAAATGAAGAATGGAAAGATGATGGAGAAAAAATCGTGAATGAATTATTCAAAAAACTGAATGTTTTTGGAGGTAAAATAAGCGGAGAACATGGTATAGGTTTAACCAAAAAGAAATACCTCAAATATTCGAGATCAGAAAAACAAATAGAGCTTATGAAAAAAATAAAAAGGGAGTTTGACCCTATGAACATATTAAACCCCGGAAAAATATTCGATATAGAGGAATAAATGCTTAAAAAAGTAAATTCTATTGTTTTCCCATTATTAAGTAAAATGAAATCCAAAAAAATTCATTTTCCATTGGAGAATAAAAATACGATAGCTCTTCGACCTTCTGAGGTTAACGGAGAAACTCTTTATTCCCTGCCCCTGGTAGAATCTTTGTCAAAAAAACATAAATTATCTGTTCTTCTACCTGAGGGACAAGATGCTAAGTATTTTAGGCGACTCCGACCAACGATTATCCGTTATAACGAAAAATCGGGTCCTATTGGAATGTATCGCCTAAGAAAAACCATAAAGACCACATATGATTTACTTATAGACCTTAACGAAACAGATATTCTAGTGTTTTCGTACTTGTTAAAAAATCCCATTGTTGCTTCAATATATGATATTCCCGGTGTTAATATTACAGCAAAAGCCCAAATGAAATCAATAATAGGCAGGTATCAATATTTAATTGATTTGCTTGGTTTTCCGCCCATAAAATGGAAAACCAAAGCCATAAGGGCCAGTCGTTCCCGTAAAAAAATCGAGCATGAAGAACTTATCGGTATTAGTTCCGATATTTCTACCAAATATCATGGTTTACAACGGGTTTCGGAAGAAAAGGAATTACGTAAAGTTTCTAAGTTAATTACAAAGAGAAACGACCTTTCCGTAATCGCTTTTTTCCTGGAAATTCCACAGGTTCTTCTTCTTGAAGAAAAAGATCCTTTTCAACCTCCTGACTCTATAAAAGTTGTAAGATATTCCGGGAAAATTACTCCTAAAATGATCGGTGATTGTTTAATTATGTAAGAGATGAAGCCAGAGATTGGTAAATTAGTAAATCAGTTAATTGGTTTATTAGTAAAAAAAGAAAAAATTTGTGCTATTTGTTTGATTTGTTGTTAAAAAAATAAATTAAAATGGAAGTGGTGGGGCTTTGTGTTCTCTCTGTCTTTGTGTGAGAATTAAATTTTTGAATTAAAATGAAAATTTTACATATAGCTTCTGAAAATGTTGCGGGAGTACCGGGAATTCTTGTTAAAGCGGAAAGAAAAATGGGGCACTATTCCCGATTAATGACTTATTTCAGAAGTCCTCGTTCTCACTGGGATGATATTGTTCTCAACCTACCTTTTTCAAACACATGGTCATTTAGAGGTCTAAAGAGAAAAGCTAAAATAGGTACCTATGGTTATTCAATAAAAGATGGCAATCCTCCTCAGTGGAAACCAAAAAAAACTGAAAAGATTTTTTATCTTTTCAGAGATATTCTCTGGGATTGTCAGATTAGCCCTTTAAAAGAGTTTATTAATTCTTTCGATTGCTATTTCCTGGATGGTGGTCTCGGCTTCTTAAGAAACGGAAAAATAGTGAAAGTATTAAAAGAAATGAATAAAAAAATCGCAATATTATATCTTGGCAGCGATTTAAGAGCCAGAGGGGTTTTATCTCATATAGAAGAATTGGCGGATATTATCTTTACAACTGAATTTGACCATAAATTCATTCATCCCAAAGTACAATATGTACCTTTTCCTTTTGAGGTAGATAATTTCAATAAAGAAGAAATACTAAAAACCGTCAAATTGACCATTTGTCATGCTCCCACAAAAAGACATCTAAAAGGTACAGAATATGTTTTGAAAGCAGTTAATGAGCTTAAAGATAAGTTCGACTTTAACTTTCTCTTAATTGAGAACAAACCCCATGAAGAAGTACTTAAGATTAAAGAGCAAAAATGTGATGTTCTTATCGACCAGCTGACAGATTTTGGAGGTTTCGGCTATGGCATGAATTCTATGGAATGCCTATCTATGGGTATACCAAGTATAACTTATATAAACCCTCAATATGAAAAGTTTTTAAAAATCCACCCTTTCATAAATGCCAACAAGGATAATATAAAAGCAGTTTTAGAAAAAATACTAACCAATCCCAAAGTTCTGTTGAAAAAAAGTGCCGAAAGCCGAAAATGGGTAACAAAAGAACATAATTATTTAAATGTCAGCAAATCCATGCTCGATAAATTAGTGAATAGTTAGTAGTGAGCAGAGAGTAGTATAAAAAAATAAAAATAAATGGTGTGGGATTTCTTATCTCCACACCATTTATTTTTCGCCTATTTAGTGCGTTTTGTGGTTAAATTAAGATTTTATTGCCCCTGTTTGAATTTTTCCATCATGCCTTTCATATCGGGCATACCCGGAACTCCTTTGGTATCTACCGAAACTTTATCCGCGTCAAAGAGATCATTCGATAGACCTTTATTAATATTAAAGGTTTTAATCGTGGTTTTTGTCATTAGTTTTCCACCTGTAAATATTTCTGTAGTATACGGCATTTCCCATTTACTTACTTTTTTAAAATTCGAATTTACAACCGTGAATGTTTTACCATCCGCACTTTCAGATTCCATTTTCATTAAAAGAAGCGTTGTTTTCTCGACCCAAGCCTTTACTTTACTATCTTTATTCTTCTCATCCCAGGTTTCCACAACATAACAGTCCCTATTCCCCACCTTTTCCGAACCTATAATTTTACCCTTTGTAGGCATATCTTCCCACCAACTAATCTGGTCTTTTCCCGAAACATTCGCGTCCGCCGGAAGCTTCTGCTTACCTGTGAACTGGTTTACAGTCCATAAATCTTTACCGTCAAATATCATTATATTTTTTATATCTTTCATACCGGTTGGCATACCGGTTCCTTCCGGCATATTCATTTTCGTTTCCATTCGATATTTTTCACCCTTTTTGAACATTTTAATTTCGGAAGGTCCCGCGCCTTCCATGCCTTCCATACCTTTGACTTCAGACTCCATCACAATCTCCATGTCTTTGACTTCAGCCGAAAAACCTTTATATTTTGCCTCTATTTTAGACTTTAATCCATCCCAATCTAGAGCAAAAACATTCCCGGTAGTCGATAAACACAGTACAAACAGTAAAAATCTACTAACTCTATACTTTGACATATCTACCTCCCTTTTGTTTTGGTTTTTCTAAATTTATATCATTATTATCAATAAAAGCAAGTCTTTTAAGTAATTTAAGTTTTTCTCTCCCCCCTACCTTAGCCATAGAAACAGCTTTTTTCAGGTATAATATTGACCTTGTATAGTTTTCTCTATCAACAGGATAAGGTATGCCATCTTTACCTCCGTGAGCAAAACTATATCTTGCTGGATCTTCAAAACTCGGCTTTTCGCCGTATAATAATTCACCTATTAGAGCAAGCGATCTAATTGTTGCGGGTCCAACTCCTTTAATCCCCAATAGACTTTCGAAGTCTTCAGGCTGTCTATTGAAAGCTAGTTCCAACGGTTTTTTTAGTTTTTTGAGATTAACATCGGAACCGATTATGTAATGGCGTGAAGGCAATTTTAACTCTCTTATTTTTTTTAACTCCCGGAGTGTTTTTTCCGGATATTCTGAAGCAATGGAAGCCGTAACTTTCCTTGTTCCCGAGGAATCCTTTGAAACCATGTTTAAAGGAATTGTAAAGCCATCTGTTATAATTCCCTTATGAGGTTCGCAGGTATAATCCTTAAGTTCCTTCGAAAACCAGTGATATCTTCTTGCCATTCTATTTTCCGCATTCATACCCTGCTGTACAACGCTCCACTGCCCTTTTGAAGTAAATATAATTGTATGATGATATATCGAATATCCGTCTTGAAGCGCTGAGTTATCAACCTTTGCAGTCATTTTACTTGTATAGATTAGAGAATTGACGTCTATTCCTTTTTCATAGCCGATTTGCTTTATTTCATCGGGAGTTTTTAATGAGGTTTTGCCCTTTCCTCCGCAAATATAGATACCGGCATCGAGTTTTTTGAAAGCCTCTTTAAGAGCTCCCATTGTTGTTGTGGTTACGCCGCTTGAGTGCCAGTCAAAACCAAGAATACAACCGAGAGATTGAAACCAGAACGGATCGGAAAGGTTTTCCAGAACTTTCACCGGAGGGTATTCGATGAGCATAGCTTCCATAAGTCCAAGAGAGAGCTTTTTCATCTCTTCGAATAACCATCTTGGTGCCTTCCCCCAGTGCAATGGTAATGTGGCAATACCTTTCCTCATAATTTTATCTTAACCACTTCTAAAATTTTGTCAACTGGTATTGGACCACAGAGAGCACAAAGTCACACCACACTCAACCCAAATAATTGCACGCAGATATACGCAGATTACTTAGATTTTTTTTGTTGTTTTTACTAAATCTCAACCCCTAAATCCGAAATCTTACTATCATTTTATCAAAACAATCTTCTCGCCTTTATCATTTCCCTTAACAGAAATGAAATATATACCGGATAAAATTTCCTTATCACCGAATCTAAGGAGTGTTCCGGGTCTAACATCTGGATATTTTTTTACCACTCTTCCCGTAACATCCCGTATGATTACCGTTGAAGGTGTATTTCCTTTATATATAAAACTTATAGAATTAACTGCTATATTAGAGGGAATAATAAGACCGGCTGAGTTTCCTTCTAAAGACTCTTGCTTTTCTTCTTTTATGCCGGATAGACTTGGACAGCGAATAATGTAGAGACCATCTAAACTGTCCGTTACATAGATAAGATTGTTTGCCAAAGAAACATCAAAAAAAGCGCAATCTTCTGTAGTATAATATCCTACTAATTGAGGAGAAAGAGAATTTGAGATGTTTAATATCTGCAACCCATCCGCATAACTTGCAACGTAAGCTATGGTATCTATTACTTGAATATTAAATGCTTCTATTCCCGGATAACTTCCTATTTCGGTAGGAGAAACAGGATTCGAAACATTAAGGATTCGAAAATCTTTACTCCCAAAATCTGCAAGGAAAGCAAAACTATCCTGAACATATACGTCATTAACGGATCCAACCGTTTTAAAACTTCCAATTTGAAACGGGTTTGTTGGGTCAGATACATCAATTATACTAAGTCCGGAGTCTGCATCAGCAACAAATGCTAAGGTATCCTGAATAAAAACATTCATGGCTTCATCTTTAGTATAACAATTTCCTATTTCTATCGGGGAAGTTGGATCTGAAACATTTACAATAGATAGCCCCGAATCTTCATCCGCTATATAAGCCAACGTATCTTCTATAAAAACGCCATAAGAAATTCCTCTGGTATTACAACTCCCTATTTGGAATGGTGATGATGGATTTGATATATTGATTATAGATAAACCGGAATCACTATTAGCAAAGTAAGCAAAACTGTCAGCGACAAAAACATCGTAAGCGTCTAATCTTGTATCACAATATCCGATTCCTGAAGGAGTTTCAGAATTTGAGACATTCATAACATGAAGTCCAGCAGGATAACTTGCAATAAACGCTAATGTATCAACTACAGCTATCCCATTGGATAATACCCAAGTATCATAATTTCCTATTTCTGATACACCGCTTGAGATATCTATTATTCTAAATCCATAACCGTAATCCGAAACACAAATCAAATTTCTCATCAATTCGACTCTCATATATGCTGATAAAGTATTTCCCTTATAAACATCTATTATTGAAATTGAAGCTGGATCTGAAACATTGAAGATTGTAATACCATTATCTACATCTGTAAGACATGCTATTGTGTCTCTTACGGAGATATCTAGGGCGAAACCGCCCGTAACATACCCGCCCACAAATTCCGGAGAAGCTGGATTCGTAACGTTCAGAATACAGAAACCCGAATCCCCTAGTGCAACGTATGCAAGGGTATCTTTTATACGAACCGCCTTTGCGCTCGCCATCCCTCCCATATCGTAACTTCCAACCGTATCCGGTGAGGAAGGATTAGAAACATCGATAATTTTTACTCCACCGTATGAAAAGGCTACATAAGCAAGGTTATCTTTTACCTCTATTCTACTCTCTGAATTTAATGATATTTCTTTAAACTCGCCAACTTTTACGGGATTTTCCGGATCAGAAACATTAATGATTTGAAATCCCGAACTATTGGTTGCTATATAAGCAAAAGTGTCTACTACATATATACCCCCCATTCCCCCGGTTGGATTATAATATCCGACTTCTGTTGGAAAAACAGGGTCGGAAATATCTATTATACGGAGTCCACTGTCACCTGCCGAAACGTAAACAAGTGAATCGCTTGCAAAAATATCCCACGCGATTGAAGCAAGCTTAAATTCCCCCACACAAACAGGGTTAGAAGAATCAGCAATATTAAGTATTTTTAAATTTCTCCCGAAATTGGCAAAAGCAAGTGTGTCATTTACAAAAAGAGAATAACACAGCCCTACAAAATATCCACCTTCAAGAATACAATCCAGAGAATCAGCTCTAAAAGCTGACCTTTTTCGTACATCTTCCGGTGGGTTAATTCCAGGATAACTTAATGGATGATTTTTCGTTAATTTTTCAATAATTGGTTTAAAACTATCAACGGATTTGGATATAAAATCATCCCCAAAAACACAAATCGAATAAACTAAAACAAGAACAACAAAAACTTTTACTAATCTATTATACATTTTACCTCCCGCGAAAGATTGAAAATCGCGAATTTTAAATTTAAAACTATACTTAATGCTACCAATCTATAGAGCAATAAGCAAATAGCGTGGTATCTTTCTATTAATAAATTATAATAAAATTTAGCTAAATGTCAAACTATTTCATCACTAAGTTAAATAATAAAATTGAAAAATAGACAAATAGTATTTTTTAAGTAAGAAGTCAAAAAAACAACATTTGTTTTTTTTCTCTGTGTTCTCAGTGTGTTTTTTGTTTCTATGTGTACTCTGTGGTTAAAAAAAATTGGTGTGGTGTGTGGCTTACATACCTTGACAAAAGATAGTAATTCTATATTATTACATTCGAAACTATTGGGGGCCGTAGTTCAGCCTGGTCAGAACGCTGGCCTGTCAAGCCAGAGGTCGCGAGTTCAAATCTCGTCGGTCCCGTTTATCCCCTTGACTTTTTTCCATATTTCCCCTAAAATTACTAAAACCAGGAGGGTTAAATGAAAGTAAAAATTACTGTATGGTTAATAGCTTTAATACTTGTTGTAATTCTTATCTGGAGCAATGCCGGAATAATGCAATTGAATTTTTTCTTTAAAACGTTTAGTGTTTCAAAAATTGTGGTAATACTTGTTAGTCTTATAATAGGTTTTATAGCCGGGTTACTTGTAGAAGGCAGAAAAAAGAAACCGGAAAAGAAGGTAGCTAAAAGCGAAGAGTAATTATTAGTTAGCAGTGAGAATATAAAGTATAGTATTTAGGGTAAAGGTAATAGTATAATTCAAAATTGAAGATTAACTACTAATTCGTGGCGCTATTTGGTTGCCGGATAACAGGTCTTTTTATTTATATTATTAAACCGGTTCCTTTGACAAGATAATTTAAGTCCATTGTTCTGTAAAGTTCATTTATCAGAACGATTAATGTTCTTTTCTTTATCGGTAAAGGGTTCTTTGAACCCTAACGCTGCGGATAAGTCGCAAGCGATTAGCGAGTCGATCTTGACCCGCAGCGTTAGCCAGTTGTTAAGAAACTTTCATTAAACTTAATAGTACCTTGCGACACCTTATCGTTAAACGGTAAGGCAAGGAAAACTTCTTGTGGAATTCCCTCATAGACTAGATCTGGATAATTCCTAAATCCAAACTGTTTATAATAATTCGGATCACCAACAAGAGCGCAGCCTTGTCCGCCCAATTCTTTCAGCGAGGACAGACCTTTGTTTATAAGTGATTTCCCAATACCTTGCTTCTGGTATTCTGATAACACAGAAATCGGACCCAGTGCGTACCAGTCTTTTGTTCCATCAGAAATTGTTACTGGCGAAAAAGCAATATGCCCAACAACACGCTCATCGATTTCCGCCACAAGAGAAATAGTCAGTACATCCGCTGACCGTAATGCTTTTATTATGAGATGCTCTGTTTGATTGCTGATAACGAGAGTTTTGAAGGCCGCTATTGTGACTTCGGTTATTGCCTCAATATCCGCAGCCGTTTCTTTTCTTATGATCACTTCAGACTCCTATTTGTTTAGGCCGTTCATCGTATGCATATGGCTAACATAGTTTATATGTACTAACATTAATCATAAATATTCCATTGTAAGCCATATAAACTGATTTCAAAATTTCTGAGTAACTCCATATACATCATTATTATAAAAATATATCTATTTTTGTCAACATAAATATTTCTTTAGATCAGTGTGTATCCGTGTAAATCCGTGGCAATATTCAGGTACCAGATAACAGGTCTTAGGTTTTAGGAAAACAAAAAATAAAATCCTTTTAAATCTGCGTTCATCTGCGTTCTAATCATTATGATGTGATGTGGGCTGTTTTTTTGACTCAAGACTCTGGACTCATGACTGACGACTAATGTTTGCAAAACATCCATTGACAAGTGATTGTAATTATCTAAATTGTTGACATGAAGGTATCTTTTAACACTTTAGGGTGTAAAATCAATCAATTTTACACCAATTGTTTGAAACAAAAAAGTTTAGAAGAAGGCAATGATGTGGTTTCACTTGAAGGAAGCCCTGATATTGCTTATATAAACACCTGCGCGGTTACTGCGAGAGCGGGCTCGGAAAGCAGAAAATTATATAGAAAAGCTAAAAAAAACGCCAAAGAAGTAAGAATACTTGGCTGCCAGGCAAAACTTTTTCCTTATGAATTTGAAGAAGAATATTATATTGATGAAAATAAACTGGTTGATAATGAATACGAACCAATTGGCAGCAGGACTCGCCCCTATCTCCCTATACAGTTCGGTTGTAATAATTTCTGCGCTTATTGTATAGTACCTTATGCCAGAGGAAAAAGTTATTCCATATCTGACAGTAAAATTATTGAAAATATTAAAAAATTAATTAAGAAGGGATATAAAGAAGTAGTTTTAACGGGTATTCATATCGGAAACTACCACTACAAAAAACAGGGCTTAAAGGAACTTCTTACAAGGCTTCTGGACTTTGATATAAAAATCAGGTTAACCTCTATCATGCCAGATTACTTCGATATGGATTTTATCAGGTTATTTGAGAATAAAAATCTTATGCCACATGTACATCTCTCTCAACAATCCGGAAGCAATAAAATATTAAAAAGAATGCAACGAAAGTATACCAGAGAGAAAACATTATGGCTTGCAGAAAAATTAAGAAAAATAAGAGAAGATGTACGTTTTGCCGGAGATTTTATCGTCGGATTTCCCGGAGAAACCAAAGAGGATTTTAAAGATACCGTAAACCTTATAGAAGAAACGCACTTTAGCCATCTTCATATTTTTCGGTATTCCGAAAGACCATACACACTAGCAAGACTCTATCCCGATGAGGTTCAAGATTCCAAAAGAAAAGAAAGAGCTAATAAATTAAAAGAAATTGGAGAATTCCAACGGATTGAATTCATTCGTAAAAATCTTGGAAAAGTTTACGATGTGATAATTGAAGGAAAAAGTAGCCTTGGCGGAAAATGGTTAACCGGCATAACCCCGAATTACATTAAAATCCATTTTACCGCAAACGGAAAGAAAAAAGGTATTATCCCTGTGGAAATCCGCAAATTGGAAAAGGGGCTCGTATATGGCAAAACAGAGAAATAAATTCTATATCCGCACTTACGGATGTCAGATGAATAAGTATGATTCCGATATTATTAGAACATTATTATTAAAGGAAAACTTTAAAGAAGTTTCCGCAATAGAGGATGCCGATTATATATTTTTCAATACCTGCGCGGTTAGAAAAAACGCTGAGAAGAGAGTGCTTGGCAGATTGGATTCCCTTAAAAGTCTAAAAGCAGAAAAGCCCGGTATTTCTGTCTCGGTTCTTGGCTGTGTAGCTAAATACGATAAAGAACTAAAAAATCATCCGGTAGTGGATTTTGTTGCTCCCCCTGATTCTTATCGTTCGCTCATAGACGCCCTTAAGGAAAAAGATATGGGACTGGTGAGGGAAAATTCATGCGAACAATACTCCAATATATTTACGAAAGGAAACAAAACTCACGCTTATTTATCTATTACCAGGGGATGTAATCACTTTTGCTCATATTGCATTGTCCCCTATCTTCGCAATAACCTCCGGTCCCGTCCCGTAGAAGATATTTCAAAAGAAGCCGAGAAGCTTGTAGGAGAAGGTGTCAATGAAATTACGCTTCTTGGTCAAAATGTTAACGCGTATTTATATAAGGGTGTAGATTTCCCCGGTATCTTAAAAAAAGTAAGCAAAATTAAAGGTTTAAAACTACTAAGTTTTCTGACCTCGCACCCGGCTGATTTACCTGAGAATTTGTTTCCGGTTATGGCGGAATCAAACGTTATAACCAAATATCTTCATCTTCCCATTCAGTCGGGTTCAGATAAAGTATTGAAGAAAATGATGCGTAGATACCTGCGTGGTGACTATATCAATTTGATTAAAAAAGCAAGAAATTTAATGCCTAATTTAACACTTACTACAGACATTATTGTTGGTTTTCCGGGAGAAACCGAGGAGGATTTCCAGGATACACTAAAAGTAGTCAGAGATATTCGTTTTGACCAGGCATACATGTTTGCCTATTCGAAAAGAGATGGCACACTTGCGTCCCTCTTCCCTGATCAGGTAGAGGATTCCGTAAAGAAGGAAAGATTACAGCTTTTAATGAAAACTCAAGATAAAATTTCTAAGAAAATAGCAGAAAAACTATTGGGAAAGGAAATGTCTGTTTTAACAATTGAAAATGGTAAAAAAGGACAAAAATTGGGAAAAACTTCTAATGGAAAAATAATTATACTTCCCGGGGTTGCTAAAATCGGATTTGAATATATCATCAAGATATATAAAATTAAAGGATGCGTTCCTGTAGGGAAAATAAAAAAGGAGGCAGATTGATGACTTTAATAATATCTTTAATTTCAGGTATATTTCTGATCTTGGGTATAATTGTTGGGACACAAAACGGAAACACAATGGTTAATTTCTACCTTTTAGTATGGGAATTTGAAAACATTTCCTTGACCTTATTGGTAATAGAATCGATTATTGTCGGAATTGTTCTCACCATAATCCTATCAGGTGTTAATACCATAAAAATGAAATTCCAGATGAGGGACATATTAAAGGATAATAGAAATTTGCAAAAAGAAGTCAAAGCTTTGAAAAATTTACCTTTTGAAGAAGAAGAAGGAGAAGAAATAGAAGAACTAATAGAGGAGGAAGAAGAGGTGGCTGAAGCTGAAGAAAAAGAGGAGGAAACTACAGAATGAACCTTCTCATATATCTCATCCTTTTTTTTATACTCATTTGGGTGGGTTTAGCAATATTCTCCAGAATGTCAGAAAGGCTTAAATGCCAAAACCATTACACTTCATACGTAAAAGGCCTTGAAGCAATGATTGAAGGAGAAAAAAATAATGCAATAAAATTGTTTCGAGAAGTTTTGGAGAAGGACCCGTCAAACATAGAAAGTTACCTGTATACAGGTAACCTGCTCAGGGAAAAAGGTGAAATAGTAAGGGCAATAAAAATCCATAAAAATCTTCTTGTAAATCCTCTGCTTACCAATGAGCAAAAAAGTAGATTAAAAGAAGCTCTGGCTGAAGATTATCTTAAAAATAAAGATTGGGCAAAAGCACTGCCAATGCTTGAAACTCTTCACAATAAAAATTCAAATAATTCGGTATTATCGAACAAATTAATGAGTGCATATGAAAAAATGGAGAAATGGGACAAGGCACTCGGTATTGCTAAAAAAGTATTTAACGCAAAAGAACTTGCTCACTACGCAACGAATCTTGTAGTAGAAGTTTCCAAAAAGGACAAAAAAAAGGCAAACAAATTTATTTCAATCGGAGAAAAGGAAGATATCTCTTATGCCTACTATTTACATGGAAAACTTTTGATTTCACAGGGAGATGAGAGCGGAGGACTCGAACGGATTAAAAAAAGTATATCTATCGATCCGGACAAAGCATTTTTATATCTTCCCTTGCTGGAAGAATACATGTTTGAAGAAGGACAATTTGGCGTTCTTGAACCGTATTTAAAAAGTAAATTTGAAGAGAATCCTGATAATATATGTATACTTGCGTCTTATATCTCAATATTGAAGAAAAGAGGCCAGTTGGAAAAGGCAAATGAGATTCTTGAAGAATCTATAAAAAACTTTGATTTGAACGATTACAACATTCTTCTCTCAATAGCTATTATTTCTAATGAAATAGATGGTAATATGGTTTCCGAATATCTTACAAAAATTAATAATCAAATGGATAAAAGTCAATTATTCAGATGTTCTAAATGTAATAATGAAACGAGTAAATTTAGCTGGAAATGTGATAATTGCGGTTCTTTCGGAACGTTAAACCTAAGCAGGTGTTGAATAATTAGTATATGATTTTCTTTCTTATTTTATTATTTATCAATGCCGAATATTCAGTTAAAGGAAAATATCAAAAGGCATTAGAAATTAGAGATCCATTAAAAGCAGTTGAATACTACAGGCAAATCGTAAAAGAAGCACCCACGAGCCCTTATGCGGATTCCTCTCTTTTTAGAATTGGAATGCTTTATTACATTTTAGGAGATTTCGAAAAAACTATTGATCATTTTGAAATAATATTTAAAAAAGGTAAGAAATCTCCAATGTTTGTCAAGACATGTTATTGGTTGAAGTATTGCTATGCAAACTCAGGAGATTCTACAAAATCGAAGAAAATGGAAGGAATACTAAAAAATTTACTCTCTGACGGGAAAGAAAAAGAGTTGCCCCCTGAAGAAAAGGATATTGAAGAAGAAGAAAAGAGTGTTGAACAACCAAAAGTAAAGACTGAACCAAAAGCAGAAACTGAAACCGGATTCTACACCGTGCAACTTGGAGCTTACGAAGACAAGAAATGGCTGGAATACTTCCTGGGAAAGCTTAAAGAAAATGATGTAGAATATTTTATAAGGGAAGAAGGTCAGTATTCGAAAATTTATTCCGGAAAGTTTGGAAATCGAAATGATGCGGAAAATTATCTTGAGGTTATAAAAAATAAAGGTTTCCACGGTTTCATAGCTTTTGACTCCACTCCTTAAACAGTATCTTCAAATAAAGAAGAAATATCAAGATTCAGTTCTACTGTTCCATATAGGTGATTTTTACGAAACGTTTTACGATGATGCAAAAATTGCTTCTGAAACTCTTGATATAACTTTAACCTCCAAACCTATGGGGGAAGGAGTTAGAGCTCCGCTTGCAGGTATCCCTATTAAAGCGGCTGATTCTTATATTGAAAAGCTTGTTCGTTCAGGAAAGAAAGTAGCCATCTGTGAACAGGTAGGAGATCCCAAAACCTCAAAAGGTCTGGTAGAGAGAGAAGTTGTCGAAGTTATAACATCAGGAACTGTGATGCGTCCTTCTTTGTTAGAAGAAACGGATAATAATTATCTTGCTTCAGTGATAAAAAATGAAAACACATACGGAATTGCTTTTTCTGATATTTCCACAGGAGAATTTCAGTCCGGTGAAATAAAAAATTTGATTGATGAATTGAACCGTTTATCTCCCAAAGAATTAATAATTCCGGAAGGAATGCAGATCGAATTACCGGACTCTATTCCTATTACAAAAATTGAATCTTATAGGTTTGATAGAAACTTCGCTCTAGAGCTTATTAAAGATCATTTTGGAGTTTTGAAGATAGATTCTTTCGGTCTTAGTGAAACCTCCTTGGCAGTTTGTTCGGCTGGAGCCCTGCTTTCTTACATAACCGAGAATCAGAAAACGACATTAAAACACATAAAGAAAATATCACGCTTTAATCCCGATGACGGTATGTCCTTAGACGGTGCTACAATAAAAAATCTGGAATTAATTACTAAAATAAATGGAGTTCAGAAAGGAGCTCTTTTAGGTGCGATCAATAGAACTTTAACCTCCATGGGAAGCCGTCTTTTAAAAAAGTGGTTGCTGTTCCCTTCTACAGATAAGGTTGAAATCGAGGAGAGATTTGACGGTATAGCAGAACTAACTTTTAAAAGAAATATCTTAAAAAAAGTCCAGGAAAAGTTAAAAGAAATTTATGATATTGAGCGAATTACCGGTCGTTTGTCTACATCGAGAGCAACCCCCCGGGATTTAATTTCCTTAAAAATATCGCTTTCCCTTGCAGGTGAATTAAAGAAAACTCTTTCTGCTCTAAATTCACCAATATTTAAAAAACAAGTAGAAAAAATAAAATATCTAAAGAAAATCATAAATCTAATTGAAAACTCAATTGTTACCGACCCCCCTGCAAGAATTAGCTATGCCGGAATTTTTAAAAAAGGTTACAGCTCTAAATTAGATAAAATAAGAACAATTACCTCTGAGGGTAAAAACTGGGTTCTTAAATACGAAAAAGAACAAAGAAAGGAAACAGGTATCGATAGGCTTAAAGTTGGATATAACTCAGTTTTCGGATACTACATAGAGATAACCAAAGCAAAACTTAAAGGTGTTCCGGAAAATTATATAAAAAAGCAAACACTTACGAATTCTGAGCGATTTATAACCGAAGAGTTAAAAGATTTCGAATCAAAGATTCTAACTGCAGAAGAAAGAC
>Ga0315544_1001081_pt1 | contig 22430 bp, 15 predicted proteins | sample SalMarSW160130MG_2_FD_202543 | JGI IMG/M metagenome (GOLD analysis project Ga0315544, IMG submission 202543) | Salt marsh sediment microbial communities from the Plum Island Ecosystem LTER, Massachusetts, United States - Salt Marsh Sediment SW1601-130 ... | reverse complement strand
TGTCGGGTCGGAGGAGGCGCCCCGCAGGGCTAACCTCCGTCCGCCGCTCAAACCGGACGTGCAGTTTTCCCGCATCCAGCTTTCACAAAGGCACGCCTGTTGCGCAAGTCAAGAGAAGGAATCAGTTCAACAAGGTTCACAAGACCCATCTTGCTATAGAGCAGGGATTCGGGCAACTTGCTTGTACACCTTGTCCACTAATGAGTGAACCTTCTTTGAATCTGTTGGATTCAGCCAATCCGAAAGTCTCCTCGGATAATGACTTCTGGGTCTTTCACTTATGGAACTTATCCTCGTCATTTACCTTACTCACTTTCAACATCGTTTGCTCCAACTACCTTTGCCAACCGCCTTCCCCAGCTCACTCAGCTGTCCCTTGATTCGGGATAGCACAGCTTTCACCATGCCTAAGGTACTATTCAGTTGTCCGACGACTCATAGGGTATCGTTTCCCATTTCGCCTTACGACTTATAGGGTCCCTTATCCCCGCGCCACCGGGGAACCATATGAGCCCTCCTGGGGTCACACATAGGTCTTCCGTATCGTGCCGCCCGCAAACACCTTGGTACGATGGGTGGATGAGAACGCCTTCGCCTCCATAGTGCAGGCTCGACCTTTCCCCATCTTTGGCCGACCGGTTCGTCACTGGGATGGCTCCCTTCGACTGCGGCCCGATACTTCTCCGCAAACCCTTCAGACTCCACCTCACGGTGGACGCCCTGTCCTCCGGTTGTCCTTTTGGACAGAATGCGAACTTAGGTATATGCCTTTGGCTGTGTCCATCGTTTCCAATTTCGTGCCCGTTTAAGGTTCTCCTTATTCACATTCCCCGGCCAGCGAGAAATTACTCCCGCTTTTGGATATAATACTCCTCATCTGAGCATCAGAGGGACTTTAACCCTCCGGACCTATGCGCTGCCCAGCACGCGCTATGGGTCAGTCCGATTGCCATGTCGCCATACTTCCTCCTTCGCCTCTTCGGCTCGTTGGAAGCTTCACTATCGGGAACGACATGGCCTTCCCAAGTTCCGCTGTGAATCATCGAATGACCCGCCATGGACTCCGACCCCGGCACGTCGCTGACACACTCGCCGTTATTGCGTGCAGCGCTACTGGCTTCCGAATGGAGAAACCCTTGGCCCAATGCAATATGACATATTTCGGGGCTGAACACCTTCACTTGCGTTATGGCTGACCATTCACCTTTCCTTAAGCTTTGCATATCTCGTTACCTCGATATACATTAAGTTCCGTTCTGGCCTGGTGGCTAACCTTTGACCAGGCTGGATTGTCCAGCTGACTCACAACAGCTTACCTTGACACACTCTCCAGAATGTCTCCACATATGTCAAATTTGATGATTGATGGGAACACCAAACCTCAAATTCTTACCGAAAAATGAATGTTTTTTGAGAATTTTTCATTTTTTTCGGATTAAGTAGACGGATGAAAGGATGCATATCAATCATATAATCCTACTATTGGTTATTTGAGGTTCTGACAATTACCCTTCGGATTGAGTTTGGCCATTGTAGTCAGACACAGCAGATTTCGCCGTTGCGGCTTCTACCCCACAGGTTGACATGACGATTGATGTCCTGACCGGCAAGACTCGCCGGACGGGTGTCGGTCTCGTCGAAGCGGATCCAACCTTCGACCTTCCCGAAATCACCTGTCCCCGTCGCTCCCAGCCACCCGTTCATATGCTGCAATTGCACATCGAACCGCTCGTCGGCACCGTAAACGGACATCACCGCGGCGATGCGCGCCTTTCGTGATGATTTGGCGGTCTCTGCCGTGACGTGCCAATGATTGGCTTTCTCCCGGTGATAGGCTTTCGGGATGCCATGATTGTACGGCGTGTCGAACTGATCCGTCTGCGTGAGTTTCAGCCCGCCGGAACAAGCCAGGTTGACATCCAGCGTGGCCCCGCGGCGCCGGGATGTCACCTTGTCGCCTTTGATTTCCATCTTCTCAAAGGCATGCAGCATCCACTGGTATCGACTTTGCGCCGGCGCCTCGATATCATCCAGGAGCAGGAACAGTCCGGGGCGAAGAAACAGAATCCGGCGAACCCACTTATTGAGTCTGCCCACGTACGCCGGCGTGGCGTCACCCGCGACGTATGAATAGCCGGCGGCATCCTTGAAACCGACGATCGCCCCCCCATCGGCGACGCGAATCTTCTGTCCCTGGCCGTTGACGAGTACGCAATTGTTGGCTTTGGTGGACCGCGTCCACTGGGCATGGTGGGGTTTGCCGTAGGAGGGTCCGTAATAGCCCGATGGAATCGCCAACGCTGTGCCGCCTTTCATGATAGCAAATGCGTTCTGATCGGCGTGGCTATGCGAAACGCTGCCGTAGGGACTGCTCTTGAAAATCAGGCACGTGTCGCTTTCCGGCTTGGTTATGTCACTATGCAGCCCGGCCCAGCCGACGCTCTTGAAGACGCGCGACTTGGGCAGATCGGTCGGCGCCTTGGCGGGCAGCTCGTCCTTGTGTAGAAGAGCACCGAAGCCATCCTTCTGGCCCCGATAGCCCGGGATCTGTTTGACCCACCAGCCGACGTACGGATCGTTGTAGCGTTGAGCATGGAATGCCATCAGCTCGGCATACCCGCTGCCTCCGCGCGTGCCGGGTCCGCCCCTCTCGGCGGCGTCACCGAAGGGGCGGATTTCGCCGTGATTGGCCATGCAGTAAAAGAAAAAGTAGCGTATACGGTTAAAGAAAGGACGTTGCCAAAGATCGTAGTCCGCAAGCCGGCGCAGACTTTCAAACGCCGGGATGTAAAAAGTATTGTACCAGAGGCCGTAACCGGTCCCCTCGGCCCAGCCGCCGTCGACACCGGCCCAGTGGGGATAGAACGTCAGCAGGGCTTTGAGCGAGTAGGTCAGCCAGGTTTCGGTATCGGGGGTTTCGCCCGCCATTGCAAGTGACATGTCGGTCAGGTACGCGATCAATCGGCCCGCGTGGCTTTCGCCGGGATATGTGAGATAATTACTCCGATTAAGACGCCCGTAGGTCTGCCAGGCGCGGGCCCGGCACATATCGAAGACCTGTTTCCTTTCGCTGTCGTTCAACGCAGGGTACAGCCAGTCGTATGCAATGTGGGCGCATTTCGAAAAGCTCAATCCCGCTTCGTCTCCCCACCTGGCGCTGACTGAGGTGACATCGTCGTCGTCCGTGGGCCAGGACGCGATCTCCAACAGAATTCTCTTGGCCGCTCGGGCGTACTTGTCTTCTTCGCTCATGAGAAACGCCAGCGAAAGATCCATCAGGGCACCATCTACGTAGCCGCGGAAGTACGAAAAATAGCGTCCATACTCCAGGCGTCTCGTACCGGCGTCTTCGATAAGGTGATACTTCGGAAACTCGGGGACACCTTTTGAGAGGGCCCTGTCGGCCGAGGATTTGCAGGCTCTCCACGACTTGGCGCGAGTAGATGACAACGTCGCACGGATGCGATCCAGATCGGCCCCGGCATAGAGGATGCGCGAATGCTCGGCGGGCACGCGCCGGAGCAGTTCCTTCGGGGCTACCCATGGGAGCTTAGCGGCGCCGGGCAAGATGCTGAAAGACTGCTTGCCCCGTCGCGCAATGTCTGTGCCCCGCTCGTCGAATGCAATAACATCCCAGGTATAATCCCCCGACGGTAAAACTCGATCCGGCAGATGAACGGGATCTTTGCCGATATTTTGGCTATACACACGAGGCCCGTTTTTCGCGAAGATTTCGACACGATAATCCGCAGCTGGCGGGCATGGCAGCCAGGCCAGCCCGACCGGGGATATCGGCAGTTCCGCGCCGTGACCGGGGCGAGGGAAAAGCATACGATGGGAGGATTTTTCTTTTAAGAATTCGGTGGATTTCCGCGCCCGTGCATAGAGATCGGCCCATGGCAGGGCCGCGTTCAAACCGAGCACGCCGGTTGTTTTGATGAAGGTGCGTCGTTTCATATCTCGTATCCTATCAGGTCTGTTCGGAAAGTTCAACTCGGCCGTGCAAAAGAATTCGAATCTGATAGAATGAGGGCTCGTGAACAGCATTTTATGGAGATTGCATATGCCAGGATTGAAGTGCTTCGTTTGTGTTGTCTTATTGGTGTCTTTAGTGCCGGTCAAGTAAAGTGGCTATCTCCGCAGGCATTCATGCCCAGACCGGCCTCAACTTTCCTTTTGCTTGTTACGTTTAAAGTGGTAGAAAGGAAGAACATAAAATGTCTATTGCTGACAGGAAGCCAAATTCAACTTTTGGTAAGGTCATGCGCTGGCATCGTAAATGGTGTCCGGCTTGGGTCGCTCATACAAAAGTCTACGGTGACTCGCCGCTGATTTTGAATGTTAGGCTCAGTAGACTGAAAGGGTTCTGAGTATGAATGATCCAACAATCAGATGGATAGGAGGAATTATTGGTGGCGTTCTTGGATGTATCGGAGGCATTATCGGAACATATTTCAGCATCAAGAACGTCAACGGTCCCAGAGAGAGCTTTCATGGTAAGGTGCGTCGTTGTGGGTTGGATTGCAATAGCCGTTTTCTTAACTCTTTTAAAGACCACTCCGCAATCGTCGAACTGCTCCGCAAGCACGGTGCCAAAGAATAACCACCCCACCCCCGACCCACGACAGCCGGGAGGCGGTTTATTGGAGAGAACTGGAGCCGAAGCCCTTTGACGTGATGGCGGTCTCACGTCCACACGACAAAAACACAAGGAGCCAATTCGGTGACGGATAACCAAAGTGCCGCTGATACTACTGCGAGCGATCATCGGGATGCCAAGGCCGCCTGCAACATGGCCTTTGCATACGCCACGTTGTACGCGATACCAGCATACCCACCACCACCAGGATAGCCCCTGCGAAAGCCTGGCTGCTGCCGGTCGTAGTCCAGCGCCCGTGGATGTTCAGGATAGATCGTTCCGGTGTACTTCTGCCGCACCAATTCCTTCATGACGCCGAACATATCGACTTCGCCCTCGTCCGGAAACACCTCAGCGTACTTTTCGTAAGGCTTTTCCACACGCACATTGCGGAAGTGCACGTGGTTAATCCGTTTCCTGCTGGCGAAGTAGCTGCAGACCTCCACTGGGTCCTTACCCATTTCTTTTGTCACTCCGCAGTCGAATGTGATCCCGTTCGCCGGGCTCGGGACGATCTCGATGAGATGCTTCCAGCCAGCTACTGTTCCCATGATCTGTCCGGACCCTCGACTCATCGGCGCCGGGGGATCGTTGGGATGCAAGGCCAGCCGGACTCTCGACTCCTCAGCCACCGGCACCACCGCCTCAAGGAAATAGGTAATGTTCTTCCACATCTCTTCCAAGCTGTGAGCGCCTTCATGTGGAAGGGGCAGCAAGTCTTTCATGCGGTCGTAGTCGAATGCTGTGTACCCCGCGCCGGCTCTTCCGACCTGCTCGTAGTAGCCCTCCATTGCCCGGTGTGCATAGAAATTGTATTCAATCACTGATAGGCCAGCTTTTCCAGCAGCGCGTATGGACTGAATGACCTTCTCGATCTCCTCGTCACGACCGGGCCTGCCGTAAATAGTGTTCCGAAAACCGCCGATCATCAGGTTGTACAAGGTCAGGCCCTTAGTTCTAAGACGCTCAATACGGGCGCGCAGGTCTGCCTCCTGCCAGGGAATGCGGGAACCTCCACTCAACACGTAGTCCACACCAAGTTGCTTGATCCGCCGGATACCATCTTCTTCCTTGCCCCTGGGGACTCGTCCTCCATCCCTCAAGCCCAAGCAGAGCTTCGGCGTGTCCGAACTTTCGACAATCGGCCACCGCTTGATAGCCGGTTCCGCTGATGCCATGTAAGGGGCCAGCGCAATTGCCCCCACTGCCTGCATCAGTTTTCTTCGTGATAAATTCACAGTCATGAGGTGTACCTCCTTCATTTTTGTTACTATTTCCTACGCTTTGAAGATTTCAAATCAGCCGGAATCTACAACCGGATTCAGACTTGGCAATTCAGTTTTTCCCGACTCGTCATGGGGTCCATTTACCCATGCGGGCAAACACGGTTTGAATCCAGCTTACTAAATCCATCCTATCCTATCTTCTGAGCTTCTTACGTTCAAGGACTGTTAGGAGGTTTCTGACGGATAATAGTGTGTCTCGTGAAGTTACCCCCAGGTGGCAGTTTTGTTGGCAGCAGCGCCGAATCAACCGGCCTGTTACGGTTGCTTCACTCCGTCGCTCGTCAAGAGGGGGGACATAATGAGGAAGTAAAGACAAATGTATCAAAGCCGGAGGGGATAAGAGTTCCGGAACAAGCTTAGTTCGATAACCATCAACTACTCTTTTTTGGCTTGAGGTTCTTTCATGGCCGCGCACGCACCACATGCAACAGCCCAGGGACCGCCATGGCGCTGCCTGGACTGTTTTCTTCTCTTGAATAGTTATTCCCCTGGTGGTATAATCACTTCTGTATGTTGAAAAAGTCAGTCAACTTGAGTTATGTATTTCATTATTGAGTCTCTTAACGCCCATAGACGGCAATCAATCATGAGATGGGCAGGTATTCAAAGGTTTACAGGATCATGCCGTCCACACGGCCGAACAAGTTTAACTAACGCCCTTTCAGGTGCTATGCCACCCGTTTGTAAGACCTTTTTTCAACAACCTGATAGAGCGCTATTATATTCTATTGCAGTCGCCATCCTGTTGGTCACGGCTTGTGCCCCGGCGCCGCCGGCCACCTATACTAATCCGGTGGGCGACGGAATACTGATGGGCGATCCCTTTGTACTGCAGGACGGCGACCGGTACTACCTCTATGGCACCAATGCGGGGGACGGATTCAAGGCTTGGACTTCCACCAACCTGGTGCAGTGGGATTCCCTCGAGTACGTGTACCGGAAGGGGCCGGCTACCTGGGGCGAAGCCCGCTTCTGGGCGCCGGAAGTCGCCCGGTATCGCGGCCGATATTACTTGGCCTACAGCGCCCAGAAGGACGGCCTGCCGCCCGGCCCGCGGTCGTTTCGCCTCTGCCTGGCCGTGGCGGACTCTCCCGCAGGCCCCTTTCGCGATCTCCATGCGCCCTGGTTCGATGTCGGCTGGTCGACCATCGATGCACACCTGCTTATCGATGCAGACAACACGCCCTATGTCTATTTTGCGCGCGTGGGCGAGCGGGACGAGTCTGAAGTCATCACGGCGCGGATCTACGGCGCACGCCTTGTGTCCGATTTGTCGCGGCTGGAGGGCGATCCAGTGCTGTGCCTACGGCCGGACCAGCCTTGGGAAGAACCAGTTGGCGAGCGCGATACCCGCTGCAACGAAGGCGCTTTTGTAATGCGGATGGATGACGGGTATCTCATGACCTATTCCGCCCACCATTACGCCAGTCCCGCCTACGGCATCGGCTGGGCGAAGGCTCCGACACCGCTCGGCCCCTGGACCAAGCATCCCGGCAATCCGCTGCTCGTCACCGGAATGACCGCCGGAGTGTCGGGGCCCGGTCACAATTCCATCACCCGCTCACCTGACGGGTCCGAACTATTCATGGTCTACCATGCCCATGCGAATCCCGACCGCCCCAGCGGCCGGCGAACCGTCAATATTGATCGTATCTCCATTCATAACGGCACCCTCAGGATCCAGGGACCGACCCGGTCGCTGCAGCCGTTGCCGTCGGGAGCGGTGCTTCAGATGAACTGAAAAACAGGGATACGGAATAACATCGCTTGTCAACCGAACATAGGACCGCTGCAAAACAGCCGAATTCCCAATGAAAGCATGTTGGAAAGAAGATGCACACGCAGTTGCCAGTGAGCCACAAAAAGAAACGGCCACCTATGAAGAACTCAAAGCCAAATACTAAAATCTCTGTTGCCATAAAAAATTTTCTTTGAGGCATCCTGTTACGATATGTATCCTTTCCACCATATACTTAATCCGATATTAGTGAAAATTTTTCAAGAAATATTCATATTTTCGCAAAAAATTGACATTTATTCGGACTTGATATAGGCAAAATTGACATTTGTGGAGACAAAATGGTGACAAGATGTCACATGAAAATCAGGATGTTTTCCAGTTCCTGAAAAAGGTGACTTTTCGAAGGATTCTGGCATTTTTCAACGCACCAAAATGAGGTCATTTTGGGTTAATCAATCGTTGCTCATTCGCACTGGTTAGCTGTTGAGATCCGCTTGGTAATACTTGCCGTCGATTCTGTTTGAAGCCTTTCATTCTGCCACTTCCATGACAACTCGAAAGCCCGTATGTGTGTATTGATATGAAGCAGGCGCGCTGCTCCGCGCCGCACATCGACATGCCGGTGCAAAACTATTCCATCCTCCTCCGCGAATCACATGAGCCTTACCGGTCTCTGGACCGACCGGATCGACCATGCCTTCTGTCGGATAGCCAGACGCATAAAAGTCGCTGCACCATTCCGCTACATTGCCATGCATATCATAGAGTCCCCAGCTATTGGCCGTCTTTGTCCGGACCAGATGTGTCGCACCGTCGCTGTTGCCATCATAGAAGCCCATTTCATCGAGCCTACCCGTACCAGAAAAATCTCCCCACCTCTCGTCAGCTCGACAGGCATATTCCCATTCGGCCTCCGTGGGCAGCCTGTATTTCTTTCCCTCTTTTTCTCCGAGCCGTTGACAGAACTCCACTGCCTCATTCCATGACAGTTTCTCTACCGGCAGATTTTCGCCTTTATGCTCACTGCGATTGTGCCCCATTATGGAAAGCCACTGCTTCTGCGTGACCTCTGTCACGCCGATCAAAAACGGCTCACTCAGCCGAACCGGGTGCTGATGCTCGTCATATTGACGCATCTGGTCATAGACTGCACTTCCCATTATAAACTGTCCCGCGGGAACATACACTAATTGCATGCCGATTGAATTTGTAATAGTTTCTCCCGGTTCATGCAATTTCTCTGCATTCAGCGCCCATGTTGGCGAAGCGGGATCATCCGTTTCACCGACGCCCCAGAATCCGCCGCTGAGAATAATGTAACTGCCCACGACACCGCCAGCCACGCCACCACCCCCACAGCATCTCGGCTTGGGCAAATCTGGAAGCCCGAAGAACCTCTCTCTCTTCATATCAAAATAGCTCGCTACCGTGGTTCTCTCGTAGTTGGACTGCCCCCCACAGACAAACAGCTTCTCCCTGTGCACCGCGCTGCTAGTGCACTGCGTAAGAAAAAATACCCTTGTTCGAATCCGTGGAATGTCGATTCTTCTCCAGCTATCACCCTCAATGTTATAGCAAAGCACACCATCTGTCCAACCGTAATCGTTCATATCATGGAATCCCGTCTCATACGAAGCTCCGTGCACAACATAGATATTCCCTGCATAAGTCCCCGATGCGGCATAGCACGCACCCTCAGGTGCATAGGCCAGCTGCTCATAGCTGTCTCTGTCCGGATCATATCGATAGAAATTCCTGAAATTCTCCACAACGCCCTTCGGCGTCATATCCAACCGCTGATAACCAAGACCAACGTAAATATAATCTCCCACCGTCAAAGCAATACCGTTCATCGTCTTGACTGGCAGATCTTTTAGGGCTGTCCATCTGTCATTTGCAGGATCATATCTCCAGGCCTTGTCCGTCGAGACTGCGCCGCTCCGCATCCCCCCGAATACATACACCTTGTCACCATGTACCGCCACCATAGGCCAACCAAGCTCGATTGGCATATCAGCTAACTTCGACCACGTATCCGTCTTATAGTCGTACACCTGAATCTTTTTCGATGTTATGGTCCAGTCAGAAGTCTCACAACCTCCGATGTTGTAGAGCCTGTCCTTCACAACCGCACTACCATGGCCATACACGTGCTGTGGAATATCTGCCCTAATTTCCCACTTAACCGCTAATGCCTTCTCTATAGGGACAATTAACACAAGAATCGCACATATAGCAAACGCTGTCTTCCTCATTGATAACTGCCTCCAGCTTATTCAGAGTCTATGCCTTCAATTGCTTCACGACATCTGATTCAAGCTTTTCATTTTCCTGAATCATTTCATTCCACGAAACTTCATGCCTCTTGTAGGAACCAATGCGACCGAGTATCGAGGCCAGATTGCTTCGCACACTCGGCGCCACCGTCGGGTTGGCAAACTGGGCATTGGTGACATTATTATAGAACTCGGCAATGTTGACCGCCGTACACTCCGGATACAGATTGCCCGTTTGCCCTCCCTTATAAGGATTACTTCCACGAATGGAAACATTCCCGCCGTAGTGCGTATCGATAGTTCCTTTCAGACCATAAATTCGACATCCTATGTCACCGTAATGAACGCGTTTGACCGCTTCACGATAAAAGTTATTCGCCCGCGTCTGGAAGTCTACGAAAAAGCACTGCTTTTTAGATGTTGCCTTTTGGCCGGCCTCGGCAATAGTTTTACAGCCCGGCACATCGACCGCGATTGGCTTGGCGCATATTACATGTACCCCCGCAGCCACAGCCGCCGCAGCCTGTTCAGGATGAAAATAGGGAGGACTCTCTATTGCCACCGCATCAGGCTCCTGATCCAGTAGTCTCTTGTAGCCCGACAGTGTTGCGTAACAATTTGCCCTTGCAACACCATGCTTGTTACCAAGCTCATCGGCCCTCTCCTGGAAGTAATCCGCGGCTGACACAATCTTGTATCCGCCGTGCTTGGCGAATATATCCGCAATCCATTTGCCACGCATCCCGCAGCCGATCATCCCAAGTCTAATTTTAGAATTCGCCTCGGTGCCACGTACCAGGGCTGGTCTGATGATAGTGAATGACATTGCCGCCGCCCCTGCACCTGCCATGAATTTACGACGCCCGATTTGTTGTTCTATATCATCCGCCGCCGAATCTACGTATTTCACTGCCATGATACAACCTCCCTTCTAATCGAACACACACAAGCTTAATCCAAGAAAACAATTTCACACCCGCCTATGCCTCCTCATGATTGTACAGTAAGGCTTCTGCAAAATTGAGGTTAGGCATATATTATTTAAGAAAATCTGTTTTTTTGATTTTCTTAAATAATCGGCCAACTACTTATTATACAATAACTTACTGTTTGAAAAGAAAAAACAAAAAACGATTTTTTTCTTTTCAAAGTATGCCTAACCTCAATTTTGCAGAACTCATTTGTACAGTGGCAATTGAATATAATCTGGCAGGTATAACAGATGACAATACTATGATGATTAAGAATAAGTGTCAAGCTACTTGTTGGGAAACAATTACTTCCAGCGTTTTTTGGGGGGCTTTAGGCCAACACAGAAACATCCAGAGATAGAGTCGTTCAATAGCAGGTTCAGTGATGATTTGCTAAATTGAGCATTGATGAGCTAAGATATGTTGCAGATCGCTGGCGGATGGATTATAATCACTAACGGCCACACAGCAGCCTGGATTATATGGCTCCGGTGGCATTCGCAGCAATGTGTATTAAGCAAGGCTCCGGTTCCCTCGGCCTTACTCAAGACAAGGAGAATTGTTGTGAAGTACTCTCATAACGGCTGGACCAATAGAAGGGAGCAGGTCACATTAGTGTCTGTTGATTTTTTATTCCCGGAGTTGCCGATTTGAAAGTACAACATGTACGAAAAAATATGGGAAATGCAAGCTATTAATGGGGTACGCAATGACTAATAGAATACTCTCTTTAATATTGTTGTCATGGGTTTTATCACTCGACGTTCTTGGACAGATACCCGAGGGATTCGTGTTCATCAAGGGTGCCCAGTACGAAGGTGGTCGCATTCATGTAGAGGACTTTGAAATGTTGGACCACACCGTTACCAATGCCGAATACCGGGCCTTTGTGGATGCCACCGGGCATGCTGCACCATTACATTGGCAAAACGGGCAGATCCCGGTTGGCAAGGAAGAGTATCCTGTAATTTTTGTCAATCGCCATGATGTCCGACACTACCTGCAATGGCTCACGGATCAGGATGACCGCGTGTACCGGTTGCCAACAGGTGTGGAGTTTAGACATGCAGCCTGTGGCGGCCTGGACCGTCCTCGCTATCCGTGGGGTAATGATAAACCGGCAGATCAGGCTAATTACAACTCGCACGGATCACGGCGATTTGATGCCTGGCAGGAGTATCTGTGTCCAGCTAAGTGGGGCCGGGCCAACGGCTATGGCTTGTACTGTATGGCAGGCAATGTATGGCAGATGGTACTGAACCGATATGATCCGGCCACCCAAAAATGGATCTATCGCTTAGAGGAACCCGAGTTCAAGGGGCAGAGTGTGATGGGCGGCTCGTGGGCACGGGGTGAAGCCTATCTGCGCTGCGGGTACGGTGTCGGGATGCAAGCAGGTCTACGACATCCTGACTTAGGATTCCGACCTGTGCGGGAACCCCAGGGGCACGATTGGCGTGTACAGATGCGGCGTGTGTGCGCGGTGTCAAGCGATAACGGTGAAATTGCTCTGAGCTGGGGATTCCTTCGGGGCGATGCCCAGGATGTTCGGTTTCATGTGTACCGAGCATCGGATCGAAACCACGGTGGGCAAAGAATTACCCAGGTTCCCCTTAGTGGGATAACGTATTTTACAGATACTGGATTAAAGACGGCAAGGCGATACCAATACTATGTGCGCCCGGTGGATACAAAGGGCCGGGAGCTGCGACGTTCGGAATGGGTAGGTGCCGATGCCAGAGCTGTAGGAGATCCACTCATTGCCACCTATACTCCCATTTGCAAACCCGGTTCCCTGGTTCCGATCTTTGGTGACTTGAACGGTGATGGCGCCTTAGACTGTGTGATCCGTATGGACAACGGCAATCGCGAGATGTCACAGGATTCAGGCATGCCCGTACAAATGGAGGCCTTTACCTCGTACGGGCGTTCCCTTTGGCGTAAGGACATCTGCTTTCACGACCACTGTTACGGCAGTGCTAACAATGTACCCTTCAATGTCTGGGATATGGACGGCGACGGCAGGGCGGAGGTCATTACGCGCCTGCAAATCGGTGATGCGGTCTATGCAGCGATTCTGGATGGGATGAGCGGTTATGTGAAACACAAAACGCCTTGGGTACCGATTGCCACCGATCACCAGGGCTCGTCCACACGAATTCACCTCTCCATTGCCTATCTCGATGGGAAGCATCCGGCCGTAGTAACCCAGAGCGGTTTGTATGAGAACGAGATCTTCACAGCTTATGATGCCCAACTGAATCAAATGTGGCAGTTCAAGAGTTTCGGCCAAACAAGCGGCAGTGGTGGGCACAAGATTGAAGTGGCTGATGTTGATGGGGACGGGAAACAAGAGGTATTTAACGGAACAACATGCATCAATCATGATGGGTCGTTGCGTTGGTCCCTTTACCGGCAACATCCCGATATTGTCTCGATTCACGACCATCTGCCGAAACGACCAGGGTTGGAGGTATTTTATATTGTAGAATCAAGTATGCATGCGGGTGTCTATATGGTGGACGCAAACTCAGGGGAGATCATTTGGAAACTCAACCGGGAGGACGATTCGCGCTGGACCCATGGGCATCGCGGTTGGAGTGCGGACATTTGGGACGCTTCCCCTGGATTGGAGTGCATTTCCAACCGGGCCGGTCATAGTGATTATCACCTCCTAATGTTCTCGGCGTCAGGACGTTTGCTGCTGGATCCATTTCCGAGTGGCTATACACCCGTTGAGTGGGATGGGGACGGTACGCGCGAGCTGCTGAGTGCAAACGGTGCAGCTCTCAGTAATTTCAATGGTACTGTAGCCGTGGCCGTTCCGGGTGTCAGGCCCAATCCTGTCTTGAATAGTCACCTACTCATGGTGGCCGACCTCTGTGGAGACTTCCGAGATGAGTTGGTTTTAGGTCTTCGCACGCAAGAAGGAAAGGACGCCGTAGGTATCGTCACTGCATCAAAGCCTGTGGGTAAGCGATACCTGGCGGCCTGGGAGGACCTTGACTATCGGCTATGGGTGGCACGCAACCGCGGTGGTGGTTATGCCTCTATCTATGATCGGGAACTTCAACCAGGGGATTAAAACCAATCTCCGTTCATTTTGGGTTGAATACCCGTATCCATATGGCAAAAGGCCTGGATAGTTTGCTTTAAACCGGTTGTCCAGGACATATGTACCGTCGCCAAAGCCTCTCTGCTCTACCGTGCAATCACTCAGTACCGTAATGCTTGGGAAGCAGTCTTGCATATAATTGAATAGAAAAGACGAGCACGTGCTCATCTTTACAAAACCTGCTACACTCGCGGCATGCCTGGCTTCGGAACCGGCCGGATAGAGCCATCCCACGCGGCAATATCTGGAGGTGTCAGCTGGAGGTCGGAGTTTAGAATTTCGTCCCACGTTACGTGTTTGCCTGTGTATGCCGACTCGCGTCCCATAATGGCAGTCAAGGTCGATTCACACAAAAAGCGGGTGTCATTCAGAATCTCGCCGCGTCGGAGTGCCGCGATAAAATCAATATGCTCCTGGAGGTGGCCCTCATGCTGTTCCGGGTGTTCTCTGAAAACCCTGGCATTTTCACCCGTGATATAGGTGTTGCGGCCGACCAACGAGCCAAAACCTTTCGTTCCAACAATCTCCTCGCCGATCTTCGGGTCAGTCCCTTTTATCTGACGGCACATGCTTGTCAGGCGAATACTGTTTTCATATTCGAATTCGACTGTGAAGTGATCGTAGATATTGCCACCGCGGTCTGTGTGATACTGTCGCCCACCCATCCCATAAGCCTTGACGGGATGAGCCTGCATGATCCAGTTGCATCGGTCAAGGTTATGGACGTGCTGCTCGACGATGTGATCGCCGCAGAGCCAATCTACGTGGAACCAGTTGTGGAAATGGTAATCAGGAAGTGTCATCCCATCTTCACGTTCGCGATACCAGATATCCCCTGTGTTGAAGTAGGCGTAAAGGGCCTTGACATCCCCAAGTCCACCGCTATGAACGGCTTTGACAAGGTCGGCGTAATGAAATACATGGCGGCCGTTGAAGCCAGACAACAAACCGATTCCCTTTCGCTTCATCTCGTCCTCGAGGGTGAGTATTCGGCGCACGCCCGGTGAATCGGTGGCGCATGGTTTCTCCGCGAAGATATGAATGCCTTTCTTGACTGCGTATTCAATATGCTCCGGCCGGAAGCCTGGAGGCGTGCAAAGGAGAACATAGTCAATGCCGGAGTCGATCACTTTCTGGTAGGCATCCAAACCCGCAAAGCAATGGCTACGTTTCACTTTGAGGCCGTTTTGAATCGCTTTGTTGCCACTTTTGAGTTTCGACAACCTGGCAAGGCTTTTCTCGACCTTTGCCTGGAAAATGTCGCCCATTGCAACTAATTCAACATTCGGGCCAGACATCATCGCATCTCGGGCGGCCCCAGTGCCGCGGCCCCCGCAGCCTACAAGTCCGACGCGGATTCGGTCGTTGTTTGCCCCGTATGCATGCGTGACAACGGAGAATCCTGCCAAGGCGGTGACTTGGGTGCTGGTCTTGAGAAAGCGACGACGCGTCATTGTATTTTTGTCCGGTTTCATAGGTAGGTGCCTTTCTTTTTTAAGCTAATTATTGTCATCTTTTAAGAACAACTGATAAGAAATCGTTTTTCAGGCGGTACGAGCATGGGCCCGTTGAGACCACCTGAAGAGGCGTTTTCATGATGGAGATTATAGCAAGATGTTGCTAAAATTGCAATAATGGTGGTACTCGTCGTGTGCAAAAATTAATCCAAGGTAGGATTTCAGGTAGTCCTTTGCCGGTCGTTTGGGTGAACGTCTCTACTTCATCAACATTCTCTGGCCCATACCTTATTGTAGCCCAAATAAGCGACTTGGTCCCTGATCTTCTTGTATCACCAGCGGGAATTCTCTTCTTTGAATCGAATGATGAGATTTATATACACACACCTCCTCTTCTGTGCAAATGGCTGGCATCCTGAGAGAGTTGTCAATTCATTTTTATTCCAAAAAGAATTACATCATCAATATATTTATTTTTTATCCGTATACTTAATCCGAAAAAAATGAAAAATTTCTAAAAAATATTTGTATTTTCGCAAAAAATTGGCATTTATTCGGACTTGATATAGGCAAAATCAACCTTTGTGGAGACATTTTGGTGACATTGTGTCACCTGGAAATCAGGGTGTTTTTCAGCTTTTGAAAGAGGAGAATTTTCGAAGAATTCTGGCATTTTGCAGCTTGTCCAAAGGGGCCATTTTATTAGTGCCTTGTAACTGTTCAACATCATTTGTTTGTGGCAGCTTTGCTCGACACTCATCGGTCTTCTTCGGGTGAATTTTAATCAAAAGGTTCCAAATATTTATCCAACCACGCAGTAATATCATTTTGCATCTGCACACGTGACGAACCGATCACGTGATGTCCTCAGGGAGCCGCCGTAAGTGACCCGGAGAGCTATACCACAGCCGTTGTTATGCCTTTAGGCTGTAGGACCGACACTTTATGCTCAGAACCCAATGACTTGACCAAGGGCATCTCAATTGTGCTTGGAACTGCAATAAGAATCGGCGGCATGTTGTGTTTATGGAGTGGATTTGGTATGCTTCGAATATAATGACTTGGTAGCACGAATGAGTTTAACAAAGGAGACACCAATGCTTGGCAAGCACATGAACCTTTATATCCTGCTTTTACTACTTTTTGTCGGCACTGTATTTGCTGAGAGTATCCAAATGAAACCTTTCACCATTGACTGGCGGGAGAATGCAGATTCGCTCGTTAATCTTTCCTTTCTATTAGATGCTCCGGCAGGTAAAGACGGATTCATCCTGCTTAGGAATGGCCATCTGGCAAAATCAAACGGCGAGCGTTTTCGCATTTGGGGAGTCAACTTTACAGCCGCATCGTGCTTTCCATCGAAAGAAGACGCCCCGGTAGTGGCAGAACATCTGGCTCGTTTTGGCATAAATTGTGTTAGATTCCATTTTCTTGATTCGAACTGGTCAGGCAGCCTATTTATAGACGGCCGGGAAGATACACGTGCTTTGAATACTCAACAGCTTGACCGGTTAGATTATTTTGTTGCAGAACTGAAGAAACAGGGCATTTACACCAACCTCAACCTGAACGTCGGCCGGAACTATCGCAAGCGTGATGGCGTAAAAGACTATGAATATCTTGGGCTGGCTAAGGTCATAAACTACTTTGACGAGCATGTTCAGGCATTACACAAGGAATACGCCGGGCAAATTCTGACCCACTATAATTCCTACACGAACTCAGAATATCGCCACGAACCGGCTGTTGCAGTCGTTGAACTTGTAAACGAGAACTCCATAGTAGAGGCCTGGTTCAGCGACAGGCTACTTGGGAAAAACACGAATAAGCGTCCGGGGACATGGACTGATATTACAGCGTGGTATGCGAATCAACTTACCAAGAGATACAACGAATGGCTTAAAGAACGACTGTCTTCAACTGAATTGAAGGCACTGCGCAACATGGCCGGCGTTAAAGAGGATGAGCTTATACCTCGTTTAACGAAAAATCAGTTCGCCGATTCTCCTAAGAAGAGGTTTCATTTGGAAGCCACTTTCTACATGGAACTGGAGCACAACTATTTCCAAAAAATGTACCGCTATCTGAAAGATGAACTCGAAATACGGGCTCTTATTGTCGCTACTAGCGATCATAATCATGGCAAGACCGGCTATCCCTTACTGACTTCCTCATCGCAAATGGATATTGTGGATGGCCACGTGTATTGGCAGCATCCCCGGTATCTCACCGGTCCTAAGACCAAGCGCAGGACCTTTTCCATCAAGAATACTCCCATGGTGAATGAGCCTTTCAACTCTACCGTGATTCAGCTTTCTCGCTCAGCAGTTGCCGGCAAACCATACACCGTCTCAGAAACCAACCACCCATTCCCCAACGAATTCGCTTGCGAAGGTATCCCCATCCTTGCTGCCTACTCGGCCTTCCACGACTGGGACGGCATTTTCTTCTACACTTTCGAGCACAAAGACCCCAAAGAATGGAATGCGAAAATGCCGGGACACTTTGAGATTCGTCCGGATCCCGTGAGGATGACGAATCTTGCTGCAGGCGCCCTGATGTTTTTAAGAGGCGATGTTCACTCCGCACTCACGACTATCCCAAGGTCATACACCATTGAGCAGGTGCGCGAGGGCATTCGGTATCCATATTCTGAGGGTTCGTATTTTACGCCTGGATTCTTACCATCCATTCCTCTCCGGCACACAACGCGAATAGTCGGTTTTGACGATGAGGCAGGGGAATATCCAAAAGTCAGCTCGGAAAGCCCGATTGTTTCTGACACGAGTGAACTCACCTGGCACTATTCTGAGCAGAAGAAAGGGCTCGTAACCGTTGAGACGGAAAAATCACAGGCTCTCATCGGTTTTGTCAAAGACCATAATAAGGCGCTGAAGAATCTCTCTGCCACTGTAGAAAACGAATTCTGCTCTATCATCTTAACTGCTTTGGATGGTCGACCCATACCCGGTTCGACAAATTTACTTCTTGTCGCAACAGCGCGATCGGCCAACGCCGGCATGATTTGGAACGAAAATAGGACATCTCTGTCAAACTGGGGGTCCGCGCCGACTGTTATCGAACCAGTCAGAGGAAAAGTTATCCTCCGAAACCTCGAACCATTGCAGCAAATCAAGATAATCCCGCTTGACGGCGCAGGCAAAGCACTGGGATACACAGTTCGTGCTCACAGCACAAAGGGAGATTTCATATTATCTATCGGAGAGCAAGCAACTACATGGTACATGGTAAGAATTCAACGATAGAAGTTCAAACAATTTACTCACCTATAAGCAATACAGCGAAGCTCATTCTTAGCCCTCGCCATCCCGCTATTGCTTCAACATAGATTCCCGCAGATAAATTGTTTGATTGGATACAATCCTTCACTTATACTCTTCCAGGCAATTTATATAAAATTTGAGGATTTGCTGATGGCAACAATAACAAAAATAGAACTTATCAACCGAATCACAAAGAGGATTCAATGTAAGAATATTACCATCAAAGAAATAGTGCAGCAATTCCTCGATGAGATAACCGCAGAGCTTGCCAAGAACAACCGCTTGGAGTTTCGCGACTTTGGTGTCTTCGAAGTCAAAGAACGAGCAGTAAGAACAGCACAGAATCCCAGAACTCTGGAGAAAGTCCAAGTCCCGGCAAAACGGTCAGTGAAGTTCAAGATGGGGCGTAATATGAGCAAGAGGATGAACGACCACCCCACTGAGTAATATACTCCGTTTTCCCCATCGCTCATTACCAAGCTTGAATTTAACAGAAATAGTAACAAACACAACTGGTTCTTATATGAGTTCTGCAAAATTGAGGTTAGGCATACTTTGAAAAGAAAAAAAACGTTTTTTGTTTTTTCTTTTCAAGCAGTAAGTTATTGTGCAACAAACAGTTATATGATTATTTAAGAAAATCAACAAAACAGATTTTCTTAAATAATATATGCCTAACCTCAATTTTGCAGGAGACTTGGTTCTTATGACAAGGAGAAGCTGATGATTCGAAAATTCATACCTTTAACTCTACTTGCTGTACTTGTAATCCTATATGGCCCGGTTGGCGGGGCAGCCTTTGCAGAAGACAATTACATTCCATTATTTAATGGTAAGGACCTGAGCGGCTGGGTTCCTGTGGGAGCACCAAAAGCATTTACTGTTAAGGAGAACTCCATTTATTCAACCGGAGCCGGACCCTACCCTACATGGCTTCGCACCGAAAACGAATACGAGAACTTTGTTCTCCGTTTCGAGTACCGAACAGAAGGATGGTACGAAGGCGGTATTTTGATTCACACCCCGCTTAATGGACCGGGATCCAAAATTGGATTTAAGCTCCATCTACGACATGACCAGAAAGAATATGGAACCAGGTCTCCGGGAGCCATTTACGATGCTGCCGCACCACGCAGTATCGCCAATTTGCCATCGGGCCAATGGAATCGATGTGAAGTGGTATGTGATTGGCCACAGCTGCGCATCTCGTTCAATGGGACAGTCATCCATGATATTGACATGGATGCTGCTGATGCGTTCAGATACAGATTACGCAAAGGCTTTATCGGCATTCAGAACATTGGCTGCCGAGCATATTTCAGAAATATTCAAATCCAGCCCTTACCCGGCAAGGAGAAATGGATTAATCTGTTCGCATCCGGCATGAACGGATTACGCTCGCAGGGAGATACGGATTGGCAGATCCAAAATGATACGCTCACCGGCAAGGGCAATGACGGCACAGCAATCACTAAAAAAGAATTTGAGGGACCGTTCGAACTCCAGGTCTGGGTTAAGACTATCGTCAATGGAAATGGTGGCGTGCTATTCAATTATGGAAAACGCGGCATTGAGGTGCAATGCTTCAATGCTCCGGACAGTACAAATCCTACCGGCAGTATTTATGGTATCGCTCCTGCGAAGCGTGCCGTCAGTCATGATGAGGAATGGTTTCTGCTGCAAATCTTCAATAATGGACCAAAGGCTATGGTAATTGTCAATGGCGAAAAAGTCTGTGAAACCAATAAGTTAAAACCTCCATACAAAGGCGGCATCGCTTTCCAACAACATACACCGGGAGCGGTGATCCACTATCGAGGCGCCAGGATTAAGAAGTGATAGATCTCTATTATGGGAAACAAGTTTCGCGGATGTCTCTATTAATACAGGAATTGAATAATATCCATTAACAGATCCGCCGTGTAACATTATTGAAAGAACGATTGAAACAATTCAAGATGTCCTGACAAATTCAGCCGACCATCATTATTACTGTATTCTTCGGCATGGGACGATTATTGTCGATTCGCCTGTGAACACACATTCAACTCTTGTGGGGTTGATAGGCAATCTCGACGTGATGTTCCGGGCCGGTGACGCCGAAGAGGTTAATCGTCCGGAACCTGAAGCGGTTGCTGGCCCGTCTATCGAGCGAAACCTTGACTTTCTCGTCGCAGTCTTGCCATGTGCCGTCGTCGCTCATCTTTTGGAAGCTTCGGAAATTGGGCGTGCATGAACTAAGAAAAACGCGCGCCTTGCCGCCCTCGATTGTCACCTTTGAAGTGATGACGTTAGGTGTCCATTCGATCCAGTCCCGCCGGGTCGTTGCTATAAGGTAAGGCGTGTTATAAACCCAGTGGGGCTTGCCATCTCGATACCAAGTATTGCTGCGGAAGATATCGTCCTCAAGCATGATGAGCGTAGAGGTAGGTCTGGCCGGGAACGTGGTGAAGCGATTGGTGTCCGTTTCCCAGCTACACCAGCGATAGGTGTCGGGCCTTGTCTCCGACTTGCCGGTTTTAGGGTCTGGCTTAATGGGCCTTCGGTCAGGGCCGGCAACGCAAATCACCGATTTGGCCCCATCGCGCCAAAGCTCGTCACGGATTTCCAGGGCCGACAGCGGGACCTCGTTTTTCTCGAAATGGGCGTCGTACTTGGCGTCGATCAGAACCCACTTGCTGAACTTATTGACCCAGACCTCGTTGACCCCATGGTGTCCGCCGTCGTCTTTGAGCCCTGGCCCGCAACCCAGCCGGCGGGTGACGTAGCCGAAACTGTTAAGTACGGCGTGCTGAACAATGCTGAAATGTGTGCAATGGAACTTGCCTCCCATGAGCGCGGCATCGAGGATGGCAAACGTATCGCCTCGGGTCTGAGTGGGATTGTCGTTGTCGATAGTAATATTCGACTTGATCCAGTGGCGCAGCAGAAGGATGCGCTTCCACTCATCGCTCTCCCCGGCCACGACATCAGCAAGTCTGTACCGCGAATGTAGCTCACGGATGCGAGGGTTATAGTAGTTCTCGAACGCCCGAAACAGCTCGTTGCCGCAATACCGCGGATTCTCGACCTGCACCACAACAAACTGCTCGCCTGCGGATACTCCCGGCACCGTCGCCAGACTCAAAATGAACAATACACTTACCATAGCAACTCGGAGCCGCACATAATCGGTATTTCTGCTGCAATTCATAATCTTTCCTCACAAAGGGAGTTCCAGCATTCTTCTTCGTACGACCTACTTCTCATCACTGAAACTTGAAATAGTGAACAGCACCAGTTACTTAAGGTCGAGGAAAAAGCGTATCAAGGCACGCCAAGGACTATGATAGCATAATTTGTGTTACCGTGCCAAACTTTATCGTGGCAAATCCGGCGGTACAGCTGGGCTAAAGGGCTGTCAGCTTGAGAGAGTTGTCGGCCCTTTTTTATCCCCAAAAGAGTTATATGATCGATACATTTCTTTTCATCCGGATACAACATCCTATATTAATGAAAAAATATCTGTTTTTTTTGGTAAAAATCTGAGGGTTGGTGCTTCCATCAATCATCAAATTGGACATCTGTGGTGACAAAATGGAGTCATGTTGTCACCTGGAAATCAGGGTGTTTTCCAGCTCCTGAAGGAGGTGACTTTTCGAGGAATTCTGATATTTTATAA